>Ga0114946_10002089_pt1 | contig 13712 bp, 12 predicted proteins | sample WalLakDeSediment_FD_88676 | JGI IMG/M metagenome (GOLD analysis project Ga0114946, IMG submission 88676) | Lake sediment microbial communities from Walker lake, Nevada to study Microbial Dark Matter (Phase II) - Walker Lake 11/02/13 Deep Sediment | ecosystem: Environmental > Aquatic >...
AATGATGCAATTGACGTTTGGTTGACGGTTGCCTGTTACGCTCTAAATGGCTTGGGTATGGTTCTGCTCGATGGTGCAACGCAGGTGCAACGCACAAGCCAATATTGCCATTATACGTGATAGATAACAGTTTCATTGTCAACTGTTATGTCCGCGCAGAATGGCAAGTGAACAAGACAGTAGATATTTCACTTTTTATTATAGACGATCTAATGATCGGTAGTCGAGCGAAGTTTGAGGCTATGCTAAAGGATTATCAGGTGTACGTATTGCGCATCTGGCAAGATGGGAATACTGAGCCCAGGGTGCGCCTCAGTCTGGAGGACACACACACCGGCAAGCAGAAAGGCTTTGGTTCGCCCAAGGCCCTGGTGGACTATCTCGAAGGCATGCTTGCCGATTCAAAATCGCGTGTAGATGGGGTTATGCTGAAGGGGTAGGTTTTTCTGACTTCCAGTCAGGAGGGACCAAAACGGCCGTTAAGCGCTAACGTTGCTTAACGGCCGTTTCTTTTTGTTAGTAGGCGCAGCGGGCGTGCTTAAGTCCAGCGTGACCTGGTTATGAAAATCATCCCGGATTGGCGGCTTCACGGGCGGTCGTCCTTACGTAGCGCGCCGCGTCTGGCGGCTGAATACCCTTGCCGGGCAGGGCGCTGAAGGGGCTGGGAGCGGCGACGGCCGTTAAGCCATCACGAGACGCGGCAAATCCTCTTCGATTTCAAACGAGGCGTGCGGCGACGTTAAATCAATGATAATTTTGTGGTAATTCCCTTCCGGAATGCGCTGGGTAGTGTAAGGCAGGCGCTCGAAGATGTACAGCATGGGCGCGTTGTCCGACATCGTATCACCCACCAGCCGGTCAATGCCATTTTCGCGCGCAATTTCAACCAGCAGCCGTACCAGGTGCGTGCCAATGCCCATGCCCTGAAAATCATCCCGCACCGATACGCTCACTTCCGCCTCCCGGGACGTTGTGCGCACGTAGCGCGCCGCGCCGAGCGGCTGAATACCCTTGCCGGGCAGGGCGCAGAAGGCAATCACCCCGTTGTTCTTGCCGCCGGCGAGCAGGCGCGTCATTTCCTGCGCTTCTTGCCACACGCGCTCGCGGCTCACGTCGCCGATGGTGCGCCCGAAGCGCTGGTAGCGGCTTTCTGGCCCCATATGGTCGAAGATATCAATCATAAAGCGGGCATCGTCCGCTTGCAGTCGACGCACGCAAACCATTAGCCCGGTTTTGGTACAAAATGAATGCATTGGATGTTTCGTATTCATCATACTTATTCCTTATGACGCGTTGCGTCATTTGCTGGTATGTTAACACATCCGTGCAGGTAGATCAAGTGAAGTTAAGATATTCATGCAGGGTGTAGGCGTTGACCGGATAGTCGTGAGCTATCATGCGCGCTTTTAGCGACAGGCGTTCGGCGTTTTGGCGAAACCTTTTTTGCAACCTTTGATAGAAGGCTGCGTATTGGCTTATGCGTTGTGGCTGACGCGCAGACGAACTTGTCCGCTCACGCCGTAGCCAAAACGCACGATAATCTGCAGCGCGATTTACAAAATCGCGCTACACAAGCGGCAACACGCGCTGCGGCGCAGCGTGACAAATGAAAACAGGGATTGCGTAGATGGCGCAGATTGATTGTTTCCAATCCGCAATCCGCGATCCGCATTTTGTAGGAGAGTTCATGATGAGTTCTAAAAAGCAGGCCGATCGATACGTGGACCTAAAAAGTTCGCTGGAAACCTTACCCCACATTAGCCCGGCCCAGGTGGAAACGTGGGTTGAGTTGCAGCGCACCATCGACAAAACGCGCGATTACTTGATTCGCGCGGTACCCCAGGCGCAATTCAGCATCGACGAGGCGCAAAAGATTTTGAGCCAGCGCACCTACACGCTGGTCTTCTTCGGCGGCACGGGCGTCGGCAAAAGTACGTTAATCAACGCGCTGCTGGGCCGCAATTTACTGCCGACCGGGGCGGTCACGGCCGTTACCGGCACCATCGTCTACATTGAGCAGGCCAAACCCGATGAGGCCGAGTCGCTCGTGCTTACCTACTGGAGCAAGGACGAGTTTGCCGAGCGCGTGCGCCGGCTCTGCCAATTAGCCGCTATCGATGGTTTCGACATTACCGACGACGGTGAGCGCGAGCAGGCCACGGCCGACATCAGGGCCATCATTGAGGAGAGCAAGGGCAACGCCAAGACTGAGCGCGACGAATACCTGGAGATCCTGCTCGACTGCATCCAATCCTACGAAAACAACAAAACGCTCTACAAAGCCGGCGCGCCCCCGCCGCAAAACCTGCCGCTGGAGGACGAAAACGCGCTCAAACACCTGCGCGAAGACGGCTTCAAGGGCAGCAGCCAGCGCCAGATTCGTCTCATCAAATCCGCGGCCTTCCGCATTCAGCCGCGCGCCGGCCAGCCCAACCTGCTCATGAACGGCTACCTGCGCATTGTTGACGTGCCTGGGCTGGGCGCGGGCATGAAGCTTCACGAGGCGATCACGCTGGAAGAGATGAAGCGCGAAGACGCCATGATCGTGCTCGTCACCGACGCCGGGCGGCAGCGCGTGGACGAAATGAAGTCGCTGGCGGCCGTGAACTGGGTTAAGGAAAACCGCCTCTTTGGCCTGAGCGGCGGCGACCTGGACGAGGCCGCCGCCAAGATCTTCCTGGCCGTGAACGGCGGCAATATTCGCCAGGCCTTCGACCGCCTCAACTCCGGTCTGCCCGAAGCGGAACTGGAAGTTAAAGAGGTAACGCGCTACATCGCGCCCAACTACTGGGAGCGCTACATGGCGCGGGGGCATAACCGGCCCTATTTCCTCGTCATGGCGCCGCCCGCGCTCTACGTGCAGGATCCCGACCACGCGCCGCACGAATTCGCCAGCGAGACCGAGCGCATTCTCAAGGTTTTCAAGGATCAGCTTGGCAGCGTGAACGCCGGCGATCCGCTGGAGCCGGATACCAAAGAGGCGCTGCTCAAGCTAAGCGAGGTGCCGCTGCTGCGCGACCGCCTGGTTGAGTTCATTAAAACCGAGCGCGTGCGCAGCCAACTGCGCGAGGCCGCCACCCGCATTCGCAACGGCTTGCAGTCGCTGCGCTACTATTACGAGAAACAACTGGCCGGGCGCGGCGTGCATCCGCCCTTCGCAACCAGTTGGGAGCAGCTTCAGGAGCGCCGCTTTGAGAACGTGCTTGTGCGGCAGCAAAAGGAGCTGCCGCGCGCCTTCCACAGCGCGCTGCTGGAGCTGAGCGCGCGCACCAACAGCGACGAACGCTTCCGCAACCTGCTGCGCCCCACCCTCAACGGCGTGCAGGGGCTGGTGCAGGACGCCATCCAGCGTCAAGTGGAGACGATGCTGGAAAATTGCGGCACCGAGTATTGGGACGACCGCGACGTGACCTACGATAACCTGATTTGGGGCACGAGCGGCATTGAGATTCCGATTAAGCGCATCCTCTTCCAGGTAGAACTGATGATGCAGGAGGCGGTTTCCCAGTTCATGCCGGAGGTGGCCGAGCTGATTGCGGCCGAGCTGCAGCGCACGCTGGAGGCGCACGAAATTTATGCGCGCCTGGAGCGGGCCAGCTACGCCCAGGAATACACCTACACGCTGCCCGGCGCAACGGCCGAACCCCTGCCCCTCGACGCCGCTTACCAGACGCTCGTCAAGCGGATCGGCGCGAACTTCCGCCACGTCTGTCAGCAGGCCACCATGTACGAGCTGATGAAACCGCAGCGCTCGGTGCATGCGCGCCTGGAGGCCGGTGAGAAGGAGCTGGCGCTGCCCACCAACGAACGGCTGCTGGACGTGGCGCTGTTTGGGCCGGAGGCCGTGCGCCGTGAGCTGGCGCAGTCGTTGCCGGCGCTGGCCAATAGCCAGGCGCCCGCGGCGGAAACGGCCGTCGCCGAAGAGGAAATCACCATCAACATCCTCGACGCGCCCGCCGAGCCGGACTTTGACATCAGCTTCCTGGGCGGGTCGAAGGCCGACCTGGCCCCGGCCGACCTGGAAACCAGCTATGCCGACAAGCTCGACGAGGTGGCCGTGAAGGTCAACCGCATCTTCAGCAACATCGTGCAGGATCTGTTCGACGACGACGAACTGCTGCCGCGGCTGCGCCGCCTCTTCTGGCTGGAAGCTACCCGCGCCGAGCGCGACTTCATCCAGCACCTGGTCAAGCCGATGCTGCGCAACCACGACCGCAAGCTCCACGACGAGGAACTGCGCCGCGCGATGGAGGTAGACCTGGAATCGGTCTCCGACCTGGAGGCGCTGATGCGCACCTGGGAAGGATTGCACAAGCTGGAGACCGGCCTCAGCGTTTAGGGGTGTGAGCGTGATGCGTGAGGCCATGCCGACCATGCATCACGCAAGAGGAACTGCGCATGCAAGATTCAGCAACAAACCTGGTTCAAATGCAGCCGGACGGGGCGCTGCTGGCGCAGCGGCTGTTCGTCTGGCTGGTCGAAAACCTGAGCCAGCGCGCTGCGCCGGCGCCGGCGTTCACGGAATCGCGTGCGCGGGCGCTGCTGCGCGCTAATGACCTGCTGGACGACCCCACGCGCCACAGCTTTGAGCGGCTGATGGAGAACGAAACGGCCGTGCGTTTGGCCCTGTACGATATTTTGGACGGCAGCGGCCTGGCGGACAACGCCGAAGTCCAGGCCCTGGCCGCGGCCGCCGCCGCGGCCAGGAACGATCGGGAGACGACAATCGCGTGGCTGGCCCTCACCGTGGCGGCCTTTGCCTGGAAGAACGACTACCTGCTGCACCAGCTTGATCCGGCCGCGCCGCCCGCGCTGCACACGCCCGCCGGCCACGCGCTGTCGCGCGCCGCGGCCTGCATTCGCCAACAGACGCAGCGCAGCGCCACCGAGCGCGACAAGCTGGGCCGCAAGCTGGCCTTTGACGCCGGGGCGCAGGCCGGCCAGGCGCGCGCCCTGGACGATCTCCAGGCGGAGACGCCGATCGCGCCGCTGCCCCCGCACTTCCGTCCGCCCATTCCGGTGCGCTATCCGGAGGTGGCGCGCGAGACGCTGCACGTTGATCCGGCCGCCGCGTCGCCGGACGCCGCGCCGCCGCCTGGCGTAGCGCCGCCGCCCGGCATCGTGCGCGGGGCGCCAATTACCATTACGGCGGAGGATTTGCCGGATGCCGCGCCGCCCGTGCGCCAGCCGCCGCTGCAGGTGACTCCTGATTCGGCCCCGCCGCCGGCCGCGCCGCGGCAGGGCAACGTTGTACTGCCCAATGCGGCGGCCACGGGCGCCAATCTTGGCGAGGCGGTGCGTAAGAAGTTCGGGCGCGGGCGCGAGCCGCTGAAGAGCACGAAGCTGCGCGTGGTGGTGCAGGAATTTCCGGACGGGCCTGGCCTGTACGGCTTGCAGGTGAAGGTGCGCTGCCGCGGGATCAACAGCTTTGTGGCCGGGACGACCGACCGCAACGGCCGTTTCCTCTGCGAACTACCGGTGCGCCTGCATTCGGGCCTGACCTATGACGTGGACGTGACCTGGCCGCGCGAGCATGACGGTGAAACCGAGCGCAAATCGATCACCCTCAACGCTGACCGCACCGAGTTTACGCTGCCCTTCTACCGGCGCTTGAGTGCTTGAACGCCTCCACCTTAGCTCTCCCTCTCGCAGGGGGGAGGCCAGGGTGGGGGTGCGGGTGAAAATGACTGAGCGGCTACGGCTGACCAAGGACGAAATCGCGCGCCTGGAGGCGCAGGCGCGGGTCGGCCCGCTCACGCCGCCCGCGCTCACGCTGCGCATCACGGCCGAGGATTTGCGCCCGGCGCCGCCCCAGCCGGCCAACGCGCCCGACCTGGCCGAACTGGAAACGCTGCTGTTTGGCCTGATCAACAGCGCGCGCCAGCGCCATCTACCGCGCTGGCTGGGAAATCCCAACCTGCGCTGGCACGCGCCTGCCGCCGCCGTGGCCCGCGGCCACGCCGCCGACATGCTCCGGCGCCAGTACGTGGACCACGTCTCGCCGGAGGGCGTCAAGGTGGCGCAGCGGCTGGCGCGGCACGGCATCCACTACCTGGCCTGCGGCGAGAACATTGGCATTGTCTACGGCGCCAACAGCCACGGCGCGCAGGGCATTGTCGACATCCACAACGCCTTCATGAACCAGCCGGCGCGCCTGACCAACCATCGCGGCAACGTGCTGAACCCCATCTGGTCGCATGTGGGCATTGGCGTGGCTTACAAGCCTGGGAGTGGGCTAATCGTAACGCAGAATTTCATTGCTCTACTTTAACTAATTTGAGGTGACCAATGCTTTGGCCGGTTTCCTGACCGTGCCAGACAGGCGGCTCGGTCAGAGCCCGCACTGAGCCCGTCGAAGTCAGACCGTCCGCAGCCAGAGAACGCTGCTAGAATTTTTTTGAGAGAGTTTTGTATGAGTGAAACCATCGTCATTACCGATCCCGACAAAGATCGTTACCATACCTTTGGCTACATTAGCTGGTGGCGGCAGGAGGTGGTGCGCCAGGCGACCGTGCTGGTGGTGGGCGCGGGCGCGCTGGGCAACGAGGTGTTGAAAAACCTGGCGCTGATGGGTATCGGCGCCGTGCTGATTGCCGATTTCGATACCATCGAGGACAGTAACCTCAGCCGCTCCGTGCTCTTCCGCGCCAGCGACAACGGCCGTCGCAAAGTCGACGCGGCCGCCGCCGGCGTGAAGGCGCTCAACCCCGACGTAAAGGTCAAGGCGTGGCACGGCGATATCAACTACGAGATGGGGCTGGGCGTTTTTCGCCACGTTGACGCCATCATCGGCTGCCTGGACAACCGTGAAGCGCGCCTGTCGATCAACCGCTTTAGCTGGGCCGTCGACCGGCCGTGGGTGGATGGCGCCATCCAGGAACTGATGGGTATTGTGCGCGTCTTCTGGCCGGGGCGCGGCGCCTGCTACGAATGCACGCTCACCGACCACGATTACCAGATGATCGGGCTGCGCTACTCCTGCCCCCTGCTGGCGCGTGAGAATTTGCTGCAGGGCAAAGTGCCCACCACGCCGACGAGCGCCTCGATTGTGGCCGCTTTCCAGACCCAGGAGGCGCTGAAGCTGATCCACGGCCTGGAGGTGCAGCCGGGCAAGGCGATCCAGATCAACGGCTTGACCAACGACATTTACACCACCGAATACCCGGTGAAGGCGATGTGCATGAGCCATTCTCGCCTGGAGCCGATCATCGAGTTGCCCGAGGCGACGACGGAGAATACGACGCTGGCCGGGCTGCTGGCTACGGCGCGCGCGCGGCTGGGCGACGAGACCGTGCTGGAATTTGACGGGGAGCTGGTGATAGGGATGGAATGCCCGGCGTGTGGGGTGGAAACGGCCGTGTTCAAACGCATGGCGCGCCTCTACGAAAGCGACGCAACCTGCCCCACCTGCGGCGTGCGGCGCGAGATGCAGTTGACCCACCGCATCAGCTGCGACGAGGACTTTTTAGAACGCACCCTGGCCGAGGTGGACACGCCGCCGCTGAGTATTATCCGCGCGCGCAACGGCAAGGAGCGCGTCTATTACGAGCTGACGGGGGATAGGGAGACTTTTTTGAGGTTTGAGTGATGAGTGGCGGGTAGCAGGTAGCGAGTGATGAGTGGCGGGTAGCCCGCGGCGCGTCATTTATGCAACTATGGCTGCCGGTTTACGTATTAGTTTTTGACTTTTAGTGGACATCAACATTGGAGGCTTTTTCAGATGGCTAGCACCAAAGTAATCATATATGATCCAACCGGTTCAAAGAAGACCCCGGTGGAGTTGCCGGACGACGTGCCGATGCGCCGTCTCATCCCCGCCCTGGTGAGCAAGATGGGCCTGCCCACCAGCCAGGGCGCCAACCCCATCACCTACCGGCTGGACCATCGCGCCTCAGGCAAACGCCTGGCTGATGACGAATCGCTGAGCGACGCCGGCGTGAAGGAAGATGATATCCTGAGCCTGTTCCCGGAAGTAACCGCGGGCTAAATCGACGCTGCTGAAGGGTGCGGGACGCGCTCGCATCCTTCGGTCTATTTTTTCGAGGTTTGCATGGCCTTTGATATTCGTGAAACCCGGTTGCGCAATGATTACCGGCGGATTCTTGATCTGGTTGACCGCAGTGAACTGATTCACGTGGTGGCGACCGATGGCGATCCGCCGGAAAGGTACCGCATCCGCTTTACCTGCACCGGCGTGGAAAAACTCCTGGCAACAGGGCGTCCGGTGATGCGTGACGTGCACGAGGTTAGCGTTTACCTGCACGCCGAGTACCCGCTGAAGCAGCCGCAGCTCAAGTGGCTGACGCCGATTTTCCATCCCAACATCCACGTGACGGGCGCGGTGTGCATCGGGGCCTGGTGGCCGGCCAAGACGCTGGACGAGCTGCTGCTCACGCTGGGCGAGATGGTGCAGTACAAGAACTACGATCCCAGGGATCCCATGAATTCCAAGGCTGCAACCTGGGCCTTGCAAAATAAAAAGTCGTTTCCGGTTGACCGCCGTGAGCTGAAGGGGCAGTCACTATCCGATTTGATCAAGATTGGCGACGAGCAGTCCGATGACCTCGACATCAACATCCTTTAGCGCGGAAGAGGCGCCCACGGGGGCGACCCCACGGCCGGAAGGGACGGGCGCGACGCGTCTGCACCCGGAGGCGCTGCATTTAGCGCAGCAGTCCCCGCCCGATCTGGTCCAGGCGTGCATTTTGCACGGCCGTTCTCCCGGCGCGGCGCACGTCACGGTCATCATGCGGCAGGAGGCGCTGCGCCAGGTAGCCGCTCACAGCCTCAGTGACCTGCACTGCGAGCTGGGGGGCGCGCTGCTGGGCAAACCGTACCAGCACAACGGCCGTCTCTACGTCGAAGTTCAGGCCGCGCTGCCGGCCGTCACAGCCGATCATGGTCCCGTGCACTTCACCTTTACGGCCGACGCCTGGGCGCAGCTCAACCGGGACCGCGCCGCGCGCCATCCGCAGCTGGACATCGTCGGTTGGTTCCACACACACCCCGATCTGGGCATTTTTTACTCCAGCGACGACGTGGTGGTCCATTCCGCGGCCTTCACGCAGCCCTGGCACGTGGGGCTGGTGGTGGACCCGGTGAGCCGCGAGATGGCCTTTTTTGGCTGGTCCGACGGCGCGCTGGCGGCCTATCCGGGTTTTTACGAACTGCGCGATCAGCAGCCCACGCCGGTCATTCCCTGGCGCGCGGTGCGCGCCGAGGTGTGGGACCATCCTTACGAGTATGAAGCGCCCGCCGAGGACGGCCGCCGGGTGCACCTGGCGCCGACCGCATGGCCGAGCCTGGGCGCCGTCCGGCCGTATGCAGGCTTTCTGCTGAGCGGCCTGGGCTTTCTGCTGGCTTTTTTTTTACTCGTCGCCGGCGTCCTGCCGCTGACGGCGCGCGTGAATCAGCTCGAGACGGCGCTGCTGACGCTGGCGGATGAGGCCCTGGCGGCCAGCAACGCCGCTGGTTGCCCTGATGCGCGTGTGCGTCTGCTAAGCCCGCTGAGCGGGCAACCTGTGGTGACCGGCACGGCCGTTGCTCTCCTCGGTACGGCCGACTTCCCCGGCGCCGCCCGCTACCAGGTGCACGCGCGCCCGGTGGGGGGCGAAAGCTGGACGCTGGTGGGCGTGCGCCGCTGGCGCACGTCGCTGGGCAGGTTGGCTGTCTGGGACACGACTCCTCTTGCACCGGCCATTTACGAACTGCGCTTAACGGCCGTAGACCGCAACAACATCCGCCTTGGCGCCGCATCCATCTGCACCATCCAGCTTGAGGTGACGGAGTAATCAAGCGCCACGCCAATCGTCAATCGTCAATCGTCAATCGTCAATCACCAATTGCCATGTCTGAAACACTCACGTACGCTGCTTTAATCACCATTTCCCTGCCGGGGCAGGCGCAGAGCGCCACGGCGATCGTCCGGCTGGCGCCGGCCGACGCGGTAACGACGGCCGGGCGCACCAAGCTGCTGCGGGACTGCACGCTGGCCGACCTGGAGGCCTTTGCCGCCGAGCTGGAGGCGGACGTGTGGGCGACGTACGACGCGATCACGCTGCTGGAGCTGGCCGAAGAGGCGCAGGCGACGGTCGAAGTGCTGGCGGCCGAGTCGGAAACGCCGGTTGCGGATTGGCGCGCGCAGGCGATTGTGTTGCCCGATGGCCCGCCCGCAACCCTGCCGGACCCGGTAGCCGAGGCAATCATCGTCACGCCGCCGGTGGAAGAAGAGACGCCGCCGCCAACGGCCGAAACGCCCTCTACGCCGGATGAGCCCGCAGCGGCGCTTGAACCCGGTGCGGGAGCGGAAGGGGCCGTGGTAGAGACGACGCCGAAAACGCCGGAGACGCCCGCGCCGGTTGAGACGCCTGCGCCCGCGCTGCCGTCAGCGGTGGAAACGGTCGTACCGGAAACGGTCGTAGCGCCGCCCTCGGAAACGGTGATTGCGCCCAGCCAGGCGCGCGTGCGCGTGGCGGGCCAGCAACTGCCGGCTGGGCACGCCACCTGGGCCGCGGTTGACATCTTGATTGATGAGCCTGCCCTGCGCCAGACCCAGGCCCACGCCCTCAGCAGCCTCGACCGCGAAGTGGCGGGCGTGCTGGTGGGGCCGCGCCCGGAGAAACAGCCGGACGGCCGTTACGTGGTGCACATCATCGACGCCATCATCGCGCGCCACACCGTCATGCAGGGCGCCAGCGTAACCTACACGCCTGAAAGCTGGCGCTACATGAACGACACGCTGGCCGAACGCTATCCGGACGAAACGGCCGTGATGGTCGGCTGGTACCATACCCATCCCGGCTTTGGCATCTTCCTGTCGGGCATGGACTTGTTTATTCACCAGAACTTTTTCACGCAGCTTTGGCACGTAGCCTACGTCCTCGACCCCCGCGCGCGCGCCAGCGGCTTTTTCTGCTGGGATCGCTACAAGTCGCGCGTCGGCCGTTACGACTTTATGTGGCCCCACTGGGCGCACAATTCCTGGTGATGGGCTTGACCTTTTGCCCGTTTGGTTTTACGCTTAGCTTATCATGGACGAGCAACTGCATCCGTTAATTCAGATTACGGCCGACGACATCGTCGAGGCGAATCGCCTGAGCCTGCACTGCCCGATTTGCGCCGGCGCGGTGGAGAATAACCTGGACGGCGAGGTCCTGCGGCCGGTTTTGTGCGCCAAGTGCGGCACGCTGTACCACAAGGCCTGCTGGGAGCAGAGCGGGGGCAAATGCGCCATTCTGGGTTGCGGACACGCTAAGTATCGCGTGTACGGCCGTGACTATGGGCCGGCGCTCAAGGTCAAGTATACCGATTTGGCCGCGCCCTCGGCCAACGGACGTGAGCCGGCGCGCGCCACGCGGCGGCTCAAGGAAGAGCAAAAGCGCCAGGTGGAGCGCCTGCGCCGCCCCAGCCTGCTGGCGCGCTTCTGGCGCTGGCTGCTGGACCAGATCAAAGTCGGCTAGCCCACCCCCCCCACATGATCCGCCCCTACCTCCTTGATCCAGGCTCGCCGCTGCTGGGCGACCCGTGCGCGCTCTGTAAGCAGCCCTTCGCTTCTGGGGATGAGATCGTCGTTTGCCCGCAGGATGGGGCGCGCCACCACGTGGTCTGCTGGCAGGCCAACGGCAGCCGCTGCACCATGTTGGGCTGCACGGGCGCCGGCGAAGTGGTCGGCCCGGCCCGGCCCATCCGCCCGCAGCCGCGCCGCGCGCCGCGCCTGGCCGCCGCAGCAACGCGTCCGGCCGGTTCCCGTTCCAAGGTGCGTGTCCTGCCTGAAACCAGCCTCAGCTTTGCCCAAACCTGCCTGATTATCGCCATTGCCATCGCCATTATCCTTTTTGCCTTCGGTTGTTTTGGCTTATGGGCGATTGCGGACTATATTATGATGGAAGTTTTGGGCTGGCAGTACCGCCTGCCCAACGGGGGCGCCTGGCTGCCCGTGAGCATGGCGCACCTGCTTTAAGGCGCCGATTCGCAGGCACCATTTATATCGTAGCCCGGACATCCCTGTCCGGGCGTTTATCGGGCAGGGATGTTCGATTTACATAGGAGTTCCCCATGGACGGGGCGCACCACAGCCTGCACTGAACGCAGTGAAGTGATGAATGAAAATGGAACGCAGATTTTCCTGATTTGACCTGATCTACCTGATTAAATCAGGTTAATGTCGCTGCGCGACCGCTTTGCGTACAGGTTTATCTGCGTCATCAGCGTTCTATTTTCGAAGGAGAGATAATGACCGAACACTACACAGCACTTTTGGAAAAAGTCCGCACGATTGACGATTTGGGCAAGGCGTTGGGCCTGCTAAGCTGGGACCGCGAGGTCAACATGCCGGAAGCCGCCATTGGCGAGCGCGTGGCGCAGATGACGACCCTCAGCCGCCTGATTCACGAAATGTCCACCACCGACGAGATGGGCGCGATGATTGCGCAGGCCGCCGCTGAAGTGGATGGCGCTGACTACGACGGCAACGAGGCCAGCCTGATTCGCCTGCTGCAGCGCCAGTACGCCGACGCGCGCAAGCTGACGCCGGAGCACGTCAAGCGCTCTAGCGAAGTGGGCGGCCACGCCCATCGCGCCTGGGTCAAGGCTCGCGCCGAAAATGATTTCGCCAGTTTCCGGCCCTGGCTGGAGCAGGTGGTGGAGCTGTGCCAGGAGCGCGCGGAGCTGTATGGCTATGAAGACGAGAAATATGACGCGCTGCTGGACAAATATGAGCCCGATATGAAAACGGCCGACGTGCGCCGCACCTTCGACGCGCTCAAGGCGGAGCTGGTACCGCTGCGGGAAGCAATCGACGCCGGCGGCACGGCCGTAGACGACAGCCTGCTCCACCAACCCTACGACGTTGAAAAACAAAAAACGTTCGCGCGCTACATCGCCGCCGCGCTGGGCTACGACTTCAGCCGCGGCCACCTGGGCACGGTCGTGCATCCCTTTGCCATCAGCCTCAGCCGCAACGACGCGCGCATCACCACGCGCTGGTACGACGATTTCATCAACCCTTCGCTCTTTGGTACCCTGCACGAATCCGGCCACGCCATGTACGAGCAGGGCACGCACGCGGACCTGGCGCGCACCCCGCTGGCGCGCGGGACCTCGCTGGGCATCCACGAGTCCCAGTCGCGCATGATGGAAAATATCGTGGGGCGCAGCCGCGGCTTCTGGCAGGCCCACTTCTCCAAGCTGCAAGAGACCTTCCCGGAAGCGCTGGGTAATCACACCAGCGAGGATTTCTACCGCGCCATTAACAAGGTGCAGCCCTCCTTCATCCGCGTGGAGGCGGACGAGTTAACCTACAATTTCCACATCATCCTGCGCTTTGAGCTGGAGCAGGCCATGCTCAACGGCGACCTGGCCGTGGCTGACCTGCCGGCGGCCTGGAACGACAAGATGCAAGAACTGTTGGGGATTACGCCGCCCACGGACAGCGTGGGCTGCCTGCAGGACGTGCACTGGACGCGCCCCGGCTTCGGCTACTTCCCGACCTACGCCCTGGGCAATCTGTACGCGGCCCAGTTCTTTGAAACGGCCGTCGCCCAAAACCCCACCATCCACGACGATATGGCGCAGGGCAAAACGGAGGCTCTCGTCGCCTGGCTGCGCGCGAACATTCACCAGCACGGCCGTAAATTCACGCCCACCGAACTGGTGCAGCGCGTCACCGGCCAGCCGCTCGGCCACGCGGCCTTCATGCGCTACGCCACGGCCAA
>Ga0114946_10002090_pt1 | contig 13712 bp, 14 predicted proteins | sample WalLakDeSediment_FD_88676 | JGI IMG/M metagenome (GOLD analysis project Ga0114946, IMG submission 88676) | Lake sediment microbial communities from Walker lake, Nevada to study Microbial Dark Matter (Phase II) - Walker Lake 11/02/13 Deep Sediment | ecosystem: Environmental > Aquatic >...
AGCTTGCCTTGTCCAAGGGCTTGGTTGCCTGTCACCCCGACGATGTGCGGACTGGTGGTGACTTCGCGACTGTCTGGAATCTTTACGCGCAGCTGTTGCCCAAGCTTGGCGGCCCCAGGATTCGGATGGACGTGTCCGACTTCGAGATGCAAACACTTATCGAACGAGGGCTCCGCAGCGGCAGCGGCGACTCCCGCCTCTCAGTAGGCGCGATCAAGACCTTTGTCGACGGTTCACTTGGGGCCCGCAGCGCCGCGCTGACGCGGCCTTATAACGACGGTCCGGGCGCGGGCATCTTGGTTCAGGAGCGAGGCGATTTTCTCAGAACCGTCCGGGAGGCCCATCGGCACGCCCTGCAAGTGGCCGTACATGCCATAGGTGACCTGGCGATTGACTGGGCGCTTGATGCCATTGAGGCTGCTCAGACCGAACTGCCTGGGCAGCATCTAAGGCATCGCATCGTGCATGCCCAGATTACCCGGCCTGACCAGCTGCCGCGCTTCTGGTCCCAGGACGTGGTCGCTGACATTCAGCCCAAGTTCGTGACCACCGACAAGCTCTGGGTCGAGGAGCGCGTTGGGCGCGACCGGGCCTGTCACTCGTACTGCTGGGCAAGCATGATCAGATCGGGGGTCGCATGCGCGGGCGGTTCAGATGGCCCGGTAGAGCCGCTCGATCCCTTGCTTGGAGTCTTTGCCGCGGTGACGCGCCAAGGGCTTGACTGTGAGCCAGTCGAGGGTTGGCTGCCCGGCGAACGCCTCACTCTTGTGGAAGCATTGCGCCTCTTCGCTTGCGGCGGGGCTCATGCCGCAGGCTCTGAGGCTTGGCGTGGGAGCCTGACCCCGGGTCATGCCGCGGATTTCGTTGTCCTGGACCGCTGCCCGGAGAATGTCGATCCGCGAGAGATCAAGGATCTCGCGGTCCTGGCGACCTACATCGATGGCCGGCAGGTCTACGGCGCCTGATTCGCTGGCTCTTGGCCGCAGCGGTGGCGGGACGGCGGCACGAGCCGCGTAAGCATGCGTCGTGTGCGGATTTGGCAAAGCGGTTGACGGTGCTATGCTGCGTTAAATCTTGGAGGCCTCTGTTTTGACTCACCTGTTGATGGTGTACGGAGCCGTGCTGCTTCTGGACCGCATCACCAAGCTATGGGCTGTGGCCCATCTGTCGCTAGGCATGAGCATACCGGTGGTGCCCTTTCTCCACCTTACCCTAGTGCACAACCATGGCGCAGCCTTCGGGCTGTTTGTGGGTTTGGGTCCGCTGCTTGTTCTGGTAAGACTGGTGGTCAGCGCGGGAGTCTTCATTGTTGCCCGCCGCCTACCCAATGCCAACCTTGCTCTGCTCTTGGGTCTGGGTTTGGTGGGTGCGGGCGCGGCGGGCAACTTGGTTGACGCTCTGGCATACGGCTATGTCGTGGACTTTTTGGATATCAGAGTGTGGCCGGTCTTCAATGTGGCGGACATGGCTATCGTTTCTGGTAGCGTGTTTTTGGCCTGGCAACTTGTGCTGCATGAGCGCGGGGGGGGCTTGGGCTCCTGATGCCGCAGACCTTGGAGCTGATCATCGAACCGGGCTCCGATGAGGGACGGCTGGATGTCTATCTAGCCGAGGTGCTCTCTACCCGCTATGGCCTGGCTCTGGCCACGAGGTCGCAGATCCAACGGCTGATTCGTGAGGGCGGGGTGTCGATCGATGGCCGCTTGGTGACTCGCCCTGCTCAGATGATCGGAGCAGGCCAGAGAGTTGCCGTTATCCTGCCGTCGGCCCAGCCGTCGCGCGCGGCGCCGGAGCAGATTCCGCTCGACGTGGCCTACGAGGACCAATATCTGCTGGTGGTCAACAAGCCGCGTGGGATGGTTGTGCATCCCGCCGCTGGCCATAGCTCGGGAACTCTAGTCAACGCGGTGCTGGCCCACGTGCCCGAGTTGCGGCGGGATCAGGACGCGCAGCCCCTCAGGCCCGGCATTGTCCACCGGCTTGATCGTGATACGACCGGGCTGATTATGGTGGCCAAGGACCATGAGACAAGGCTCAAGCTAAGCCGGCAGATCAAAGACCGGGAGGTCAAGCGCTTCTACTTGGCCCTGTGCGCCGGAAGGCTGAGCGCCGATCGTGGCGAAATCGTCGCGCCGATCGCCCGGAGCTCTCGCGATCGCAAGCGGATGGCCGTTGTTCGCGAGGGGGGCCGCAGCGCTGCGACATCTTGGTGCCGGCTGGCGACCTTTCCGGGGTGGGACTTGCTGGAGGTCAACCTCCAGACCGGGCGTACGCATCAGATCCGAGTGCACTTTGCCCACATTGGTCACCCGGTGGCGCAAGACCCTGTCTACGGGCCCCGGGCCGGTGCACGGGGCCCACGCCTGCCCGTTCCTCTTGACGGACAAGCTTTGCATGCTTGGCGACTGGAGTTCAAGCATCCCCGTTCGGGACAATCGATGGTGCTTCAAGCGCCGCCGCCTTCGGACTTGGCAGCCGTGTTGAGGGAGTTGTACCTTCGATCAGGTCTCGCTTTACCGTCATGGCTTGCCTCTATTGCCGCACCGGGTGCGCAGTGGTAGACTGGTGGAGGCGAACCCCGGACCAAACCTTTAACGCTAGTTCGGTGAGGCTAGCAAGGAGCGATACCGGTGCTTAAGACAATCAGGCTGCAGCAGGTGTTCACCCCCCAAGCACTGGCTTGGGGCTTTTTTTATGCCTGCTGGGGCCGGCCCGGGATACTCGTCTAGACATTCGCCGGTTGCGGGCGTCGAGGCGCCCGCCGGCCGGCAACGGAGGGGGAGACCTTGGCCAGTCAAGTCAAAGCGACAATCATGGACCCAGAGGGCGTCCGCCGGGCCCTGTTCCGGATTGCCCACGAGATCATCGAACGCAACCAGGGTGTTGCGGATCTGGTTCTGGTGGGTATCCGGCGGCGCGGCGTGCCGCTAGCGGGGCGGCTCCAGGCGATCATCCGCGAGATCGAAGGGCGAGAGGTGCCGTTGGGCATTCTCGACATCACCCTCTACCGCGACGATCTCACGAGCCGTCTCGAGCAACCACTCGTTCGGGGCACTGAAATACCGTTCTCCATCCAAAGGCGCACGGTGGTTCTCGTGGACGATGTTCTGTACACCGGGCGCACAGTAAGGGCGGCGCTCGATGCGTTGATGGATCTTGGTCGCCCCCAGCAAATCCAGCTGGCGGTCTTGATTGACCGCGGGCACCGCGAACTCCCGGTGCGAGCCGACTATGTCGGCAAGAACGTACCCACGTCACGCCGGGAAGAGGTCAGCGTTCGCCTCGAAGAGATCGACGGCGAGGACATGGTCGTAATCGAGCAGCTGCCGCACGATGTGGAGGTGGATGCCGATGGGGCTGCGTAGCAAGGACATCCTGGCGCTGCAGGAGATGACCTGGGAAGACATGCAGCTCATCCTGGACACCGCCGATTCGCTGCGCGAAATCATCAGCCGGCCGATCAAGAAGGTGCCGACCCTGCGCGGCAAGACGATCGTCACGTTCTTCCACGAACCAAGCACTCGTACCCGCACCTCATTCGAGATCGCTGCCAAGTACATGTCCGCGGACACCGCCAGCATCACCGCCAGCACCTCAGCGCTTACCAAGGGCGAGACTCTGAAGGACACCGCCTACTCCCTTGAAGCCATGGGCGTCGACTGCCTGATCATGCGGCACGGGGTGTCTGGTTCTTGCCACTTCCTGGCCCGCCACGTGAACGGCAGTGTCATCAATGCCGGCGACGGTACCCACGAGCATCCCACGCAGGGTCTCCTGGACATGATGACGATTCGGCGTCATAAAGGCCGCTTGGCGGGGCTCAAGGTGGCTATTGTGGGCGATGTGCTGCACAGCCGGGTGGCCCGCTCCAATATCTGGGGTCTGACGCAGGCCGGTGCCGAGGTGGTGCTGGCCGGTCCGGCGACTCTGCTCCCTGAGCAGATGCCGGGCCTCACCGTGCCGGCCTACACGTCCATTGAGGACGCCCTCAGGGACGCTGATGTCGTCTACGTCCTGCGCCTCCAGCGCGAGCGACAGGCCAAGGGCCTGCTGCCCTCCCTGGCCGAATATGCCAGGAACTACTCGATCAACCGTGTCCGGCTAGCGCTGGCTAAGCCTGACGCCTTGCTGATGCATCCCGGTCCCATGAACAGGGGTGTGGAGATCAGCTCTGAGGTTGCCGACGGGGAGCGTTCGCTGATTGTCGAACAGGTCACCAACGGAGTAGCGGTCCGGATGGCGATCCTGTACCTGTTGTTGGGAGGTGCCGCATAGTGAGTCTAGTGATCAAGGGGGGCAAACTCGTCGACCCGGAAGCTGGAACAATCCGCGCGGGTGATGTGATCTGCCGGGACGGCCGTATCGCCGCCGCAGGGCCTGGCGCCGCCGCTGGAGCCCCCGCCGACGCCGAGGTGTTCGAGGCCGCGGGTCTCTTTGTGACCCCGGGTCTGATCGACATGCACGTGCACTTGCGTGAACCGGGCTTCGAGTATAAGGAGGACGTGGCCTCGGGCAGCAGGGCGGCCGTGGTTGGCGGCTTCACCACCATTGCCTGTATGCCCAACACCGCTCCGGTCATCGACCAGACGGCTCTGGTGCTGTCGGTGCTCGAGATGGCTGAGCGAGCGGGTCTGGCCAATGTCCTGCCGATAGGCAGCATCAGCAAAGGGCTGGCCGGAGTGGAGCTCGCTGAGCTTGGAGGGATGTTCCAAGCGGGCGCTGTCGGTTTCAGCGATGACGGCAAGCCGGTCATGAACAGCGAGTTGATGCGCACCGCCCTGCAGTACGCCAAAATGTACAATGTGCCGCTGATTACGCACAGCGAAGATATGCACCTCGCCGCCGATGGGCAGATGCACTTCGGCGCATGGTCCGCACTGCTGGGCCTCAGAGGAATCCCTGCGGTTGCCGAGGCAGGCATGATTGCCCGTGATTGCATGTTGGCCGAGCTAACCGGCGGGCGGGTGCACGTTGCGCACGTGAGTACCGAGCTGTCGCTGTCGATACTTAGATGGGCCAAGAGCAGAGGCATCGCCGTGACATCCGAGGTAACGCCGCACCATTTGACGCTCACCGACGAGGAGGTTTCCCGCACCAGTTACCACACGAACACCAAGATGAACCCGCCGCTGCGGTCGGACGCTGACGTCAGAGCAATGAAGGAAGGATTGCGAGACGGGCTTATCGAGGTGATCGCCAGCGACCACGCGCCGCACTCGTTGGACGACAAGGATGTGGAGTACAACTTCGCCGCCAATGGCATCATCGGGCTGGAGACCAGTCTGCCGGTCTTGCTTACCAAGCTTGTGGCAACCGGCGACGTGGACCTGCTGACGGTGGTCAGGGCCCTAACCCTCGGCCCTGCGAAGGTGCTAGGTTTGGTCCGCAAGGGCCGTCTGGCTGAGGGCATGGACGCCGACCTGACCCTGATCGACTCGGAGACAAGCTGGACCATTGACCCGCGGCGGTTCGAATCCAAGAGTCGCAACACACCATTTGCCGGATGGGAGGTGCAAGGCCGGGCTGCGGCCACCGTGGTTGGCGGGCGTGTGGTGCAGCGTGACGGCCGCATATGTGTCTGATATGAGACGTTTGAGCAGTGAAGCGCCACAGGAGTTGCCCCCATGGCGACTGTGCAGGGTAGTCGAGAACCGCGCCCTCGCGCCGGGAGTTGTCCTGCTGTGGCTGGATGCGCCGCAGGCGGCCCGCCTGGGGCAGCCGGGGCAGTTCTTGCAGGTGGCGATACCCGGCAACGGCTATGACCCGTTGCTGCGGCGGCCCATCAGCATCGGCCTGCTTGAGCCCGGTGCAGGCCGCCTTGGGCTGATCATTAGAGCGGCGGGCCGGGGCACCAGCATTCTGGCCGCGACGAAGCCTGGTGATGAGTTGGACATCTTGGGCCCTCTTGGGGCAGGATTCCCGCTGCCCCACGAGGGCAGGTCGCTCCTTGTGGGCGGCGGCATCGGTTCGGCACCGCTCTTTGGACTCGCCACCGCCCTGATCGGAGGCGACGGGGTCCAGACTGCAGAGACCAGGGTGCTGATGCTCAACGGGGCGCGCACTCACAGCGAACTCTGGGCCGACGAGCTGGCGGCGCAGCTGGGAGTGCCTGCGCTTGCCGCGACTGACGACGGGTCGGCCGGCCACCATGGCCTGGTCACCGAGCTGATGCGGGAGCAACTAGCGGCTGGTGACATCCAGACGGTCTTCGCGTGTGGACCTGAGCCGATGCTCAGGGCGGTCAAAGAGCTGGCCCAGCAGAGCCAGGTGGGCTGCTACGTGTCACTTGAGCAACGAATGGCCTGCGGCGTTGGTGCCTGTTTCGGCTGTTCATGGCCGCGTACCGAGCAAGCTGGAGGCGGTTACGTTCGCGTCTGTCGTGATGGCCCGGTTTTCGCTGCTGAGGAGGTGCTGCTCTGATGGCTGCGGTGCACAATAAGGATTCGTGGATCTGGGCTGGCCAAGAGCGCGTTGCCGCTTTGCTGGCTCAGATTGGCGAACTCGGCGTCCCGGTTGGGTTGGCAACCAACTTGGGCGGACTGCGCTTGCGCAATCCGGTGATCACCGCGTCTGGCTGCTATGGGTTTGGGCAGGAGTACGCCCCCGCCATCCCGCCGGAAGCGTTAGGCGCCATCTGCACCAAGTGCGTCACCCTTGAGCCGCGCGCCGGCAACAAGCCGCCGCGGGTGGTCGAGACGCCGGCCGGCATGCTCAATTCGATTGGTCTGCAGAATCCAGGGGTTGATGGCTTCCTGCGCACCGAACTGCCTTGGCTGCGCGAACACCAGGCCCGGGTGATCGTCAACATCGCCGGCCGCACCATCGCCGAGTACGGGCAACTCGTGGCCAAACTCGATGGGGCTCCCGGAATATCGGCGATCGAGGTCAACGTGTCGTGTCCCAACGTTGAGCGTGAGGGCATGGCCTTTGGTGTAAGCGCCAAATCCACCGAGGCTGTGATGCGCGCCGTGAGGCGCGAAACTTCTTTGCCCCTGATCTGCAAGCTGACGCCCAACGTGACGGACGTCGTGGAGATCGCCCGCGCCGCCGAGGAAGCCGGTGCGGACGTCATATCGTTGATCAACACGCTACTGGGAATGTCGATCGATACTGCGACCCAAAAGCCAGTGCTCGGCAACGTCTTCGGCGGCCTGTCGGGGCCCGCTGTCCGGCCGGTGGCCGTACGGATGGTCTGGCAGGTCAGGCAGGCGGTCAAGCTGCCGATCATCGGGATGGGAGGCATCGCGGACGCCCGCGACGCCATGGAGTTCATCCTGGCCGGCGCCAGCGCGATCATGGTTGGCACGGCTTGCTTCACCAATCCGCTTGCTCCCCTGGAAGTGGCGGCAGGGATAGCGGCCTATCTCGACCAGCACGGCCTGCAGCTCGAAGAGGCCATCGGCCGGGCGCACCAGCGCTAGTCTCAACAAGGGAGGTACCGATGTGAACTCAGAACAAGTGATGGAGTTGTTTCGTAGGACCGGTGTCCTGCTCGAGGGGCATTTCAAGCTTACGTCGGGTCGTCACAGCCCGATGTTCTTGCAGTGTTCGCAGGTGATGCAATACCCGCACGAAGCCGAGCCCCTCGCTGCCGCCTTGGCGGAGAGGGTCAAGGGCCTGCGCGTCGATGCGGTGATTGGCCCGGCGATGGGGGGAATTGTCCTCAGCTACGAGATTGGCCGCCAGCTTGGCACCAAGGCGATCTTCGCGGAGCGCCAGGATGGGACCATGACCTTGCGGCGCGGCTTTTCCATCAAGCCGGGCCACCGCTACCTTGTCGTCGAAGATGCGGTGAGCACCGGTGGCTCCGTTCGTGAGGTCATGGATGTGGTATGCGAGCACGGTGCCGAGGTGGCAGGCGTCGGCGTGTTGGTTGACCGGAGTGCCGGGAAAGTTGACTTCGGGGTGCCCACCTTGGCCATGCTGACCCTGGAGGTGCCGTCATATCCGCCGGATGATTGCCCCCTCTGCCGGCAAGGGGTGCCGTTGACCCTGCCCAAGAGCTCGCAGGGTTAGCAGGAGGGCTGTCTAGTTCTCGGAGGGTCCGCTGTGGGCCGGTGGGTCGAGAGCCTTAGGGGCGCCCGCCGGCCCATAGCCCAGTCGGCGGCGGGCAACAGACGGTTGCAGAGCTGGGGGTGGAGCGCCCGCCTTGACGGTTACGAACCGGGCGACGGCTCAGACGATGGGCCAAGGGCTTCCTCGCTGTCACCCAACGGTGTAACGGATACTGTCCGCTCGCCCGAATAGTTGACGTAACCAGGTGGCCCGCCGCGGGGCTTGCGCACTCGGCGCAGCGCACAGACGTCGACGGCGACCCGGCCACTGGCCTGAGCTTGGCTGTGGCGTGCCGCGACAGCGGCCGCATACAGGATGTCCTCCTCATTTGGCTGCGACCCGGCGGCGCGGAGGAGGACATGCGCACCGGCAACCCCCCGAGCGTGGAGCCACAGGTCGTCGCTGTCGCCCTGTCGTATCAGACTTTCATTCTGGCGGTTGTTGCGGCCAACCAGAATCGTGAGGCCGCCGGGCGAGATGTACCGGCGCGGACCGGCCGGCGCTTCGCCCCCCGCGGCCGCTTTGGCCGGGCGCCTCGCGGCGGCGGCTGGCACCGCGATGCCGGCGGCGATGGCCTCGGCGCGAATCTCCTCGAACTCCTGCGGCCCCGGCCCCTCGTTCAGCTGAAACTCCAAACTCTTAAGCTGGCGATTTGCTGCCTGCTCCTCAGCGACCAGGGTCTCGAGCGTGGCCCGCCGGTTCTTGCGCGTGGTGTACTCGGTATACAGCTCTTGCGCTGAGTGGACAGGGTCACGCCCGGTGTCCAGCTCAACAAGCTGGCTTGCCGGTGCGCCCGAGGCGTCGCTGCCGGCATCATAGAGTGGGACTGTAATGCTGACGCTGGCCTCTCCAGCCCGGCGCGCCGCCGCAACCGAGGCGCGCGCTGCTGACAGCGACCCCAGAATGGCGTTAGCCTGGAGCCGGGGCTCGTCCGGATCACCGACCTCGGCCAACTGGGCGCTGGTCGCCTTGAGCCTGCGCGCCGAGTGGGCGAGACTTGCACGGACGGCTGCCAGCAGCACCGCAGTCTGGTCGATAGACCCTCTGGTCGTTCCGCCGCCGCTATGCGGCTGCTCTTGCTCCCGGGCGAGAAACGAGACATAAGTCTCCTCGACCGCCTGGATCTCGGCCGCGGCGTCGTCGCTGGACCTGCCGATCAGCCGGCTCAGAGCGTCGTGAACGCGCGCGGCAAGTTCATCAACGGATCGGCCGCCCGGCTCCCAGGCCATGCGCGCAATCTCCTTGGCGCGATGAGGTCCCAGGCCGGCGATTCTGGATAAGAGGCTACGCTGCAGAGCGTGGAAGCCGCACTCCGGAAGCCCATCGCCCTGGTCGCCGGCGGACGGCACAAGGGCTTTGACCCGTTCGCGGGTCATCTCGTCCGGTCCGTGCTTGTCCTGCGCCGGGGGGGGTGAATAGACCAGTCCGGGCAGAATCTGCCGGACGCGGCTGCGCGACCTGCCAACCCTCTTGGCAGAGTCAACGATGCGTCCGTCCGCCCGCACGCAGATGATGTTGGAATGTCGGCCCATGGTCTCGATGACGAGATCGGCTGCGGTCGGGAGGCCGAGTTCGTCGCGGCCCACGAACCTGAGGATCGCGGTCCGGTCCCACCCAGGCTGGGACACGGCATCCAGTCTCTTGCCGGCCAAAATGCGCCGCAGTGCGCTGCAAAAATGTGAGGGCTGTTGGTTGCGGAGAACGGCCTCGCGCACCACGAACAAGCAGGCCGCCTCGCTGTGAGCCGACACAACCAGTTCGACAGGTCTTCCGGCCCAGAACTCGAGACTCAGCGAGAGGTGCGAGATTTGGGCTATCCGCTGCAGCCGCGCCCCAGACGCCTCAGCCCTCAAATCATCCAGGCAGGCCCGCATGGTCATCCCGTCGAACTGCATCTAGCTTCACCTCAGCGATTCGTGCGGCCTAAACCTAACACCGGCGACCAGCTCCGTCAAGAAGTGCCCACCGCGGGCAGGCATGATGCTTGCCCGGCCGGGGGCAGAGAAGGCGGGCCAGCCTGAAGGGGATGTCTGAGTGCTAATACCGTTTGCCAAGATGCATGGCGCAGCCAACGACTACATCTTCGTTGACTGCACCGCTGAACTCCCTGTCGCTGAGGCTGAGCTTCCGGCTTTGGCGCGGCAGATGTCAGACCGCCGCCGCGGCATCGGCAGCGATGGCCTGATCTTGATCCTACCGGCTCCTGTCCCAGATACGGCCTTTGGCTTTCGCATGTTCAACCGGGATGGTTCGGAGGGCGAGATGTGTGGCAATGGCATGCGCTGTTTTGCGCGGTACGTTGTTTCGCGTGGTCTAACTGACCTCACGGATTTCGTGGTTGCCACCAAGTCCGGTCCGATCCGGTGCTGGGTCGTGCCTGGGGAGCAAACAGACGAATGGGCGGTCACCTGCGATCTCGGCACTCCCCGACTGTCTCGAGATGAGGTTCCAACAGCGCTGCCGCCGGGCGCTGACGGCCGTGTGGTCGAACAGCGACTGGAGCTTGGTGGCCGGGTCTTTGCCGTAACCGCCCTATCCACAGGGGTGCCCCACGCGGTGCTGTTCGTCGGCGATCTGGAGGGACTGCCCTGGCGCCAACTGGGACGGGAGCTTGAGACACACGCCGCCTTCCCCCGCAGGACCAATGTCGAGTTCGCCAGGGTCGTGCGCCGCGATTGGGCGGAGGTCAAGGTGTGGGAGCGCGGTTCCGGTGAAACCATGGCCTGCGGCACTGGGGCCTGCGCAGTTGTGGTCGCCGGCGTCTTGACCGGCCGGTTGGATAGGAAGGCCAGAATCAGTCTGCCTGGAGGCGACTTGGAGGTCGTATGGCGCGACTCGGATGGCCACGTACTGCTGTCGGGGCCGGCAGCCGAGGTCTTTCAGGGCATCTTCATCCGTGCTTAGCAGCTTGCGGTGGCTGATTGCGACGCACTATCGTCTGCTTGTATATGCGCCCAGCTAGAGGCGATTCTAGCGTCTGCCGTGCTGGCGTCCGGGCGTTAACTTGTGCAAGGCCAGCTAATTGTGCTCTGTCATGAAAAGGAATCTAGCCTAGCAGGTCGAAAAGATTCGCCGTGGAGCACAGCCGTGAGCAGGCGTGCCAAGCTAGGGAGGGCCCAGGTTGATTCGTAGTATGACCGGCTTTGGCCGGGGGGAGGCGTCGGACGCCCGCCGCAAGGTCACGGTCGAGGTCAGGTGCGTCAACCACCGTTACTCGGACTACAACCTCCGCCTGCCGCGCGACCTGTATCACCTGGAAGATTCGCTGCGCCGGCTGATTAAGGACCGAATCAGACGTGGTCGCGTTGATCTCTTCCTTGCTCTGGAGGATTCACCGGATTCCGCACGTAACATCCTGGTTGATGTCCCGTTGGCTCGCAGCTATTTTGAGGCTTTGGAGCAGCTGCGCTTGGAGCTTGGGCTAGCCGAGGATGTGCGCTTGGACCAGGTGCTGCGGCTGCCGGATGTCGTTCGCACTGGCCAAGCGGAGCCGGATCAAGAAGTCATCGCCGAGCTGACCAAGGATGCCACGGGTCAAGCGGTGGCTGCGGCTGTGGCCATGAGGCTTCAAGAGGGAGAGGCCATCAGGCATGATCTCCACCAGAGGCTGCAGAGGCTGTACTCGATCAGGTCAGGCGTGGCTGCGCGTGCCAGCCTTCTGGTGCCGATGTGGCGTGATCGGCTGTTAAGCCGGTTGGAAGAGCTGTTGTCGGGAGCTCAACCTGGCCCCGACCAAGGCCGTTTGGAACAGGAGGTGGCGATCTACGCCGAACGCTCGGACATCTCGGAGGAGTTGGTCCGGTGGGAGAGTCACATCAGGCAGATGGCGCAAGCCCTAGATGCCACAGGTGACGAGCCGGTTGGCCGCAGATTGGATTTCTTGTGTCAAGAGATCTTGCGCGAGGTCAACACTGTCGGGTCCAAGGCACTTGATAGCGAGGTAGCGGGCAGCATAGTAGCTGCCAAAGAGGAGCTCGAGCGGGTACGCGAGCAGCTCCAGAACATTGAGTAGGAGGTGCCATCAGTGAAGCTGCCAGTACTAACACTAAAGGAAAAGAAAGACGCTCTCGCCAAGGCTCAGAAGATGCGCAGCGAGCGCAAAGAGATCCGCGAAAAACTCAAGGGCGGTCAGATGAACCTGACCGAGGTGCTCCACAAGGACGGCGACGAGGTCATGGGCAAGATGCGCGTTGCCTACCTTCTGGCTTCGATGCCCCGCGTCGGCAAGACCACGGCCAAGAAGGTCATGGAAGAGATCGGCATCGATGAGTCCCGTCGCGTCCAAGGCCTTGGCAAGCGGCAAAAGGAAGCTCTGTTGGCGAGGTTCCAACGCAAGTAGCTGCGCGGCGCGAGCGCAGCCGGAGCCTGCTCTTATCGGTTCCTTTGTAAGCTGGGCGGTCTGGGCCGGCTCCTTGTCCGGGGAGCCGGCCGGGCCGACCTGCTTTTGGTGCACCAAAAGACAAAGGCCCTAACGACTGGAGGTACATGTTGGCGCAGTTTCGCGGCGAGGTGATAGTTATATCCGGTCCTTCCGGCGCCGGCAAGACCTCGATTGCCCGCAGGATCGTGGCCGAGCTGCCGCAGGTGGCCTTTTCGGTGTCCGCGACCACCAGGTCACCCCGGCCGGGCGAGGTTGACGGAGTCGACTACTTCTTCTGCACTCCAGGACGGTTTGACCGTATGATCGAACAGGGTGAGCTGCTGGAGTGGGCCACCTACGCCGGGCATAGGTACGGCACACCTCAGGCGGCGGTATTGCGACAGGTTGAGCAGGGCATTGACGTCATCTTGGTCATTGAGATCCAAGGAGCAGCCATCATCAAAGCCAAGATGCCCAGTGCAGTCCGCATATTCATCCTACCACCGGGGCCAGCTGAGCTGCAGGCGAGGATCGACCGACGGGGCGGAATCGAGCCAGCGGACCTGGCGGTTCGCTTGTGCCAGGCTCGCGTCGAGCTGGCCAGGGCTCGCGATTATGACTATGTTGTGGTCAATGACCAGCTTGAGGAGGCCGTCACCAAGGTAACCGCGATCATGACCGCGGAGCGCTGCCGGGTGACGCGGCAGGTGGGTCTGCTAGGTTGAACGACGGCGTTGGGAGGCAAAACGGTTGAACATCTTGGAACCCTCTTTGGATAGCCTGATGGGCAAAGTCGACAGTAAGTACGCCCTGGTGGTGGCGGCGGCTAAGCGCGGCCGGCAGATCACTGAAGCGCACGATCGGGTCAGCTCGGACACTGGGCCAAAAGCAGTTTCAGTGGCTCTGAAGGAGATAGCGGAGGGCGCGGTTACCCTGGTCGAACCGGAGAAGCCGGTTGATCCGATGTTGCTGGGGGCCACGCGGCGGTGACCTCCGCCCCTCTGGACGGCAAGACGGTTGTCGTCGGCGTGACCGGCGGAATCGCCGCCTACAAGGCTTGTGAGGTCGTAAGCAGGCTCACCCGTTTGGGAGCCCGCGTCTTCGTGATCATGACCCATGCGGCGACCAAGCTGGTGGCGCCATTGACCTTCCAGACGCTTTCGGGCAACCCTGTGCTCGTGGAGCTACTCGAACCGCCCAAGGTCTGGAACGTTGAGCACATTGCCCTGGCGGAGGCTGCCGATCTGCTGCTGGTCGCGCCGGCTACTTACAACATTGTCGGCAAGATGGCCAGCGG
>Ga0114946_10002091_pt1 | contig 13698 bp, 8 predicted proteins | sample WalLakDeSediment_FD_88676 | JGI IMG/M metagenome (GOLD analysis project Ga0114946, IMG submission 88676) | Lake sediment microbial communities from Walker lake, Nevada to study Microbial Dark Matter (Phase II) - Walker Lake 11/02/13 Deep Sediment | ecosystem: Environmental > Aquatic > Freshwater...
GTCGATCTGCCCGTAGGAGATGAAGTTGAACACCGCCACCGGCACCGGCCGCGTGTTGGGGCCGGAGAGCACCAGGCTGAACAGGAACTGGTTCCAGCTGAAGATGAACGCCAGGATGCTGGCGGCGACGATGCCCGGCGTCGACAGCGGGAGGATGACGCGCATGAAGGCGCCGATGCGGGTGGCGCCGTCGACGAACGCCGCCTCCTCGAGGTCCTGGGGGACGCCCTCGAAGAAGCTGATCATGATCCACACGATCAGCGGCATGCCGACGATCAGGTGCGTGAGCGTCAGCGCGAGGTAGGTGTCGATGAGGCCGAGCGCGCGGAACGCGAGGTACCAGGGGACGAGGTAGGTGATGTAGGGCGTCAGGCGCGCGATGAGGATGGCGAGCGCCAGGCCGTCCTGCTTGAAGCGTGCGATGGAGTAGGCCGCGGGCAGACCGAGCACGAGGCCGATGCCGGTGGAGAGCGCGGCGACGACGAAGGAGTTCCAGGTGAAGGTGAGGAAGTTGTTGCGCGCGATGACGTTCTGGTAGTTCTCCCAGGTGGGCGTGAACCACCACACGGGGACGCGGCTGACGTTGTCCACCTGGCTGCGCAGGCTGGTCAGGATCATCCAGTAGAAGGGGAAGAGCATGATCACCAGGACGACGGCGATGAGCAGGAAAATGCCGATCGTCTTGATCAACTTCAGGCGGCGGGCCCTGCGAGCCGCCTCGGCGGCGGCGAGGGCGGAAGCGGAGGCGGTGGCGGTCACGTCCGCCTCCGGATGGCGTTGAGCAGCACGGCGACGCCCAGCACCAGGAACATGAGGAAGATCAGCAGTGTCGCCGCGTAACCGGCATGGAAGAACGTGAAGCCGGTCTTGAAGGCCAGCACGTTGAGCGTCTCGGAGGCGGTGCCGGGGCCACCCTCGGTGATGACGTAGATGATGTCGAAGGTCTTCAGTGCGTCGACCGCCCGCAGGATGAGCGCGACGACGATGGCCGAGCGGATGCCGGGGATGGTGATGTGCCAGAACGACTGCCAGCCGCTGGCCCCGTCGATGCGCGCGGCCTCATAGTGCTCGGTCGGCACGCCCTGCATGGCGGCGAGCAGGATGAGCGCGATCATCGGCGACCACTGCCAGGTGTCGACCAGCACCAGCGAGGGGATGGCGAGGCTCGACTGCGCCACCCACAGCGAACGCGAGAGGCCCAGGGTCTCGAGGAAGTAGTTCATGACGCCGAGGCTGGGATTGAACATCAGCGCCCAGATGAGCGCGATGGCGACGGGCGTCGCCACCATCGGCAGCAAGATGATCGTGCGCGCGAGCCCCTTGCCGGGGAAGTCGCGGTTGAACAGCACCGCGATGCCGATGCCCACCAGGAGCTGCAGCGGCACGGCGGTGAAGGTGAAATAGAAGGTGTTCTTGATGCCGTTCCAGACGCGCGGGTCGGTCGCGGCGCGCTGGTAGTTCTCGAGGCCCACGAAGTAGGCGCGGCCGCCGACGAAGTAGTCGTAGAGCGAGAGGACGAAGTTCGTCACGACCGGCGCGACGATGAGCACGACGATCGCGAGGATCGCCGGCAGCGGGAACAGGAAGCGGGCGTGGCGGTCGATCCAACTGCTGGCCGTCTTCACCAGGGGGCTCCGCGCGTTCGGTCGCGACGAGGGGGGAGGGGCGGGTCGGGCCCGCCCCTCCGGTGGTGTGCCTAGGGCTCAGCGGGTGCGTTCGACGATGCGGTCCATCTCCTGGGCCGCGCGCTGCAGCGCCTGCGCGACGTCGCGGCCCTCGAGGGCGGCGACGATCGCCTGGCCGTACGCGTCGCGCACCTCGGCGACGGGGATGATCGGCGGGTTCCAGTACGGCTGGCCGTTCTCGAACGAGATCTGCGAGGCCTCGATCCAGTCGGCGGGGGCGCGCGTCTGGAACTCCTCGTTCGCCCAAGCGGAGGCGCGGGCGGCGGGCACGCCGAAGAGCGCCAGGCGGACCTGGTTCTCCTTGGACAGCGCCCACTGGATGAAGTACCAGGAGGGTTCGACGTTGCGACTCGCGTGGTTGATGCTCAGGCCCCAGACCAGCACGCCGGGGACGCTGCCGGCCGGGCCGGCGGGGAGCGGCGCGTAGCGGGTGTTCTCGCGCACGACGTCGATCGCCTGCGCCGGGTCCTCCATGATCGGGCGGAAGACGTTGGCGTCGAAGATCATCGCCGCCTGACCCTGGGCGAACAGGCTGGTGACCTCAGCCCAGTGCAGGTTCGTCGGTCCGGGAGGCCCGTAGTTGCGCATGAGTTCGGCGTAGAACTCGTGCGCGGCGATGCTCTCGGGCGAGGCCAGCGCCGACTTGCCGTCCTCGTCGAGCCACTCACCGCCGAACGAGTACAGCAGGTTGACCGTCTGGCTGGTGGCCGCAGCGCCGCGGCCGCGCATGGCGAAGCCGGCGACGAACTCACTGGAGAGCTGGGCCGCGTAGTCCATCAGCTCTTCCATCGTCTCGGGCGGGCCCTCGAGGCCGGCGGACTCGAACAGGTCTGCGCGGTAGAAGAGCAGGCTCGACTCGATCTGCAGCGGCAGGCCGAACAGCTTGCCGTCGTCCTCGAAGGTGCCGATGGCCCCGCCGAAGAAGTCGTCCAGGTCGAGATCGGGCATCGTCAGGCTGGGGTCGGCGACCAGGTCGTCGATGAAGCGCACCCAGCCGGCTCCGAGGTACTGCGCGCTCACCTGGCCCGGCATGATCATGTAGCCGTCGAGCGTCGCGGCGCCGCTGCTGACCTCGAGCAGGCGTACCTGGCGGAACTGGTCCTCGGGCAGCACCTCGAGGTTGACCTTGATGCCGGTCGCGGCCTCGAACTCGGGCACCAGCGGTTCGAGCCAGTTGGTGAACGGGTGGCGGTTCATCATGAAGCGGATCTCGCTGCCTTCGAAGCGCCGCCAATCGAATTCCTGCGCGGTGGCCGCGGCGAAGGACGCCAGCAGCACGAGCAGGACGAGAAGCCGGAGGGAACGGGCCTTCATGATGGACCTCCTTGGGTCGGGCAAGTGCCCCGCGTCTCGGGGCAGTTCAGTTGTAGGACCCTTTAATCTACCACCGGTAGGAGGGCTGCGCCGACCTTCCGGAGCGTCGTCGGGACTCAGGTGCGGGGGATGCGGCGCCTCGGAAGCCGTGCACGTCAGCGCCAGCCGCTCAGGCCCTCGCCGGCGGGGTTCGGCCCCGCGGCGTCCAGCAGCTTCGTCGCGATCCAGCCGGCCACCTCGGGCGCCCACTGCAGGTCGATGTGGTGGAGGTAGGTCCACGGGAGTTCGGCGTCGGGATCGGCGAGGTCGGGGCGGTACCAGCTGCCGGGCAGCGTCTCGCCGCCGGCCTGCCATTCGCGGCCGGCCGCCAGGTAAGGGCCGTCGTCCGCGCCGAGGAGGTACCCGAGCGCCGAGTGCACGGGCACGGCTCCGTCGGCATCGATCTCGCCGTCGCCGACGCGCCCCTCGGGCTGGCGGATGGGTGGGGCGTCGCCCGGCGGCTCGCGCCCGAGCAGGAGGTCGCGCACCACGGCCACCGTCGGTTCCTCGACCCTGCTCAGGTCGAGATCGGCGACGGCGCCGGTGTCGATGACGCCGGGCGCCTCGGCGCAGCGCACCACCAGGCACCACAGCCGGCCGAACCAGCCGCGCGTCTTGATCTCGCCGGCGTAGGGTCCCCGCAGGAAGTCGACGCGCGCGGCGAACTCGATCGCTACCCGTGCGTCCTCGGGGCCGAACACGATCCGCTCGGGGGCGGTCGCGACGCGCGTCACGCGGTCGAGCGCGTCGTCTGGCGCCGGGTGGTCGGCCGCCCGGCCCCAGCCTCGTTCGGGGTTGCCCAGCGCGTGGATCGTCGGGTCCGCGAGCAGCATCTGGAAGAGGAACTCGCGGTAGAAGTCCGGCGGAAGGTCCAACCGCTCGGCGTACCAGGCGGCCAACTCCAGCTCGATGCGGTCGCTGACCATCGGGTCGACGAAGAAGTGGCCTCCGGGGGTGCGCGCCGCCAGCGCGTAGACGGGCACCGGGCTGCCGTCGCTGCGGCGCGCGCGGTGCGCGGCGAGCAAGCCGTCGCCGGGATCGTTGAGCGCGGCCCAGACGTCGGTGCGCAGGTGCTCGGTGACCGGGTCCTCGAGCCGCAGCAGCGTGGCCCCTTCGTCGAGGAGCGGCGTGAGCCATCGGCGGGTGAACGCGTTGGGGCGGCCGAGCTCCGCCCGCAGCAGCTCGTCCACCGTGGCCAGCAAGACCGCGCGGTCGGCCGCGGCCGACCCCTCGTGCGGGGTGCCGAGGGTGACGAGGTAGAGGGTGCGGTCGCGGATGGCCTCGGCGCGCGCCTGCGTCGCGGCGTCGGTGCCGAAGGGTCCGCCGTCGAGCGGGGGGTTGGTCAGCAGGTAGCGGCCGACGAGGCCGCCGAAGCTGTGGCCGACGAGGACGAGTTGTGGCTCCAGGTCCGCCTCGGACGCGTCGGATCTCGTGGTCGCCAGCACGTCGCGGTAGCGCTCGACACCCGCCTCGATCTGCGCCGCCGCCGCGACGACCTGTTCGCCCAGCCCGCGGGAGCCGTCGCGGGTGACGACGAAGACCGCCCGCTCGGTGTCGCCGTCGGCGCGCAGCAGCAGCCCGTGGCGGGGGTCGTCGTCGGCGGGCGCCGTGCTCCACCAGGCGTCGGGGTCGAGCGGTTCGCCACCCTCGATCCTGGGTGGTTGTCCGCCCAGCAGCGTCGCGACGAAGTGGTACCCCCAGTAGCGCCGTGCGTAGGCGTGGGTGCCGACCTCGTCGTCGAGGTCGAGGCTCGGGGTCATACCGTGCAGCAGGACGACCAGCGTGGGCCGGTCGCGGTCGAAGGGGAAGGGCTCGGCGTCAGGGCGCAGCACCGCGTTCTGGTCCAGTGGCCAGGTGGGCACCTCGGGGGTGCTCGGCGCCTCGGCCGCGGCCCGCGTCAGCAGTCGGGCGGCGAGGTTGGCGGCCTGGCGCTGTCCCCACCACGTGGCGACGCCGCCCACCACCACGAACGCGAGGCCAGCCCACAAAAGCCACGGCACCCATTTCGCCACGCCTCAGGTTAGCGCCTTGGGTGGGCGCAGTTCGCCGTGCCTGCGGGTCCGCGATGGGCCGTGGTCGTTCCTGCGGGGCGCAGTTCGCCGCAGGCGAACTGCGGTGGTTAGAGGCGCAGTTCGCCGCAGGCGAACTGCAGCCTCAGCGGAGGCGTGGTTCGCCTACGGCGAACCGCCCTCCCGCTGAGGCAACTTCTTGCCCGGGTTCATGATCCCGTGCGGATCGAGCGCGTCCTTGATCGCCCACATGACGTCGACGGCGTCGCCGTGCTCGGCACGGACGTAGGGGAGCTTGCGCAGGCCGACGCCGTGCTCGCCGGTGCTGGTACCGCCGGCGGCGAGGGCGAGCTCGACCATCTCGCCGTAGGCGGCCTCCACCCGAGCGCGGGCAACGGCGTCGTCGGCCGCGAAGAAGAGGGTGAGGTGGAAGTTGCCGTCGCCCACGTGGCCGATGAGGTAGGTGGGCGCGCCGGTCCGCGCGGCGGCCGCGAGCGATCCGTCGATCACCTCGGCCAGCCGCGAGACGGGCACGGCGACGTCGGTGATGACGTTGGCCATGCCGGGGTTGACGGCCACCATGGCGTAGTACGCCTGGTGACGGGCGCGCCACAGGGCGGACAGGGCCTCGGGATCGGTGGCGCGGCTGGCCTCGGTGGCGGCGTGCTCCTCCGCCAGTTCGAGGGCGAGCGCGCTGGCGGAACGCACCGAGGCATCGTCGCCGTGGAACTCGAGGAACACGGTGGGCAGGGCAGGGAGCTCGAGGCCGAGGTGCTGCCGGATGGCGGCGACGGCGGCGGCGTCGACGAGCTCACAGCGGGCGACCGGCAGTCCTGTCTGGATGAGGTCGGCGACGTAACCGACGCACCCGCGGACGTCCGCGAAGGCCGCCCGTGCCCCCATGACGGCCTCCGGCCGCGGCACCAGGCGTACGGTGACCTCGGTGATCACGCCGAGGGTCCCCTCGGCGCCGCAGAAGAGCTGGGTGAGGGCGTAACCCGAGGACGACTTCGGCGCGCGGCCGCCGGTGCGGATCACCCGGCCGCCGGGTGTGACGACCTCGAGGCCGAGCAGGAGGTCGCGGGTCACGCCGTAGCGCACGGCCAAAGTGCCAGAGGCGTTGGTGGACGCCATCCCGCCGAGGCTGGCCTCGGCGCCGGGGTCCACCGGGAAGAACAGGCCGGTGGCGCGCAGCGCCTCGTTCAGGCGCGGGTAGGTGACGCCAGGCTGGACCACGGCGAGGAAGTCCTCGGCGGCGATCTCGACGATGCGGTCCATGCGCGTGAGGTCGAGCGAGATGCCGCCGCGGATCGGGACCGTGTGGCCGCCGAGGCTGGAGTTCACGGCGACGGGGGTGACGGGCGTGCGGCTCTCGTGGGCGAACGCCATGACCCGGCGCACGTCCTCGGTCGACTCGGGGTACACCACCACGCCTGGTGAAAGGACGGCGTCCCAGGACTCACCGCGAGCGTGCAGATCGAGCGCGCTCGGGGAGGTGTCGATCTGGTCGGGGCGGAGCTCGCCGCGCAGGCGATCGAGGGCGGTGCGGTCCATGGCGCCAGTCTTCCATGCGGACGGCGGCTTGACGGGCGTCAGTTCTTCTGCGCGCTCGACCGGTCGATCAGGTCCTGCACGGAGGGCACCTGGCCGCCGCGGGCGGCGTCGAACATGGGCCCTGCCGCCAGGTACGCCTTGAGCAGTTCGAAGGCGTGCAGCACGACCTCGGGGTCCTCGTCGTCGAACATGATCACCTCGTCGCCCGAGCCGAGGTGGGCGACCAGCTCTGCGTAGGCGGGCGCCACCGTGCCGGCCTCGACGTCCGCCGGATCGGCGTCGTCCGGGAAGACGTCGATCACGTCCAGGTACTCGACCGCGTCGAGGTTGAGCAGCTGTTGGTCGGCGGAGAGCATCCAGGTGGCCATGGGCCGATGCTACACCCCGCCGGCTCTCCCCCCGCGGGCCCGATGCGCGCGCCACGCCTGCGAGAGCCCGGCCCACGTGGCCGCGGCCAGGTCGCGGACGACCTCGTCCTCGTCCGGCGGGCGATCGGCGACGCCGCCGCCGTGCCGCCGCTCGAGGCGCAGTCCGACGGTCGACCTCGGTGGGTAGCCGGGCCACGGCTCGCCGGCCGGCGCCGTCAACGCCCCCTCCAGGTAGTCGTCGAGCGGCTGGCCGCGCAGGCGCGACCCGAGGAAGGCGGTCAGGTGGTGCTGCAGCACGCTGACGATGCGGCGCGTGTCCCATACGGGGTCGGCATAGCGCCACCAGCTCTCGTGCGACGCGGTCAGCAGCGTCTCGGGCGGGGGGTTGCAGCCGACGTTGTGGCGGGCGTGTTCGAAGGTCAGCAGCCAGCGATCGGTCGACGTCGCGCCCTCGAAGATCCGCCGGATGGCCGGGTAGAGGGCGATATCGTCCTCGCTGCCGGCGGCGATGAAGAGGGGGACGCGCAGCCGCTGCAGCGCGGCGTCGGTCCACACCTGGGATCCGCCCCAGGGCGAGAGCAGGGCGGCGCATCGCACCCTGGACGTCACGGCGTCGACGAGGTCGTCGTAGAAGGGTTGGCCGAGGACGAGGTCGTCGAGCGCCTCGCGCCAGAGCGGTTGATCGAACGCCGGATGGGCGAGCGCCGCGGCGTCGTACCCCGCCCCCAGCGCCAGCAGTGTGCCGTAGCCGCCCATCGAGAATCCGACCAGGGCGGCGCGGTCCGCGTCCCACACGTGGTGAAGCAGCGGGTGGTGGCGCTCGAGGTCGGCCGCCACGCGCAGCGCTAGCGCGATGTCGAGCGGCCGGTTACGTAGCGACGACAGCACGTCGCCGCGGTCGGCGTGGGTGCTGTCGGTGTGGTCGAGCGCCATCACCGCGTACCCCTTGCTGGCCAGGTTCTCGCCCAGCCAGGAGAGGAGCACGCGCGAGCCGGGGTAGCCGTGCGACACGACCACCAGGGGCGCCGGGCCCAGCCCCCGGTCGGGCTCCGCGTCGCGGGCGGCGCGGCCGGCGAAGCGGAAGGGCCGCGGGGCCGTCTCCGCGTCCTGCGCGGTGGGCGGCAGGTGGTCGAGGTAGGTGGTGCGGCCGTCGTGCACCGCCGGGTACCAGACCTCGGCCGACAGCGTCCGGGTGGCGCGGATCGGTTCGCCGGCCGCGAGCGAGCCGAGCACGTCGATCTGCTGCGGGTGGCTCAGCGCGAGGGTCGTGACCCCCACCGACCGGGGTCCGCGCGCGGCCAGCGCGGGTGCCGCGGGCAGCGCGTCGCCGGGCACGAAGGCGGGTGCGTCCATGGAGCCACGGTACCGCGGCTTCGTCACCGACGGGTCAGCACCTACCGACGACCACCGGGGAAGCAGGCGCAAGCGCGTTCACCCCCTGGCGAACGCGGCCGGTCAGGATCCCGTGACATCCTCGTGAGCGTGTCGATAGTGTCGCCGACTAAGCTGATCCCATGAACCGCTGGCTCCAACCCGTCGCCGTCGTCTTGGTCTGGGGCGCCGCGTTGGTCGTCAACGCGCGCTTCGGAACCGAGCTCGGCGCGTACGCCTCGTTGACGTGGGCCGTGGCGGTTGGCGCCACGGGCGTCGCCGTTGGGGCCTGGATCGCGACGCTGCTCGGGGCCGTCGTCGGCACCCTGGTGGGGTTCGGCATCTCCTTCGACGGCGCGACCCCCGATTGGCGCGTGGCCGTGGAAGAGGGCGCGCTGTTGATGCCGCTGGCGCTCGGCGCCGTTGGTGGCGGTGCGGCCGCAACCCGCATCCTGATGACGCAGTTGCGCCATCACCGCGGCGTGTCCGACCGTGCCCAGTACGACGTGCTCACGGGCGTCCTGAACCGTCGCGCGTTCGAGCGGCGGCTCGAGGAGTGGATCCGCAACCCCCGGCGCGGTGAGCCCGGCTTCGCGCTCCTGTTCGTCGATCTCGACCGCTTCAAGTTCGTCAACGATACGTTCGGCCATGCCGTTGGCGACCAGATGCTCGTCACCGTCGCCCGCCAGCTCGTGGACAACGTTCGCGACGGCGATCTCGTCGCGCGTCAGGGCGGAGACGAGTTCGTCGTCGCCCTGGCCGGCGTCTGCGAGGCCGACGTGGCCGCCGCGGTGGCCGCCAAGCTGGTGCGTCTGTTCGCCGCGCCGATCGTCGTCGAAGGCAAGGCGATCAGTGTCTCGGCGTCGATCGGCATCGCCCTCCACCCGAGAGACGGCGAGACGGTGCACGCGATGGTGCGGAGCGCCGACGCGGCGATGTACGCGGTCAAGACCGGGGGCAAGAACGCCTTCCACTTCTCCAGCAGCGACCAGCGGCACCGGCAGGCGCGGCGGTTGGATCTCGAGCGGCGGCTGCGCTCCGCGCTGCGCGAGCAGGAGTTCGAGGTCGTCTACCAGCCGCAGCTCGAGCTGGCCACGGGCCGGCTGTGCGGCTTCGAGGCGCTGCTGCGGTGGCGCAACCCCGACCTGGGCATGGTCTCGCCGAGCGAGTTCATCCCCATTGCCGAGGAGGCGGGGATGATCGTGCCGATCGGCCACTGGCTCATGCGCGAGGCGTGCCGGCAGGCGCAGGCGTGGGCCGGCTACGGCCCGCAAGTGACGATGGCGATCAACGTGTCTTCCCTGCAGTTCCGCCAGCCTGAGTTCTTGCAGCAGGTGGAGACGGCGATCCGCGACGCGCATGTCGACCCGGCGCGCATCGAGCTCGAGGTCACGGAGAGTATCCTCATCGACCAGTTCGAGCTGGCGGTGCAGACGCTGCGGCGGCTCGACGAGATGGGCGTCCGCACGGCGTTGGACGACTTCGGGACCGGCTACTCGTCGCTGGCGTACCTGCAGAAGCTCCCCATCCGCTCGCTGAAGATCGACCGCAGCTTCGTGCGAGAGCTGGTCCTGGGGCCGTCGGGCGTGGTCGGTGACGCACTGCCGATCGTCGAGGCGATCGCCGCGATGGGCCTTAAGTTGGGCAAGGTGGTGGTGGCCGAGGGCGTCGAGACCGAGGCACAGGCCCGCTACCTGCACCGCATCGGCGTCGGCGTCGTGCAGGGGTTCCACTACGCCAAGCCGATGGCCGCGGGCCGGGCCGAGGTGCTGCTCCGGCGCCTGGCGAAGCTGCCCGATGAGTGTGAGCCGCTCGCGGCCAACGTCGGCGACCCGCGCGCCTCGGGCGCCGGGCACACGCGCGGCACGGTCGATCGCGACCCGCGCGCCAGCGGCATCTGGCCCCCACCTAGGGTCGAGCCGGTGCCGGTCAAGCTGCCACTGCCGAAGCCGGAGACCGAGGCCGTGCGCACCTTCAGCGAGTACGTGTTGATCCTGGATAACTGATGGGTGTTGGCGGCGTCGCGTCGCCGCGACGATGCGACGCCGCCAACACACGGGGCCGCAGGCACACGCGTCCGGACGCTCCCGGGGTGGGGCGGTAGACTGGGGCGCCAGCCGCGCCCGGCAGAGGTGCGGCACACCGGAGGGACCCAATGCCCGACCCACGTTCGACCGAACCCGCCCAGATCGGCCTCGTCGGCCTCGCGGTGATGGGCCAGAACCTGGTCCTGAACATGATCGACCACGGCGCCAGGGTGGCCGTGTACAACCGCACGCGCAGCACGACCGACGCCTTCCTGGCCGGCACGGGCGCCGCCGCCGCGGGCCGCGGCGACCTGATCGGCGCCGGCACGCTGCAGGAGCTGGTGGCCTCGCTGGAGCGTCCGCGCCGCGTGATGCTGATGGTCAAGGCCGGCCGGCCGGTCGACGCCGTGATCGACGAGCTCGCGCCGCTGCTCGAGCCCGGCGACGTGGTCATCGATGGCGGCAACTCGTTCTTCGAGGACACCGTGCGCCGCGGCGAGCGACTCGAGGCTGCGGGTCTCCGCTACCTGGGCGTGGGCGTCTCGGGTGGTGAGGAGGGCGCGCGCTTCGGGCCGGCCATCATGCCCGGCGGGCCGCGCGAGGCCTACGAGACGGTCCGCCCACTCTTCGAGGCCATCGCTGCGCAGGTCGACGGCGTGCCCTGCTGCGACTGGATGGGCGAGGACGGCGCGGGCCACTTCGTCAAGATGGTCCACAACGGCATCGAGTACGGCGACATGCAGCTGATCGCCGAGGCCTACCACCTCATGCGCGACGCGATCGGGCTCGACGCGAGCGCGATGCAGACGACCTTCGCCGACTGGAACGAGGGCGTGCTCGACTCGTACCTCATCGAGATCACCCGCGACGTGCTCGGCACGTACGACGAGGAGGGCCGGCTCGTCCTCGACCTCGTGCTCGACCGCGCCGGCCAGAAGGGCACGGGGCGCTGGACGGCCAACGCGGCACTCGAGCAGGGCCAGCCGCTCACGCTGATCACCGAGGCCGTGTTCGCGCGCAACCTGTCGTCGATGAAGGACCTGAGGGAGCGCTCCGCGGGGCTTCCCGGGCCCGCGACGTCGTTCGCCGGCGACCGGGACGCGTTCCTCGCCGACCTCGAGCAGGCGCTCTACGCCGCGAAGATCGTCAGCTACACGCAGGGCTACATGTTGCTGCGCGACGCGGTGCGCGCGCGGGGCTGGTCGACCGACCTCGCCGCCACGGCGCGCATCTGGCGCGGCGGCTGCATCATCCGCAGCCGCTTCCTGAACGACATCACGGAAGCCTTCGAGACCGACCCCGAGCTCGAGCACCTGCTGCTCGCGCCGTTCTTCCGTGCCGCGGTGGAGCGCGCCCAGGCCGGCTGGCGCCGGGTGGTCGCCGAGGCGCTGCGGCTGGGCATCCCGGTGCCGGCGATGGCCGCCGCCCTGACCTTCTACGACGGCCTGCGCACGGCCAACGGCCCCGCCAACCTCCTGCAGGCGCAGCGCGACTACTTCGGTGCGCACACCTACGAGCGCGTCGATCGGCCGCGCGGCGAGATGCACCACACCGACTGGATCGGCAGCGGCGGGTCGGTGACCGCGGGCAGCTACGACGGTTGACGACGCAGGTCTTCGCCGGCGCCTGCGCTGGCGAGGATGGGTCGTCGCCGGCGACGACACGTTCACCTGAACCCACGCCTGGGCGCCCGACGTGGTAGATTCTTGCGTCCATCCGCCGGGCCACCCGTTGGCCCGGCTTTCCTCGCATGCCGCGTCACGCGCGCGGCGCGCGAACCGTGGTCCGATCGCACTCCCGAGGAGGCAAGGTGGCGAAGGCCCGCTCCAACCGCAGCGCCGAAGTCCAGGTCGATGGGGCCGTGACGGCGGATTCCGTCCAGGTGGTGCCTCCGGTGGCGAGCCCGGACGCGCCTGTCGCCGAGGCGACGACCGAAGCGAAGGCCGAAGCGAAGGCCGCGCCCAAGACCAAGCCGAAGAGCAAGGCGAAGCCCAAGGCCGTCCCGAAGGTGGAGGCGGCCGCCGAGCCGGCGCCCGCCGAGCCGGCGCCTGCCGAGCCCGTGGCGGCCGCAGCCGAGGCGAAGCCCGACGCGAAGGCCAAGGCGAAGCCCAAGGCCCCGGCGAAGGCGAAGGCCACTGCGAAGGGCAAGGCGAAGGGGACGCCGGCGGCCGAGTCTGCGACCGGTGAGGCGACGAAGGCGACGGACGTTCCCATGCCCACGAGCGGCTGGCTCGCTTCGGCGCCGATCGTCGCCCTGCTGACGAGCGCGAAGGAGGCCGGCAGCGTCGACACGGTCGAGCTGACCGGCGCCTACAACCAGGCCGTCGCGATGACCGGCGTGGATCCCGACCAGGCGAACTTCGAGGACCTGATGGAACTCGTGCAGGCGCAGGGCGTGTCGATCGCCGATCTGGCCGAGGACGAGGTCGTCGACGAGGACGAGCTGGGCGGCTTCGACGACGACGAGCTGATCGACGAGGATGAGCTCAGCGACGAGGAGCGCAGCGACCTCGACCGCGAGGAGATGGAGGCCCGCGCCGAGGCGATGGCCGACGCCCGCGTCAAGACGAACGACCCGGTCCGGCAGTACCTGCAGGAGATCGGCCGCGTCAAGCTGCTCACGCTCGAGGAGGAGATCTCGCTCGCCCGCCGGATCGAGGAGGGCGAGGAGGCGCGCCGCGTGCTGGAGGAGGAGGCCGCGAACTTCGAGGAGCGCCGCCGGCGGCAGCTGGGGCGCGTCGTCGAGGACGGCGACCTGGCCCGGCAGCACCTCATCGAGGCGAACCTGCGGCTGGTGGTGTCGATCGCCAAGAAGTACAACGGCCGCGGCATGAGCTTCCTGGACTTGATCCAAGAGGGGAACCAGGGCCTGATCCGCGCGGTGGAGAAGTTCGAGTACCGCCGCCGCTACAAGTTCAGCACCTACGCTACCTGGTGGATCCGGCAGGCGATCAACCGCGCGATCGCCGACCAGTCGCGCACCATCCGCATCCCGGTGCACATGGTGGAGACGATCAACAAGCTGACCCGCGCCAGCCGCCGGCTGCAGCAGGAGCTGTCGCGCGAGCCGACCTTCGGCGAGATCGCCGACGCGATGGGCCCCGACTGGAACGCCGAGAAGGTGGAGGAGGCGTTCAAGCTCACGCGGGAGCCCTTCAGCCTCGAGACGCCGATCGGCGACGAGGAGGACAGCTTCTACGGCGACTTCATCCCCGACGAGAACATCGAGTCGCCGGTGGAGCAGGCAAGCAAGATCATCCTCAGCGAGGAGCTCGACGAGGCGCTGAACAAGCTCAGCGAGCGCGAGGCGATGGTACTCAAGCTGCGCAAA
>Ga0114946_10002092_pt1 | contig 13690 bp, 13 predicted proteins | sample WalLakDeSediment_FD_88676 | JGI IMG/M metagenome (GOLD analysis project Ga0114946, IMG submission 88676) | Lake sediment microbial communities from Walker lake, Nevada to study Microbial Dark Matter (Phase II) - Walker Lake 11/02/13 Deep Sediment | ecosystem: Environmental > Aquatic >...
CCGGGAGGAGGCGCGTCGGTACCTGCTGGAGGCCAGGGACGAGGTGGAGGCGGCCATCCAGGAGGTGCGGGAGGCCGACGAAGGGTCCCGGGTGGATCGGGATCGGGAGGCTCGGAGCCGCGTGGAGTCGGCGGCCCGCGTGCAGCAGCAGGCCGCGGAGCGGATTGCCGGGAGGGGACGACCCGGGCGAAGGAGAGATCGGGGGGAGCGAGCCGCTGCTCCGGGAGCACGGGCCCAGCGAGGGGCTCCGCCGGCCCCACCCCCGATCCAGGTGGGTGATCGGGCCCGGATTCTCGGCAGCGGAGCCCGGGGAAAGGTTCGCGACGTGGAAGGGGACCGGGTGACGGTGGAGGTGGGAAGCCTCCGCTTCGAGGTCCATCGAGGGGAAGTGGAACGGCTCCCCTCGACGGAATCGCCCAGGGAGCGGGCCGAGCGTGGCGGGGGCGGGACGCTCCGCTTCGCGGAGGTGGAGGCCCGTCCCGAGGTGCATCTCCTGGGACTCCGGGTGGAGGAGGTGGAACTGGAACTGGGGCGGGCTCTGGACGGCGCCGTGCTCGCTCACCTCCCCGAGCTCCGGATCGTCCACGGGAAGGGTACGGGCGCGGTGAGGGCCCGGGTCCACGAGCTGCTTCGGCGGGATCGCCGGGTCCGGGAGTTCCGGGGCGGGGTGCACGGCGAGGGCGGGGCTGGCGTCACGGTGGCGGTGCTCCAGTGATCCCCGACGAGGTGGTGGAGGAGGTCCGGCAGCGGGCGGACATCGTCGAGGTCGTGGGGGAAGTCGTCTCCCTCAAGCGGGCCGGGAAGGACTACAAGGGAAAGTGTCCGTTCCACGAGGACCGGTCGCCGTCCTTCTTCGTCGTGCCGGACAAGCGGATGTACCACTGTTTCGGATGCGGAGCGCAGGGGGATGTGTTCCGGTTCCTGATGGAGCGGCAGGGGCTGGGCTTCCTGGATGCCGTACGGGACCTGGGCGGCCGTTACGGCGTGGAGATCCGGGAGGTGCGCCGGGGCGAGGCGGACGACGACCCCCTCCGCCCCCACTACGAGGCCAACGCCTTTGCGCGGGACTTCTTCCGGCAGTCCCTGGCGGATCCCGAGCTCGGCGCCACGGCCCGGACCTACCTCGCCGAGCGGGGGATCGACGAAGCGACGCAGGAGCGCTTCGGGCTCGGGTATGCACCCGATGACTGGCGGGGGCTTCGTACGGCCGCCGGTCGTCACGGGATCTCCGACGAGCTCCTCCTGGAGGTCGGGCTCCTGACGACGTCGGAGCGCGCCAGCGAGCCCTACGACCGGTTCCGGGACCGCATCATCTTCCCCATCGAGTCCGAAGTGGGGCGGGTGGTGGGCTTCGGTGGCCGCATCCTGGGGGTGGCCGGCAAGAACGTGCCCAAATACCTGAATTCCCCGGAGACGCCCGTCTACCACAAGGGCTCCGTACTGTACGCCCTCGGGTGGGCCCGCAACGCGATCCGGAAGGAAGGGGCCGCCCTGGTCACGGAGGGGTACATGGATGTGGTGGCCCTGGCCGCCTCGGGGATCCAGCACGCCGTGGCCACGCTGGGGACGGCCCTGACCGTGGAGCAGGCCCGTCTCCTGCGGCGCTACACGGACCACGCGCTCCTCCTCTTCGATTCCGACGAGGCGGGGCTCCGCGCCACCTTCCGGGGCGCCGACGTTCTCCTGGCGGCCGGGGTACAGCCCCTCGTGGTAACCCTTCCCGAGGGAGATGACCCCGACTCCCTCGTTCGACGCGTGGGAGCGGACGGGCTCGCCCGCCACCTCGACGATGCCCTCGATGTGGTGGACCGGAAGCTGCAGCTCCTGGCCGAGCACGGGTATTTCGAGAGCATCGATCGGACCCGGTCGGCGGTGGACAAGCTGATGCCCACCCTTCGCGCCGCCGCCGATCCGACGCTCCGGGACATCTACGTGGCGAAGGTGGCGGAGAAGACCGGGGTGCGCCGCGAGACCCTGGAAGACGAGCTCCGCCAGTCCGCCACCGGCAGTGGTGCAGGCCCGGGAGCGGGGCGTGGGAGTGGGATGCGGCCTCCCGGACCCCTCCCTCCGGGGGAGCCCGGCTCCTGGAGCATGCCGCCCGCCCCGGGCGGCAGCCCGACGGGCTCCCGCCCAGGCTTCGGCCCGGGATCCCGCCCGGGGTCTCGTTCGAGCGGACGGGCCGGGGATCCCCGGTCGCGCCCTCTTCCCAGCCTCGGCCCGGAGCGTCAGCTTCTTCTCGTACTCCTCCGAACCCGGGACTGGGTGGAGCGGGCGGCGGAGCGGATCGGACCGGGAGAGTTTCGGGATCCGGTGGATCGGGCCATCTTCAAGATCCTCCTTGATGATCCGGACTTCGGCGAGCTCCCCCCGGGGTCGCCCCCCGAGGTGGTACGGCGCCTCGAGGAGCTGCAGGGCGACCCGGAGGAGCTGGAGCATACGCAGCGGGTGTTCGACGCGGCCATCACACGGCTCCTGGACCGGAGCTTTGACCATCGCCGTGAGGCATTGATGCGGGAGCTCGAAGCGGCCCCGGATCCGGAAACGAAGACCCGGGTTGCGGGCGAGATGCAGCGGCTGCGGCGGGAACGCCCGGGACGCTGGAACGTGGCGCGGCGGGGTTCGCCTGCCGCACCTTCACAGGAACAGGAACGGACGGACGGATGACAATCTCGACCATTGGTTCTCTCCGGGAGCTACAGCACCTGGACCGCAGGATTCGCGACGTCAACCAGGAGATCGAGGGATTCGATCCCCAGCTTGCCGAGGTGGAGGATCCGGCACTTCGACTCGAGGGCGAACTCGGGCAGCTTCGCCGGCGGCTGGAGCAGATGCAGGAGGATGCGCGCCGTCTCCACCGAAGCACCGAGGAGAAGAAGGAGCGATCCTCGAAGCTGGAGGAGCGACTGAGCCATGTGTCGAACCTCCGGGAGGAGGCCGCCGTCAAGGCAGAGGCCGACATGCTTCGCCGGGCGCTGGAGGCCGACGAGAAGGACCGGATCCAGCTCTCCGAACAGATCCACCGGGCGGAGTTGGCCGAAGAGGATGTCGCAACCCGGTCCGCCGAGGCCCGTGCCGAGGTGGGGCCGCGCCAGGAGGCGCTCCTCGCGCGCCGCACCGAGCTTCGGGAGCGGGCGGCCGAACTCCGCGCCCGTCGGGACGCCGCCATGGAACTGCTGGGAGGGGGCGAGCGGAGGGTCTACGAGAGCTTCCACGCCTCCGGCCGGGCGGTGGTGGTGGCGGTCCTCACCGAGGACGGGGCCTGTGGCCACTGCTTCAACATGGTCCCCCTCCAGCTGCAGAACGAGATCCGGGGAGGGCGCGGCGCCATGGCCCGGTGCGAAGCGTGCGGCGTGATCCTCACATCCGAGCCCGAGCCCGAGCCCGAGGTCGAGCCCGACCCGGACACCGAGGCGGGGTCGACGGACGGAGACGCGGGGGAGGCGGTGGCGGCCCCCGTCGGCGAGGGTGCGGAAGCCGGGGCAGGCGAGAAGGCGTGACGCCCCCGGCGCCCACGCTCCCTCCCCCCCCGGACCCCGTGTGGGAACTGGGGGACCCGCCGGCGCCCGATGCGGTGGGCTTCCTGTCCGAACAACTGTCGCTTCCGCCGGCCCTGACGTCGGTCCTCGTGGCCCGGGGGATGACCGACCTGGATCGGGTGAAGGCGTTTCTACGCCCTCGGCTTGAGCATCTGCATCCCCCTGCAGGGCTTCCGGATGCGACGCCTGCCGTCAACCGGATTCTGCAGGCGCTCGAGCAGAAGGAGACGATCTTCGTTCACGGGGACTACGATGTGGACGGGGTCTGCGCCACGGCGCTCCTGACCCGCTGGCTCCGCCACCTGGGAGGAACGGTCGTTCCCTTCGTTCCCCATCGGACGGAGCACGGGTACGACCTGAGCGAGGCTGGCGTGGCCGCGGCCGAGGCCGCCGGCGCCTCCCTCCTCATTACCTGCGATTCCGGGATCGCAGCCCACGATGCCGTGGCTGCGGCCAGGGACCGGGGGATGGACGTGGTGGTCACCGATCACCACACGCCGGGTCCTGTACTTCCGGCCGCGCTGGCCGTGGTCAACCCGGTCCGCTCCGACTCCACCTACCCGGAGGCGGTGCTCTGCGGAGCCGGGGTCGCCTACAAGCTGGCTCAGCTCCTGGCGGAGCGTCGGGGGATCGACCCTGCGGAACTCCACCCCCTCCTGGCCCTGGTGGCGCTGGCCACGGTTGCGGACCTGGTGCCGCTGGAAGGCGAAAACCGCATCCTGGTTCGCTTTGGCCTGCGGTACCTGGCTCACACCCGGATGCCGGGGCTCCGGGCGCTCCTGGAGATCGCGGGACTCCGGGGCGAGGTGGACGCCGGCCAGGTTGGCTTCGTCCTGGGACCCCGGATCAATGCCATCGGCCGCATGGGTGCGGCGGACACCGCACTTCGCCTGCTTCTGACCGAGGACCGGACCGAGGCCCTGGCCCTGGCTCGGGAACTGGACGAGGCCAACCGTGCGCGGCAGGAGGAGGATCGCCGAACCCTGGCCGAAGCCCTGGACATGCTGGCCCGGGAGTACGATCCGTCCCGGGACCATGGGGTGGTGCTGGCCGGGGAAGGGTGGCACCCCGGCGTCATCGGGATCGTGGCCTCCCGCATCGTGGAACGGATCCATCGACCCGTGGTCCTGGTGGCCCTCAGCGGGGGGCGAGGGCGGGGCAGCGCTCGTTCCGTGCCCGGCGTGCACCTCTACGAGGCCCTTCAGGGGTGCGCCTCCTTCCTGGATCGGTTCGGGGGCCACCGGCAGGCCGCCGGGATGGACGTGGCTGCGGAGCGGATCGACGCCTTCCGCTCCGCCTTCAACGCGCAGGTGCGGGACCAGCTCCAGGGCCGGTTCCCCGTGCCCCGGCTTGCGGCGGGCACCCCGCTCTCCATTGCCGAGGCGGACGGGGGGCTCCACCGCCTCCTCGAGTACATGGCACCCTTCGGCATGGGCAACCCCCGACCCGTCTTCTGGGCCCGGGGCGTCGAGCTAGCCGGGCGACCCCGGGAGGTCGGGGACGGCCATCTCAAGCTCCGATTTCGGGATGCGGGGCGGGAGCTCGAGGCCATCGGGTTCGGCCTGGCGCGGCGACGTCCCCCGGAGGCCCTGGCGTCGGGGCGCGTGGATGCCCTTTTCCAGCTTCGTACCCACGAGTACCGGGGGCAGGTCAGCCTTCAGGCCCGGCTGCTGGATCTCCGGCCTTCTTCGGGGGATGCGGGGTGAGGATCATTGCCGGCACCTGGGGAGGGCGGAGGATCGAGGCCCCCCGAGGGCGCGACGTGCGCCCCACCACGGACCGGGTTCGGGAGGCCTGGATGTCGGTTCTCCACCCCTGCCTCCCCGGGGCCCGCGTCCTGGACCTCTTTGCCGGGTCCGGCGCGCTGGGCCTCGAGTGCCTCTCCCGGGGGGCGGCGGAGGTGGTCTTCGTGGAGCGGGCCCGGGCTTCCCTCGTCTCGCTCGGGGCGAACATCGAGGCGCTGGGGGCCGGGGAGCGCGCCCGCGTCGTCCAGGCGGACGCCCTGACCTGGGCCCGGGAGCTGGACGCCGGTGCGTTCGACCTCGCCCTGGCCGATCCCCCCTACGACCAGGGGTACCTGGGCGCCCTCCTGGACGCCTTCTGCCGCACACCCTTCGCCGCCGAACTCTGGATCGAGCACCGGTCCTCCGAGACCCCGTCCGACTCCCTCCCGGCGGAGCGCGAGGTCCGGACACGACGCTACGGCGACACCTCCCTGACCCGAATCGAGGCTCCGGAATGACCGCTTCGCCCGCCGCCCCGGTATCCCGCATCGCCCTCTATCCCGGTTCCTTCGACCCCGTGACCCTGGGGCACGAGGACGTTGCCCGACGCACACTCCGGGTGGCGGACCGGGTGGTGGTGGCCGTGGCCCACTCGGCCAGCCAGACGCGTCAGCCCGCCTTCTCCGTGGAGGAGCGGCTGGAGATGCTCCGGGAGGTCTTTTCGGACGAGCCCCGCATCTCGTGCGTCAGCTTCCAGGGCCTCCTGGTGGACTTCGCCGAAAAGATCGGAGCCGGGTTCGTGGTCCGGGGGCTGCGGGCCGTGTCGGACTTCGAGTACGAGTTCCAGATGGCGCAGATGAATCGGGAAATGCGTCCCGGGGTGGAATTTCTCTTCCTCATGCCCGACGCCCACCTCTCCTTTCTCTCGGCTTCCCTTGTGCGGGAGGTGGCCCGGCTCGGGGGCGAGGTGGATGCCTTCGTCTCTCCCGCGGTGCTCCGGCGGCTCCAGGACCGCTTCGGGCGGGCCGACGGGGCAGCGCGATGAGCGTTCTGGACCGGCTGGCCGAGCGTGCCCGTGCCCGCCCTCGCAGGGTCGTCTTTCCCGAAGGGGAGGAGGCCCGGACGCTGGCCGCCGTGGCCAGGATCCAGCACGAAGGGACGCTGGATCCCGTCGTCCTCGGGGTGCCCGATGCCATCCGGGACGGCCTCCTTCTCGCCGGGGGGGATCCCGATGCCGTGGAGGTGGTGGACATCCGGAGCTCCGAGGGCACCGGCCGGTACGCCACCCACCTCTGGAACCGGCGGCGGGCGCGGGGGCTCACCGAGGCAGAGGCCCGGGAACGGGTCCGTGAACCCCTGGTGCGGGGTGCGGCCATGGTGGCGCTGGGTCAGGTCGATGGGTCGGTGGCGGGGGCGGTCCACAGCACCGCCGACGTGCTTCGGGCCGCCCTCTGGTGCGTGGGGCCCGCCGACGGCATCCGCACCGTCTCCTCCAGCTTCCACATGATCCTCCCCGGACCACCGGAGCAGGTCCTGACCTTCACGGACTGCGCGGTGGTTCCCGACCCCACGGGGCCTCAGCTGGCGCAGATCGCCGCGGCGGCGGCCCGGGCCCGGCGGGCCATCTTCGGGGACTCCCCCATGGTGGCGTTCCTGTCCTACTCCACCCTGGGGAGTGCCGAGGGGCCCTCGGTGGACCGGGTGCGCCAGGGGCTGGCCCTGTTCCGGGACATGGAACCGGGAACGCCGGCCGACGGGGAATTCCAGGCCGACACGGCGCTGGTGGAGGCGGTGGCTCGCCGCAAGGCGCCTGCCTCCGCGGTGGGGGGGCACGCCAACATCCTGGTGTTTCCGAATCTGGATGCAGGGAACATCGCCTACAAGCTGGTGGAGCGCCTGGCCGGCGCGAAGGCGGTGGGGCCGGTGATCCAGGGGCTTCGACGCCCCCTGAACGACCTCTCCCGGGGTGCGTCCGCCGACGACATTGTCCAGGTGGCCGTCATGACCTCGCTGATGGCGCCGTAAGCGGTGCCGCCAGGAGGTGCCTCCTGAAGGTGCCGCCAGGAGGGGGCGCCGAGAGGGGCTGCCGGGGGAAGGCGCTGGAGTCCGCCAGCGTGCCCATCTTGCCCGATCGGAGGCCTTTCCTCTAGCTTCCGCAAGTCGTTCGAAGTTGTCTCCCCTCCAGGAACCGTCCGGAGCCGACAGGGCTCCGGCTCCACACCGGATCGAATCTCCATGGCGTTTCAGGTATCTCGCGAAGGGGACGTGCTCGTCGTCGACGTGGACGGACAGCTCATCGTCGGAAACCGCCAGGAGCTGAAGACCCGGGTCCTGGAGGAGTTGGAGAAGGGCGATCGCAAGTTCCTCGTGGACTTCACGAACACGGGCTACATCGACTCCTCCGGGCTGGGGGTGCTCGTCAGCCTCTCGAAGAAGATCCGGGAGCAGGGCGGGGAATTGAGGCTCTCGACGCTGAACGAGGATCTCCGGACCCTGTTCGAGCTGACCAAGCTCGACACCCTCTTCCGGATCCACGACTCCCGGGACGAAGGCCTCAACGGCTTCTGACGGCCACGCCACCGGGGTCCCTCCGCCTTCAACCGGAGGTCCGATGGACCGGAAACTGGTATTTGAACTCCCCAACGACCTTGGGTGCATCGAGGGCGCCGTGGAGTTCGTCCTTCTGCGGTGCGAGTTCTGCGAGGAAGTCTCCCGCCGGCTCCGCTTCAACTTCCGCGTAAGCTTCGTGGAAGCGCTTGCCAACGCCATGCTCTACGGAAACGCCGGCGACCCGTCCAAGCGGGTGCGGGTCGAGGTCCTCATGGGCCGGCACGCTCTGGAGGCGCGCGTCATCGATCAGGGGTCCGGGTTCGATCCCGACCGGCTGCCGGATCCAACGGCCCCGGAGCAGCTGCATCGTCCATGTGGACGGGGCATCTTCCTGATGCGCAAACTCATGGACGAAGTCCACTTCAACGACCAGGGGAACGCGGTCACCCTGGTGCTCCGGTTCCAGGAGAGGGAGGCGCTGTTGCGAGAGGCCTCGGCATGATCCTGGAGCGCTCCTCCCGGGAGCTCCTCCCGGAGGCCGTCTCCCAGATCCTCTCCGAATTTGCTCGCGAGTTCCGGCTCGACCTCCATCTCTGGGTCCCCCTGGACCGGGAGCGGCCCCACCACCTCTTTCCCCGGGACCTTCCCGACCCGGGAGAGCCTCGCTCCGACGCCCTCCTTCTCTCCGTCCCGCTTCGCAACGGAACGGAACTCCTCCTTGAAGTCCGGCACCCGATCCCCGAGGCGGGCCGCAGCGCCAGCCACGTGCTTCGGACGACCCTGGAGCATCTGTACGAGAACGCCGAGGAGATCCGCTTCTTCACCTACGAAGTGTCGGAGCGCTACGAGGAGATCAACCTCCTCTATTCCATTGCCGAAACGCTGGGTTCCCTGCTCCGGATGCGGGACGCGGCGCGCCTCATCCTCACGGAGGTCTGCGAGGTCATGGGAGCCCGTCGGGGCGCCCTCTGGGTCCTTTCCCCCGACGACGGGGAACTGCGCCTCGAGGCTTCGGTGGGGAGTGGGGAGAAGGAGGGACCCCTCTCCATTTCCCACGCCACCTCCATCACGGCCCTGGTCTTCCGCGACGGTCGCCCGCTGATCCTCTCCGGCGACCGGCTCGACCCGGTGGCGGAGGCGGCGGGGCTGCCCGCGGAACGGGGCGATTCCATCCTTTCCGTGCCCATTCGCTATACGCCGCCCTACGGCGAACCCCGGACCGTGGGGGTCATCAACCTCATTGGCCGTCGTCGCGGGGGCCGGTTCATGGCCTCGGACCAGAAGCTTCTCTCCGCCATCGCCTCCCAGGTCGGCGCGGCGCTGGAGAACCAGCGACTCATGGAGGAGTCCCTGGAACAGGAGCGGGTGGGTCGCGAGATGGAGCTGGCCCACAACCTCCAGATGAAGCTCCTTCCCGCCACGGACGCCTTCGATCCGGAGCGGGTGGCCGCCCGGGTGGAGCCCGCCGAGTCGGTGGGCGGGGACTTCTACCAGTTCTTCCGCCTCCCTGGGGATCGTTTCGGGGTCATGATCGGCGATGTGTCCAGCCACGGCTTTCCGGCGGCGCTCATCATGGCTCTTTCCCTCAGTGCGGCAACCATTTATGCCTCGGCGGTGGAGGCTCCGGATGAGGTTCTTTCGGGGATGGCCGAGAGCCTGCAGGACGAACTGGAAACCACCGAGATGTACCTGACGCTCTTCTACGGCGTGCTGGATCCCGTCGCCGGCGAACTGGTCTACGCGAATGCGGGCCACCCGCACGCCTTCCTTCTGGATGCGCAGGGAACAGCTGCGCGCCTTCCGGCTCTCGATCCACCGATGGGCATTGCCGACCCGTCCGGCTACCACGCCCGTCGGGTTCCCTGGCATCCCGGGGAGGACCTCCTTCTTCTCTTCACCGACGGACTCTCCGACATCCTGAACCTCACGTCCCGTGTCGCAGGGGAGCAGAAGGTGGTGGAAACGGCTACCCGACTTCGAGATGCGCCGGCCCGGGACATCGTGGCCGCCCTCTTCGCCCTTGAGCGCGAAGGAAACCCGGCCGAAGGCGACGATCGGACGGCTGTCGTCGTCCGACTTTGATCCTTCTTCGTCCCCCTCTGCCGCTGGCCGTCGTCCACCGGTGAGCGAAACCTTCCAGCCCCCGCCGGGGCACCGTCCTCGCCGCTCGCTGGGCCAGAATTTCCTGGTGGACCGGGGGGTCCAGGCCCGGATCGTGGAGGCCGTGACCCGGATTCCAGGAGGGGGGATCCTGGAGATCGGTCCCGGAAAGGGGGCCCTCACCGAGGGGCTGGTGGCCCTGGGCGACCCCCTGGTCCTGGTGGAGCTGGATGCCGACCTCGCCCTGGCGCACCGGGAGCGATGGGCGTCCGCTCCCCACGTGACGGTGCTGGAAAGAGACATCCTGAGCGTGGACCTGGCCGAGGCGGTTCCGGACCCCGCCCGCCTTTCCGTGGTGGGGAACATCCCCTACAACATCACGACCCCGATCCTCTTCCACCTCCTGGAGCGTCCCCGCCCCGCCGAGTTTCTGCTCATGGTGCAGAAGGAGGTGGCGGACCGACTCCTGGCGGAGCCGGGCACCGGGGGGTACGGCGCCCTCACCGTGGGGGTGAGGACCGTGGCCCGGGTGGAACGGGTGCTGAACGTGCCGGCTGGAGCGTTCCGGCCAAGGCCCCGCGTGGATTCGTCGGTGGTGAGGATCACGCCCCGGCGGCCTGAGCCCCTCTCCCCCGCCGAAGAGGCACACCTCCGGGTGCTCACCCGGGCCCTCTTCCAGTGGCGTCGCAAGCAGCTCGGGAAGTCCCTGCGGGATCACCCCGACCTGGGGCTCAGGCGGGAGGCGGCGGAGGAACTCCTGGCAGAACTTGGATTCACGCCCCGGACCCGCCCGGAGGAACTGGGCCCGGAGGCCTTCGTGGCGCTCTCCCGCGGTGTCTCCGAAGCCATGCTGGAGACCGGGCCGGGGACCGGGCCGGAAACCGGGTCGGAAACCGGGCCGGAAACGGAGGCCAGGCGGGGGCGACGGGGCCGACGCGCGCGTTGACGCCGCATCGGGCGTTGTCGTACCTTGGCTTGTGAAGATTTTCACAAGCCATCGCCCCCTCTCGTCGGAGGCGTCGCTTCAACGTCCGCCCTCAGCCCCACCCCCGATCCTTTCGTGACGTCCCTCGTCCGCTCCGTCTCCGAATCCACGGTTCGCCGGCTCTCTCTCTACCTGCGTACCCTGGAACGTCTCCAGGCCGAGGGAGCGGAAACCGTGGCGTCCGGGGACCTGGCCGATCGGGCCGGCACGACGGCGGCCCAGGTGCGAAAGGACCTGTCCAGTTTCGGGTCCTTCGGAACCCGGGGACTGGGATACCGGGTGGGGCCCCTGCACGCCCGAATCCGGGAGATCCTGGGCCTCACCCGGCCCTGGCGTGTGGTGCTGGTGGGGGCCGGGCGCATCGGATCGGCGCTTTTCGCCTATCCTCACTTCCGGGAGCGGGGATTCCGGATCGAGGCCATCCTGGACAGCGACCCGGCGAAGATCGGGGGGGTGTGGGAAGGGGTGACGATCCAGTCGGCGGCTGACCTGGAGCAGGTGCTGGCCCGGGCCGAGGCCGAGATCCTGATCCTCGCCGTGCCCGCCGGCGCCGCCCAGGAGCTGGCGGAACGGGCGGCGGCGGCCGGGGTCCGGGGAATCCTCAACTTCGCGCCGGTTCGACTTCGCCTCCCCGATGAGGTGGAGGTGAACAACGTCAACCTGGCTGTGGAGTTGGAGGCCCTCTCCCATGCCCTGGTGCTGGCCGAGGTCCAGGGGTGATGCCCGACGGAATCCCCCGCACGTCCGGCCCTGATTCCGCGCCTGGGGCGTCCGAGGCCGGGTGTCCCCCGGAAGGATCCCTGGTGGACCGCACCGTCCGTGCCCTGCAGGGGGGCCCCCGGAGCACGAACTGGATTGCCCGTGAGGTGCTGGCGCTCCAGGGGCCGGAGGGGGCGGTGGCGCGGGCGGTGTTCACCCTCCTCGGTGCGGACCCGCGGTTCCAGGTGGACCCCTCCGGCATCTGGCGCCTCGATCCCGCAACACCTCCGCCCGGTCCGTCGCTTCGACGACTCACCTTCGCCGTGGTGGACGTGGAGACCACCGGGGGCGGCTATGGAAAGGGCCACCGCATCACCGAGATCGCCGTCGTTCCGGTGGAGGCCGGCGTCGTGGGAGAGCCCTACAGCTCCCTGGTCCACCCGGGGCGATCCATTCCGTGGCGGATCCAGTCGCTCACCGGGATCACGGACGCCATGGTGGCCCACGCTCCTCCGTTCGATGACGTGGCCGAGGCGGTGTGGAGAGCGCTGGACGGGCGGGTGTTCACTGCCCATAACGTGCAGTTTGACTGGGGGTTCGTGGAGGGGCACCTGCAGGATGCCAGGGGGGAGGCCCCCGTGGGGCCACGGCTGTGCACGGTGAAGATGGGGCGCGCCCTGGTCCCGGGGCTCGCCAGCTACGCCCTGGACGCCCTGACCCGCCACTTCCAAATCGAGATCCAGGGCCGGCATCGGGCCCTGGGAGATGCTCTGGCCACGGCGCGTCTCCTGGTGCACCTTCTGGATGCGGCGGAGCGGGAGGGGGCGTCTGATTTTGCGGCCCTCGACCGTCTCGTCCGGGAGCGGGGAAACCGGAGGTCCGGGGGGCCGCGCCCGCGATCGGGGCTTCGCCGACGCTCCCCCCCGGGCTCCTGATCTGCCCGGGCTCCTGATCGACCCGAACTCCTGATCCCGCGGGCTGACCCTCCCGGGCCTTTGATCCCCGACGTCCCCCGCTGCCCCTGCCCCTGCCGGAGCGCACCATGTCCGAACCCACGGCCACCCCCGAGCCCACCTCGACCCCGGGCACCGACGCGACACCGGCCGCCTCCCCCCCCCTCGTTCGGACCCGGCGCGTGGGAGACCTGACCGTGCACGCCCTGGAAGCGGGCGTTCAGCGGCTGGACGGGGGGGCCATGTTCGGAGTCGTCCCCAAGCCGCTGTGGGAGCGCCGCATCCCGGCCGACGAGCGGAACCGCATCCCCCTGGCCCTTCGATGTCTCCTTGTGGAAGCACCCGATGCCCTTGTGCTCATCGACACCGGGATCGGGAACAAGGAGAACGAGCGCTTCCGCTCCATCTACGGGGTGGAGAACGAAGGCGACCCCACCCGCCTCGAGGATGCCATCCGGGCCGCCGGGTTCCAGCCGGAGGACGTGGACATCGTCCTTCTGACCCATCTGCACTTCGATCACGTGGGGGGGGCCACCCGCCTCGAGGCCGGGGGCCGGGTCGTGCCTGCCTTTCCCGGTGCCCGGCACGTGGTCCAGCGGGGAGAGTTCGAGTTCGCCGCCTGGCCCAATGAGCGGGTGCAGGCCTCGTATCTGGAGCGGAACCTGGCTCCCATCACCGAGGCCGGGCTCTGGTCCTTCGTGGAGGGGGAGACCGAGATCACCCGGGGCGTTCAGGTCATCCCCACGCCGGGGCACACCCCGCATCACCAGAGCGTCCTCCTCGGCTCCGGTGGCGAGGCGGCCTTCTACCTGGCGGACCTCTGCCCCACCACCGCCCACCTCCCCCTCCCCTGGATCATGGGCTATGACCTGGAGCCCCTGGTAACGCTGGAAACCAAGCGCGCCCTCTGGAAGCGAGCGCAGGCGGAGGACTGGCTCCTCGTGTTCGAGCACGACGTGGAGACCCCCTGGGGGCGCATGGACGAGGCAGGGAAGGGGCTCAGGCCCTGAGGGTCCCCTGGTGTCCTGAGTCAGAGATTCGCTGGAATTCGAACGGCGCTGCATCCACCGTGGCCGCGTCGCTCCTCCTCGCAAGAGCGGTGCTCTTCCTCGTTGTCGCTCCTTGCCACAGCGGCGCTTCGCC
>Ga0114946_10002093_pt1 | contig 13685 bp, 13 predicted proteins | sample WalLakDeSediment_FD_88676 | JGI IMG/M metagenome (GOLD analysis project Ga0114946, IMG submission 88676) | Lake sediment microbial communities from Walker lake, Nevada to study Microbial Dark Matter (Phase II) - Walker Lake 11/02/13 Deep Sediment | ecosystem: Environmental > Aquatic >...
CCACGGACACGCGCGGTTCGGCGTCAGCCTCCGCGGCCGCTGCGACACGCGACGTGAGGGTCAGCCCCCACGGCACCGCCGCCGCCCCCGGCGCGCGCGTGGTGCAGGTCCAGAAGTCGCTGATGGCGCACAACGACGGCGTCGCCGCAGCCAACCGCGACGCCTTCCGGGGCAGCCTGGTGCTCAACGTCGTCTCCAGCCCCGGCTCGGGCAAGACGGCGCTGCTCGAGCGCACCGTGCGCGAGCTGGCGGGCGACCTGTCGGTCGCCATCGTGGTGGGCGACCTCGAGACCGACAACGATGCCGAGCGGCTGCACGCGGCCGGCGCGCCGTCGGTGCAGATCGTCACCGGCACCGTCTGCCACCTGGAGGCCGAGATGGTCGCGCGCGCCGTCGAGCAGCTCGACCTGCACGGCCTCGACGTGCTGGTCATCGAGAACGTCGGCAACCTGGTGTGCCCGGCGGCCTGGGACCTGGGCGAGGACCTGCGCGTCACCATGCTCTCGGTCACCGAGGGCGAGGACAAGCCGCTCAAGTACCCGCGCATCTTCAAGGACGCCGACGCGGTGGTGATCAACAAGATCGACATCGCCGAGGCCGTCGGCTTCGACCGCGACCGCACGCTCGACAGCGTCCGCAAGGTGGCGCCCGGCGCCAAGGTGTTCGAGCTCTCGGCGCGCACCGGTGAGGGCGTCGGCGCATGGCTCGACTACCTGCGTGAACGGCGGCGGGCGAAGGCGGTCGCGTCCGGCGCCGGCGCGTCGGCGTCCGCCGACCCCGCGGCGTCCGCCGACCCCGCGGCGTCGGCAGACGCCGCGGCGGCCGCCAGCCGCCGGGGCTGAGGACTTGGCCGTCGAGCGGCGGCGCCTGCGCGTCACCGGGACGGTGCAGGGCGTCGGCTTCCGACCCTTCGTCTACCGCCTGGCCCGCGAGCACGTGCTCGCCGGCTGGGTCCGCAACGACGTCCGCGGGGTGACGATCGAGGTCGCGGGCGACCCCGCGGCGCTCGACCGCTTCGCGGCCGCCATCGCGGCCGAGGCGCCGCCGGCGGCGCGGGTCGAGGCGGTCGCCGAGCTCGAGCATGGTGCGGCGTCGGCAGACGCCGCACACGGCTTCGTCATCGTCGAGAGCGAGGACGCCAGCGACGTCACGACCGCCATCTCGCCCGACCTGCCGGTGTGCGACGACTGCCTGCGCGAGATGCGCGACCCCGCCGACCGCCGCCACGGCTACCCGTTCGTCAACTGCACCAACTGCGGGCCGCGCTACTCGATCATCGAGGCGCTGCCGTACGACCGGCCGCTCACCACCATGCGCGCCTTCGCCATGTGCGAGGACTGCGCGCGCGAGTACCACGACCCGCTCGACCGCCGCTTCCACGCCCAGCCGATCGCCTGCCCGCGCTGCGGGCCGCGGGTGCGCCACCGGCCGTCGCCCGGCGCGGGCGGCGCGCCCGTGCGGGGCGACGCCGGCGCCGCCGCGAACCGCGCCGACGCGGTTGCCGGCGCCGCCGCGGTGCACGACGCCGCGGCCGAGGCCGCGGTCCACGACGGCGCGGCCGTGCGCGCGACCGTCGCCGACCTGCGCGCCGGCCGCATCGTGGCCATCAAGGGCCTGGGCGGCTACCACCTCGCCTGCGACGCCCGCGACGCCGCGGCCGTACGCGCGCTGCGCGAGCGCAAGTACCGCAAGGAGAAGCCCTTCGCCGTGATGGCCCGCGACCTGGCGGCCCTCGAGGGCGTCGTCGAGCTCGACGATGCGACGCGGGCGCTGCTCGCCTCGTCCGCACGGCCGATCGCGCTGGCGCCCAAGGGGCTGGTCGCGCTGCCCGACGCGCTGGCGCCCGACAACGCCTACCTCGGCGTCATGCTCCCCTACACCCCGCTGCAGCACCTGCTGTTCGACGACGGCGCGCCCGACCTGCTGGTCATGACCAGCGCCAACCGCTCGTCGGAGCCCATCGCCTACCGCGACGACGAGGCCCTCGAGCGCCTCTCCGCGCTGGCCGACGCGTTCCTGATCGGCGAGCGGCCGATCGCCCGGCGGGTCGACGACAGCGTGGCCCAGGTGGTCGCCGGCGAGGCCGCCATCGGCCGCCGGGCCCGCGGCTACGCGCCGGCGCCGGTGCTGCGCGACGCGCGCTTCGAGCGGCCGCTGCTGGCGCTGGGCGCCGAGCTCAAGAGCAGCGTCGCGCTGGCCGTCGGCGGGGCGGCCTACGTCAGCCAGCACCTGGGCGACCTCGCCGACCTCGAGTCGTTCACCGCCTTCCAGGAGACCGTCCACGATCTGTGCGCCATGTACCGCGTCGACCCGCGCCGCGTGCGGCTGGTGCACGACCTCCACCCCGCCTACCCCAGCAGCCGCTTCGCCGAGCAGCTCGGCGGCGAGCGCGTCGCCGTGCAGCACCACGCCGCGCACGTGGCCAGCGTGCTGGCCGAACACGGGGCCTGGGACACGCCCGTCCTCGGCTTCGCCTTCGACGGCGCCGGCCTGGGCGACGACGGCACCGTCTGGGGCGGCGAGGTCTTCGCCGGCAGCCTCGCCGGCGGCCTGCGGCGCGTGGCCCACCTGCGGCCCGCGGCGCTGCCCGGCGGCGACGCCGCCGCCCGCACGCCGGTGCAGGCCGCCGTCGGCTGGCTCGCCGCGCTAGGCGACGAGGCGCTCGACCGGCTCACCGCGCCGCCGTTCGGCTTCCCCGCCGCCCGCGTGGCCGTGGCCCGGCGGCTGGTGGCCAGCGGCGTGAACACCCCCCGGACCACCAGCGTCGGGCGCCTGTTCGACACCATCGCGGCGTTGCTCGGCTTCCACCGCACGATGAGCTTCGAGGGACAGGCGGCGATCGGCCTCGAGACGCTCGCCTGGCGGGCGCCGGGCGAGGACCCCTACCCCTGGCCGTTCGACGGCCGGACCTGGGACCACGCCCCGCTGCTCGCCGCGGTGATGCGCGACGTCGAGGCGGGCGTCGCGGCGGCGCGCATCGCGCGCCGGTTCCACGAGGCGCTCGCCCAGGGGGTGCTGGAGGCGGCCCTGGCGCTGCGCGCCGCGCACCCCTGCGAGCGCGTGGCGCTGTCCGGTGGCGTCTTCCAGAACCGCCTGCTGGTCGAGCGGATTGCGGCTAGACTCGACGCACAGGACATCGGGCACTGGCGCCACGGGGCCGTCCCGACGAACGATGGTGGCATCTCACTCGGTCAACTCGCCTTGGCCGTGACCCTGCCGGGAGGATGAGATCATGTGTCTAGGCATTCCCCATGAGGTGGTCGACGTACTCGACCAGGACCGCTGCCTGATCCGCTTGGGCGGCGCGACCCAGCACTGCTTCATCGGCCTCGTCGACGAGCTGAAGGTCGGCGACTGGGTGGTGGTGCACGCGGGCTTCGCGATCGACAAGATCTCGCCCGAGGACGCCAAGGCGAACCTCGAGCTGATCGCGAAGTACCTGGAACCGATCCGTGACTGACGCGGCGGGGGCGGTGGGCGCCTTCCGCCCCGAGACCTACAAGGACCCCGAGCTCGTCGCCCAGCTGAGCGCCCGCATCGCCGAGCTGGCCGCCGAGATCGGCCGGCCCGTCAAGCTGATGCACATCTGCGGCACCCACGAACACGAGATCGGGCGCTTCGCCCTGCGCGACCTGCTGCCCGAGAGCGTGACGGTGCTGGCGGGCCCCGGTTGCCCCGTGTGCGTGTGCGACAACGAGTACATCAACATGGCGATCCAGCTGTCGCTGACGCCCGGCGTCATCCTGTGCTCGTTCGGCGACATGCTGGCCGTCCCCGGCAGCATCCCGCTCGAGGGCGAGCGCCGCGGCGACGTGCGCATGAGCCTGCTCGATGCCCGCGCCCGCGGCGGTGACGTGCGCGCCGTGTACAGCGTCTTCGATGCCAAGCGCATCGCCGAGCAGAACCCCGACAAGGAAGTCGTGTTCTTCTCGGTGGGCTTCGAGACCACCGTCGTCGCGGTCGCCGCCATGCTCAAGCGCGGCGCGCCCGACAACCTCTCCATCATCGAGGCCAACTACTACACCCCGCCCGCCACCAGCCTGCTGCCGGAGCTCGACGGCTTCGACATCGAGGGCTTCATGCTCCCGGGGCACGCGGTCACGATCACCGGCCTGCGCGTCTACGAGCACCTGGCCGAGCGCGGCATCGCCTGCGCCGCGGGCGGCTTCGAGCCCGTCGACGTCATGTCGGCGGTGGTGTCGCTGCTGGAGCAGCTGCGCGACGGCAAGCCGACCGTGGCCAACCCCTACCAGCGGCTGGTGAAGTACGACGGCAACGAGAAGGCCAAGCGGGAGCTGGACGAGGTGTTCGAGCTCGCGCCCATCCGCTGGCGCGGCATCGCCGAGATCCCCGCCTCGGGCTACTGGCTGCGCGAGGCGTACGCCCGCTACTCGGCGGCCCGCAGGTTCGCCGGTCGGCTCGACCCGGTCGCCCTGCGCGGCGCCGAGCACCCGAAGGGCTGCCGCTGCGCCGAGGTCACCCTGGGCCAGATCCGGCCCGACGCGTGCGGCGTGTTCGGCAAGCTCTGCACCCCCGACAGCCCCTACGGTCCCTGCATGGTGAGCCACGAGGGCACCTGCCGCGCCTGGTACGTCTACGGCATGCACAAGGAGCGCCTCCAGGTCGAGGCGGCCTGACGTGGCTCGGCCGGACGGCGGTGTGCAGAACGCGCAGCGTTCTGCTGGGGGCGAGGCGCGAGCGGAGTCCGCGGAGCGGACGAAGCTCGTGTCACGGTACGACTCGATCCGCCTCAGCCACGGCTCCGGCGGTAAGCTCACGCTGGAACTCATCGAGGACCTGTTCGTCTCCGTGTTCAGCAACGAGCCGCTGCGCGAGCTCACCGACGCCGCCATCGTGGAGAACCTCGGCGGCCGCATCGCCTTCGCCACCGACTCGCACACGGTCAAGCCGGCCTTCTTCCCCGGCGGCGACATCGGCCGCCTGGCGGTGGCCGGCACCGTCAACGACCTCGCCGTCATGGGCGCCAGGCCCGCCTACATGACCGCCGCCTTCCTGCTCGAGGAGGGCTACGACATGGGCGAGCTCGAACGCGTGGTGCGCTCGATGAAGGCGACCGCCGACGAGGCCGGCGTGGCCATCGTGGCGGGCGACACCAAGGTGCTCGAGCGCGGTCACGGCGACGGCGTGTTCATCAACACCACCGGCATCGGCTTCGTCCCGGACGGCGTCCAGCTGGGCGTGGCCCACGTGCGCCCCGGCGACAAGGTGCTGGTGAACGGCACCCTCGGCGACCACGGCATCGCCGTGATGTCGCGCCGCGAGGGCCTGGAGCTGGGCGTGGAGCTGGAGTCGGACGTCGCGCCCCTGAACGGGCTCATCGAGCAGATCCTGCAGGTGGCGCCCGCCGTGCGCTTCATGCGCGACATCACCCGCGGCGGCCTCGCCGCCGTCGCCAACGAGGTCGTGCTGCGGCAACCCTACGGGCTGCGGGTGTTCGACGTCGCGGTGCCGATCCACGACGTCGTGGAGCAGTACAGCGAGATGCTCGGCATCGACCCGCTGCTGGCGGCCAACGAGGGCAAGGTCCTGGTCATCGTCGCGCCCGAGCAGGCCGAGGCCGCGCTGGGCGCCATGAAGGCGCACCCGCTCGGGCGCGAGGCCGCCATCATCGGCGACATCGTCCGCAAGCCCGAGGGCGTGGCGCTGGTCGAGACGGCGTACGGCACGCGCCGGGTGCTCGAGATGCCGATCGAAGAGCAGCTGCCGCGGATCTGCTGATGCCGCTGAACGAACGCAAGTTCATCGAGGCCGTCATGGAGGAGGTGCGCGACGCCAAGGACGTGCTGCTGCCGGCCCTGTCGATCGACGCCCCCGAGGCGCCCTGGACGGCGGCGACGCTGGAGCGGCTGCGCACCCAGCTGCCCGACCTCGACCCGCTGATCCGCGAGGCGGCCGAGAGGGTCCTCGCGTTCGAGCTGCCGTTCATCCTCGAGGAGGAGCGGCTCGAGGCCGAGGGGGTGACCCTCGCCGCCGACATGGCGCGCTTCGAGCTCGCGATGGTGGCGTTCGAGCGGGCGTTCTGGGACGCGCGCTACGCCGAGTACGTCGCCGAGCCGGCCCGCTGGAGCCTGCGCGAGCGCCCCAGCTACGACGTGTGCGAGCAGCACCGGCTCGACAGCGACCGGGTGCGCCGCGCCATCCGTGACCACGGCGCGACCATCTTCGAGGACATCGCGCCGCTGCTGGGCACCAGTCCCACCTGCGGAGCGTGCAAGGTGGGCGTGACCCGCCTCCTCATCCAGGAGGTGCGGCGCCAGAAGGCCGGCGCGGGGTGAGCGCGGGCGCGCGGCCCGTCGGCGACCTGTGGCTGGAGGTCGTGCCGGGCGGCGGATGCCTGGTGCACGTCCCCGCGCTGCCGGGCCTGTCGTACCGGGCGGCGGACGACGCCGCCGCCCTGGCCGAGGCGTCCGCGCGGGTCGCCGAGCTTCTCGGCTGGTTGCGTGAGCGGGGCGCGGCGGATCTGACGCCCGCGGTCGTGGCCGCGACGACGGCCGCGGGCGCGACCACGGCCGCGGCCGCGGCCGCGCCGGCGAGTGCGGGCTGGCGCTTCCGGGTGGCCGAGCGCCTGGCCGGGGCCCCGGTGTGGGCGTCGGGCAACCCGGCCGTGCTCTTCGCCGGCGACCGCGCCGCCCTGGACGACGCGGCGGTCGGGGCGCACCTGCGCGTCGCGCGCCTGGCGCTCGAGGAGGCGCGCGACCTGGTGGCGCCGCTCTCGGCCGCGCAGCTGGCGTGGCAACCGGGACCGGCGCGGCGCTCGCTGGCGCAGACCCTCGAGCACCTGGGCAACGTCGCCTGGTGGTACGCCTCGCGCCTCGACGACGGCTGGCCCGAGCCGGTCGAGCCGGCCGACGAGCACCCCGGCGAGCGACCGCTGCGGCTGCTCGAGGTCGCGGGCGCCTTCCTGATGGGCGTTCCGGCGGTGCGTCGCACGGAGATCCACGTCCCGCGCCGCTACCCGACCCGTGACCCCGACGAGGCCTGGACCCACGCCAAGGCCTGCCGGCGCCTTGCCGAGCACGCGCTCGAGCACCTGCCGGGGGTGCGGCGCGATGCGGCGGCCGCCCGCGCCTACGGGGGCGCGGCCGCAGGCGATGGCTGACGGGGTGGCGCCACCGGCCGCGGACGCGCGCGGCGCTCTCAACCCGTCCCCGCCCGCCGGTCGCCGTCGATCAGCTCCGCCGCGGCCGCCAGCCCCGAGAGGTAGGCCCCCTCGATCCGCCCGCCGGCGTCGCCGCCGAAGGCGTCCCCGGCCAGCACCAGGCCGTCGGCCACCATCGGTGCGGCGGCGTGGTAGGTGCGCTCGGGCAGGGCGTAGCGCCAGCGCTGATGATCCACCCAGGCGGGTCGCTCGGCCCACGGGACCACGGCGGCCGCCGCCCGCAGCAGGTCGCGCCGGACATCGGCGGGCGGGTCGTCGTAGCGGCGCCGGGTGAAGGCGGGGGTGGCGTGCAGCACGAGCACGGCGCCTCCGCCGGCAGCGGCGCGGGCGCCGGTGGCGGCGCGCCTGGAGCCGTCGTTGGCGATCCAGGCGAGGTCCGGGTGGTCCGGCAGGCGCACGCCCGGCCAGGCGGGCGCCTGCGCGTCCGGGTACCCGGCCATGACGGCGAAGCAGGGGGCGTAGGCGATGGCCGCCAGCGCGTCGCGGGTCTCGCCGCTGAGATCGACCGCCCGTAGCAGCTCGAGCGCCTGAGGGACCGGCGCGGTGACGACGAGCCGGGGGGCGCGGCGCTCCGTGCCGTCGTCGGCGGTCGCGCGCCAGCCGTCGCCCTCGCGGCGGATCTCGGTGACGCGCGTCCGGCGCGTCACCGTCAGGCCCTCGGCCAGGCGCTTGCCGATGGCGTTCATGCCGTCCGGGCAGGCGTAGCGCAGGTGGGCGCCCGCGCCGGCATGGCTCCAGCCGCCGTCCGCGGTCCAGGTCGGCAGGCCGGTCGCCCACGCCCGAGCGACGCCGTCGGCCAGCCAGGCGTCGACCTCGCGCCGGAAGCGCGCGTCGCGCGCCGTGAAGAACTGCGCGCCGTGGTCGACCCGCTGGCCCTCGACCGTGCGGGTGGCCGCCCGCCCGCCGAGGCCGCGGCTCTTCTCCACGACCTCGACCGCCAGGCCGGCGCGCTGCAGCTCGCGGGCGGCGACCAGGCCGGCGATGCCGGCGCCGATGACGAGGGCGTCGCGTTCGTCTGCGGGTGGGCGCATGCGTTCATTGTGGCGCTCGGGAGGACGCGGGACCGTGGCCCGGCGGTGGATGATGGCGGCATGGCCCGCCTGCGGATCGGCTTCCTCCACCCCGGCGAGATGGGGGTCTCGCTCGCCGCGACCGCGCGCCGCGCCGGCCACGAGGCGCTGTGGGCCTCCGAGGGTCGCGGCGCCGCCACCCTGGCGCGCGCCACCGAGCACGGGCTCCAAGACGCCGGCACGCTCGTCGCGCTGTGCGCCCGCAGCGACATCGTCGTCTCGATCTGCCCGCCCCACGCGGCCGAGGCGGTCGCCGAGGCGGTCGCCGACTGCGGCTACCGCGGCACCTACGTCGACGCCAACGCGATCTCACCGGCGCGCCTGGCGCGGATCGCCGCCACGCTGGCGGCGGCCGGCGCCGAGGTGGTCGACGGCGGCGTGATCGGCGGCCCGGCCTGGGAGGCCGGCACCTGGCTCTACCTGTCGGGCGGGCGCGCCACGGAGGTGGCCGAGGCGTTCGCCGCGGGTCCCCTCGCGGTCGGGGTCGTGGGACCAGAGATCGGCGCCGCCTCGGCGCTGAAGATGGTGTACGCGGCGCGCACCAAGGGCACCACCGCCCTGCTGCTGGCGGTGCTCGGCACCGCCGAGCGACTCGGCGTGCGCGCCGCGCTCGAGGCCCAATGGGAGCGCGACGAGGCCGGCTCGGCCGCGGCCGCCGGTGAGCGCGCGCGGCGCGTGACCCGCAAGGCCTGGCGCTTCGCCGGCGAGATGGACGAGATCGCCGCCACCTTCGCGGCCGCCGGCCTGCCGGACGGGATCCACGCGGCGGCGGCCGAGCTCTACCGCCGGCTGGCCCGCTTCAAGGACGCCGGCGAGCTGCCGGAACTCGACGTCGTGCTGGCGGCGTTGGCGCCGGAAGGAGAGCACGAATGAGCCCGACCATGCGGCCGTACGCGGGGGGCGCCGACGAGTGGCGCGTGCGCGCGTTCCTGCGCGCCGCCTACGCGGCCCACGATCGGCGGCCGCGCAGCTGGCACGTCGCCCGCTTCGACTACACCCGCTGGCACGTCGCCCTCAACGTCGCCGAGGTGCGGCTCGAGGACGTCGCCTTCGTGTGGGAGGCGGACGGCGAGCCGGTGGCGCTGCTGCTGCCCGACGGCGGGCCGGGCGAGGCGCACCTGTCGGTGCACCCGCGCTGGCGCTCGGCTGCGCTCGAGGCCGAGATGCTCGACGTCGCCCAGGCGCGGCTGACCGGCGCGCGCGACGACGGCAGGCGGCGGCTGGTGGTGTGGGCGATGGCCGACGACGCGGAACGCCAGGCGCAGCTGCTGCGCCGTGGCTACGCCCGGACCGGTGTGGCCGAGCGCGTGTGGCGCCGGGGGCTCGAGGCGCCGGTCGAGGCGACGGCGCCGGCCGACGGCTACATCGTTCGCTCCTTGGGCGACGGTCTCGAGCTGCTGGAGCGCTGCTACGCCTCGGGCCTGGGCTTCCACGACGGGGACATCCGGCAGGCGGTCGAGAACCGCGACGACCCGACCTGGTACCGCAATGTCCAGACGGCGCCGCTCTACCGCCGCGACCTCGACCTGGTGGCGGTGGCGCCCGACGGCGCCATCGGCGCCTTCGCGACCTTCTGGTTCGACGACGTCACCCGCAGCGCGCTCGTCGAGCCGGTCGCGACGGTGCCGGCCCACCGGCGGCACGGGTTGGCGCGCGCCGTCCTGACCGAGGGGCTGCGGCGGGTGCGGCGCATGGGGGCCGACCTGGCCTCGGTCGGCGGCTACGGCGAGGCCGCCAACGCGCTCTACCGCTCGGTCATGGGCGAAGCGCACGACGTGGTGGAGGGCTGGTCGCGCCACTGGTGAGCCGTCGGTCGCGGTACGCTGCGGGCCCCGTGACGCTCACCTTCCCGCTCGACCGGCTGCGGGCGTTCGCGCGCGACGCGTACCTGCGGCTCGGCGTCCCCGACGACGAGGCCGAGCTGGTGGCCGACGCCGGCGCCCTGGCGGTCCTCGACGGCCACGACGGCGTCGGCCAGGTCATCGCCCGACGGGCGATGGACGAGGCGATCGAGCGCGCGCGGCGGCACGGGATCGGCGCCGTCGCGGTCCGCGCGTCGGGGCACTTCGGGACCGCCATGTATCTCACCCGCCGGGCGGCCGAGGCCGGCTGCATCGGAACCCTGTCGACCAACGCCAGCCCCGCGATGGCGCCCTGGGGTGGGCGCGAGAAGCGTATCGGCACCAACCCGTGGTCGGTCGCCGCGCCGGCCGGCTCGCTCCCGCCGCTCATGCTCGATGTCGCCAACACGGTGGTGGCGCGCGGCAAGCTGTACGTCGCGCGGCAACGCGGCGAGCCGATCCCCGAGGGCTGGGCGATCGACGAGCAGGGCCGGGCGACCACCGACCCCGAGGCCGGCATCGCCGGCGTCATCCTGCCGATGGGCGGGCACAAGGGGTATGCCATCGCGGTCGCCATGGACGCGCTCTCCGGCGTGCTGAGCGGCAGCGCCTTCGGGGAGGGGGTCGTGGGCCCGTATCGCGCCGCCGAGCGCAGCGGGGCCGGCCACCTGGCGATCGCCATCGACATCGCCCGGGTGCGCCCGCTCGCGGAGTTCGAGGCCGACATGGAGCGGATGATCCGGCGGCTGAAGGCGACGCCGCGCGCGCCGGGGGTGGAGGAGATCTACTACCCCGGCGAGCTCGAGGCGCGCGCGGCCGCACGCGCCGCCCGCCAGGGGGTCGCGCTGCCAGCAGCGACCGTCGAGGAGCTCAACGAGCAGGCGCGGCGCTTGGGGATCCCAGTTCTCGCCTGAACGGTTCGGGTCGCGCCCGTGGGTCACCAGCGCGGGCGGCAGGTAGGCTCGTCGGCATGGACGCGCCGCGGGTGACCGTCGCCTTCGAGCCCACGGATTGGTGGGCGATCGCCGCCGGCGGCGCCGTCGGCACGGCGGCGCGCGCCGCGCTGACGTGGGCGTGGCCGGCACAGGTGGGCGCATGGCCCATCGTGGTCCTCGGGGAGAACGTGGCCGGCGCGTTCGCGCTGGGGCTGCTGCTCGGGTTCCTTGGTCGGCTCGAGGGGCCGAGCCGGTGGCGCTCGCCCTTCTTCACCACTGGCGTCCTGGGCTCGTTCACCACCTTCTCGGCGCTGGCCCTCGACGTCGCCGCGCTGGGCGCGGTGCGGCCGTGGCTGGCCGGCGGGTACGCGGCGGCGAGCCTCGTGCTGGGCTTGGCGGCGGCGGCCGGCGGGTGGTCGCTGGGGCGCGGGAGGGCGCGCACGTGACGGCCGGCGTCTTCGCGGCAGTGGTGTTGGCGGGGGCGGCGGGCGCCGTGGCGCGCGCGGCCGTGAGCGGTGCGGTGCAGCGGCGCTGGCGGCGGAGCGGGGCCGGCACCCTGGTCGTGAACCTCTCCGGCGCGTTCGCGTTGGGCCTCTGGGTGGGCCTCCCCGGCGTCGCCGCGGACTGGGTCGAGGTGGTCGGGACCGGCTTCCTGGGCGCGTTCACCACCTTCTCGACCTGGATGGCCGAGGCGGCGGCCGGGTGGCGCGCCGGCCGCAGGGCGGCGGTCGCGGTCCGGCTCGCCGCAGCCCTGGTCCTCGGCATCGGGGCGGCCTTGCTGGGTGGGGTGGTGGGCCGGGCGCTGGGGTGAGCTCGTCCTGCCCGCCCGTCAACCGCCCGTGCCCAGCAGCAGGACGGCGTAGCCGAAGTAGATCAGCAGGCCGACGGTGTCGGCGATCGAGGTGATCAGCGGGCCGCTGGCGACCGCCGGGTCGCGGCGCAGGCGCGTCAGCACGAACGGCAGCACGGCCCCCAGAAGGTTGGTGAGCACCAGCATGGTGGTGATCGTCAGGAACACGACCAGCCCGATGGCGGCGCCCCCGCGGAAGAGGCCCAACGCGAAGCCCATGGCGCCCAGCGTGATCCCGAGCGCCGCCCCCATCAGCACCTCGCGGCCTAGCACCTTCGCCCACTGGTCGAAGCGCACGTCGCGGGTCGACAGCGCCCGGATGAGCAGGGTGGCCGACTGCGCGCCGGCGTTGCCGCCGGTATCGATGATCAGCGGGATGAAGAAGGCCAGCGCGACCGATGCGAGGAGAACGTCCTCGAAGGCGGCGATGACGCCCGAGGAGAGCAGGTTCACCAGCACCAGCCCGGCGAGCCAGCCGATGCGGCTGCGGTACAGGGTCCAGACCGAGGTCTCCATGTAGCCGTGGCGCAGCGGTTGCACGGCCGCGGCGAGGTGGAAGTCCTCGGTGGCCTCGGCGGTGGCGACGTCGAACACGTCGTCGACCGTGACGATGCCGAGCAGCACGCCCTGGCGGTCCACGACCGGCAGGGCGACGCGGTCGTAGCGCTGCATCATCTCGACGGCGCGCTCGCGGTCGTCGTGGGCCTCCACCGTCACGTAGGTGTGGTCCATGATCGACGCCACCGACGCCTCGGGCCGCGCCAGGACGAAGCGCTTGAGGGGCAGGTCGTCGATGAGACGCCAGCGGCCGTCGACCACGTAGACGACGTTCAGCGTCTCGGACTCGTGCCCGCGGGCGCGGATGTGGTCGAGCGCCCGGGCGATGGTCCAGTCGGGCCGCACGGCCACGTAGTCGGGGGTCATGAGGCGCCCGACGCTGTCGGCGGGGTAGCCGAGGAGCCCGCGTGCCTCCGCCAGGTCCTCCGGCGTCAGCATGTTGAGCAACCGCTGCGTGACCTCGCCCGGCAGCTCACCCAGCAGCACGGTGCGATCGTCGGGCGGCAACTCGTCGAGCAGGGCGCGCATCTCGGCGTCGGTCAGGACCTCCAGCAGCGCGTCGCGTTCGGGCTTCGGCAGCAGCGGGAAGGTCTCGGTGGCGATCGACTGGGGCAGCGCCCGGAAGAGCAGGGCCCGATCGCGCGGCGGCAGGTCGACCAGCGCGTCGGCCAGGTCGGGGGCGACGACCTCCGGCTCGGGCCACGCCACCCCGGCCCGCGCGACGTCGGCCCAGCGCCGCCGCTCGATGGCCTCGCTGACCGCCTCGGGGATGTTGGGTCGGCGCTCGTCCATGGCGACCTCCATGGGCGGAGCCGCGGCTCCGCACTCGGCCATGGTAGCCGGGCGTTCAGGGGACGCGCGCCACCGCGGGTCGCCGTTGCGAGGCAAGCCTCGCAGACGGTTACGGCGCCTGCTGCAGGCTGGTCATGAGGACGGAGAGCCACGCCACCGCCGGTGCGCCCGCCAGCAACATGCCGACCCACAGCTGCCACTGCCGCACGCCGCGCAGGAGGCCGCCGACACCCACGAAGACCCCCGCGAAGGCGAGCGTGATCGACGTCAGGCCCGTCACCAGCGCGACCTCGATGAGGCCGTGGATCAGGCCCGTGGCCACGAACGACACGGCCGACACGACGCCGAACGTCAGCGTCCAACGCCCGAGCCGTGCTGCCGTTCCAGCCCTGCGCCCAACCGTCGCCAAGACGATGATGCCGATCGCGACACCAAGGGCGAATCCTGCGAGGGCCAACA
>Ga0114946_10002094_pt1 | contig 13681 bp, 9 predicted proteins | sample WalLakDeSediment_FD_88676 | JGI IMG/M metagenome (GOLD analysis project Ga0114946, IMG submission 88676) | Lake sediment microbial communities from Walker lake, Nevada to study Microbial Dark Matter (Phase II) - Walker Lake 11/02/13 Deep Sediment | ecosystem: Environmental > Aquatic > Freshwater...
GGCCTTTCGCAAGTCATCTTCATCCGACGCTTCGACATACAGCGCGGTCACATCATAGAAGAGCGCGGCGAGAACCGTCACGCGTTTGCACGTATGCGCATAGACGAAGGCTGCACTGGCGGGGAATCTCAGAACAGAATATCCATTCCAAGGTAAAAACGCCTTGGTAACGAAGGACCGTACAGATACGAGGGGTCTCGATCAATACCGATTTGGAGATCTTTCTGGTACGCATTGCTCAGGTTTTTCACGCCGGTATTCAGATTCAGACTGAAATGTCTTGCAAGCGAGATGTTGAACGTCGCACCGAAATCGATTTCCAGGAAGGTGTCGGTTGTGTGAACTATTTGTTGCGCAGCCTCGTCGGGAAGCGTCATGACGCCCGTATAGCGCAGTGCGGAAAACAAGCTCAGCTTGTCGTTGATGTTGTGTGAGGCGCGGATGTACCCGGAGACGTCTGGTGTTCTCAGGAAGTGATCGGAAAAAATGCCATCAAAAATTTCCTGCGCTGTGTTGTATCGTCCAATTTTGTATGTGGCGCCACCGCGGATTTCCATACGCGCCGAAGGTTTGATTCCAAGATCGATTTCCAGACCCTGTACATATCCACCATCGCTGTTGATGCGCTGCCAGAGTATGATGTCGTCGTCCGGCATTGATCGCTCCACATTGGTGAAGGCATTGAGCAACTGCGTATGGAAGACGGTAATGCCGGCCAGAACGGGCATGGACGCAAGCACGGAGTTGTAATCGAGACTGCTGCTGAAGGAACGGCTTTGCTCGGCTTTCAATCCTTCGATGTTTCGAACTACGCGTTGTACGCCACCCAGAGCTTCGATGTGCAGGTCTTCGTCGAAGATTTGCGGGGCCTTGAAGCCCGTCGTGAATGCAACTCTCAGATTGAGGTCGCTCGTCAATCCCATTCGTGCATTGATACGAGGGCTGAGAATAGGGTTGTCGAGTTCGGAATGTCTATCCATTCGTGCGCCTGCAACAAGAATAATACGATTGTTGAACAACGTCACTGCATCCTGGGCGTAGATTCCGAGATTGCTGTAAGTGGTGTTGACGTGATACTCTGTATTGCTGACGGATTTATCCTGAAGGATGTCGCCTGAATATTGCGCACCGATGGTGATGTCATGTACCCCGGTGCTGAGCGTTGACTGCATACCGCCGACGTGAGTTCTGTTCTTTGTCGTGCCGTACTTATCGAATGCCGCGATGATATCTTCTGCTGTGTCACCCGTCAAACCACCGTAGTACGAATTCCTTCCGAGAATGCTGAAGCTGTAATGCGTACAGAAATGCCATGACGGTGTGATGTGCTGCTTCCAGCGCAGTTTTCCACCCCATCTATCATGTTCCGTCCATTCCGTAACTCTCGCTTCGTGAAGAAGCCGGTCGAAATCGCTCCCGCCCCTGCGTTCTTCGCTGATATGATGCAGGGCGATTTGCAATTCGCCGCGTTCGAGTGGATTGTAGTACCAATGTGCCCCAAGCGTGCGGTTGCGAATTTCGCCCAGTTCGGTGAAGCCATCATCGTTATGATCGTATGGATTGCGATGCCGGGCGGAGAAATACAGGTAGGCACCCATATCTGTGTTGCCGGAACGCAGTTCCGAAAACGCACCAGCCTTATGATCCAGAACGCCGTTAATGGAGCTTGCGATGTAATTGGCGCGACTGCGATTGGTGAGGGGATATCTCGTGCGTACATTAATCGTCCCTGCGATGGCACCGCCACCATAGAGAGCGGATCCACCACCTTTGACCACCTCGATCTGTTCGATCATTTCTTCCGGGAAATGTTCCAGCGCATACACTGCTGCAAGCGAACTGACCACAGGATCGCCGTCGATGAGTACCTGGGAATATTTGCCTTCGAAACCAAGAATGCGTACCTGCGTGAAGTTGCAATTCTGGCAACTGTTCTCGACGGCGACGCCGGTCTGTAGCGACAACGCTTCGGCAAGATTCAACGACTGTGTGCTGTTGATCAACGCACGCGTAATCACTTCCGTTTTGACGGGCGATTCAGTGTACAGATACGGCGTTTGCGTTCCGGTCACAACCACTGTTCCGAGTTCGTGTATACCCGGAATCAAACGAAAATCGGCGATAGTCGTTTCGTCCGGGTACACTATGATACTGCGTTGTTCTCCTTGGTAACCGATGTGGGAAACGCTGATGCGAATTGATCCAACCGGCAGGTTTCTCAGCTCGTAGTACCCACGCTCGTCGGTTGTCGTTCCGCGTGACAGTGCAGGGATGTACACATGAGCACCGATCAGGAACTCGCTGTCGTGCGCATCGACTATATGGCCATGAATGCGACCATTGTGCGTCGTGGTGGTAGTGTCGATGGAATCGGCGGTTGCGTTCGCGTGCATGAAGAGAGCAAGTAAAACCATCAGGGGAAAAAGTGCGGACGATGTTTTGTGCATGGATGTACGTGTCTCGTTGAATGTGAAGCAGCGTTCCCCCACTCGCGGGGCCGCATTCACTTATTAAGACTAAATCTATATAAATGATTCGGATAATGCAAGCCTATTGACTGAAAAAACTCATCGACACTGATCAGTGACATCTCGTTTCACTACAAGTCTTCGGCGAAAATGAAGCATGAACTGATTTCCAATCTATACCGGTGAAATTGCGTGGTAGACCGGAAGCGGCGCGTGAGACGGGTTGTAGCTTGGCGGCAGCAATCGCGAATCGAAACGATGTTCACGCGCTGTACGATTGCGAGACGAGTTGACTCCCGCATCTCCCATAATACGAACACGCGGCCGCTCGAACAACTGGCGGCCGCGTGCGTTTGCAAACCCATGCAGATACTTTTACTTGATGAGTGACATCATTCGCATCTGAACAGCAGGGCCGCTCTGTAAGCGATAGACATAGGTTCCGGACGGAAGTATTGCCGCATCCCATACGATGTTGTACGTGCCGCCCTCCTTGACCTCATCCACGAGTCGTGCGACTTCCTTGCCCTGAAGTGTATAGACTGAGAGGCGTACATGCGCTCGCTCGCGCATGGTATAGGAAATCGTCGTGCTGGGATTGAAGGGATTAGGATAATTCTGATGCAGGATCACGCTAGCTGGTAGGGGTGCTTGCACCGGTGCCGACAACGCGCTACTGCGATGCACGACTATGCCGGCATTGCCGCGGGCGTCGTTGACCGGTGTTTCAACCTGTCTTGTTTCGTACATCACTTCAGAGACGAGTATATCCAAACTGCCGTTCGTGGCATGTTCCAACAAAAAGGCGCCGTCGGGACCTGTGACACTGAAGTACATATTGCCGTCGGGATCGATGCCGTACACCCATGCTTCCGCCAACGCCGCGCCGCTACCGGCCTCGGTGACATAGCCACTGACGTCGGCCATTCCACGGGGTGACACTGGATCGAGTGCGATATTCATTCCCCCGACAAAGCCCGCCCAAATGCTTTCTTTCCAATTCCAGGTGTTACCTGCATACATACCGACATGCCCGATGGCTCTGGCACGAATCACGGCGTTTTCCCACGCATAGAATGAGAATGAGCCATGTGCATCCACACCGGTGACTATGCGTTCGCCATTGTCGGGATTGATGGCCTCAACCAGGGTGTAATCGGGCGGGAGGCCGTTACTGTTGGATTGGACGACTCCGGAGAAATTCCGTGGATAGCGTATTGGAGCGGGGGAGAGCGCGAAATCGATGTTCGTGACAATACCGGGTGCTGTGACGATGATCTGTGTCGCTTGCGAAGGATCGTTCACACCGTCATAGTACTCGCCGATGTGTTGCGCGGCTGTTGCGAAAACTATGTATGTACCCGAAGGCAAGCCGGAGACGTGATATGCACCCTGTGCATCGGTACGTGCGCCGCGCTCGAAATGTTGCGTCACTGAACGAACAATGACGGTGCCGCGGGTGATCACGCTGTTTGGATCCAAGCTGCTTACGGCGCCACTTATTCCACCAGCCTGACCGAGGACAAAGTCGATGCCAGTGACAGGTTGCGTCGCAACGTTCACTACAGTGGCTGACTGAATATCATAGACGGTATCGTAATACTCAGCTATGAAATTGTCCGCCTCAGCCCGGACGATGTAGTCACCCTTCGGCAAACCTTCGATGATGTACGATCCGTCAACAGCGGTTGTAGCTCTTCCATATGTGGACCTACTGGTGTTCGATGCGGGACGGCCGTTGATCCAGGCGGATACAGTGGCGCCGGAAATGGGATTAGCGTTTTCATCCTTCACTATGCCGGCGATGGAACCGTCGAATGCATCAAGAGCGAAGTTGATTCCACCGGTTGTTTTGCCCAATTCGACCGTCACCGGAGTCGCGTTGCTGATCGACACCTCTCCGTCGTAATACTGCTGTCCATACCCGTCTTTTCTCGCGCTAACGGTGTAGTCTCCCTCGTTAAGCCCTATGAGGACGTATGCACCGTGAGCGTCGGTCGTGGCGTGTGCACTACGGTTGGATGGATGGCCGACAGCGTTGCGGGGTACGGCTGATACGAGAACGCCCTCGATCGGTGCATTCGTACTCTCGTTAACAACAAGACCGGAAATGGCACCGAGAATCCCAAGTGCGAAATCGATATTCGATGTAGTCTGACCATTGAGCACAACTACTGGAGTTGCGTTTGCCGGAATTGTGACACCGTTATAGTACTGCTGAATATACCCGTGCTTTCCGGCAGACACTATGTACTCGCCATCGGTCAAACCGGCGAGGCGGTACATGCCGTGGGCGTCGGTCACGGCATGCGTGCCTCTGTTCGCCCCAGTGCCGCTCCCACCAGACGGCATAGCGGAAACGAGGGCGCCTTCAATTGGAGTATTCGTCATTGCGTCAACGACAAGCCCGGAGATACTGCCGAGTTGCCCCAGCCTGAAATCGATGCCGGAAGTCGTCTGGCCTTCGAGCACACTTACCACGTCTGCACTCGAGGGATTATTGGTGTTGTCGTAATACTGTATCGCGTAGGAATGATGACTTGCGGACACGATGTAATCACCTTGCTCGATTCCCGTGATCTGATAGACGCCGTGCGCGTCCGTACGAGCATGGTAACCCCGATTCGTCGCCGGGCCGCCGGTACCGCTGGAAATCGCCGATACAAGCACGCCTTCTATCGGTGCGTTGGTGGTTGCGTCTACGACGAGACCACTGATGGCACCTCGTTGCCCGAGCGCGAAATCAATTCCACTGCGGGTCTGGCCGTCAACGACGTTCACCACGTCGGCATTCGTCAATTCCGTTTCATTGTCGTAGTACTGAATCGCGTAGGCATGATGATTTGCAAAAACGATATACTCTCCTTGCGGAAGCCCTGCAAGCCTGTACATTCCGTGCGCATCCGTCTGTGCATGATATCCCCGGTTCGATGCTGAGCCACCAGTGCTGGTTGGGATCGCAGTTACCAACGCAGCTTCTATCGGTGCGTTCGTCGCCGCGTCTACGACGGAGCCGGTGATGATGCCGAGTTCAGTGAGCAAAAAGTCTATGTTCCCGATAACGGGTGTATTCGGATCGGTGACGAATTCGTACGCCTGCTGAGCTTCGGACACGTTGTCATAATAGAGCTGTCCGTACCCATGCGCATCGGCGCGGACAATATACGAGCCCGAAGGCACGTTGATGCTGAAATCTCCTTGGGCGTTTGTCTTTCCGGTTTTCAGAAATGGCAGCATACTCGTGCTCATGACGGACACCGTCGCAGCATGAATCGGACCGGTCGATGAGCGCACATTTCCGGTGAATGTGACTTGCGGTTGGGATTGATTGCCTATTAGTAGCGTTACGGCAGCTTGTACGCTGACGCGTCCAATTGTCGCCACGGCAATAACAGTGCCACGAGAAGTCGTGTTCTGTGATGTACTGGCAGTGAACAATCCCTGCTGAGTGATTGTACCGAGAGAGGCAGGACTGACACTCCAGTGGAGATTATCGATCTGCACTTCGATCGGTGCTCCAACCGGATTCATTTCGAAGGCTTTGGCGGTGAACTGAACCGTACCGCCGGGTTGTACAGTGATGACTGAGGATGTTCCCGGATCGATGCGAAGTTCATAGTGCGCGTTCTGCGCAAACGTGAACATGCTTGTGCACAAAAACAGGAGAAGCGCTATACGTAGAGTTGTTTTCATGGTGTGGCCTCGAAAATTTGTGCTGTAAATGAATCAAGCAACTATAAGATAATGACAACGCAAATGAGTGAATGGTTACAATTTGGCTGTGAAATATGCCGGTTGTCACGGAGAGGTGTTCTCGGAGCGGTTTGCTTCTTAGCGGAAACTTGCGTTGTTTGCGATGTCGTATTCGATGGCGTCCCTCGCAGGAAGGCTGCGTTTTTCCATGAAGCACTCGAGGGTGTATTTCATTGCTCGATATGGAAAGAAATCCAAGACCTTGTACCGGAATCGATGCGTCGCTTTTCAGCGCATGTCGAAACGTGTATCGTTGGTATCACCTGATCGTCCCGACATCGTTGATTCTTGTTTCTGACCATGCATTTCAGCTTCACTCGTGTAAAGACAGCACAGGATGACAAACAATACAGTGATCACATTATTCGCGGTTGTCGCGATGTTCCTCATCAGTAGCACAGCCGATGCGCAAATACTCTCCATTGGGACACGTGTTCTTCGTGACGATATTCCAGCGACGATTCAACAAACTAGCGTCGGATTGACGCATTCGCTCAGCAATACCTTTATCACGCATACCGAGTACAGTTTTGTGTTCGCCGATCAGAACGAATTTCACGGTCTGCCCCGCCTCAGACCGTCGATTCACCGTATCGAACAGGGCATCGAGGCACGTGTTGCTTCCACCGGTCTCGGCTTCGCAGTCAAAGGGGCGCTTTCCCGTATTCACACAGGCAAAGTACTCGGGGATTTCGGTCTTACAGCTCAATACGGTTTTTCATGGTATGCCATCGCAAATGAAGCACCAGTACGCTTCTCGTTTCGCGCGGAAGCCGGCCGGTCAAGAGATGTGAGCGTCAGTACGGCAATGCATGAAAACGTGTTGTTTCAGCATGCACAAGCGCAACTGGAATGCGATATCGCGGAAGAGATACAGCTCGTGGGTAACGCCACCAGAGAATGGTATCATGACGGGAACAGAAGAGATGTCGCGTACATCTATAGTCTCGTTCATCCTCTTTCCAAACCACGTATTTCCATCGGATACGCATATTCCTGGGCGGACAGCGAAAGATCAACCTGGCGTATGACGGCTTCGACCTTCGACCCGATACAGAGAGAATATTCGTATTCGTACTTCTACTACCCGTATTTCACACCGCTCAAGGAACGCGGCCACCAGGTTCTCGGGATAGTGCAGTGGTGGATTATTCCGGACATCTTACTTACCGCTAAGGCAACCGTGCCTGTCTGGTCCCGGGGACGTATGAAGTACATGCCCGATTCGGGTCCGTGGCCCGCTCCTTTAGATTTCGATCTGACGTACGAAGTTGAGGATATACTCCCGCAACAGTACGAAGCCGGATTGCTTATCAGGCTTGCTACGCACATGCTCGCAGGCATTGGTGTCGAATATTTCAAGAAACCGTACTACGAATATCTCCAGGGTCGTCTTGTGCTGCAATACACATTCGATTGACGCATGTTCGCCATCTTTATCCGCGAACACGGAGTGTGCTGTGTACGAAGCTTGCAGATCACGCACATCAATCGTGCAGTTCCGGCACTGGAAACCGCCGTGCATTACGTACGGGAAGTACGCGTCCGTGAATCGCCGTCGCTCTCGTGAGGGCGCAATGAGAAAGCTTCGTTAGGACGACGCGATGTTGGCGTCTATGTACGAGCGGAATTCGGGGAGTTGATCGCATCAGGCACGAAAAATGTAATATTCATGCAAGGTTATCGTAAGGTGGTAAATTGTATATTTGTTCTGGTATTCCGACACCATGAAACCGGCATGGTTGACTTCATCGCGCGTTACGGAAACAAAAGGCTGCTCTCGTCGTTTGCCGTACATGCTAACCGAATGTTTCCTCGGCTCGATGAACGCAGCAAGTACTCACAGGTTCGGAATTTCCCTGGTCATGCGAGATCGGTCGAAATACCGAAACACAGTTCAATGGAGCTATCATGAAAGTAGTTATTCTCTGTGGTGGTTACGGGACGCGCATACGCGACGTATCGGAACACCTTCCCAAGCCGATGCTGCCAATAGGCGAGCATCCCATATTGTGGCATGTCATGAAAATCTATTCCCATCACGGTATCAATGACTTCATACTGTGTCTCGGTCACAATGGATGGAGAATCAAGGAGTATTTCCTGAACTACCATGCAATGATCGGTGATTTCACGATCGAATTGAAGGATGCGTCGAGTATAGAGTACCATGCCCACACCGAGGCGGATTGGAGAATCACTATGGCGAACACCGGTATCCGTAGCATGACCGGTGCAAGGTTGTGGAAGGTTCGGAAGTATCTCGAAAACGAAGAGCATTTCTGCCTGACATACGGCGACGGTGTTGCTGACCTTGACATCTCTGCCTTGATCGAATTTCACAAAAAGCACGGGAAAGTGGCAACGGTGACAGGGGTGCATCCGGCCGGCCGTTTCGGCGAGTTGATGTTGGACGGTGACAAGGTTGCTCAATTCAATGAAAAACCGAATATCACGGAAGGCCGAATCAACGGCGGATTCATGGTGTTCGACGGTAAACGTGTTTGGGACTACCTCTGGCCCGAGGATACTCTGAGTCTTGAAGCCGAACCCCTGCCATCAATGGCAAAGGCGGGCGATATGGTCAGTTACCGTCACGACGGGTTCTGGCAGTGCATGGATACGGCCAGGGAATTCTCTCTGCTCAATGATATATGGCAGCAAGGAAATGCACCATGGAAAATGTGGAGTTGATGCATGGAGTCGGCATTTAAGAACTACTACTCCGGAAAACGCGTTCTCGTGACTGGACATACGGGTTTCAAGGGTTCCTGGCTGTGCATCTGGCTGAATGAACTCGGAGCAAAAGTGCTCGGTTACGCGTTGGATCCTCCCTCGACACCCAACAACTTCAGTATTTGCTCGCTGGATACGAAAATACAGTCAATCCGGGGCGATGTGCGTGATCTTGCGCATGTATCCACAGTGTTCGAGGAATTCCAGCCCGATATCGTGTTCCATCTTGCTGCGCAGGCGCTGGTCAGGTATTCTTACGACGTGCCACGCGAAACGATTGAGACGAATGTCATGGGTACTGTCAACGTGCTCGAGGCGGCCCGTCATACGCCATCCGTGAATTCGGTTGTCGTAGTTACAAGTGATAAATGCTACGAGAATCGTGAACAAGTCTGGGGCTACAAGGAAAACGATCCGATGGGTGGCGACGATCCGTACAGCGCTTCGAAAGGCGCCGTGGAAATCGTGTTCCGTTCGTGGTTGAAATCCTTCTACGCCCATCACGACACGTTCGGCGGTGTGAGCGTACGTGCCGGCAACGTCATTGGTGGTGGTGATTGGGGGCGCGATCGCATAGTCCCCGACTGCATCAAGGCTTTGCACGGCAATAGCGCCATACATGTACGCAATCCCATGGCCATCCGCCCTTGGCAGCATGTTCTCGAACCGTTGAGCGGCTATCTGTGGCTGGGAGCGCGTTTGCATGACGATGTCGAACGTTTCTCGGGTGGGTGGAATTTCGGCCCCGCCGACAGCTCCGCGAAATGCGTCAGCGATCTCGTCACAGCGATACTGCGTGAGTGGGGAAGTGGTCACTGGATAGACATGTCCGAAAAAAACGATACTCGCTTGCACGAGGCTGGTTGGTTGCGTCTGAGCTGCGACAAGGCGCATTTCATGCTTCCGTGGTCCGCCGTGCTCTCCTTCGAAGACACCTTGGCGATGACCGTGAAATGGTACAAGTATTTTTACGAGTACAAGGACACGAACATGTATCAGTACTGCGTCCACCAGATTCGAGAATACACCCAACTGGCGCAAAACAAGGAACAACTGTGGGCCACGTAATGGAGAAGGAAGTCGTTGCAGGAACAGGAATAGACCCGCGGAGCAGAGTGTTGCTTACCGGAGGGGCCGGGTTTATTGGTCAGCATGTTCTGCGTGCACTGAACGCAGCGGATATCCGTCCCGTCGCCTCGCATCTGTCCGGCGAAACCCTTCCACATGACATTGACGCCGATTGGATAGAGCTGGATGTGCGGGACCGCGAAGGAATACACGCAACGTTGCGCGACGCGCGTCCCGATATTCTGATACATCTTGCCGCGACCATGAATTCCGAGAGAAGCTACTCTTTCGCTGAACATGCGATGGAGGTGAACTTCATCGGGACGCACAATCTCATGATCGCAGCCGGCAGTACCTTACCCGATCTCAAGCGTATGGTGCTTCTGGGGTCTGCGGAGGAGTACGGCAACAGCAGTGAGTTACCAATCGTCGAACATGCCGCTCCACGTCCGGTGTCACCGTATTCCGCTTCCAAAGCCGCCGTCACGCAGTACGCACTATTGTATAACACGCTTTTCCGATTGCCCGTCGTGATACTGCGTCCCTTCATTGTGTATGGTCCCGGCCAGACGCCGTCGATGATGCTCCCCCAACTGATACGTCATGCCTTGCTCGGGGAGGATTTCCCGATGACGCCGGGTGGACAAACACGCGATTTCGTCTACGTCGACGATGTCGTCGAATGCATTCTTCTTGCGGCGACAACTCCCGGCGCCGAGGGTGAGGTGTTCAATGTGTGTACCGGTGTGGAAACGACTATACGAACCGTGGCCGAACACATCGTGCGCATCATGCGTTCGGACATCCGTTTGCTCGTCGGTGCGTTGCCGTATCGTCAGAACGAGGCCATGCGATTGTTCGGCAGCTTCGACAAGGCTCGCGCATTGTTGGGGTGGAGTCCTCGCACGGAACTCTTACGCGGCCTTCAGCATACAATTGATTGGTTCACCCATAATCTCAAGTGTACAACATGAATTATATCCTATCGTTGCTTCTTTTAATGACGTTTTGTGTTCCCGCACTTTTCGGGCAGAGCGGATTCAGAAATCCGTTACCGGAAACGGTGAAAGGAGACAGGCTGTTCGCCGAAGAAAAATACAAGGAAGCCTTGCGCGAGTATTCCTCATTAGCATCTTCGCCGGAAGTGCTCAAGCGACTCGGTGCGACACATATAAAGCTATGGGACATGTCTTCAGCCATCACGATTCTGCGTGATGCCGTTCGGAAGGATTCTCGCGATACGGAGGCAAAAGCCTTTCTTGCCGAGGCGCTGAGTTGGAACAGGAATTTCGGCGAAGCGGTAGCGCTGTACAAGCAAGTACTTGCAACCGGCGATGCTCCGAGTGATACGCGTGTCGGATACGCCCGCACGTTGTCGTGGATGAAGGATGTCGTTGGTGCCGAAAGGGAATACCGTCTGGCGACGAGAGAGAACCCGGACAATCTCGACGCGTACATGGGGTTGGCCGAGGTGTTGAGTTGGAACAAGAAATTCGACCAGGCAATAGAGACGTACCGTCGGGTTGTCGCGTTGACCTCGGTACCCGAATACAAGGCGGTGGCATTGGCGCATATCGGTCGTATGTATATCTGGAAAGGAGATATGGACCCTGCGACAGAGGCGTACAATGACGCACTGCGCCATGACGCGAAAAATGTCGACGCGATGTTCGGCCTCGGAGAATTGCATGAATGGTCCGGAAAGTATCCGGCTGCCAAGTCGTATTATCAGAAAATCCTGCAAGTGCAATCCGACCACAAGGGTGCCAAGGCCAAATTGCTGCAACTGATGTGGGTTAAATGAACTGCGTGAAACGTATTTCAATCAAAACACGAACTCTGATCGTGAATACTGCTTGTCATGAGTGGAGACTATTCGCCGCGCGTCGGCGTCGCAGCGGAGTGCATGCATGATGCCGTTACATGATTCGGAAGCTGTGGCTCGTATTCCCGGACGTGCAGAAAAGCTGTTCGTACACTTGCTCGTCTTCGCGGCGTTTCAGAGCATGCTGTATTTCGCTGTCTACTGGTTCGATCCTGAACACGCCAAGCACCTCGCGTTGTTTCTCCCACTTACTCTGGCGACATTCTGGCTTTTCTACGAGTCCTTCATGTACTGGTTCTACCTCATCGGCATGAAGGCGCCGGTGCATATTCCACCTGCGGAGGGGCTTACGGTAGACGTTTTCACGACAGCCGCTCCGGGCGAGCCGGTGGAGATGTTCGAACGCTCGCTTCCGGCGCTCAAGTCGTTGCGTTACCCTCATCGCACGTATCTGCTGGACGGGAGCGGCGATCCGGCAATGGAACGATTAACGGATCGGCTCGGGATCGAACGCATTGATTGTACCGGTGTAGGAGGCGCAAAAGCGGGCAAAATCAACCATGCGCTTCAACGCACCTCAGGGGATTTCGTGCTTGTCATCGATCCGGATCACGTTGCACAGGAACATTTCCTTGATCGCGTGCTCGGGCATTTCGCAGACGAGAAGGTCGGTTTCGTTCAAGTCGTGCAGGCGTACAGCAATCAGCACAGCTCCTTTGTCGCAAGAGCCTCGGCTGAACAGACATACGGATTCTACGGCCCGATATTGATGGGCATGCACGGTTACGGCATGCCGATAGTGATCGGTGCGAACTGCACCTTCCGTCGTGCCGCATTGGAATCCATCGATGGTCATGCAGTGCATCTCGTCGAGGATTTCGTTACCTCGTTGCGTTTGCACGCGCGGAAATGGAAGTCGGTGTATGTACCCGAGATTCTCGCGCGCGGTCTTGTTCCCGAAGATATCGGCGCGTATTTCAATCAGCAGTTGAAATGGGCCACGGGTATGTTCCAGGTGTTGTTCACGGTGCTGCCACGTCTGCTACTCAACCTGCGCGGATGGCGGAGACTCGGGTATACGTTGAGCGGTACGTTTTATTTCTCCGGCGTACCAATGGCGATCAATCTGTTCCTCCCCATACTATTTCTCTTCTACGCGCTGTGGGCGGTGGAAATGCCTATTCGCGGGTATGTGACGCATTTACTTCCCTTCGTGTTTTTCTTTCTTCTGATCCATCTCATAGCGCAACGCTGGATGCGCCACCCTACGGAGAGAGGATTGCAATGGCGCGGGGCTCTGCTCAAGCTGGGAACCTGGCCGGTATACGTGCTGGCATTGGCATATTCTCTGCTTCGGGTTAACGTGCCGTATCTGCCGACACCTAAGACGCGGTTGCGGGGGAATCCCCTGCTCGCATTACCTCATGCCGTGGTGGTGGTCATGTCACTGGCCGCAATAGTACACGCCTGGTATTCGCCATTGCGGGATTTCGAAGGAACAAGGTTGATGATGTTCTTCGCCGGATTGAATATAGCACTTATGCTGCCGGTAATAGGAATTACCATTAAGGAAACTGTCAACGGCAGGAGGAATTCTCCATGAGCGCTCCATCGTGGTTGCGAAAACTGATACCGTTGGGCTATGTCGTCGCGCTCGTGGCGGCGTTTCCGTTGTTCGATACCTGGTATAGCGAAGCGGTGTCATACGTCCGAGTATTCGCCGGCAAGCTGGCTGTCTCGACCGGTGTGCTTCCGGAAAGCTCCGAACTCATGCTCGGCATATTCAAGCCCGAAGTGCCCTATGCCATGAACGATCTCGGAGAAATGGAAA
>Ga0114946_10002095_pt1 | contig 13679 bp, 9 predicted proteins | sample WalLakDeSediment_FD_88676 | JGI IMG/M metagenome (GOLD analysis project Ga0114946, IMG submission 88676) | Lake sediment microbial communities from Walker lake, Nevada to study Microbial Dark Matter (Phase II) - Walker Lake 11/02/13 Deep Sediment | ecosystem: Environmental > Aquatic > Freshwater...
CAAGACGATGCGATCCAGTATTTCTCCGTCCAAGCCCCGTTGTTCGCCGGGGCCGTCACCAACCTTGTGGTTAGCCGACCCGACGCCGCCACCGGCACCGGCGAGCTCGTGTTGCTTTACAGCGCCACCGGTCTGCCGACCGGTTTCCTGCCGGGCGACGTCGTGATCGACACCCCCAGCCCGGACGGCCAGATTCAGGTGCTGACCACCAACTCCGTGCCGCCCCTCGTCCCGGGCCAGCGTTATTACCTCGGCGTGGCGAACCGGTTCCCAACCGAGACCAACGCCTTCCTGATCACGGCGGACTTTGACCAGGTAGACGGCTCGTTGGTCACTGCGCCATTCCTGGAAGACGGCGTGGCGCAGACCAACACGATCGCGCACACCAACGTCCTCCAGTATTATCAGTTCCAGGTTGCCACCAACGCCACCACGCACGTGACATTCGATCTGGTGCCACGCGATGGCGATGTGGACCTCTTCCTCCGCAAAGCCCAGCCAATACCCAATCCGCTCCCGGGGCCCGGCCCCACCCAGCACGATTACTCGAGCCAAAACTCCGGCACCAACGCCGAGCTCGTCATGCTCACCCGCAGGTCCTTCCCCGTCCCGCTGGATGAGGGACTATGGTACCTGGGGGTGCTGAACCGCGACACCAACGCGGTCACCTATACTTTGCTGGCCCGGGAATGGGCCGACCTGGTCACCCTCACCAACGACATCGGTTACGTCCTGGACATGCCTGCCACCAACGGCCTTCGTTACTTCGAGATCCAGATCTCGGAGTTTGCCCAAGCCGCCACCTTCAGCCTGACCGATCTGAGCGGGGACCTGGATCTGTATGTCAGCCGAGTGTTCCCGGGAGCGCTGGCCCTGCCGGACACCAACCGCTACGACTACGCCAGCACGCAACCGGGCCTGGCAGACGAGGTGATCGTCGTCGATCCCTTCGGTTCGGTGCCGCTGTCCCCAGGCTATTGGTACCTGGCAGTGGCCAACCCCGACGACACGCCCGCCTCCGGTACCGTCACCGTTTCCCAGATGCTGGATGTCCCGCCCAACGTCATCCCGCTCCAGGACGGTATTCCGTTCGCCCACACCATCCCGGTGACACAGTTGGAGGCCACTTACTTCTTGCTGCGCGTGGCCAACGACAGCCCGGCGGTCCTGTTCGAGCTCTACGACCTGAACCAGGAAGCCGAGTTGCTGCTTGAATACAGCGTCCCACCGCTTCCCGGCCTGGCAACCTGGCGATCGTCAGGGGATCCGGCCCTGCCGCTTCAGATCGTGCTGCGGGCCAACCGCGGTGACTTCGCGTCCCCGATCGGGGACTGGTACCTCGAGGTCGTGCCGGGTGGGTTGGCCCAGGACCTAACCTTCACCATTCGCGCCGCCACCAGCACTGCCGGGATTCTGCTCAGCGGCAGACCGTACGACGCCCGCCTCAATCCAGGCGCAGCCGGCCTGGAGATCAGTTGGAACAGCGTCGAGGGCGAGAACTACCAACTGGTTTGGTCCACCGATCTGACCAATTGGACCGTCCTGGGCACGGTCCGCGCAACGGGCCGGACGGTCAGTTTCACCGACAGTTCCTGGACGGGGCAACCCACCGGGTTCTATTGGATTCGGCAGGTGCCTTAGCCGCGGGGATAGATTGGGCGCTCAGCATCTCTGCGGTGACATAGGGCGCTCCGTCCCGGACCGCCGGACGGGGTCAGTTGACTGAGTTGGTCGGGCGCGCCCGAGACCGTGCGCCTGGCCACATCCGTCCGCCTGCTCTATACCGTTCATGGACTCGACGTCTCTCACCGCGACCGTGGAGGACCTCATCCGGGGCGAACGCCTGCTGCCTCGCGGGGCGGGCGTTCTGATCGGTGTCTCGGGCGGGATGGATTCGGTCTTTCTGCTGCATCTGCTCCACGAATTGGCCCCAACCTGGGCCTGGCGGCTGCGTGTTGCACACTTCAACCACCAACTTCGCGGCCGCGCCAGCGACCGCGACGAAACCTGGGTGCGCAACCTCAGCCGCGCACTCCGAATCCCGTGCACGATCGGACGCGAGGATGTGCTGGCGCACGCGAAGGTTCAGGGGATCTCCCTCGAAATGGCCGCGCGCGAATGCCGGCATCGGTTCCTGGCGGCAACGGCTCGATCCCAGGGCATCCGCACCGTGGCACTCGCTCATCACGCCGATGACCAGGTGGAAGGGTTCTTTCTGCGCTTGTTGCGCGGGTCCGGCCTGGACGGATTGACCGGGATGAGACCGCGCGCGGTCTCGCCCTGCGATCGCCGGGTGCGGTTGATCCGGCCGCTGTTGGGATGTTCCCGGGCGTTGATCCTCGAAGCCGCCACCCGGCGCGGTTTCCAATGGCGCGAGGATGCAACCAACGCCGAGCTCGAACCCTTGCGCAACCGGATCCGTCACGAGCTTCTGCCCTGGCTTCAGGACCGCTATCAGCCGGCCATAGCGTCGGTCGTGCTCAGGACGATTGAATTGCTACGCGGCGAAGCCGAACTGATCGAGACCGCGGCGAAGGCCTGGCCGCTCGACACCGCGGAGCGCTCCTGGTTGGACCTGCCTATAGCCCTCCAACGCCGCCGGATCCAGTCGCAACTCCTGACGCTGCCTTGTCCCGTCGAGTTTGGCCTCGTGGAACGTCTACGGTCCGCCCCAGGCACGCCGTGGGCCATCGGTCCCGGCGACTATCTCTGTCTCGATCCCGACGGAAAACTTCGACGATGCCGAGCCGAGGCGAGTGGATTCATCGCGGATCGACTGGGCGTTGCGCTGGAGGGTGAGCGTGGGTCGGTCCGGTTCGCGCAACGCACCCTGCTTTGGCGGCTGCAGCGTATCCGCAAAGCGTCCGACTGGCGCCGGCTTCGGCCACCCGGCGGCGAAGTATTTGATGCCGGACGGGTTGGGCCCTCGGTGCTGCTGCGCCACTGGCAGCCGGGAGATCGGTTCCAGCCCTCCGGTCTGCCACGCAGCGCCAAGCTGCAAGATCTCTTTGTCACCGCAAAAGTCCCTCGCGCGCAACGCCGCCAACGTCTGGTGGCCACGACTGCCGCCGGGGAATTGTTTTGGGTCGAAGGCCTGCGGATAGGTGAGCCCTTCAAAGTCACCCCCTCGACCCGGACCCTGCTGGTTTGGGAGGCGGCTGGGATCGAGTAGTTTACGTTGCCCGATTTGCGCGACGACCTTTTCACCTGACCGGCGCGCAATGGATTTCGGGATTGCAGGTCTCGGGGATTGACCTAATTTCCCTCGCATGTTCAAGCCGGCGGATTTGTTCGACTTGGGGGAGACGGAGCACTCAGAGCTCTTTGCCGGGTGCGAGCACGCGTGGGATGCGCTGGGAAAGATCCGGTCGTATCTGGCCGAGCATGTGCGGCCCGGATTGCGCAATCGCTGCGAGGGGGTGGCCTGGATTGCCGAGGACGTCCAGGTGGGGGAAGGCACGGTGGTCGAGGACGGCGCCATGATCCGCGGCCCGGCCATTATTGGGCGGAACTGCCGGATCCGGCACAACGCCTATCTACGGGGCGATGTGCTGGTGGGAGACCATTGTGTGGTGGGCAACGCCTGTGAATTGAAGAATGTGTTGATGTTCAACGGGGCCCAGGTGCCGCATCTGAGTTACGTCGGGGATTCGATCCTGGGATCTCAAGCGCACTTGGGGGCCGGGGTGAAGGTGTCGAACCTCAAACTTGACGGCAGCAACGTGGTGCTGGAGTTCGAGGGCCGGCGGATCGACACCGGGTTGCGGAAGTTTGGGGCCCTGGTAGGGGATAAAAGCGATATCGGGTGCAATACGGTGCTTAACCCAGGAACGGTAATCGGCCGCCGCGCGGTCATTTATCCGGGGGTAAACTGGCGCGGCGTGCTGCCGGCGGACATGATTGCCAAGAACCGGGCAGCGATCGAGGTGGTGTCGCGTCGGGAACGGGAAACGCCCGCGTGAAGGTGAAGGCCGCCGCCGGTCGACACAGCGATTGATCGTACAGGTTCCGCTCGGCGCCGACGCCAAGCCTTGCCCCGAACAGGTCAAAGGAGGCGATGACAGGATGATTGCAGAGATGGATCCGGGAGTAATCGGGGCCGGGAACGGCTTGGTGTGCGAAGTGCAGACGATGTTTTCGCCAACTGGGTTGTTATCCAGGGCCAGCAATTTTGAGTATCGTCCGCAACAGCAGGCGATGGCCGTGGCGGTGGCGGAGGAACTGGCGCGGGGCGGCCACCTGGCGGTCGAGGCCGGCACGAGGATCGGTAAGAGCCTGGCCTACCTCATTCCGTCGATCTTGTACGCCACGCGCGCGAAGAAGAAGGCGGTGATATCGACGCACACGATCAACCTGCAAGAGCAATTGGTCGACAAAGATCTGCCCATGCTGGCGGGGGTGCTCCCGGTGTCGTTCAGTTACACCATGCTCAAGGGCCGGCACAATTACCTTTGCCGACGGCGGCTGCACCGGGCCATGCAACAGGCCGACGACCTTTTCACCACGGGCGAGGCCGGGGAATTACACCGGATCTACGAGTGGTCCAAGTCGACCCAGGATGGCAGTTTGTCGGATCTGGAGCTCGAGCCGGACCCGCGGGTGTGGGCGCAGGTGTGTTCCGAACGCGGGCTTTGCTCGCCGAAGTTGTGCGGCGCGGGGTCGGAGTTTGGTCGTGAGCACGGCCCTTGTTTCTTTCAATTGGCGCGTGGCCGGATTCTCGGAGCCGATGTGCTGGTGGTCAACCATACGCTGTTTTTCACCTTGTTGGGGACAGTCGACCCCGAGGCAGGCGGGGGCGGGGTGTTATTCAAGAACGATTTCCTGGTGTTCGACGAGGCCCACCAGGTCGAGAACGTGGCCGCGCGGCACATTGGGTTGAGCGTGGGAAATCTCCAGGTGCGCTATGCCTTGCAGCGGTTGTGGAATCCGCGCACGGGCAAGGGCTTGCTGGCCAGTCTGATGCAGGGTCCGGCGGTGCAACTGACCGCCGAGGTGCTCGACCGCGCGACCGAGTTCTTTGCCGAGGTCGAGCAGGCCTGCGACGCGTTGCACCGCGATCGCCGGGCCGGCCCGCGAGCACCGCGGGACAACGACAGCCCGGAGGAGGGCGGGGTGCGGCGGTCTTGGAGCGAACTGCGGATCCGACGACCGGAGTTGGCCGCCGATCGGGTGACCCTCCCAATCCAGCGATTGCGCCAGGCCGTCAGTGAGCTAATCAAGACCAGCGACAACAGCGAGGTGGGCCAGGAATTGGCCGAGTGCAACCGGCGCCTGGCGGAGTTGCGCGATGCCGTGAGCGTGTTTTTGAGGCAGGAACTCGAGGACCACGTCTACTGGGTGGAACGGATCGGCAAGACCCAGCGCAACCTCAGTCTCAACGCCGCGCCCATCGATGTGGCGGACTATCTGCGCCGACGGTTGTTTGGCGCGGATACCTCGATCATCCTGACCAGCGCAACCCTGTCAACCTCCGCGGCTGGCGCCGGTGGGAAAGGCCAGCCGGGCCGGGCAGGGGACCGGGGTGGCGGTTTGGCCTATCTAACCCGCCGGGTCGGGGCCGAGCAGGCACGCCAGCTGCAGGTGGGGTCGCCGTTTGATTACCAGCGACAGATGCAGTTGTTTGTGGTCAACAAGATGCCCGATCCCCGGTCCCCGGAGTATCGTGACGCCCTGGTGCACTGGATCGGGCATTTCGTGCGTCAGACCCATGGCAAGGCCTTCGTGCTGTTCACGAGCTTCAAACTCATGCACGAGGTCAGCGAGCGAATGCAGGGCCTTTTCGCGGAACTCGGCATCGATTGCCATGTGCAGGGGACCGGGACACCCCGCTCCACCATGCTCGAACGGTTCAAGGAAGAGATCGATTCGGTCTTGTTCGGGACCGACAGTTTCTGGCAGGGGGTGGACGTGCCGGGGGCGGCGCTGTCGAATGTGATCATCACCCGGCTGCCGTTCGCCGTGCCGGACCATCCACTCATCGAGGCCCGAATTGAGGCCATCGAGGCCCGCGGCGGCAATGCCTTTGCCGAATTCAGTCTCCCGGAAGCCATCCTCAAGTTCCGCCAGGGCGTCGGCCGTCTCATCCGCGCCCAGAGCGATTCGGGGATCATCGTGGTGCTGGACAACCGAATCTTGACCAAGCGTTACGGCCGCGCGTTTCTGGAGGCGGTGCCGGCGTGCCCCGTCAACCTCGTTTGAATGGGCTCCCGGATTTGGCCTTGTCCGCGGCTGGCGGAGCCAGTACCGTCTCCGCCTGCCGTCGGGAAGGCGCAGGGCTGGCTTGCGCCGGTCCTCTGGTATTGGCCGGCGGCATCAACCCGGCAACTGACAACCTGGATTCAAGCTTATGGCGAAATTGAAATATGGCACCTGTAATACGACCAATCCCCATCTTCTGGCCTGGGTCGAGGAAGTAGCGAAGCTGACCCAGCCGGACCGGGTATTCTGGTGCGACGGCTCGGAGAACGAGAAAGAAGCGCTGACTCAAGAGTCGGTAGCCGCGGGTATCCTGATCAAGCTGAATCCGCAGAAGTGGCCCGGCTGCTATCTGCATCGGTCCAACCCGAACGACGTCGCGCGGGTGGAACAGTGCACGTTCATCTGCACCGACAGCGAGGAGGAGGCAGGGCCGATGAACAACTGGGCGCATCCCAAGGAGATGTATAAGAAGCTTAACGGGCTGCTCGAGGGTTGCATGAAGGGGCGGACGATGTATGTGATCCCCTATTTGATGGGGCCTCCAGGATCGCCCGTGTGCAAGGTGGGCATCGAATTGACCGACTCGGTGTATGTGGTGCTGAACATGGGCATCATGACTCGGATGGGCGAGGTGGCGATCGACCAGTTGGGAGAGAGCGAGGATTTTAACCGCGGCATTCACAGCATGCTCGATGTAAACCCGGACCGGCGTTACATCTGCCACTTTCCCAAGGACAACGCCATCATCTCGGTGGGGTCCGCCTATGGCGGCAACGTGTTGTTGGGCAAGAAATGTCTGGCCCTGCGTATCGGGTCGCACCTGGCTCGCACGGAGAACTGGTTTGCCGAGCACATGTTGATCCTGAAGGTGACCTCCCCAGAGGGAGAGGTCACCAATGTGGCAGCCGCCTTCCCGAGCGCGTGCGGCAAAACCAACTTTGCCATGATGATCCCGCCCGAGCATTACCAGGGCTGGAAAGTCGAGACGATCGGCGACGATATTGCCTGGATGAAGCCGGGTCCGGATGGCCGGCTGTACGCCATCAATCCGGAGGCCGGCTATTTCGGGGTGGTGCCCGGCACCAACCGGAAGAGCAATCCCAATGCGATGGACACCATCAATCGCAACACGCTCTTCACCAACGTGGCGTTGCTGCCCGACGGTGACCTCTGGTGGGAGGGCAAGGACGGTGAGCCCCCAGCCGAGTGCATCGATTGGCGCGGCAACCCCTGGACGCCGGACAGCAAAGAGCCGGCGGCACATCCGAACGCGCGGTTTACGGCGCCGATGCAGAACAACCCGGTGCTGGCCCCGGAGGTCAACGATCCACTCGGTGTGCCCATCAGCGCGATCATCTTCGGCGGGCGCCGCGCCAGCTCCATCCCGCTGGTGTTCCAGGCCTTTAACTGGGTGCACGGCGTTTACGTCGGGGCTACGGTCGGTTCGGAAATGACCGCGGCAGCGATCGGCGGGGCCGGCCAGGTGCGACGAGATCCAATGGCCATGCTGCCGTTCTGCGGCTACGACATGGGCGATTACTTCCGGCATTGGCTCACCATGCGACGGCGGATCAAACACCTGCCGCGTGTCTTCCATGTCAACTGGTTTCGCAAGGACGAACACGGCCGCTTCATGTGGCCCGGTTTTGGCGAGAACATGCGTGTCCTCAAGTGGATCGTCGACCGCTGCCACCACCGCGTCGGCGCCGAGGAAGGGATCCTCGGCTGGATGCCCCTGGTCGAAGACTTCGATTTGGAGGGGTTGGACGGCTTTGGGGCCGGCGAGTTCGAGAAAGTGCAGAAGGTGGATGCCACTGAGATCGGCAAGGAGGTGCTCATGCACGAGGAGTTGTTCATGCGCCTGCACAGCACCCTGCCCAAGGAACTGATCTTCACCCGCGAACTGCTGATCACCCGGCTCTAGCGAACCTCGGGGCAACCGCGGACCTATGGGTCCGCGGCTGCCCGGTTTGCTCCCTGTCTCGATTAAGTGCTATGAATACAACGAAAACACGATGGGCTTTGGCCGCCGGTCAAGGTTTGGCGTTCCTGGTGGTGGGGCTGCTGTTGGCCGGTTGCGCCACGCAAAAGACGGGTTATCAGCAGGCCGACCGCACCAGCAAGCGCATCGCCGATTTCGGCGATCAGGTGCTCGAAATGAAGGTCGCCGTGGACGAGGTGACCCGCACGCTGTCCGGTCTGGTCGAGGCCCCGACCGCCGACCCGCGCAAGGCCTACCGGCTGTTCACGCGGGCCGTCGACCGCTTGGAAGCAGCCGACGCCAAGGCGAACCAGCGCGCTGACCGGATGCGGACCGAGGGCCGCGAGTTCTTCAGCGGGTGGGAGCAGGAACTGCAGTCGATTCAAAATGACGAACTCCGCGCGACCGCCCAGGAACGGCGAGCGCATTTGGACGGCGAGTTTCGCGGCATCAGTCGTGTGATTGTCGAGTTGCGCGATGTGTTCCGGCCCTGGGTCAAGGATGTGAACGATCTACGGACGGTGCTCGGGCGTGACCTGACGGTTTCGGGCATCGATCGGGCGCGCGGCGTTATCAGCGGGGTGCAGGACGATTCGGCCGAAGTGCAAAGAGCCCTGGATAACCTGATCAGCCAGGTGGAATTGGTTCAGGCGAAGTTGACCCCAGGACGACAGTAGCATTCGCGGGCCTCGCACCGGGTTCGGGAGGCCTTCCGGGATTGGGCCGGAAGGACGAGCTTTGGGCTCAGGCTTATGGCCAAGTCGACCAAGGAATACCGGAAGGGCAGTGGCGTGTGGCTGGCGGTGACAGCGCTCGCGCTGGTGGCTTTCATCGCCGTCATGGTCATGCGCCGTGATCCCGCTGCCGAGCCGGAGGTTGCCGCGCGCCCGGGGGGCGCTGAGGTGGATGCTGCCGAGCTTGACTCGGGATTGCCATTCCACCACCTGCGCGGACGTTGGTTGCGGTCCGACGGCGATTACCTGCTGGATCTTCGATGGGTCGGGTCCGACGGCCGGGTCGAGGTGGCTTACTTGAACCCACGTCCGGTGCACGTCTCGCGGGCCGAGGCCTTGGAGGACGATGGGAGGGTCAAGCTGCTGGTGGAATTGCAGGACGTGGGGTACCCGGGGTGCGTCTACACGTTGCATTACGACGCGGATCGGGATCGCATGAGCGGCACCTATTACCAAGCGGCAATGCGCGAGACCTTCGCGGTGGAATTCAGCCGTTATCGCGAGGGTCAGCAGCCGCCTAATGTTTCGCCCTAGTACCGGTAGGGACGGGTTCCACCCCGTCCCTAACCTCGGCCTTCGGGGCTGGACGCCCAACCACGCGCCATCGCCCACAGCACCTGGCTGGGAACCTCAAAAAGTCGAACCTCAAGCGCCGGGCACGACCCGTCACTCTTCCACAGGGTCCGGATCCAGGAAATCGGGTCGGCCGTTGCCGGAGGTGTCGCGGCCGCCTTCCTCGATGTCCGGCCGGCCGTCCTGATCGGCGTCCAGGGTCATGAGGTCGAGATGAACGTAGGGGCGTTGGTAGGCCTCGCGGCTGCCGCCGGCATAGGCGACCCAGAGACGGAGTGAGGTGGCGTCAAAGACCGCGTTGAGGACATTGCCACCGCGGATCGGGATCTGGTTGGCCAAGGCAATGAGCCGCTCGGCATTTAGCCGGCCGTGTTTGGCTTGGAGCGTGGGAAACGCGCCCCGGCCTTCGTCCTGATACACCACACCGGGGAGCACGCGCGGCGCCAATTCGTCGGTGGGATCGTTGTCGCGCCAGATGCGAATGCGGCGATCAGGTGGTTCGGGGCTGTGGGCGAGGATCTTGACCGCGCGTTTTTCCTGTCGTCCGTCACCGAAGACGAAGTGATAGCGTTTGGTTTGGGGGAGGGAAAGGAAAGTGTCGACCGCTTCGGTCAGGTTGGCGGCGTCATAAAGGAGTGTGCGGAACCAGGTGGTAAAGTGGGGGGCGTGGGTTGCGTAGGGCATTTCGCTGCGGGGCGAGTCACCCATTTCGGCGAGTACGATGCCGGCAGCATTGAGGCCGCAGTTCGCCCCAATGACTCCGGCAAAGGTGGGGTGCACATGGGGCGTTCCGGAGGCGGGAAGGTAGAGCACGATAACCGGATACTCATGGGCGCCCGCTTGCAGGCTCCAATCGAGGTTGCGGGTCTGGTAGAGATGCCCGTCGTCGGTCGCGTCGCCCCAGGCGGCGATGCTGCTGCAGGAGTAAGGCATGAGCAGCGGCAGCGTATGGGCATGTTGCAGGGTGCGCAGCGGCAACTCCGCGCCCTCGGCTACCCCCAGCAGTTCCTGCTTGAACCGGTTGTCCGTGAAGGCCGCCGTGGTGGACCAAGTCAGGTCAAGTTGTTCGGCGGAAACCCTGAGATCAGCCATGAAGCCCGCCAGGACCGCGGGGACAAAAGCCTGAATCTCCCCCTGCATTAACCGTCCCAGATGCCAGCCCATTTGGTAGGGGGTGCCGCCGACCACCACCACCGATACCCGGGAAACTCCGTTGGTCAGTTCGAAACGGTAGCCGCCCCCGCCGATCTGATCTGCCAGCGAAGCCCGGACCCCGGGTCCCGAGGGCGAGGCCAACCCGGACCGCACGCTGTCTTCCTGGTCCGCATCCGCAGCCAACCAATGCCAGGGGCAGGCGAGGATCGTGGACAGGGCAAGGACCAGGAGGGGACGGCAACCGCACAGCAACTGGATTTGCATGGGGCGAATCTGGCACAGGATGCGCCGATTGACCAGTCCTACCATTCACCGGTAGGTGAGAGCAGCCAGGCTACCGCGCCGTGGCCCTCCCACTGTTTGTGCAGCCAGACGTACTCGCCACACAGAAATCGCGAGGGCAGGAGGAGGTCGATGCCCCAGCCCACTCGCAGCCAGCCCTCACGGGTTAACTCGCACACATAGGAGTCCGGCCACTCCGCCGTGGCATCCCCGCAGGATAACCGGCAGACCACAGTGTGTTCGATTCCCAGATCGACCGCACCGACCCGCAGGGTGAGATGGCAGCCGTTGGGGGGCTGGATGTAGGGTTCCTCATGCAGCGGGACTGCCTGGCATACGCCGGCCGCCAGGCCCGCAACCCGCTCCCGGAAGCGCCGGAGCTCCTCCTGGTCGAAATCGTGCAACCGAAGGAAAGGCCGTCCCGCGTGCTGTACGTCCAGCTTCATGGAAAGCGAGGGGAGATTAGGATGCCGGATGCGCCCAGACAATACTTTTGTTATCAGCAGTCATCATGATTCGCATCGGGACCAGGACGGCCGCTTGACGGACGGCTGCGGACGCCGTAACTAGCTGGGGAAAAGGGAATCATGAGCCAGTCCGAGAAACATGTCTTTCAGGCGGAAATCCAGCAACTGCTGGATATTGTCATTCATTCGCTCTACACAGACCGCGAGGTGTTCGTGCGGGAGTTGATTTCGAACGCGGCTGATGCCTGCGAACGGTTGCGCTTTCTTCAGGCGGCGGGCGGACAGACGATTCAGGACGCGGATCGGCCGCCATCGATCACCATCAAGAGTGACGAAGCGGCAGGGTTGATCACGATCGCCGACACCGGAGACGGCATGACCCACGGCGAATTGGTCGACAACCTGGGCACGATCGCGCATTCGGGCACCAAGGCCTTTCTGCAGCAGATGGCAGAGGCCCAGAAGGGGGATGCCCGGTTGATTGGGCAGTTCGGGGTCGGTTTTTATGCGGCCTTCATGGTGGCGCGAAAGGTGACGGTGCGCACGCGGTCCTGGCGGCCGGATGAAGGGGCCTGGCAATGGACGAGCGAAGGGGCCAATGGTTACGAATTGGAGTCGCTGGGCAACCTGGGCCGCGGCACCGAGATCATCCTCGAGCTGAAGGAAGACGCCAAGGAGTTTGCCCAAGGCGCCCACCTCAAGCGAACGATCCAGCGTTACTCGAATTTCGTGCAGTTCCCCATCGAACTGAACGGCGAGCGGGTCAACACGATCCAGGCGATCTGGGCCCGGCAGAAGAACGAGGTCAAGGAGGAGGAATACAACGAGTTCTATCATTACCTCGGACACGATCCGGAGAACCCGCTCTTGCGCATGCATTTTGCAGCGGACGCGCCCCTGAGTCTGCAGGCCCTGCTGTTTGTTCCGCCGCGCAATCTCGAGGCGCTGGGGCTCTTCCGGACTGAATCCGAGGTGCACCTGTACTGTCGCAAGGTGCTGATCGACGCCCGGGCCAAGGGACTATTGCCGGAATGGCTGCGGTTCCTGCGGGGCGTGGTCGATAGTGAAGATCTGCCGTTGAACATTTCGCGCGAGCGCATGCAGGACAGCGGCTTGATGCGGAAGCTGAATCAGGTCTTGACCGGCCGATTCCTGAAGGTCCTGGAGGAGCAGGCCGAGAAACACCCCGAGACCTACGCCCGGTTTCATGAGGAGTATCACCGCTACCTCAAGGAAGGGGTGCTGCATGATGCCGAGCACCGGGCGGTCCTGGGGCGGTTACTGCGTTTCGAGACCACCCTCCTCGATCCGGGACAGGCCAGTTCGCTGTCCGACTACGTCCGGCGCATGCCCGAGGCTCAGAAGGAGATTCTGTATCTGGTGGCGCCGAACCGTGAAGCCGCCCGCCAGAGCCCGTTCTACGAAGCCTGCCAGGCCCTCAACTATGAGGTGCTGCTCCTGCCCGATCCGGTCGATGAATTCGTCATCGAACGTTTGATGGAACACGACGGCAAACCAATCCTCGGAGCCGAGAAAGCCAAACTGACGGTGGCGGCCCCTGAGTCCGGCGCCGGTTTAGGGGCTGAGCAGGCGGGCGATCTGGCGCGCTGGATGCAGGAACAGTTGGGCGCCGAGATCAAGGAAGTGCGTGTCTCGGAACGTTTGGTGGATAGTCCAGCCCTGGTGCTCGAACGGGATCCGCACCTGACGGCAACCATGCGACGGACCCTCCGCGCGTTGCGGCAGGGGGCCGATACCCCCGGCCTGGAGGGCGGGCACGATCTGGAGATCAACCCCCGACACTCGGTGATCGTCAAGCTCGCCACATTGCGCGCGAACGACCCCGAGTTAGCTCGGGAGGTGGCCGCGCAACTGCTCGACAGCGCGCGCATGGCGGCGGGGCTCCTCGAGGATCCCCATCGCATGCTGCGTCGGATGACCACCTTGCTGGAGCGCGTTGCCGAACCGCCCGCACCCAGCGCCCGGTCTCATCCTGACCTCCACCAGGGTGAGGCGCCCGCCGCACCCTGATGCGCCGACCCGAGCCGCGCTGACTCAAGGCAGGCGCGTGCCATCGGTCCGCGCACCGGTGAGGCTCGCGCCCTCAAGGTTCGTGGCCGAGAGATCAGCCCCGCCCAGATCGGCTTGGTCGAGCACGGCACGCTCGAGATCCGCGTTTCGGGGCTAGGATTGCACAGCCTGACCCGAGCAGGGCAGGGGGGCGGGTCGAAGAAGGCGTGACAAGCCGCATTTGGGCCGCTACACCCTTCGCTTCTGTTATTGATTAAG
>Ga0114946_10002097_pt1 | contig 13672 bp, 11 predicted proteins | sample WalLakDeSediment_FD_88676 | JGI IMG/M metagenome (GOLD analysis project Ga0114946, IMG submission 88676) | Lake sediment microbial communities from Walker lake, Nevada to study Microbial Dark Matter (Phase II) - Walker Lake 11/02/13 Deep Sediment | ecosystem: Environmental > Aquatic >...
ATCTACAAGGGGCGGATCGTCAACATCGAGCCCTCGATCCAGGCGGCCTTCGTCGATTTCGGGGTGGGCCGCAACGGCTTCCTCCACATCAGCGACGTGGAGCCGCAGTATTACCGGCAGGGTGGGCTCGACCCCGACAAGGCCTTCGATGTGGCCGAGCCGGTGGGGAGTGCCGCCGGTGCGAAGGGGGGCGAGGCCGCCGAGGCTGACGGCGGCCGTGCGGCCACAAGGCGGAAGCCGCGGCTCGGTGACCGGCCGCGGGTGAAGCCGCCGATCCAGGACATCCTCAAGCGGGGCGACGAGGTGCTCGTGCAGGTGATCAAGGAGGGCTTCGGCACGAAGGGGCCGACCCTCTCCACCTACATCTCGATCCCCGGCCGCTACCTCGTGCTCATGCCGCCGCTCGGCCGCGTGGGGATTTCGAAGAAGATCGACAACGAGCGGGACCGCCGCGTGCTCCGCGACATCATGCTCGACCTGCAGCCGCCCAAGGGCGTGGGCTTCGTCGTGCGGACGGCGGGCACCGAGCGGACGAAGTCGGAGATGGCCCGCGACATGGCCTACCTGCTCCGGCTCTGGAAGAGCATCGTGCGGCGGATGCGGAAGTATTCCGCGCCGATCGACATCTACCAGGAAAGCGACATGATCATCCGCACGATCCGTGACATGTTCACGGAGGACGTGGGGCGGATCCTCATCGACGAGCCGGCCGCCTACGAGCGGGCCCGGGAGTTTCTCGAGCTCGTGATGCCCAAGTATGTCGAGCGGCTGCAGCTCTACGAGGGCAAGGAGCCGCTCTTCCATCGCTACGGCCTCGAGGAGGAGATCGGGCGGATCCACCAGCGGAAGGTGCCGCTCAAGGGTGGCGGGTCGATCGTCATCGACCAGACGGAGGCCCTCGTGGCGATCGACGTCAACTCCGGCTCGTTCCGCACGGAGAAGAGCGCTGAGGAAAACGCCTACCAGATGAACCTCATCGCGGCCAAGGAGATCGCCCGGCAGCTGCGGCTGCGGGATCTCGGCGGCGTGATCGTCAACGACTTCATCGACATGCGGAAAGAGAAATACCGCCGCGGCGTCGAGAAGGCGCTCCACGACGCGATGAAGCGCGACCGGGCCCGCACGAAGATCCTCCGGACGAGCCCCTTCGGCCTCGTGGAGATGACGCGGCAGCGAATCCGGCCGTCGTTGCGGAAGAGCATCTTCCGCGACTGTCCTACGTGCAATGGCACGGGCACGGTGAAGACGGCCGAGAGCATGGCGATCGAGGTGATGCGCACGCTCCACCTGTCCGCGACGCGGGAGGACGTGACCCGGCTCAACATCACGGTGCACGACGAGGTGGCGACCTGGATCAACAACCGCAAGCGGCGGGAGATCACCCAGTTCGAGGACCAGACCCACATCCAGCTGCACGTCGACGGCAAGGACGGCGTGTCGCCGGAGCACCTGGTCTTCGAGGCCTGGGACTCGGCCGGCCGCAGCGTGCGGTTCCCCTGAGCGGGGCGATTGTTTCGGGTTCCTTTCCAGAGCTTCTTTTTCAGGGTTCCTTTTTCAGGGCTTCTTTTCAGGGCCACTCGACGCCGGCGGCGGCGGTGGGTAGCCTCTTGAGTCTGTCATTTCGCACCCCGATGTGGATTTTGAGCCATGGCCAACGCCGCTCCCGCCCGTGATTCCTCCGCCAGCATGACCGGTGCCGGTCACGATTACGCCGTCGTCGTCGATGGTGGCCGCCAGTATCGCGTCATGGCCGGTCAGGAGCTCGAGATCGACTTTCGCCATGCCGCCGACGGCAGCCCGCTCGCCGCGGGCAGCGAGGTCGTGTTTGGCGATGTGCTCGCGGTCAGCCATGCCGGCAAGCTCACCCTCGGGAAGCCGAAGGTGAAGGGGGCGCAGGTGAAGGCCGAGGTGCTCGGCCTCGTGCAGGGCGAAAAGATCTACGTGCAGAAGTTCAAGCGGCGGAAAAACTATCGCCGCCGCACCGGCCACCGGTCGATCGCCACGAAGGTGCGGATCGCCTCCATCACCGGCTGATTCGCCTCGTCAACGCACGATGCCCGCGAGCGGGCCGCCTGCGGCGCAGAGCGCATCGACCCGCGCCGACACCGCTGCATCCTCTTCGACCGGCGGCGCGTGATGCGGCTTGAGCCGCGCGTCGATCACGAGCGGTCCGCGGCAGCCCCAGTGCTTGTGCCTCATCTCCGCCTCCACGCCGTGCACGTCGGCTGCGGGATTCGACCGCGTGAACGTGGTCCAGAGGAAGTTCTCGAGCGACGCGGCCGTGAAGCTCGCATCGTCCACCACCACCACCAGCGGAAACCGCCGCAGCGGATGGTCGGGGCCGATCGCGGCGCAGAGCCGCTCGACGTCACCACTCCAGCCGGCCTCGCCGGCCGAGGCCCAGATCGCCGCGTCGCTCGGCGCCTCGAGCCGGGGCCGGGGCTCGATCCGCGGCCCCTCGACCGCGACGACGCCCGGCAGGCAGACCCGCGGATTCGCAAACCCCGCCGGCAGTCCGCCGCCCGCGGGCAGTTCCGTCGGGAGTTCACGGATTGCAGCCCCCCGGGCGGCCACAACGAGTTTCGAGCCGGCGTTGAAGCCGCTACCCGAATAGTCGAGCGTGTCGATCGTGGTCTCGGTGTGGAAGTGGCAGTCGCGCTGCCAATCGGCCCGCGCGAGCAGGCAGCCGAGAAATGCCCGCACGTCGTGGGCGTCGAGGCCGGGGCAGTCGCCGCCATTCACGATGAATAGATACTTGGCGAGCGAGAGCTGCCCCTGGCCGAGGATCGCCGAGGCTTGCGTGAGGAGCTCCGCCGGCCGGTCGGACTTCTTCCAGGGCATGTAGCGTTCGCTGCCGACCGCGAGCAGGAGCGGGTGCACGCCCGAGGCGTCGACCGCGTGCACGCTCGACACGCCGGGCAGCACGGTGGGGATCACCGGGCCGGTGAGCTCGTGGACAAGCCAGCCGAAGAGCGTGTCTTCCTGCGGCGGCCGGCCCACGACCGTGACCGGCCAGATCGCCCCCTCCCGGTGCCAGACGTGATCGACCCGCATCACGGGAAACTCGTGCTGCCGGGCGTAGTAGCCAAGGTGGTCGCCGAACGGGCCCTCGGGCTTCGTGGCCCCGGGCGCCACCGTGCCCTCGATCACGAAGTCGGCGTCGGCGTAGATCGACGGGCGGCCGGGGCGGCGGATCATCGGGATCCGGTGGCCCGCGAGCACGCCCGCGAACGTGAGTTCGCTGAGGCCCTCGGGCAGCGGCATCACCGCCGACACCGCCAGGGCCGGCGAGCCCCCGACGAAGATGGCGACCTTCAACGACTCGCCGCGGGCGAGTGCGGCGGCGTGATGGAGGCCGATGCCGCGGTGGATCTGGTAGTGGAGCCCGACTTCGCGGTCGGGCTCGTACGCGTTGCCCGCCAGCTGCACGCGATACATCCCCAGGTTCGAGTGCTGCGGGCCAGGGCGGGCGGGGTCTTCCGTGTAGACGGCCGGCAGCGTGATGAACGGGCCGCCGTCGCCCGGCCACGACACGACCTGTGGCAGTGTCGAGAGCGGTATCTCGTGGGCCAGAACCGGTCCCGACCGTACGCGCCGCGGCAGCATCGAAAGCGCGTCGAAGGGGCTCCGCCAATAACGCCATGGCTTTTGCAGCGCCGCCGTCGGGTCGATCTTGAGCTCGACGAGCCGCTTCACGCGGTCGAGCGTGTCGGCGAAGATGCGCTCGATCCGGCGCTTCGTGCCGTAGAGGTTGACGAGCACCGGGAAGCCGCTGCCCTGCGGCCGGGTGAAGAGCACGGCCGGGCCGCCGCTGCGAAACAGCCGCCGTTGGATTTCGGCGATCTCGAGGTGCGGGTCGACGGGATGGTCGATGACAACGCACTCCCCCTCGCGGCGGAGGGCCCCGACGCAGTTGCGGAGCGAACGAAAACCCATGCGGACGATTTCCTCGGTGAAAGCCCCATCCTAGTCACCGGTCGAAATTCTGGCCGCCTCCCGGAGCCGGTCACTTCGCGACCGGCACTGACCGGTAGACTACCGGTTTACTGTTCGCCGTTCGCAGGACGCACCTCATGGTCACCCTCAATTCCAGCTACGAAGGCAGTCTCCGCTGCCGTGCCACCCACGCCCCGTCGGGCGCGACGCTCCTGACCGACGCCCCGGTCGACAACCAGGGCAAGGGCGAAAGCTTTTCGCCGACCGACCTGGTCGCCACGGCGCTTGGCGCCTGCATGATGACGATCATCGGGATCGTGGCCGACCGTCGCGGCCTCACCCTCGTCGGCATGACGGCCGAGACGGTGAAGGTGATGAGCGATGCACCGCCCCGGCGGATCGCCGCGCTCAAGACCCGGATCACGATCCCGCTTCCGGCCGATCATGAGCACCGCGTGGCGCTCGAGCAGGCGGCCCTCACCTGCCCGGTGCACAAGAGTCTCCATCCCGAGATCGACGCGAGCGTCGAGTTCATCTGGATCGGCTGAGAAGGAGGCTCCATGAGCCACAGGTGCTCGGCGTGCCGGCTGTCCCCCATAGGTCGGTCACTTTCTGACCGACACCTGAAGCGGCGTTTGGCCCTCGTACTGCTCATCGCGTGCTGGCTCCCGTCGGTGCTGCGGTCGGCCAGCGGCGGTGAACCACCCGCCGACCTGCCCGTGACGCGGATTGCGCTGGGCTCCTGCGTGAAGCAGGATCGGCCGATGCCGATCTGGGCTGCCGTGCGCGACATCCGCCCCGACGTGCTCCTGATGCTCGGCGACAACATCTACGGCGACACCGAAGACATGGCCGAACTGCGGGCGAAGTACGGTCGACTCGCTGCCGATCCGGGGTTCGCGGCGGTGCGGGCCGCCGTGCCGATCGTGGCCGTCTGGGACGACCATGACTACGGCGTCAACGACGGCGGCCGTGAGTATCCGCGGCGGCGGGAGTCGCAGCAGGTGTTCTGCGACTTCTTCGGAATTCCGGCCGATGCGGCCGTGCGTACGCAGGAGGGCATCCACCGCAGCCTCGTTCTCGGCCCGCCCGGCCGCCGCGTGCAGTTCATCTGTCTCGACACGCGGTTTCACCGGTCGGCGCTCGAGTCGCTGCCGATGGCCGCGCGGGTGGGTGAGCGGGTGAAGGGAAAGGGGCCGTACGTACCGAGCGCTGACCCCGAGGCCACCGTCCTCGGCGCGGCCCAGTGGGCGTGGCTTGCCGCCGCGCTCCGCGAGCCGGCGGAGCTGCGGATCGTGCTCTCGAGCATCCAGGTGGCGAGCATCGAGCACGGCTGGGAGCACTGGGGGAACTTCCCGGCGGAGCGGGCGCGGCTGCTCGCGACGCTCCGCGAGTCGGGGGCTGAGGGGGTGATCATCGTGAGCGGTGACCGCCACTCGGCCGAGATCAGCATGATCCCGGCCGACGACGACGCCCTCGCCTATCCGGTCTTCGACCTCACGGCCAGCAGTTTCAACCAGCCCAAGCGGGTGGATCGCGACGACGAGCCCAACCGCCACCGGCTCGGCTCCCGGTTTCACGGGGCCAACTTCGGGTCGATCGAGATCGACTGGGCGTCGGCCGCAGGCGGTGGCTCACCGGCGGTACGGCTGGCGATCCACGACGTGGACGGCAAGGTCGTGCGTTCGGCGGAGATTCCTGCCGCCGAACTCTCCCACGCACGGTAGCCACGTGCCTGACCTTTCGGGCGTCGATCTCATCTGGACCGGTTGAACGCTGGCTCAGGCCGTCCACCGGTCGCGAAGGTGGGCGATCTCGGCCGCCGTGAAAAAATGGCGGACGAAGCGGGTCGCGAGCGTCTCTTCGACCAGCGGGGCGGGAAACCGGACGTGCCGCAGCGTTTCCTCTTGGAACACCGCCATGGCGGGACCTTTCTCGGCGGCGATGTTCTGCGGCGTAAATTGGACGCCGTGTTCGAGGAACCTTCCCAGCGGCTCTGCGAGTCTCGACAAGGCCGAAAGCCGATAGACGAAGGCCTGCCGGTTGCCCGAGCCACACACGACGAAACCGCGCTCGCAGTCGAATGGTGTGGCGTAGGCGTCGATGCCGCAATAAAAACCATGGTCGAACCAGCCAACGACATACGGCAGCGCGGTGGTCATCTCGGCGAGCATCACCGGCACGAGATCGGCCGTGAAGACCAGCGTGCCGTTCGTGATGTCCGCCTCGTGCTCCTGAAGGTAGCCGCTCACGACGCGACTGAACGGATCCCGCACGCCGGCGATGAACCGCAGGGGGCCGGGAGCCCGGGCTATCAATTCCGGGTAGGACCAGAAGCAGTTGGGATACGACCGCGCGAAATCCACGGCCGAGTGGGCGTGAACAACCAGCGGGCCGGGACAGGCGGCCTCGACCGCCTCGACGACCGTTCGTGATCCGCACTTGCCCATGTTGAAGACGTGGGTCGTGGCGTGCAGAAGATCGTGGGTCACGCTGTTGGGCGAGCGACCCTCCACGATGCCCTCGTACATCCAGTGCTGGATGGCTGCAGCCTTCGTCGGGAGGTCGAGTTCCGGGTAGGCCCGGAGGTAGAAATCGGGCTCGCAGAAGGCGTAGAGAAAAGCGGAATAGGAACGGCGGTTCCGCCAGCCCTGGAAGATGAAGTGCCGAAGGGCCTCGTGATGGCTCAGGTGGGCGAGATCGGCGGAGCCACTGACATGGTCGTGCGTACGGTAGAAGTGGCTGTCGAAATACCGCAGGTAGGTGACCAGGTGGGGCGTCTCCCAGGCGAGAGGAAGACGACTGAAGCCGGGAAAGATCGTGTTGAGTGACATGGCGCCCCGAAGAACAGACTGGCCAGCATGGAGTCTATACTCTCAGCTCCGTTTGTGACTTCGCATCGTTCCATGCCCGACTTGTTCTCCGCATCGCGCGCCGCCAATGTCGCCCGGGCCGCGCCGTTGGCCGCCCGGATGCGGCCGCGGCGACTGGCCGACTACGTGGGGCAGGAGTCGGTCGTCGGCGCGGGGCGGCTGCTCCGCCGGCTCATCGAGGCCGACCGGCTCGGGTCGGTGATCCTCTACGGGCCTCCCGGCGTCGGCAAGACCACGCTCGCCGAGATCATCGCCACCGAGACGAGGCGACGGTTCGTGGAACTTTCCGCGACGGCCTCCGGCGTGAAGGACGTCCGCGACGTGCTCGAGGCGGCCCGCCGCCGGCTCGAAGACGACGGCCAGCGGACGTGCTTGTTCATCGACGAAATCCACCGCTTCAACAAGGCGCAGCAGGACGTCCTCCTGCCCGATGTCGAGAACGGCGTGATCGCGCTCATCGGCGCGACCACGCAGAATCCCTTCTTCGCGCTGACAAGCGCGCTCGTGAGCCGCAGCCGGATCTTCGAGCTCGAAAGCCTCACGGCCGCGGACGTCGGTAGCATCCTCGACCGGGCCGTCGCCGATCGCGAGCACGGCCTCGGCACGGAGCAGGTGCGGCTGCACCCCGAGGCCCGGGCGTTTTTGGTCGAGACGTCCGACGGCGACGCCCGCCGTGCGCTCGGCGCCCTGGAGGTGGGCGTGCTCTCGAGCCCGGAGCGGCCGCTCGAGTTCACGCTCGAACTCGCCCGCGAGAGCGTGCAGCGGAAGGCCCTGCGCTACGACTCGGGCGACACCCACTACGACTGTGCGAGCGCCCTCATCAAGAGCATCCGCGGCAGCGACGCCGACGCCGGGCTCTACTGGCTCGCGCGGATGCTCGAGGGGGGCGAGGACGTGCGGTTCCTCGCGCGGCGGCTCGTGATCCTTGCCAGCGAGGACGTCGGCAACGCCGATCCTCGAGCGCTCGTGATCGCGGTCGCGGCGATGCAGGCGACCGAGTTCGTGGGGCTGCCTGAGTGCCAGCTCACGCTCGCCCAGGCCGTCACGTATCTCGCCCTCGCGCCCAAGAGCAACGCCTGCACGACCGCGATCGCCGCAGCCCGCCACGATGTCCGTGAGCAGGCGGTGATCCCCGTGCCGCGACACCTGCAAGACAAACACTACGCCGGGGCCAAGCGGCTCGGCCACGGACAGGGCTACGCCTACGCCCACGATGCGCCCGACGGCATCGCCGCGCAGGACTATCTCGGCGTCGAGAAGCGCTACTACGAGCCGACCGACCGGGGCCTCGAGCGGGATCTCGGTGAGCGGCTCGCCGAAATCAGGCGGCGGCTCGCCGCCCGGCCTCGGGAGGCGACGCAGCCGGAGTGACAGCGGGCGCCGGAATCGTGATACGGCGGCCGGAGAGTTCCGCCACGATGTCGCTCGTGAGCGCCTGCTCCAGCCACTGGAGCGCCCGGGCGGCCGTCGCCCCGTCGAGCACGCGGTGATCGCAGATGAGCGTGACGACGCAGCGGGCGTCGGCCTCGAGCGGCGCATACGAGAGGCTCGTCGCACAGAGCGTGGGGTGCATCCGGTTGGTGGCCCCGAGCCCGGCGAGCGTCGAGAGGCTGAAGGTGCCCAGCCGGGTGGCCCGCTTCGGCGACGGCGACCGCATGTTCCACCGCAGGATCGCCCGCCGCAGCGGTCCCGGCACCATTTCGAGTTCGGCCTGCCGCTTGAAGATCTCGGCGACCGGTCGGGTGGCGTGGTCGTGAATGACCTGCTGGAGCTCGGCGAGTGTGCGGCTCTCCGGATGCTTGATGCGAATGAAGAACAGCCGGTCATGTCCGGACTCGTGTCGATTGATGGCGAGCGTCGCCACGCTCCTGGGGGCCGTGACAAGACGGGGCAGCAGGCCCCCGCGGCGGGCGAGCCAGGTGCGCAGCGGCGGCATCTCACGGGCGACGAGGGCGTAGGCCTTGAGGAAGATCGCGGCCCAGCCGATCCGCTCGGCGGCCGTGTCGCGGGCCACCGCCACCGGTGCCAGCGACATCGTGCGATCGACTGGAAACAGCGGAATCCGTTGGGACACGCGGGCGATGTCGCCGCCGAGGCCCCGATCGCGGGTGGAGCGAATCAGGAGCGGTCCATTGTGGTCTTTCATGACGAACCTGTCTGCCGAGGAGGCGGGATTGAAGCGATCAGGCCGCCGCAAGGAAAGGCCATTTTCCCAGGCGTACATTCCCTTTCACGGCTCACGGAAAAACCACCGCCGGTATGCTAGGATTCCGTCAGCGTGGTGGCTGTAGCTCACTCGGTTAGAGCACCGGTTTGTGGTACCGGGGGTAGCGGGTTCGAATCCCGTCAGCCACCCTTTGAAACAAGGGGACCGCTGGACGCCGCCCACGGCTCGGTCAGGCGGCGTCTCGCGCGGCCCGCCCGCGGGCGGCCTCGATCGCGGCCCGCACCTGCCCGGCAGTGTGGGTCCACGGCGTGGGCACGAACCGCTGCCGAATCTCGGCCTCCCGGGCCTGCACCCAGTCCGGTTCGCGGAGCGTGCGGTCCACGAGCGCGACGAGTCCCAACGCGTCGAGCGGATGGAAGAATTCGGGCAGGTCGGCGCTGATCTCGGGAATGCTCGTGGCGTTGGAGGCCAGGCAGAGCCGGCCCTGGCCGAGGCTCTCCGCGACGGGCAGCCCCCAGCCCTCGTACCGCGAGGGATAGATCGTGGCGGCACAGTGGCGGTAGTACCAGGCGAGTTCAGCGTCTTCGATGCCGTGCAGCAGGTGGATCCGGCCGTTGACGTTCCGGTCCTGCCGGATCTCCCGCAAGAGGTCGGTCACGTAGAAGTGCGGCAACCCGAGGCAGACGAGGTCGGGGCAGCCATCGGGATCACGGGTGGCCAGCACGTTCCAGGCGTCGTAGAGCAGCCGGTGGTTCTTGCGGACGTCGAGCGTGGAGACGCAGACGAAGAACGGCCGGCGGGGCACGAAGCGGGGGAGCGAAGGGGGCTCGTCACTGCCCGCGGCGAACTCGTCGCCCAGCCGCACCACCGAGAGCGGCGGCACGGCGAACCGGCTCTCGGCGCAATACTTCTCGATCTCGCTCCGCGAGAACTCCGAAATCGTGAGCACATGGTCCGACTCGGTCAGCACGTTGCGGACCCAGCGGGTGACCTGACGGACGTCGGGCTCGTCGACCCATTGCGGCTTGATGGTCGGGATCAGGTCGTAGATCATTCTGATCACGCGGATGCCGCGCGCGCGGAGGGCGGCGGCCGCCTCGGCATGGCCGTCGATCGGCCAGGACGCGCCCAGTGAGAGCAGCACGTCGCCGGTGGCGAACGGGCCGCTCGCGACAACCGGCGCGGCCGGCACCGGTGCGGTGCGGCCGCCGCGGCTCACCGTCGGCATCGGCACCAGCGGGGCCTTCTCGCGGAACCGCACCGCCGCCCAGCGGGTGGTCCGCTTGCGGAGTTGGCGGGCGGCGGCCTTGAACTCGCGCAAGGCCGCGCGGAGATCGCCGGCGGCCGGGCTCGTGCCGAAGATCAACTCGCGGCCGTTCCAGCGGCGCCGTCGGGCCGGCGGCTGTGCCGATCCTGCCGGCGTGGCCACGGTCGTGCCGCCGGCGGTCGCCCAGGGCAGATGACTGCGGACGGACGCGGGCAGGCTCGCGACGTCGAGCGGTTCGAACTGCCGGCGGTGGCCGTCGAACCGCACCAGCCGTGGTTCGGCGCCGGTGGCGACGAGGCCGTTGAGGATCCCCACGGTCGTTCGCTGGATGCCCGTGAGGTGAGGCAGCGTCCAGCTCATCAAATCGGAGACGTCGTACCAGATCGTCACGGTGAGTCCTTCGGTGCGGGGCCGGATGGGGCCGGGAACGCGACGGCGGCTCAGGCCGCCTTCTGGGCCTGCGCGAGGTAGTGTCCGGGCACGAGCGTGAAACCGTCGGTGATGTTGGCGGGATAGGAGAGCGGGGCCCGCAGGGCCGGCTCCTCACGGCGGTAGTAGTAGCGGTTGAGCCCGTCGAACAGGGCGAACTCGTAGCCGTGCTGGAAGAGGATGCCCTCCCAGTCGAACCAGGCCGGCTCGAACGAGTAGGGGTCGCAGCCGGGCAGCTTCGGCTTGATCGCCTCGAGCAGGATCACCCGCGGCCGGAACGACCGCCAGTCGTTGCCCAGGAGCACGTCCCGCTCCGCCCCCTCGACGTCGATCTTCAGGAACTCGACCTCGCCTGGCGGCAGCTGCGTGGCGATCTCGGTGAGCGTCGTCATCGGCACGGTGTGCGTTTTCCGCTCGAAGCCGAACTGCACCACCGCGGCCGGGTCGAAGGTCTCGACGTAGGTGGAGAGGCCGGAGTCGCCCCACTCGTGAAACTCGACGCTGCCGACGGCGGCGCCGCAGGCTATGTTGAGATTCCAGTCGCGGGGGCGGTGCTTCTCGAACTTGCGGTGAAACCGCTCGACCGGCTCGACGTTCACGCCCGACCAGCCGCGGTCGTAAAAGTGCTTCGTGACCGAATCGATCGCGGGATCGTAGGCGCCGATGTCGACGTAGCGGCCCTGATCGCAGGCATGGAACACCCGCTGCAGGATCACGTCCTCGAAGTTCTGGGCGTAGGAGATCATCATGACGGTTGAGCCTCTCGGACGAGGGAAGGCGGGTTGACGTGCCGCCGGTCAGCCGGCCTTGCGGATCACCAGGGCGATCGAGGTGGAGGCGTGTCCGGCGAGGTTGAGCCGCAGGTGCTTGACCTTCGGCGGGGGTGTGGAGTTCCAGTCGCAAAAGGGGGGCTCATCGACGAACCTGTCGAGCCGGTGGCTGCCGGGGTGGACGTCGAGCGGCTCGACGTGGTGGCCCCGGGCGGCGAGCCGTCCGCAGACGGCTTCGATGTCGCACAGCCGGTAGATCACGCAGGGGCCGTCGGCCAGCGTGGCGTCGTTGCTCGAGAGGTTGAACTCGGTGGTGTGCACGGCCACGCCCCCGGGCACGAGGCAGTCCATCTGCCGTTCGAGGAAATCGAGCCCCAGCTGGAGCGAGCCGCAGTGCTCGAAGGAGCAGGTGGACCAGGTGAAGTCGTAGCCGGTGAGGTCGGCGGGCACGTGGTTCATGTCGACGGGCCGGAACGAGACCCGCGTGCGGAAGGCGGCCGGGTCGCACAGTCCGGCTGCATTCAGCGCGTCGCGTTCGCCCACCCACTGGCCCGACTCGGCCCAGGGGGTGCGCCGCTCGTCGTCGGCGGGCAGGTCGGTGGCAGTGATCTTGCAGCCGCGGGCGGCGAATAGGGCGGGCAGCTTCTCGGCGCCGACCGCGAAGCCCAGGCCGCGGCGGCCGGCGTGGAGCATGTCGCGTTCCTCGAGGGTCTGGCAGATAAAGGCCAGCTCCCAGAGCTTCCGATGCGGCCGCCAGGGCTCACCGAGCGCCTCCGCCCAGCGGCGGAAGGTGGTGGAGTCGAGCGTGCCGTAGCGGCAGAGCTGGGAGACAAGAGCGCGGGAGTCGTCGCGCCGCGGGCCGCGCAGGTGGAGCTCGGGCCGGTCGCGACGGAGCCGGTGCGGCTGCACCGGCGGCCAGCCGGCCGCCGCCCTGAACCATCGCTTGATCTTCTTGGTGAGCGACTTCATGTCCCGCTGCATTCCCTGGGTCGTGGCCGGCCTCAGGCCGTCGTGCGGCCGGCACAATCCCCGCGGAGCATCACGCGAACGCCCTCGTCGTAATACCAGCCGAAGTAGGAGCGGATCCTGAACACCAGCGGGCCGGCCTCGGCCCGATAGGCACCGAGGCAGTGCTTCGTTCGCGGGGCCGCATTGAGCCTTTTCAACAGCGGTCGCTGCGAGATACCCAGCTCGTCGCAGACCTGCATGAGTGCGGGCTCGAGGGATGCGAAGTCGAGCAGCCGCGTGTCGGGCCAGAACAGCCCCCCCACGTCGAAGAACTGCCGATAATCGGGCAGCTGCCGCCCGTCGACAGCCAGCGCGGCGAACGCGCGAAAGGTGTCGGTGCGGGCCGCACGAATCAGCGGCTGCGGCGGCTCCACGGGAAACGGATGCCGCCGCCAGAATTCATAGAGCGATACGAGCATCTCGAACGGCTCACGGATCACGCCGATGATTCGCGTTCCCGGGCGGGTTGCCACTACGGGCGGCAGGAGCTTGCGGCCGGTGAGGAGGCGGGTCGCCGCACGGGCAATCGTGAACCGCACCCGTCCCAGCCCGGTTCGGGCTCCGCTCGACACGAGACCCGCCTGCACCAGCGCGTCCCGCACGGCGATGTGCGGATCGCCCGGAGCGACCTCGCGGGCATCCGGCAGCGCGGCACGAATCCATGCGGAGAGCGAACTGCCCGCCGTCTTCGGGTAATGGGCGAAGGCGACGGCCGTGGAATCGCTGTAGAGCATGTGGACGAACGGCGGGGGCAGGACGAGACCGGGCACCTGATGAACTCGCGATCGCCGACTGACAGCGTGGAATCGGCCCGCCACGGTCCTCGACTTCGATTTTTCGTCGCTGTGTGCGGCGGTTCCACGAGGCGAAGGCGCCCGGTTTTCGCAGCTTGCCCGGCCCGTCCCTCCTCCGCGTGGCCAGAAATCGTCTCGATTTGAGAATTTCCATTTGATGCTGTAAAAACCCTTTGGTGCAACCCCAGGTTGATGCAGGTTTGTGGTACCCGGTAGCGGGTTCGAATCCCGTCAGCCACCCTTGCGTGCATGGTTTCTTCGGACCCATTGGCTAGACCCTCTGGAAAGGCAGTGTTTATGGCTCGCTCCCGCCGTCCGTCTCGTCGTGCCGCCGGCTCCTCGCGGCGCGGTTTCCTGGGTGTCGCCTCCGCCGTGACCGCCGGCTACTTCGTGGCCCCCGGCCTGCGGGCTGACGATCCCGCCACCCC
>Ga0114946_10002101_pt1 | contig 13653 bp, 13 predicted proteins | sample WalLakDeSediment_FD_88676 | JGI IMG/M metagenome (GOLD analysis project Ga0114946, IMG submission 88676) | Lake sediment microbial communities from Walker lake, Nevada to study Microbial Dark Matter (Phase II) - Walker Lake 11/02/13 Deep Sediment | ecosystem: Environmental > Aquatic >...
ACGTGGCCTCCCTGCTGCAAGCGCTGGGGGATGAGTAGGGAAGTTTGCAAGTCTGCAAGTAGGCAAGTCACAGCGGGACTCATCACTCATCACTCGCTACTCGCCCCTCGCCCCTCGCCCCTCCCAAGGAGTTTCTCATGCAACCAACTATCATCATCACCGGCGCGTCGCGTGGATTAGGCGCGGCGACGGCGCGCATTGCGGCCGGGCTAGGCGCCAACGTCGTGCTCAATGCGCGCGCGGCCGACGACCTGGCGCGCGTGGCGCAGGCCATCCGTGACGCGGGCGGAACGGCGCTGGCGATAGCCGGCGACGTCAGCCGCGCGGCCGATTGTGAAAAGCTGGTAGCCACGGCCGTTTCCGAATTCGGCCGTGTGGATGCAGTCGTCAACAACGCCGGCATCCTGGAGCCGCTGGCGCGTCTTGCCGACGCCGATCCGGACGCGTGGCGGCAAAATTGGGCCGTCAACGTGCTCGGCCCCCTGTTGGTCACCCAAGCCGCCCTGCCCTATTTGCGCGCGGTACACGGCCGTGTCATCAACGTCTCCAGCGGCGCGGCGGTGAAAGCCTATGCGGGCTGGGGCGCCTACTGCGTCGCCAAAGGAGCGCTCAACCAGTTTAACCAGGTGTTGGCCATGGAAGAAGCGCGGTTAACAGCGATCGCCTTCCGGCCCGGCGTGGTGGATACCGCCATGCAGTCCGCCATCCGGGAAACGGGCGCGGACGCGATGACGGATGAGCTCCACGCGCAATTTATGCGCCTGCACGCCGGGGGCGAACTGCTGCCTCCTGAAACCCCCGGGCGCGCGCTGGCCGTGCTCGCCCTCTACGCCGACTCCGCCTGGAGCGGTGAATTTCTGCAGTGGGATGATGAGCGCGTGCAGGCGCTGGTAGCGCGGCATGCGCCCGAAGAGAAATAACCCAGGCCGTTTAGGCCCGTCCCGGCTTCCTTCGCCGGGAGCTACTCATCCGCTTCGTAGCGCAGATTGACGTTGGTTAGTTTGGGTCCCAACGCGACGCCCTGTACAATCAGCGCCCGGCCGCTCGTTGGGCTGTCAAACGCCAGGTTAAACGCCGCGTCGGTAACGACCGTATTTTGCGGCCGTTCCGTAAAGCCGCGATCCGTCAATTCAGCCCGATAAAAGGCCAGCGCCTCCGCCAGGCTCACGTCACTCTGGTAATTAATGGGGTTATCACCGCCCCAGCCCTCAAAGTTCGACACGCGCCCGACCAGCGGGAAGTCAGTGTTAAATTCAACCGCTGGGCTGGTGGCGTCTGCAAGCGCGTCCGGCGCCGCCAACAGATCAACGCTGTGCGTCACGGCCGTCAACAGTTCGCCAAACGTCTCCGGCTGGGCCGTGAGGGTCACCACGACGACCGCGTGCGTTTCAACCGTCACGACCGTATACACAGCCAGCACCGCGTCTCCGCCGTAACCGCCGCGGTAAGTCACCTGGGCCGCTTCCTGACCATTGATAAGGCGCGTTTCCGGCGCGCCGTCCACCTGGGGATCAGCCAGCAGGCTGAAGCGCTCCACAAAGTCCGTCAGGCGTTCGCCCGCGCTCGGCGTGGCCCCTTCCCCATCCACGGGTAGCGCAAAAAAGAAAACGGCCGCTCCGTCAGCGAAGCCGTCGCCTATTACCACCGCTTCGCTTGAGGCCAGGTAGATGGCGCCTTCGTCCGGCAAAACCAGCCACGTCGCCGGGTGGGCAAAGCGCAGCCCCAGCGCTGCGTCCGTGTAGCGCACAAAGCCTCTGGGGAGCACGGCCGTTTCCGGCATGGCGGTCGGCGCGGGCGTTAAAGGGGCGGTGACGGGCGCGCCGCCGCAAGCGGCCAGCAGCAGCAAAACTGCCAGCATAGCTACCCGGGGAGCATTCAGCAGCGTTTGAGTCATCTCAATCCTCCATGGAAAGTTGTGTACAGCGCGTGGCCACGCGCTCAATAAGTCGGCCGCAATCATAGACCACGCCCTGGCAAGATAAAACGCTTCCGCAGATAACGCTCATCTCCCCACAACTGTCAACCGCGGTTGACAGTTGTGGGGCAAAAAAAGGTTGCGGCGTCCGGCCGCCTGCCCTACAATGCCTGTATGACACAAAGGATACCCATCCCAGGCAAAGCAACAGCCCAGGCGACGCAAGTTTACCACGCACGCTTTGATAATCAGACCCCCAACCTGCTCAACGGCTGGCGCGTCAGCGCCGCCGGCTTTGGCGGGTACCGGGTTGCGGCCGGAATCGAGCCCCATGCGGCGGCCCTGCGTCATGCGCTGCAAAACGGCGTCAACCTGATCGACACCAGCGCCAATTATGCCGACGGCGGGTCGGAGCAGTTGGTGGGGCAGGTGCTGGGCGAATTGATCCAGGCCGGCGAACTGGCGCGCGAAGCCGTGGTCGTGGTCAGCAAAGCCGGTTATCTGCAAGGGCAAAATCACGCCGCCAGCCAGGAACGGCGCGCCGCCGGGTCGCCCTGGCCTGACCTGGTGCAAATTTCCGAAGGGCTGGAGCACTGCATTCACCCTGACTTTTTGGCCGACCAGCTTACGCGCAGCCTGGCGCGGCTCAACCTGCAAACGTTGGACGCGCTTCTGCTGCACAATCCGGAATATTACCTGAATTGGGCGGCCTGGGAGGGCGTTCCCCTGGCGGAAGCGCGGGCCGAATACGAGCGCCGTCTTGCCCTCGCCTTTGCGCATCTGGAGCACGAAGTCGCGACAGGGCGCATCCAATGTTACGGCGTCAGCTCCAACACCTTTGCCAACCCGGCTGACGATCCGGCTTTTACGTCGCTGGCGCGCTGCTGGGCCGCGGCGCAAGCGACGCTGGGCGAGCAGGGCCATTTCCGCGTGATCCAGTTGCCGTTCAACCTGCTGGAGCCCGGCGCTGTGCTGGAACGTAACAATCCGTCTCCCACGGCCGAATCAGAAGCGCAGGTTGCAGTCCTGACGCTGGCGCAGGCGCTGGGTCTGGGGGTGTTGGTCAATCGGCCGTTAAACGCCATTCGCGACAACACGCTGGTGCGCCTGGCGGGCGTGGCGCGGCCTGAACACGTCCCCAGCGGCGCCGAAGTGTCAACCGCGGTTGACACTTCGGTCCAACTGGAAACAGCGCTGCGCGCCAGCGTCTTGCCGGCGCTGGCCCTGGACGGGGAAACGGAGCAGCAACTCCTCGAATTACTGGGCGTTGGGCTGATGCTTCACGGCCGTTGGCCGGCGTTGGGAAGCTATCAAAACTGGCGCGACATTATGGCGCAATTCCTGGTACCGCGCGCCAAAACCGCGCTCCAATTCATCTTAAATCGCCCCAATTTGCCCCCAGAAGCCGCGCAGTGGGCCCAGGCATACCAGGAAGCAGTCAACGCGACTTTGGCGGCTGTAAGCGCGTTTTACCAGGCTCAGGGCGCGGCCGAAGCGCAGGTTCTGCGCAGCACGGCCGTTCTCGCCGAACCGGATTGGTGGACCCCCACGCTCAGCCAGACGGCCATTCGCGCCGTGCGCGCCACGGCCGGCGTCACCAGCGTGCTCGTAGGGATGCGCCAGGAACCATACGTGGCGGACGTGCTGGCGGAACTACAACGGCCGTCGCCGCAAACCGCACGCGCGGCGGCGTGGGAAAGGTTGCAGCAAGAGCTGGCGCACAATGCAGCAGTGACTGCCTGATTCACGACCAACTTGTGACGCCCTGCGCGCGCTTGTGTCACGCTTGTGTCAAAGAAATGGATAAAAACTCAAAACAGACTGGCCGCAAAGCGAATTGCCGGCCAGCAAAAGGAGCAGCTTATCATGGACGAACTTGTAAAAGCCATCATGGAAAAGACTGGTTTACCTGAAGCACAGGCGCGCCAGGCGGCGCAGGTAGCCGTCGACTTTATCAAGGAAAAGCTTCCGGAACCACTTGCCGGGCAGATAGATAACATCCTGGCCGGCGGCGGCGCAGAGGATTTGCTGAAGAAAGGATTGGGAGGTCTCTTCGGCGGCAAAAAGTAGCGGGCGGCGAGTGGCGGGTGGCGAGTCAATGGCGTATTGCTCATCACTCATCACTCGTCACTCAAAAGTTCCTGCCTGAGGAACCAGGCCCCTTTGCGCGCGTCGCTGTCGCGGGGCGCGCGGTCGTAGTACAGTTCGAAGATACGGCCGTTGGCCGTCCGCACGCGAAAGAAGAAACGGCCGACGCCCCACGAGCCCCGCTGTTGGGCCCGCTGCGCGTGCTCCGGCTGCATATTGGCGGCCATGCGGCCGCGCCGGCCGTAATCCCGCCGCTCCTCCAGCACCGCCAAAATTTCAAAGAGTTCTTCACGCCAGGTAAAGCGATCCGGACAGCGCGGCGTTTTTTCCAGCAGCGGCGGCCGGTCCCAGGCGACGGCGATCGGTTCCCCAATAAAGCGCGCGGTGGCCATCAGAACAATGCCAACTGCCTGGCCGGGCGACGGCCGTTCAGCAGCACAAACGGTTCCATGCGCCCCGTTTTCACCCCCAGCGTTTGCAGGTCGCGCAAATCGTGCAGCGTCCCCCGCCGACGCGCGTTTAGAATCGTCGCCGCGCTCTTGGGCCCGATGCCCGGCACGCGCAGCAACTGCTCCCGGTCGGCGCGGTTTAGCTCAATGGGCGCGTCTTGCAGGTTAGCCTGCGCCCAGGCCAGCTTGGGATCAACGTCCAGCGGCAGGTTGCCCTCGGGCGTGAAGGGCATCTCTTCCAGGTCAAACTGGTAGTCGCGGAAGAGGAACGAAGCCTGGTAAAGGCGATGTTCGCGCAGGGGATGCACGGCCGAACGATTTTCTAGCGGCGTGTCGGGCACGGGGTGGAAACCGGAAAAATAGGCGCGCTGTAAGCCCAGCCGTTTCGTCAAATAGGCGGTCGTGGCCAGCAGTTCCAGGTCACTCTCGTCGCCGCCGCCAACCACAAACTGGGTGGTGGTAGAGGGCCAACGGCCGTTCCAACCCTGCCGCTCCGGCTGCGCACGGCGGATGGCGTCGACCCACTGAAGCGGCCGCAGCAGTTCCGTCGCAAACCCCTTCAGCGGCGCCAGCGTGCGCAAGCGCGCCTCGTTGGGCGCTTCCAGGTTGACCGAGACGCGATTGGCCAACTGCATGGCGCGCTCCACCTGGGCATGCTCGGCGCTGGGCATGATCTTGAGATGCACGTAGCCTTGAAACTGGTAACATTGCCGCAAGAGTTCCACCGTCGCCAGCAGCTTATCCTGCGTTTTGACGCCTCCGCCGATGATCCCGGAACTTAAAAACAGCCCTTCCACCAGCCCGGCGCGAAACATCTGCATGAACGTTTGAGCCATTTCTTCAGGCGCAAAGGTCACGCGGCGATAGTTGCGCCCGGCGCGGAAGGGACAGTAATGGCAGTTGCGCTCGCAAGCGGAAGTCAGCAGCGTTTTCAGCAGCGGAATCGTCTTACCGCCGGGCATTTTGGCGTGAAACACCCCCAGATCGGCGTTCTTCTGCACCGCCTGGTGGGACACGATCACCTGGCCGCAGGGCGCAACCTGGGATTCGGCCGTTAGGGTGTACGGTCGTTCCCCATTCCGTTTCAACTCCGGCGGCGGCGTCACAACTCTGGGCACACCAACTTCTTCGGCCGGTTCCAACCCCATGTGGCCGGCCATCGCGCGCAATTTACTCAATGATTCCATGGCTGTATTATAGAACATATGTGCGCCAAAATCCACTCCTTTTGGCGATTTGGGGCCGCCTTATCCGTTGTTGCCCCCACGATACACCGCCTCAATCTGCGCCACCTGCGCCAGGCAGGCATCGTCCACCTCGTTGGGCTGGTAGGCCGTTTCAAACCATTTGTCCAGGATTTCTTTGGCCATCACTGCGGAGGTGCGGCGAATGGAGAGGCACAGCACGTTGGCGTTGTTCCACAGGCGCGCGCCGCGCGCCGTTTCGGCGTCGTCGCACAGCGCGGCGCGGATGCCCGGCGCCTTATTCGCCGCCAGGCTGACGCCCGTGCCCGTCCAGCAGAAGAGAATGCCCTCATCGGCCGTTCCCCCCGCCACCGCCTCGGCCACTTCCCGCGCTACGGCCGGCCAATACTGCTGCGCGCCGGCCAGCGGGCCAAACAGGGTCACCGCGTGACCGCGCGCCTGCACCTCCGCCACGACGACGTCGGTCAATGGGGTGCGTTCGTCAGAACCAATTGCGATTTTCATATGCGATCAATCTCCCGGTAGAATGTGTGTCAAAGCCCATTTTAGTCTACCTCGACGGCCGTGGCGACCCCTCTTTTATTATGAGCTGGTCATAATTTGTACCCGGTTTACCGCCGGCTATAAGGGCTGTAGCCTGGCGCCATTGCTGTACTATGCGAAATATTTCATGCAATTTTTTATGAGTTAGTCATAATTAAGTATTGAACGACATCATTCTATTCCATTTATTCCGCCCGATAGCTATTTTAGAAGCCCGGCCCCGCTGACGCCCGGTTTAGCTTAAATTGGCCGCTCAAGACCCACAAATAGGCTGTAATCTGCCGATCCAACACGCCAACAAGACGCCAACAACGCTAATCACCGTCCAAACTTCGCATAGAACTACGCGTGAATCCGCCGCACGCCACATTCAGTCTCATCCGATTTGCTTTTGCCGTCCTGCGCCGGTCCCGCTACAATTTTATTATGTCGCACGACTACCGCATTTTCATCGGCGCTTTTCCCGGCGGCGCGCTGGCCGACCAGATCCAGGCTATGCGCGAACAATACGACCCCAAAACGGCGCGCATCACTGCGCCGCACGTCACGTTGGCAGGTACCTACTGGCGCAGCGGCCCGGCCACGGCCGTTAACGAAGCCCATCTCATTGCCGGCTTTAAAGCGTTGAAATGTATACGGCCCTTAACTCTCACTCTGGGCGGCATTTATACGTTTGGGCAGGGCGTCATTTATCTCGGCGTGGCAATCTCCCCAACGTTGCTGGCCGCACGGCAAACGCTGGTGAATCTAGTCGGACCTGACAAGCATGGCGAACACTTTACACCCCATCTCACGCTGGCCATGCGGCTGAAGGGGCGCGCTTTTACCCAAACAGTGTCAGAATTAAAGGGGAGTACATGGGACAACAGCCATTTCTCCGCCCCCATCGACCGCCTACACCTGATGCAGCGCGGCCCGGCCGATCCCGCCTGGCGCACAATCGCAACCTTGCCCCTGGCGTAGCCTCTCACGAGCGCTAGATCAGCGCCGCTGGATCAGCGCCGCTGGATCAGCGCAATTCCGCCCACAATCAACCCCATCCCCAGCAGCATGAATAGCGTAAACTGCTCACTCAACACCAGAACCCCGCCTACGCCGGCCACAATCGGAATAACGTAGGAGGTCATCGCCGTTGCCGTGGCCCCAAAACGCTGCACCGCTGCAAACTCAAGCTGCATGCCCGCAAAGCTACCGACCAGCCCGCCAAACAGCAGCGCCGCAACGCCACGGCCGTCTACGCCGGCCACATCCACCCCCACCAGCAGCGCCGAAAGGGGCATCACCGCCGCGGCGGCCGTCCACATGCGCACGCTGCCCACGTCAAAGCGGTCCAGGTCGCGCATGTACCTGCGCGTGTAGATCAGCGTCATGCTGACCACAATCATCGCCCCCAGCACCATCCCATAGCCCAGCCAGCTGGCGCGCCTGACGTCCGCCAGACCGCTTTCACCGCGCAGCGCCAGGAGCGCCGCCCCGCTCAGCGCCAGCGCCACGCCCACGCCGGCGCGCCGCGTTAAGCGTTCATCTGGCAGGAAAAAATGGGCCAGCAGCACGGTAAAAGCCGGTCCGGTGGTCAGCAACAGCGCCGTGACGCCGCTTGATTGGAATTGCAGGGAGCCGACAATACCGATCATGGGTACGGCCGTGCCCAGGGTTCCCAGCACGGTGGCGTGGCGCCACAAGCCGCGCGAGCGCGGCAGCGGACGACGGCCCAGCAAATAAACCGCCGCGTGGCCTAGACCGGCCAGCATCAGGCGCAGCCCAATGAAAGTCGTCGGCGCAAATTGCCCCACGCCGAAGCGTGACGCAATCAGCGTTGCGCCATAGACCAGACCCAACAGCCCAATGGTAGGCAGCGCTTGCAGCGTCATGGCCTGATTGGCAAGATGGGATACGCGCGCGTCATTGCTATGGTTTCAACTTTTTCTGCCAGTAGCGTAAAATGCCGTCCACCGACATAAAGGGTGGATTGGCCAGGTCGTACTGCTGGATTTCCCCTTCCGTGAGCCCTTCCGCGACCGCGTCGGCGTGACGCCAGGCGATATACTCTTCCACGAGCCTGGCGTGGGGCGCGCCGGCCTGCATACGCACGCGGATAAACTCGGCCGCCTGCGTCATCAGCGCGCGCAGCCGCTTTAGCTGCTCGTTCACGTTGTCCACGCGCCCAAAGTGGGTGGGGTAAATCGCCGACAACTGTTCGGCCAATAGACGGTCGATGGTCTGCTGCCATATCTCCAGCTTGAATTCAGGCGGCGGAGCCGGCAGGTCAACAAAGGGCTTGGCGTTGATGCGAATGCCGGCGGCGTCGCCCGTAAAGGCCACGTCGCCTAGCCGGTAGCAATGATGGTGCCAGGCGTGGCCGGGCGTGTCCAGCGCCACAAACTCCAGGCCGGCCGCTGCAATAATGTCGCCATCGTAAACGGCCGTGACCTGCTCCGCCGGCGCCGGAACGGTTTCGCCCCACAACTTCTCCATCGCCCCCCCATAAATGCGGCTTGCACTAAACAGCAGGCGGCTGGGATCAATGATGTGCGCCGCCCCTACGTGATGCACGTAAATACGCGCGCCTTCACGCGCCAGCCAGCCAGCCGCGCCGGAATGGTCCAGGTGAATGTGGGTAACCAAAACGTGCCGAATATCGCCCAACTCATATCCGTAGTCGCTTAGCCGCGCCCGCAGCGTGGCGAGCGTCGTTGCAGGGCCAGTTTCCACCAATACAGGCCCCTTGGGCCCTATCACCAAATAGGACGCAATTGTCTGGGCCAGGCCTTGAAAATTGAGGTCGAGTGTGTGTATGTCCATGCCGTCAATAATAACAGAATAATCCCTATAAGGGTGGCATCTTTTTGCCGCGCAGGCGGCTCTAAACGGAGCGTCGCTCAGCGTATGCAGCCCCACAGTTGATAGCGGCGGGTGGGGTGACGGCCGTTGTCCAGCAATGCCGGTTTGTCCAACCAATACACCTCGCTGATCGGCCGCCGCAGACGGGCCCGCGCAGCGTCGCGCCCGCTGCCGTAGAAGCGCTTAGCACGTTCAGCAACGTGCCCAACCGGGTTCTGGTCGTTCCCCGTCATCCCTTCATTAAACAGGACTGCCAGTTCTTGGTTGATGCGTTTCTGCCGGCCGCGGGGCTGCGGCGCGTGTGGTCCGTAATAGCTATTAGGGAGCTGCCAGGCCAGATACGCTGTGCCCACCCTGCCTTGCCGTCCCTGATGATCGATAAAATGAAAGCTTGCCGTGCCGTGTTGCCAGGCGTCTTCCTCGGCGAACGGGCTGGTTTGGCGTGGCCCAATAGTGTAATTGGCCTGCCGCTGTACCGCCGCGCGTTTTTCATAGCTGCGCTGCGTACGCGGCCGTACGCTGCTCAGGCGCGCCAGCGTCGCGCGCGCGATGGGCATGGCCTGCCGCCGCCCGCTGTGGAAGCTGGCGTAAAAATGGGCGCGTACGGCTCCCATACCCTGCGTCAGCGTGTCCAGCGGCACGGCGACCGGCCGGCAGCTCAGCCGCGACACCCCTAAAGCCGCGGCCGCCTTCGCTGTCGAGCGTAGCCAGATGCGCGGGCCGCGCCGCGCCCAAAAAACCATCTCGCCCTGCGTCAGTAAATGACGCAGTTGGCGTCTTCCGCAAATGCGCAGCGGCGCCCCTTTCTGCGTAAGCTGTTGGCGCGCCGCTTCCAAATCTACCCAACCGCGGCCTTGCGCGTCGAGGTAGCGCAGCAGCAGCCAGAGACGTCCGGCAGCCGCCTGGCCCGCGCGCAGCATGCCCAGCGCGAGGCTGGGGTGCAGCTTAACCGCTGCCGTCTGGAGGCAGGTCGGTTCATCGTTCTGGAGCGGCGCGGGATTGGGTGCGTAAGTAGAGCGGGGAGCGAGCGGCTTGCCGTCTGGCTGGGCAGCGTGGCGCTCCTGGGCGACGCGCAAAACGGATGTGACGCGCGCGCTTATCCAGCCCAGGTGTGGGGGCAGCCCGTTTACGGGCAGAACGTCGATGGGAGCGGGGGAGGGGGGTGAGCAACGGCCGTGTAAAAATTTCTCCGCCTCTGGGCACGCCCCAAGGCGTGCTGCCTCCAGTTGCTGGCGGAGAGCCAGGAGATGCTGCTGCGCCGCCGCTAAGGCCGGCGACAAAGCCGGCGCGGCAGCCTGGGCCGGTGCTTGCTCAGTCAAGTTCTGCTCTACTGACTAGGCAAGCCGCGGCGCACATCCAATTTGGCGGCAGGATGCAACCCTTACCAGGCTATCAACCTGAATTTCGGCTGAAACATGGTTGACAGCACGATCTGGCTGTGCTATGCTCTTACCTAGCTAGTAAGCTACCCGGGACACAAAATCCCCCTCCCCAATCAAGGGGCGCTGTACATGCGGTGTTGGCGGCACCAGGTCAGCTAAAAGTAGCTTACGGGTTTATGATCGTAGGCCAGGCGCGCAAGCGTCTGGCCTCTTTTTTGTTTGGGGCAAAAGCACGGGGGCCGTCTATACGGCGCAAGGCCGTCTATACGGCGCAAGGCCGTATTAACAAAACGGCCGCTTCCGTGCAAGCGGCCCCATCGTCTTAACTATTGCGTTTTAGCGCGCGACCCCGTATCAGGTTTCGCAATGGGTGGTACAGGTAATCTGCAAAAACGGCCGAATCTAATTATATGCTCTGCTAGGTTCTTCATTCCCTGCAGATCATGTTCGACTTTACCCTTGCACAGAACAAGCCCACAAATCATATACCTGAAGCGTGATTACGCTATAATACGCATACTCAATAACTGTTCAACAGTCTATCAAAACTAAGCACCCTTGTCAACAGGTCTATAACATATAGATTTGAATTTTTGACGCACTATTGCTATAATGCTGATATGCTGGTCCGTTGATCGGTATTCTCTTGACAATAAATTCGGACTTATATACCATCTTGGTATGGAAGGAAATCTGCAAGTGGACTTCGGAATAAATGGCTTCACTCCCGATTGGAGTCGACTGGGCGTCGTCGTTCCCCCCTTCACGATCGAGGCAGATCCGCGATTCATGTATCTCTCTACCGAGACGCGACGCGCGTTATCAAAAGTGAGTTATATGGTAGAGGCTGGGCAAGGCGCTTCCGTGATTGTGGGTGAAGTTGGCACCGGGAAAACGACGCTGGCGTCCTGGTTCCATAGTCGGTACGATCGGCGCCCCGATTTTGTGGCTGCCAAGGTTGACGAACCTCCTAAACGCAGTGGGTTGCTGCTCCTGCGGCGGATTGCGGCCGAGTTCGGGCTGCGCACGCGGCGCGCCACTGAAGATCAGCTCAATGAACTGCGGGCCTTTCTGATTGAGCAAACGGCCGATAACGTCTTGCCGCTCATTATTATCGACGAAGCTCACGAACTTGGTGAAGAGCAGTTTGTTGAACTGCGCCGCCTCTTGAACTTTCGTGATCCACGCGGTGGGAAAGCCTACCAGCTTGTTCTCCTGGGGCGCCCGGAACTAGATATAAACCTGCGTGGTGTACCTGATTTTAACGATCGTGTCGCAACGCGATCCTCGCTTGACCCGCTCACGCCCGATGACACCAGGGCGCTCATTGAGTACCGGCTGTTAGCCGCGGGGCGCGATACAAAGCAGGCGCCGCTCTTTGAGGAAGATGCGATCATGCCAATCTGGCGCGAGACGCGCGGTTACCCGCGCAGCATTTGTCTGCTTTGTCTGCATCTGTGCCTGGAATTACTCGCGCACGATGGCGCACGGATTAACGAAGCCTTCGTAGCCGAATTTCTCGTAGATCATGGTGGCTATCGTCAGGCAGCTCTCTGACAGTAGCCTGTTGTCTGCATGAGCAAGCGTAAGAAACAGGGTGAAGAAACGGAAGCGCGCGCCAGTACCCTGGCAGCTCTGCTCAAGGATCGCCCCCGGCGCGGTCGTCCCCCGCATGCTGTCAGTCGCCAAAACGTCTACGTTGCTCTTCATCCTGCTGAAAAAGATTTAATGGAACAGTTGGTTGCTTCCCTGCCGGACAATCTAACTCGGGCCGATCTGGCTGACCTGGCTGTTTCTGTCCTGACGGCCCGTATAGAAGATTTACGCCACGCCGTTGCCGGCCGAAATCGCGAAATCCCGGAAGGCGTCACCGATCTAGACTCGCTCTACCTTTTGTGGGATTTGCCGCTGCCGCCCCGGGAGCCGGCTGAAAAATGGACGTCGATTCGTGTGTCGCCACAGCAGGTTATCGAACTGGGCCGCGCACACGGTGCGCTCAATGCCGCCTTTGGCGCAAACCGCAGCCAGACATTCAGCCTGGCTTTAGCGCTGCTTGAACAGTACCTTTCAAGCAACCCTCTGCACAACACAAACCTGACGCTCCGCGAAATTCGCGAGAATATCATGAATTAGTTATGAGTAGACCATAACTAATTCCACAAAAATGCGTCTTTTATAACGGATGAGGGCCGGAAGAGGGGGATTTGAGAAATTTCAGGGACGAAAACGGCAAAAACGCCAAAAAAGGGCTTGACACAGTAGGGTAGCCCTGCTATACTTCTTGATTGTTGAATATGATGTCGTTGTCCACCGGATAAAACATCGCACAAGTGAATAAGTAAGATAAGCAAACGGCTCGTCGTGAGCTGTTTTTTATCCTGAAATTGCGCTTGACAACATAGGGATTCATGCTACAATAGCATTCTTGTTAAATTGAGTGCCGTCACCAAACGAAATGAGTGAAGCACGCAAACAACTCAAAAGCAATAAATAAAAGTGGTTTGAGAAAATGGCTCACACGGGCCGTTTTTTTTGCCGCAAATTGCGTTAGAGTCAGGTTCGTGGTATAATCCAAATAGGTTATTGGTCTTTAACAGTTGAATAGTGACAGAAACGTCAAATCCAAATTGAGCTTGTGAACTACTTAAACATGTAGTTCCGTAGTCAATACGGAAAAAACTCTTTTTATGGAGAGTTTGATCCTGGCTCAGGATGAACGCTAGCGGCGTGCCTAATGCATGCAAGTCGAACGGGATCCTTAGATTCGTTTAGGGTGAGAGTGGCGAACGGGTGAGTAACGCGTTGGTGACCTGCCCCAGAGAGGGGGATAACTATTGGAAACGATAGCTAATACCCCGGATGTTAATGGAGTTAGATGCCCATTAACTGAAGCTCCGGCGCTCTGGGAGGGGCCTGCGTCCCATCAGCTAGTTGGTAGGGTAATGGCCTACCAAGGCAAAGACGGGTAGGGGGCGTGAGAGCGTGGCCCCCCACACTGGTACTGACACACGGACCAGATACCTACGGGTAGCAGCAGCAAGGAATATTGCACAATGGGCGAAAGCCTGATGCAGCAACGCCGCGTGGAGGACGAAGGCCTTCGGGTCGTAAACTCCTTTTCTGGGGGAAGAGAAAGGACGGTACCCCAGGAATAAGGCCCGGCTAACTACGTGCCAGCAGCCGCGGTAAAACGTAGGGGCCAAGCGTTATCCGGATTTACTGGGCGTAAA
>Ga0114946_10002102_pt1 | contig 13652 bp, 11 predicted proteins | sample WalLakDeSediment_FD_88676 | JGI IMG/M metagenome (GOLD analysis project Ga0114946, IMG submission 88676) | Lake sediment microbial communities from Walker lake, Nevada to study Microbial Dark Matter (Phase II) - Walker Lake 11/02/13 Deep Sediment | ecosystem: Environmental > Aquatic >...
ATGGGAAGTATGGGGGGCATGGGAAGTATGGGGGGCATGGGAAGTATGGGGGGCATGGGGAGTATGGGGGGTATGGGGAGTATGGGGAGTATGGGAGGCATGAGTGGCACGGGCTTTTCCGCTTCCTCGTTCGGTGCAGGATCCCTGACTGGAAACGATCCGGCCGGTCTTATGGCCAATTCGGATATCGCATCCTACACGAGACCCTCCCAAACCTCCTTTGGTGTGGGCATTCCGAACTCGGTCATGGGAGTCTATCTCGGGATCAGCGGACTCAATCCCATCAATCAGCTCGATTTCCAGACCCATCCCCTCTTCCCTTCCCCAAATCCGTTTGGCTTCTAGGAGACAGATAGAACTCGTGGCACCTTCCTACAACAACAGATTATGGCAAGCGTCTCTCTTGTTCTGGGCCTCTATCGCGTTGTTGGTCAATGAACCTCTCCTGACGCTTCTCTTCTCTCAGGATGGCGTTATCGCTTCATCCCACAAGAGATTCATCTGGAGTTTTCAGGCGGCGGCTACAGGCTTTCTGCTGCTTTGCTATTTCCGTCCCAAACTGGGCCTGCAACTCAGTCTTTCCTCTCTAGCCATACTTCTATCCCTGGGCTGCCTGGAGCTGCATCTTCGTCTGAGAAGATGGGATCATACCACCGTACGTCTGGACCGACTGCACTTGAGAATACCGGATTCGGAATACCATCATACGCTGGCTCCGATGGTGTCCGGAAGAGCCATCTGGGGCAGCTACCATTTCACATACCATACGAACAGCTTGGGATATAGATCTTCATCCAATCATATCGTCGCCAGGAAAAATCCCTTGGAAACACGCGTTTTATTCGCCGGGGATTCCCTCGTGGAGGGCCTTGGATTGAATTATGAATCGACATTCATAGGCCACCTCGAAGCCCTGTTTCGCGATCAAGGCTATCCTGTCGAACTTCTCAACGCGGGGGTGTCAAGTTATTATCCAGTGTTGTCCCTGAAAAAAGCGCAGCGTTTTTTCACAGAAGGTTATACAACGGATATCCTGGTTCAATTCTTGGATGTCTCCGACCCGGAAGACGCCGTCTCACCTGAATGGTATGGCAACTGGACACATTACACAGAGGAGGAAATGCGGAGATTTGAGGTCGAACGGGCGGAAAAGATCAGGAATGTGGAGGAACAAATCGAATCGGAACGACGTTTCAGGTTGATATATCCTCGAATCCTGTGTTTGCTGAGAGATACAAAACCTGAGCAGCATTATCCAACGGAAAGGCTTCCTTTTCGGGATCCTTTTCGACATTTGTTGGAAAATCACCGCTTCTCATGGCCTTGCCATGATCCGAAAGATCCCCGCTTTGAATGGGTGAAACAAGGCTTGGACATTTGCTGCGATTCAATACTGGCCATGCGGGATCTTTGTATTGCAAATCAAACTGAATACGTCCTGGTTATCTATCCCCACCCGGCCCAACTGATCGAGCCCAAGGAAACATTCTATGAGGCCCATATGTTGGAATTTGCCGAGAAGAATAACATCAAGATGATCAATTTGTTTTCGCCATTCTACCAGCTCAAAAATTGGAGAAAGTACTTTATAGCCGGCGATATTCACTGGAACAAACATGGCCATCGATTCGTTGCCCAGCAGATCTACGCCGACCTGGTGGATCTCGTGAGGAATAATAGCTCATCCATTCCGACAAAGAGTGATACAATCTCCGTCTATTTGAGTCCACAAACCGCCCCCTGAGGACGGAATGTTCGCCCATGAAATAAGGAGGGATCCTATGAGCGAGGTACTACGACCGGCATTGACGATGTTGAGTGAAGAAGAGGTGGCCTTCGCGCAGGCCATACGCGAATTCGCCGAGGAACAGATCGGACCCAAGTCGGAAGAAATGGACAGGCAAGGGGCTTTCGATCGAGGACTTATCGATCAGTTCTTCGAATTGGGACTGATGGGCATTGAAGTGCCGGAACAATATGGCGGGGCGGGCTGTTCCTTCTTTATGGCCATCCAGGCCGTGGAGGAACTGGCCAAGGTGGACCCCTCGGCAGCGACGATCGTAGATGTTCAGAACACCTTGTTTATCAACGCGTTCCTTCGTTGGGGCAGTGAAGAACTCAAGGACCGCTATCTCAACAAGCTATGCACCGGGACCGTGGGAGCCTATGCCCTTTCCGAAGCGAGTTCCGGTAGCGACGCTTTCGCTCTCAAGATGCGCGCCGTGGAGGACGGAGACCATTACGTGCTTCAAGGCAACAAGTTGTGGATCACCAACGGGGCGGACGCCGGGCTGTTCATTGTCTTTGCCAACGTCAACCCGGAGGAGAAACACCGAGGCATTACCGCGTTCGTGGTGGAGAAAGATTTTCCAGGATTTTCCGTGGGAAAAAAGGAGGACAAGCTCGGGATCCGAGCCTCCAGCACCTGCGAATTGATCTGCGATGAGTGCAGGGTTCCCAAGGCCAACATACTGGGACAAGTGGGACAAGGCTACAAGGTCGCCATGGAGACGCTCAACGAGGGTCGCATCGGCATTGGGGCCCAGATGGCGGGCCTAGCCGCCGGCGCCCTGAGACATGCCATCGCGTACGCTAAGGAAAGGGAGCAATTCGGCAAACCCATCGCCGCGTTCCAGGGCATGCAGTTCCAGTTGGCCCAAATGGCCGTGGATGTGGAGGCAGCCAGGCTGATGGTCTATAACACGGCCCGGCTCAAGGATGCCGGGGAAGATTTCGCGGTCCAAGCGGCCATGGCCAAATACTATTGCGCTCAGGTAGCCGAACGGGTGGCTTCGCTCTCGGTAGAGGTTCTTGGTGGCTATGGTTTTGTCAGGGAGTATCCTGTGGAAAAGTTGTTCAGAGACTCTAAAATTGGATCCATCTACGAGGGAACGTCTTTCATGCAGCTTCAGACCATTGCCAAGGCGATTCTCTCCTGATGGACGACTTTTCTGCCTCTAGAATCGAAGAGCCCAGCGACACGATCTGGGATTGGCGAGCACAGGATCTTTACCTGCCCGAGGGCGGCCTTCTATCAGGCGTGGTTCTTCAATGTGGCATCGTGGGAGCCATCGCTTGTCTGATGGCGTGGAAAGGACACCTTCTCCTCGCGCAGATTCTGGGAGCTGTGGCCGTCGCGATCCTTTTGGCAGGGCTTTTCTTTCGCAAAACGTTCGATCGGTTCTCAACAAGCATGCGTCACGCGGGCTTCAAGCTGGGAGAAGGGATTTCCGTGCTATTGCTTATCCCGGTCTTCTTCCTTCTATTCATCCCCATGTCGATATGGTTCCGCATCTCGGGAAAGGATCCTTTGAAAAAAGCTTTCCCATGCAGAGCGTCCTCCTGTTGGTTGGATCGTCCGCCCGGTCCCACCGATCAGGAACGCTACAAAAGGCAGTTCTAGGATGAAAATCCTTGGGATCAGCGCGTACTATCACGACTCGGCAGCTTGCCTCCTGCGGGACGGCGAATTGATCGCAGCGGCGCAGGAGGAACGTTTCACCAGAAAGAAACACGACCCCGGCTTTCCGATTCATGCCATTCGCTACTGCCTGGCCGAAGCAGGTCTTCAAGCAAGCCATCTCCATGCTGTGGCCTTCTATGACAAGCCCATTTTGAAATTCGCCCGAATCATGGAGACCTATTTGGCTCTGGCACCGAGAGGACTGAGATCCTTCCTGAAGGCAGTTCCTGTCTGGGCCAGCCAGAAGCTCTGGCTCCCCGCAGAGATCCAAACGGAACTGGATCGCCTTGGTGTTCAACGAGGCTGGGAGTTGTTCATGCCCGAGCATCATGAATCCCACGCTTCTAGCGCTTTTTTTCCATCTCCGTTTCAGGAGGCGGCGATCTTAACCGTGGATGGGGTGGGAGAATGGAGTACGAGCTGTTTGGGGAAAGGCAAAGACAATGAGATTCAGCTCTTCCAAGAGACTCGGTTCCCTCATTCCCTGGGTTTGCTCTACTCCGCGTTCACTTACTTCACCGGGTTCAGGGTCAATTCCGGAGAGTATAAGCTCATGGGACTGGCACCCTACGGGGAACCTATCTATGTTCAGCGGATCAAGGAACACCTCATCGACATCAAAGACGACGGTTCCTTCCACATGAACATGGACTACTTCAACTATCTTGCCGGTCTAACCATGACGAACCAGGCCTTTGCCAAGCTTTTCGATGGTCCTCCTCGAAAACCGGAGAGTCCCATCACTCGAAGAGAGGCACATTTGGCTCGATCTATCCAGGCGATCACCGAGGAGGTCGTCCTGAAGATGGCGCGCCATGCTCACGAGAGAACCGGACTGTCCCGTCTTTGCCTGGCAGGGGGCGTAGCGCTCAACTGTGTGGCCAATGGCCTCTTGTTGAGGGAAGGTCCATTTCAGGAGATCTGGATTCAACCGGCCGCCGGAGATGCGGGAGGCGCCGTGGGCGCGGCTTATTTCACCTACTTCCAACTTCAAGGTGAGGAAAGACGAACGGACGGCGTTCACGATCGAATGAAAGGCGCCCTCTTGGGTCCTTCCTTCTCCGAGAAGCAAATCCGCGAATTTCTAGACGCCAAAGGATATCCCTATGAACGGCCTTCGGACGACACATGGGACATGAAGATCGCTCGGCTTCTAAAGGAACAGAAGGTGTTAGGACTCTGCCAAGGCCGCATGGAGTTCGGTCCAAGAGCCTTGGGGTGCCGATCCATTCTGGGAGACGCCCGTTCCGAGAGTATGCAGTCCATCATGAACCTCAAGGTCAAGATGCGAGAATCATTCAGGCCCTTCGCTCCCGCGGTCCTGCGGGAGAGAACCAGGGACTACTTTGACCTGGATTGCGAATCTCCTTACATGCTTCTGGTGGCTCAGGTGAAAGAGGATCTGATCATCTCGGCCCAAGGGGACGAAACCGAAATCTCTATCAGGGAACGGGTTCATCGCAAGAGGTCCGAAGTGCCAGCCATCACTCATGTGGACTACTCGGCCAGGGTCCAAACGGTGAACAAAGAGATCCACCCGGCATTTCATCGAATTCTATCCGCCTTTCAGGAACTGACTGGTTGCGGCTTGGTAATCAACACATCCTTCAACCAACGAGGAGAACCCATCGTATGCACGCCAGAGGATGCCTACCATTGCTTCATGCGCACAAGCATGGATGTTCTGGTCCTTGGCCCCTTCTTCTTGTTTAAGGAGAACCAGCCCTCTTGGTCCCGAGAAGAGGCTTCGAAAAAAGGATCTTTTGAGCTAGACTAGTACCATGAACAAATTACGCTATCTTGGAAGACTTCTATCAGAATTCCTGACCTTCGCGTGGGAACAAAAGGCCTGGTGGATCCTCCCCATCCTGATCGTGCTGCTCTTGGTGGGACTTCTCATGACCACGGGCCAGACCGTGCTTCCTTACGTGTATACCTTGTTCTAGCCCGGTCATCATCTCAATCGAGGGTTTCCATGCGTGTCCGTGGTCCTTGGCCTTCCTCCTGGATCTTCCAGGATATCATCACGCGTTGCAGTTCCACTTCCCCATTCTCCCAAGATTTGAGGCGATACAACCCGGGAGGGATCGGAAAGGGCTTGGGTTCCTGTGAGCTTTCCGGCAAACTTTGAGCTTGAGCCATAAGTCCAGCCATGTCCACCGAACTCTTGGCCAGAATTCCGATCACTTCGGCCAGAACATCAGCGGCCAGGGCGCCCTGATGCTCCCCTGACACCTCGGTCAGTTTCCAGCCGTCCTCCAACTTCAAGTTCAAGCTCTGTCCAGCCAGAAATGTTCTCGGGGTCACCGCCATTTCCCTTTCCCTGTCTGGCAGATAAACGATCTCCCATCGTCCTTCGTGAACGACCGATTCCTCGAAAGCGCCTTTCAGCACTTTGCCGTCCAGAAGCACCGGGACCTTGACCTCCCTGATTCTGGGTTCTTCATGAACCAACAAATAAGGCTCCGGCAAGTAGTAGCGAAATCCCCTGGTCTTCTGGGGCTTGTCTGGATGGACCCGCACGACACGCATGCTGACGCAACCGGCCACAAAGACACACAGAACTGTGGCAATCCAGGATGATCTCAATGTTACCTCCTTGATACATGAAATGGACAATCTCCCCCAGTATGAATGGCAAGACATGTGAAATCAACCGAAGTGCACGAGATAGGATCGCAAGTGCTCAGGCAAGAGGAAGCTGGTGCCGCCCCACAGCAATCCCGCGATGAAGAAATGTCCCAGGACGATCCCAATAAAGCATGGAATGAGCCTGCGATAGAGCCGGACCCCTCCCATACGAAACACCATCACCTTGATGCACCACACGAGCAGAAAAGAGGACCAGAGCGGATCTCCATACGCGGCCGCCATAGCGAACCCCAATGGATGGATAGGGCCCTTGAGAAGAATTGCCCGCAAGACCAGCAACGTCGCACTGATCCCAAGCCCGACCAACGAAGCCATGATCCTTGGTTTGTCCGCAGACTGGGCAAACATGAGATGGTTGGCCAGTTCCTGAAAGTCCGTCCTCGCCAGATGTGTTCGGAATCCTCCCTCCGTTGAACCTCCCTCCAGCACCATGGCACCATACTTATAGTACGCGCCGAGATGCATGAAACAGGACGCTCCATAGCCGATGAGCATGGCGGCCACCAACATGGCGATCACTTGCTTCCTGCGAAGACCGCCCTGTCTTCCCAACCTGAGGTTTTCCATCTGTATGGCCATAAGTTCAGGGAAATAGCCGCGGGAAAGAAACATAAGACTCGAGAAGACCGTCATGGATCTCAATCCAAACCCTTGGATTAATCGATCTGACCCCGCGAAGACGAAAAAGAGCTTCTTCTGCTGGTAGTAAGGAAACAACCAAAGCATGGGGGCTCCGGCTTCAGCCCGAATACGCGTATATACCACGGCGAAGGAAAGCAACAGCACACCATAGAGCAGCGCGTGCGCGGGATGCATTCCTGCCTTTACGCACCATCCCAGGAAGAAGAGTCCCCCACCCACAGCGAAAAGAACCGCGGTTCGATAGCTCATGGGTTCATCCTGATCGTATGAAGGATCACCGCGCCCCAGAACTCTCTGTCCCACCTGTCTGAGATGACCTTTGGACATCCAAAGGTAGAAAAAAGCCAGAGCGACAAAGGATCCTGCCGCCTGTTCCATGTCAAAAGGAAACCCGGCCAGCTCATATCCGAGCATCCGTGCGACCACAGCTTCCAATCTGAGCAACAGATAGGAAACCCATACGGAAAAACTCACCTCCGCTGGCATCAAGTACCCCATTCCCAGAATCTCTGGACGATAATGAATATGCACCGCCTGGAGTGCATCCAGAGGTCGTTCGGTAAACAGTTGCCCCACCGGATAAACCCATCCCAAGGCTGCTATGGAGGGATTGAGGCTGTTGAGGATATTCAAGAGATTATGCGTACCGGCCAATCCGAACCCCACCCACATCAAGGGGTCCCGAAAGAAAGACGCCTTGCTTCCCTCCGACTCCATGTCGGATAGCTTGATCGGCAGATCCAGCAAAGGAAAGCTCAAACGCTCCCGATCTTCCCATTGTTTCCTCAGGATCACGGAAATTCCCAGCAAGCAGAGCCAAAGTGCCAGGAGAAATCCCCCCCAAAGGAAAAGATGAGGCATCCAAACGCCCCAAGGGACCGCTTCATCAGGAGCACCCTCATAATAATGAATCACAACCTCTTCAGAACTGGGAGCGAACCAGGAGGGGAAATGGGGTTGAAGTTCCTCGAACCTATTTTCCGGGGTGGCGAAATAACGAAGCACGGTCAAGCAAGGCAGAAGAAGTCTCACTGTGCCCACTGAGGCCAGAGGCACCGACACGGTGAGGAACATATAAACCAAAAGCCCTGTACGCTTGAGATCCTCCCCTGTATCTCTTTTGCTTCGACGAAGATGAGCCCAAGCGGTAAAGATCAAGAGAACACCCAAAGCGGGGATAGGAGGAACGCTTTCCGAGATCTGGCAGGTATGCGTGATCAATTCCGCGCGAAGAATCCAAACAAGGATGATCCCCAGAAATAGACTGCCCCAGAGGAGAGCTCCAAAAACCTTCACCGTGTCATCCTTCTTTCATGGATGGCCCAACCTCCTCCCAGGGTTCAAATCAATTCTTGACCGCTACATCTTCGCCATAACCCCAAAGGTATCACTGAAGTGTTCCAGCACGAGTCCTTTGCGTTTTAGGTCTATTTCCTTTCCCATCCTTGTACCAGGTTCTTTCCCATCCATTTGGCTCTATAAAGCGCCTTGTCCGCCTTGTTGGACAGTCCATTGGCCGTGGAATCGTGTATAGGACAACAAGCCACACCCACGCTGATGGTCAGTCCACCAGCCGGAATTTCCTGCTCCCTCGGGAAAGAATGGGTGGCCACTGCTTCTCTCAGCCTTTCCGCCTTCTCCATGGCTTCATCGATATTCTTTCCAGGAAGAAGGATCGCGAACTCTTCGCCGCCACAACGCGCGAGCAAATCTGTGCGATCCAAACAACCCCGCATGACCTCGGTCAACTCGATCAAGACCGAATCCCCGGCCGGATGCCCGTTGATATCGTTGTAGGCCTTAAAAGAATCAACATCCAGAAGGAGCAAGGAGAAGGGACGTCCCGTCTCATTGGAGCGCAGGATCAACCGATCCAACACATCCCTGTACATCCTGAAGTTGGCGGCGCCAGTCAAAGCGTCGGTTACCGCCCACTGGGAAACTCTTTCATACAGCTTGGCCCTGTCAAAAGCCACAACGAGACTATTGGAGAGGGCGCTGAGCATGATCATGGTCACTTCAGGAAGGGGATTCTCCGTTTCTCCTCCGGATAGAAGGAGTGCCCTGGGATGATGAGAACACCTCAAAGAAGCTGCGAGAAGACACCCCAGAGAAACACCAGGCCAGATGGACTGGATTTGAACTCCCGCCTCCTGGTCCCGCAATGCGATCACATCGGCATCCGGTTCCAACAAACGCATCAATGCGGCACACGGCGTCTCCAGACGAAGCAAACCACCTGGTTTGACATCTCCCTCGAATGCCACGGGCACCAACGCGTCCTCTTGCCACAAGAGCAAACCACACCACTGTGTTTCCAGGATCTTCGCGATGGAATGCACCGCCACGGCGTGTGTGGTATGCACGTCCTCGGTTCGTCCCACCTGGACCATCAAATCCTGAAGCCAGAAAAGCTGCGTCACCAGGCATTCCAATTCCTCTGGACTTCGACCCGCCAGGGCCCTGTCAGACCATCGCTTTTGAATTTCCTTGTCTCGTTGCATCCGCTTCGGCACGTTTCAGATCCCTGAACCCTGTCTACTAAAACACCTGGATCCCATGTTCTACTCTCACTCCTTTGAAGTATAACCGAGGCATCTCTTGTCGACAAGACAACAGATCGGGCTCTGTCATCAAATCAGGCTCCTTCTTCAACAGCAGAATGGTTGGTGGTACACTTTCCATGGAAACCTTCAGTCATCCTAATACAGGCTCACAGGACCGGTTTTTGGACTGTAAATATTCAGTGAACCCGAACTGGGCTTATAGAATGGCCGGCTGGCAAGCAGGATCTTGAGGTGCAGATGGATGAGAACTCCTTCACAAAGTAACGATGAGAGATGCGTTCTGGTCACCGGGGCTAGTAGAGGAATCGGACGCGCCATTTCCTTTCGACTGGCTGAAGCCGGGATGCGCGTGGCGTTGGGAGCCAGGACCCTGGAGCAAATCGAGGAAATAGCCTCGTGTATAAGAACCTCTGGAGGAAAAGCTCTGGCGGTTCGTTTGGATGTGACGGAACCTGACAGCATCTCAACCGCCGTGTCTCAGGTAGAACAACATTTTGGCCCGGTAGAAATCCTGATCAACAATGCAGGTATGGCTCATTTCGATGATATCCTATGCGCCCAAGCCTTGCATTGGAGGGAGATGTTCGAGGTCAACGTGATAGGCCAGCTCCAGGTGACCCAAAGGGTGCTTCCATCCATGCTTCGACAGAACCGGGGCCATGTCGTGATGATCGCTTCCACCTCCAGCCACCGAGCCTATGCCAAACAGGCAGGATATTGCGCATCCAAACATGCCCTGCTCGGTTTCTCCAGAGTGCTTCTGGAGGAGCTGCGTGAAACCCATGTACGGGTTCACCTGATCAGTCCGGGAGGAGTGAACACGGATCTGGCCCGCTCCACTCGGGAAGATCATGTGACAGAGCAATATATGGATCCAAAGGAAGTGGCAGAATCCGTACATTTCGTTCTGCAATACCATTCCATGGGAACCATCGATGAAATCGTGCTCAGGAGACACAAATCGTCTCCCATGCTCTAGATTTGTAGCAAGCCTTTTGTGGGCTCGACAACCCGTTCCCTCGCCACTTTCACAGGCTTCCTTGGCTTGACAACCGGGGTATATCCCTATACATTGACACGCATAAAGAGAGTCGTTTTTTCCTTCTTTATCACACAAAGGAGTTCTCTGTTTTGTCAGAAGAGACTCGCCGAGACACAGAACAACTCTACACGGAGGCAGTTGAACTCTTCCAGCAGGGCGATTACGCTGGCGCCCTGGAACTCTTCCACATGGTATTGAATGAGGACAAGAACTACAGAGATGTGGTTTATTTTGCCAATTTATGTGAAAAGGCCCTCATCCAAGGCCACAAGGCCTCATCAGAGGATGAAATACCGCTGCCTGAATTGGATCTTCCGCCTGACACGGAGGATGAATCTTCGAATCAAGAGGCCATGGGGGAACCTTCCATCCCTGGGTTCAACGAACTGGATCTCCCCGAGGAAGAAGATCTGGACTCCATCCCTCCGCTGGATCAAGAGCCACCTTCCCAGCATCGCCCTGAGATCGAAGAAGAGTTCGATCTGCCCGAAGAGCCCCCCCTCTCCTCGCCAGATCCACAGCCTGTTACACCGACCGAAGAACAACTGTCGGAATGGTATGGCGAGGGCTTGCAATGGCTTCAGGAGGGTCGTTGTCAGGAAGCCTTTGAACGCCTGGAAGCCGTGCATCAGTCCAATCCCAACTTCAAGCGAGTGGCCCGTTATCTGGCAAGGGCAAGGGATGAGCTGGCCAACGCGATAGAAGAAACACCCCAGCCAGAAGAGAGTCTTCCTTCTCCTTCGCTGGACGAATTGTATATGCAATCCATGGAATTGCTGGATCAAAGGCATTACGCTGAAGCCATGGAAAAGTTGGGCGAGATTCGAACCCTTGATCCCGAATACGAGGAGATACGCATTGAGGCCCTGATCAGCGAAGCCATGCAGGGAATCAGTGAAACCAGAGAGGGACAGGAAGATCAAGCAGAATCAACCACGACAATGGAACTCAAGACAGATTCCTCTGCAGGCATGGATCCGACGATCCTTCAGAGGCCTCTGCCAGAAGCGGACCGGTCTGCTCCACCTCGCGCGAGCAGGCCCCCGCAAGCGCCTTCCACAAGGAAGGGTTCCAATAAAGCCCTTCTCGTCCTGGTCCCGGTCCTTCTTCTCATTGGAACACTTGTCTTTGTTTTCATGAAACCAAAACCGCAAAGCCCTCCTGATCCCCAACCCCTCCCGGGAATTGCGGGTCCCGCGAAACCTGTCTCCCCACGCCCCACTCCGACACCCCCTGCTAAGGAGGAACCAACGGCCGTTCCCACCGAAGAGATCCATCTTCGCGAAGATGTAGTGGAGGAGACCTTGTTAAAGGCCAGAGAATTGTTATCCAGAGACAATCTCATTGAAGCTTCCACGGCCTTGCGAGAGTTGCTGCCCGCAGAGAGAGAATTGGATGAAGTGAAGGATCTGGAGACCGATATCGAGAAGCGACGTCAAGAGATGGAAACCGAATGGGCTCAGCGCACGTCCAAGGATGCGGAACGACAACAACTGCTCCGACAGGCAAGAACAGCCCTGAATGCTGGAAACTGGGAAGACGCCCTGACGCTCACAGCGACGATCCTTCAGCAAGATCCGGAGAATACGGAAGTTCAACGGCTTCAAGCCGCAGCCCAAGAAGGACGAACCAAAGAACAAAGGGAAAAAGAGTACCAGTCCTCCATTGCCAACGTGGAAGCCGCTTTGCGTGATGGCAACCTGGACAAGGCTCAAAGCGAATTGGAAAGGGCCAGAGGAATCAAGGGTGATACGGGGGACGTCCAAACATGGTCGGCCAAGATCGAGGAAGAGAAAAACAGTCAAGCCCAATTGAACAAGGAACGAGAAGAACGGGACCAAATCTCTGCCATAGAGAAACGACTTGTGGAATTCCATAACGCCGGCAATGAAGCCGAGACTTTGACTCTATTGGGCGAGTTGCTCGAGCTGGACCCAAGCAATACGGTCGCAGACAGGATCAAGGCGGACATAGCCCAAAGAAGGGCTGCGCAAGACGAAAGAACCTCGCTGAGCACACCATACAGCAGGGCAGAGGCCGCATACAAAGAAGGCAAATACGAAGAGTCCATCCAGATTCTGCAAGGGGCGCGAGACTTGCTTCGCGCTGACGAACGAGCCCGACTCCTGCTTCGAAATTCCACGTTCAACATGGGCATCCAGCGGTTGCAGGCCGACGATGTCGAAACGGCTCTTGTAAAATTTGATGAAGTGGTTGCTTTGGATTCCAATGACGACAAAGCCCGAGAGATGAGAGATACCGCGAAAAGTCTGATCGGACTCAAGAGCAGTCCTGTTCTCTATCAAACCAGCCTTGCAACAGCCAAGAAGGAAGCGAAGCTCAGGGACTGATCCAGATCGGATGAAGAGATCTATAAGGGAGGATACAGTATGAAGTTGACCTACGCTGCAGAGACGGATATGGGTATGCAGCGAGAGATCAACGAAGACAGCATTAAGGTCGCACCGGATTGCCAGCTCTTCGTTGTAGCTGATGGTATGGGGGGACATCAGGCTGGCGAAGTCGCCAGCAAGTTGGCAGTGGACAGCGTAGAGCAGTTTCTTCGATCTCTAGGCTCCAATGTTCGCTTCTCCCCGGATATCGTCAAGCATACCGTCCGTGTCGCAAACGAACGAATCTACAGAAGAGCGGACCGCGAAAAACGCCTCCAAGGCATGGGGACGACCATTGTATTGTCTCTTTTCGGTGAAGATTCCGTCATCATCGCTCATGTGGGTGATAGCCGTTGTTATCGTATGCGTACCCAGCAGATTGAGCAATTGACGCAGGATCATTCCTGGATCGAGGAGCAGGTGCGTCGAAAGCTGGTCACTCGGGAAGAGGCCGCCCGGTCCCAGTACCAGAACATCCTGACACGAGCTTTGGGCACCAGTGACAACGTGGAAGTGGACATTCAAAGCCAACCCTTGGAAGAGGGCGATATCTTCTTGATGTGTTCTGACGGGTTGACCGGGGTCGTGAACAATGACGAGATGCTGGAAATCGTGTCGAGAAAGCGCAACGACCTACAAGTGGCGTGTGACGAGTTGATCAGTCTGGCCAATGAGCGTGGTGCGCCGGACAACGTCTCCGTAATCCTCGTTCAAACCGGCGAAGCCTTAGACATTCAAGTTCCCAGCGTTCCCATCATGCCCGTAACAGAGGAAGAAGAGGCAGTCATGGAACTGGGCGAGACCATGATGGAAGGATCCCTGGAAGAACCCCTTCCTGAAGAGCTCGCCGCCCAGGAAAGAGCGCTGGAGTTGGAGGATGAGGATGAGGATGA
>Ga0114946_10002103_pt1 | contig 13649 bp, 13 predicted proteins | sample WalLakDeSediment_FD_88676 | JGI IMG/M metagenome (GOLD analysis project Ga0114946, IMG submission 88676) | Lake sediment microbial communities from Walker lake, Nevada to study Microbial Dark Matter (Phase II) - Walker Lake 11/02/13 Deep Sediment | ecosystem: Environmental > Aquatic >...
ATGGCGCCTATCACCTCGACGGAGAGGGCCGCGTGCTCTCCCCGGCCGAGATGGTCGACTTCTGGGCCGACCTGGTGGATCGATACCCGATCATCTCCATCGAAGACGGCATGGCCGAGGAGGACTGGGAGGGCTGGAAGCTGCTGACCGAGAGGCTCGGCGACCGCGTCCAGCTCGTCGGCGACGACCTGTTCGTCACCAACACCGAGCGCCTCGCCCGCGGTATCGAGATGGGGGTGGCGAACTCCATCCTCATCAAGGTCAATCAGATCGGTTCGCTCACCGAGACGCTCGAGTGCATCGAGATGGCCAAGCGCGCCGGATACACGTGCGTGATCTCGCACCGCTCGGGCGAGAGCGAGGACACGACCATCGCCGACATCGCGGTGGCGGTGAACGCCGGACAGATCAAGACAGGTGCGCCCGCGCGCTCGGACCGTGTTGCGAAGTACAATCAGCTTCTACGCATCGAAGAGGAGCTCTGCGACTCGGCGGTGTACCCGGGCATGGGTGCGTTCTACAACATCGCGGGTCGGTAGCCCACAAGCAGGAGGCACGTCGGAGGTATGAACGGGCAGGTCCGCCAGGACAGCACGAAGATCCGCATCCCGTACGACTACGGGATGCCGCTCGAGACCGCGCTTGCCCGGCGTGAGCGCCTGGCGGATATGTACGACATCGAGTTCGGCAAGGAGCGCATCTTCCCGGAGCTACTCGACGCACTCCTGTCCGAGGTGCCCGAGGGCGTCGATGTCCTCGAGGTCGGTGCGGCAACCGGCCATCTGACGCGTCCTTTGTTGCAGCGTGCCGGGCACCTGACAGCGCTCGAGCCCTCCGCGGGGATGCTCCGCCTCCTGCTCGCATCCGATGTCGCCGGCTCGCCGAAGCTCTCCACCAAGCACGGCATGGTCGAAGACCTCGACCCCGCCGATTCGTACGACGTGGCGGTCGTGACGTTCACCCCTCGCCGCGGACAGGGTCTCTCCCGGCTCCTCACCGAGCTCGCGCTGCGCGTTCGCGATAGGGTCGTCATGCTTCTCGATGAGGACGGCACGCTCGACTGGGCCTACCTCGCGCGGGCCGCCGCGCACCAGGGCCTCGAGGTGCGATTGCGTATCGTGTGCGGTGAGGCATCTGAAGCCGGGGACGAGGTGCGCAGGGCGGTCGTGCTCGTGGTGCGGGTCGAGAGTTTCTGCCCGGTGGAAGGTCCGGCGCCCGGGCTCGAGCCGATCGCATGGACGGTCGATGCACGCCGGGTCGAGGTTCCCTTCCCTCCGCCCCGTGGTGCGGCCACGCGACTCGTGCGGTACGTGATGGCCGGTGGCGACCGTGCCGTGGTCGTCGAGACCGACCCGCGTGGTGTCGAGCGTCTCTACGGCAACCTCAGGACCGCTGTCCACCGTATCGCCCGCGATCAGCTCACGGTCCGGCGCGACGGCGAGCTCATCCAGGTCATGCGCCTCCCGAAGGCGGATGAGGGCACCGGAGCCTGAGGCGCTGCCGTCCGCAGCGCGGCCGATGGGGTAGAAGGTGAGGAGAGCTCCCGCCCGAACGGCAGCCTGCGAAAGGTCACCTCATGCGCCGCACCAAGATCGTCGCCACCATCGGCCCGGCAAGCGACTCGCCCGCCGTCCTGGACTCGCTTCTCGCCGCGGGAGTCGACGTCGCCCGTCTGAACGCCTCCCACTCGGGCCCGGATGAGCTCGCCGCGCGGCTGCAGGCCGTGCGGGCGGCGGCCGAGCGCGCCGGCAGGTCGGTCGCGGTCATGCTCGATCTCGCCGGACCCAAGCTCCGGCTCGGGGAGATGGAGCCCGGCGCGCGCCTGGAGACGGGCACCGAGTTCTCGATCGTGCCGGGCGAGTGCGTGGGAGACGGATCGCGCGCCTGTCTCAGCTACACGGAGTTCGCCGAGGACGTCGCACCCGGCGACCGCCTGCTGCTCGACGATGGCGGACTCGAGCTGGTCGTGACCGAGGTCGACCACGGTGCAGTGCGGACCCGGGTGGTCACCGGCGGGCCGATCTCGAGCCGCAAGGGCGTGAATGCCCCCGGTGTGGAGCTGAACGTCGATCCCATCACCGACTACGATCGCCAGGTGCTCGCGTGGGGTCTCGGGGCGGGCATCGATCTCGTCGCGCAATCCTTCGTGCGCAGTGCAGACGATGTCGAACGGCTCAGAGAGATCATCGGAACGAGCGGTGTCCCGGTCGTCAGTAAGATCGAGACGTACGCCGCGACCCGGGAGATCGAGGCGATCGTGGCGGCGTCCGATGTCGTGATGGTGGCCCGGGGAGATCTCGGCGTGGAGACCTCGCCCGAGGAGGTGCCCGTCTTGCAGCGCCGCATCATCGAGCTGTGCAGGGAGGCCGGCGTGCCGGTCATCGTCGCCACGCAGATGCTCGAGTCGATGACGGCGGCACCGCGCCCGACCCGTGCCGAGGCGAGCGACGTCGCGAACGCGATCTTCGATCACGTCGACGCGGTCATGCTGTCGGCGGAGACGGCGGTCGGCGCGTACCCCGCGGAGTCCGTCGGGACGATGGCCCGTATCATCGGCCGTGCCGAGGAGTCCGGACCGCCTCCCGCTTCCGTCACGACGACCCACGGGGATGCCGACGACGTCACCGCTGCCGTGAGCGCGGCCGTCTGCGATCTCGCACGCGAACTGCGGCTGGAGGCGATCGTCACCGCGACGCAGTCCGGGGCGACGGCGCGGGCAGTCGCCCGACACCGGCCGTCGGCACCGGTGGTCGCCGTGACGCCCGACCCGGCGGTTGCGCGGCGCCTCTGCGTGGTGTGGGGCGTGCACCCGCTCGTGGTGCCGCTCGCCGACGACACGGACCTCATGCTCGACAACGTGCTCGCCGCGGTCCGCGATGCCGGTCTCGCCAACTCGGGACAGCGCGTGGCGATCACGGCGGGCATCTCGACACGGGTGCCCGGGGCGACAGACTTCATCCTCGTGCGCCCGCTGCCGTAGTACCGGTCGCTCGAGCCTCGACCTCGACCTTGGCTCGAGGTGATACGCGGACGTGACCTGTGCTATCATCCGCCCAAGGTGCACGCGTGCACCGGCACACAGGGTTCGCTGGCCTTCTCACAGGACCTCATTGGCGATGGCTTCGAGGAAATCGACGCGGCACGGGGCTTCAGCGAGCACACGACGGACCGGCGCAGCAGCGCGGTCCGCGCGTGGCTCTTCTTCGCGCACCCGTTCGTCCGGGAAGAGCGCCAAGCCCCGCTCCTCGTCCAAGACCGCGCCCAAGAAGACGGCGTCCAGGCGCACTCCCGCACGGAGCACCGCAGCACGCAAGCCCGCAACACGCGGCACGGCAGCGCGCTCCCCGCGCCGCGCGTGGGCCATCCCGCTCTTCGCGGTGGCGGCCGTCGTGCTCCTCGGCTGGACCTTCTACATGCCGCTTAAGATCCAGTACCAGGAGTCGCGCGAGCAGGCGCGGCTCGAGGCCGAACTGGAGAGCCTCCGCGAGCGCAACGACACCCTGAGTGCCCAGGTCGAGCGTTTGCGCACGCCCGAGGGCGTCGAGGAGGTCGCCCGCGAAACGCTGGGGATGGTCAAGGAGGGGGAGCACGCCTACGTAGTGCTCGATGGTGCGGCGGAGGCCACGGCGTCTACCCTCGCTCAGCAGGCCGAGGATGACGGCTTGCAGGACAGCGTTTGGGACGACCTGCTCGACCTCGTCTTCGGCGCGCGGTAGGGCTGCCGTGAACCCCGGCCCGGATGCGCCGACCCCTGCCGACGAGGCTGTCGTCACCGCCCAGATCGGACGCGTTCCGCGTGGTGACTGGTGGGTGGAGGTCCGGTGCGGGTTCGGGTATCCCCAGGTAGTAGCCACGCCGCCGGTTCTCGACGACGAGACGCCATTCCCGACGCTGTACTGGCTTTCCTGTCCGTGGCTGACGGCTGGCGTGAGCACGATCGAGACCGAGGGCGGCGTGTCCTACTGGGCCGCCCGCCTCGCCGCGGACCGGAGGCTCTTTGAACGACTGCTCCGCGCCGACGAGCAGTACCGTGCACGGCGCGCGGCCCTGGTACCCGCCGAATCGAATCCGTGCGCACAGGTGGGGATTGCCGGGCAGCGCGATCCCGCGGCCACGAAGTGCCTGCACGCGCACGTTGCCACCGCTCTTGCCCGAATCGACGATCCGGTGGGCGGGGAGCTGCTGGCGGTGCTCGGCCGGGAGTGCCCGGACGGCCAGTGCGCATCGTTGACATGCCTGAGAGAGGAAGACTCGTGAGCGCGACCCGCCGTCTTGCCGCGATCGACATCGGCACCGTTACGACACGTCTGCTCGTAGCGGACGTCGGGCCTGCGGGTGTCGCAGAGGTTCTGCGCAGCACCGACATCACGCACCTCGGCGAGGGACTGACCGGCAGCGGTCGGCTGTCGGAGGCGGCGATGGCCCGGGTCGAGAGCGTCATCGCGGGCTACGCGGCTCGCATGCGGGAGATTCACGTGGAGGCGTGGCGCACCGTCGCGACGTCCGCGTCGCGCGACGCGGCGAACGGCGCTGAGTTCGCACGGATGCTCGCCGCCCACGGCGTCGAGCCGGAGATCGTCCCGGGGGATGTCGAGGCGCGCCTTGCCTTCGCCGGTGCGACGCACGAGCTCTCCGGAGAGGGGCTGCTCATCAACGACATCGGCGGGGGCTCGACCGAGCTCGTACTCGGTGCCCGCGCCTCGACGGACCGGTCGGGAGCGGCCGAGGTCCACAAGGCGCGCTCGATCGATGTCGGCTCGCGCCGGGTGACCGAGCTCTTCCTCGCAAGCGACCCGCCGGCCGGCAACGAGATCGAGGCGGCAGCGCGCTGGATCCAGCAGGAGCTGGCGCCGTTCTTCGCGGCCCTGCCCGAGGCGCCGCGGTTCTCGATCGCGCTCGCCGGCACCGCCACGACGCTCTCGGCGATCAACCAGGAGATGGCCCGGTACGATTCGGTGCGGGTCCACGGATCGGTGCTGAGCGTGAGCGAGATACGGGGACTGCTCGACCGCCTCGCCGCGCTCCCGCTCGAGCGCCGGACCACCGAGGTCATCGGTCTGGATCCGGGACGCGCGCCTGTCATCGTGGCGGGAACACTCATCCTGCTTGCGGTGCTCGATCTCGCGGGTCTGGATTCGACGCTCGTGAGCGAGCACGACATACTGTACGGGATCGTGCTCGACCTCTTCGCGCGCCCGGATCCGGGCCCGCGCGGCGAACTCGGGCTTGAGTAATACGGCGGTGTATCCGAATTGGTACAGGAGGGGGCCTTAAAAGCTCCTGGCCGCAAGGCCGTGTGGGTTCGAATCCCACCACCGCTACCAGGTTGTGCCGCGGGAGCGGGGCATGCGTCTACGTGCGCACGCCCCGTCCGGCTCTGTGATACGAACGTCCCGATGGATACCGCCGGCGTGAGCCGGCTGACGCGAGGCCAGGGAGGAGAGTGCGCGCGTGGCCGATGATGCATCACTGCGCCTGTATCGCGCACTCGTGAGACAGGACCCGGCTGCCGCGATCTCGGTCATCGAGAGGGTCCGCGCCGGGGGAACGGCGCAGGCCGCGCTCTTCGACACGCTCTTCGCGCCGGCGATGGCGATCCTCGGCGGTTCGTGGGCGGACGGGTCGATCAACGAGTACACGTTCACCCAGGCCGCCGTCGTGGCCGACCAGATCATGTCGTTCGTCACCCCGCCTGCCGCGGCGCGCGACACCGGGGTCGCCGTGCTCGTCGGCTCCGTGCACGGCGACTCGCACGACATCGGCAAGAACATCATCGCAGCCGCACTGAGGGACGCCGGGCATCGGGTCCTCGACCTGGGGGTCGACGTGCTGCCCGCACGCTTCCTCGAACGGGTCGAAGAGACAGGCGCCCGCATCGTGATCGTCTGCGCCGAGATGCTCTCGACCGCGCACGCGGTGCAGCGGGTCCACGAGATGTTCCTGTCGGCGGAGCGAGCCGACGTTGTGCTGCTCGTCTCGGGCGCCCCGTTCGCCGCCGATACGCGTCTCGTCCGTGCTGTCGGCGCTACCGACGTGGTGCACGGCGCCGAGAGTGCGCTCCGGCTCGTCGGTCGCGCCGCGCTCGGTCATCTCGAGGAGGGGGAGGGCTGATGGCCGAGCGCTCCCCCCAGGTGCTGCTGGCCGAGGGCCTCGCGCGTCAGGGGCGCACCGCGCCCGCGGTCACCGCGTGCCAGCAGGCCTTGCGCATCGACGATCGCGACCCGCTCGTTCACTGCCTCCTCTCCGGGTTGATGCTCTCTGAGGGCTTCTGCGAACAGGCGCTGGCGTCGGCGGCGCGCGCCATAGAGATCGATCCGGGGTGCGCTCCCGCGTACCTCGTCCTCGGCCTTGCGTACGACCGCATCGGCGGCGTGTGGAACCGCTCGGTGCTCGTATGGCAGGAGCTTGCGGAAGTCGTTCCCGATCTCGCCGTTGCGCACGTGCAGCTCGGGGAGGCGCTCTGTGCGGCCGCCTTCCCGGACGAGGCGGTGGCGGCGTGGAAGCGCGCGCTCGAGATCGACCCGCGCGATTCGCGTGCGATGTACGATCTGGCGGTCGCCGCCCTCAAGCAGGAGGGGATGGCCACCGCGCTGCCGGGCTTTCGCAAAGCGGGCGAGTTGGATCCGAGCCAGGACGAGTTCTTCTTCGCACTCACCGGCTTCGATACGGACGTGACCCCCGCCGCGGGTGTCGGGGAGGTGGGTCCCGACGCCGGGGAGCGGTTGGCGGCTGCGCACGCCTTTGCGGCGAACGAGGAGCTCTTCAAGGCCGCGGAGCTGATCCGCATGGTTCTCGGCGAGCATCCCGACAACGTCGCCGCACTGTCGCTCGCGGCCCACCTGTATCTGAAACAGGAGGCCGTGAACGAGGCCACCGCCTGTGCGCTGAGGGCGCTGACGCTCTCCACGCAGACGCCGTCCGCGGTCTACGCCCTCGGAGTCGCATTCGCCCGCCGTCCGGCACTCTCGGACCACGCGGCCAAACTCTTCGCCGCGCTCACCGTGATGGCTCCGGGTCATGCGATGCCCTTCGTGCTGCTTGCGGAGACGAGACTCGCCCTCCAACGCTACAGCGCGGCGGGTGAGGCGTACCGTGCGGCTCTCGCACTCGACCCGGGCTGCGTGCGTGCGCTCTTCGGTGAGGCCGCGGTCGCTCTTGCCGAGGGGGACTTCACGCGAGCGACATGGGCGGTCCGGCGGGCCGCGTACCACGACGTCGAGCGCAGCGGGCATTTCTGGAGACTCTACGACGCCGCTGTCGAAGGGGGTGCGCAGTGAGCCCCGATACCGGCACGCCAGCAACCCGCGCCGCACGCCGCAACCCGCTCTTCCCGCTCGGCGTGAACTACCACCCGCTCGAATCCGAGTCGGCCACCCGGGAGGAGTGGTACGCCGGCGACGTTGACGGGGACTTCGCGCAGTTCGCCGCTGCCCGCCTGACCGTAGTCCGCGTCTTCATCTCCTGGAAGCTCTTCGAGCCGCAGGTCGGCCGCTACTCGGACGAGGCGATGGACCGCCTCGACACGATCATCGAGAGCGCCGGCGCCCACCGGCTCCGCCTCCTCGTCTGTTTCTTTGCCGAGGAGCCGCATGCGCGTCTCCTTGACGTCGTGTGGGGACAGAAGCGTGACCCGCGAACCGATGCGTACCTCATCGAGCGTCAGGCCGCACTCGTCCGGCACATCGTGGAGGCTCACCGTTCGGACAGGGCCGTGTTCGCGTGGGAGCTGGCGAACGAGGCGTTCTGCACGGGCTTCGAATCGGCATCGGACCTCGATTCCTGGGCGGCAACGATGCGGGAGGCCGTGCGGGAGTCCGACCCGGACCGTCCGGTGATGCTCGCCGTCGACGCCGAGACGCTGTTACACGAGACCCGCATCGACGCCCGCGCCGCGCTCGACAACTGCGAGGTGGTGGTGAGCCACCCGACCGCCCGGTATCGCAGCTACGTTGCGGAGGGTCCGGTCACCGCGACCCGCTCGACCTTCCTCGACTCCTACCTCCTCCATTCGACATCGCGCGCGCGTCCGGTGCTCCTCGACGACGTCGGCCCGCACGGTCTTGAGATCTCGCACGCCGAGGAGGCATCGATGCTCCGGTGCGCTCTCTACTCCGGCCTCATGAACGGCGCATCGGGGGCGCTCGTGAGGCGGTGGCGCGACATGCGTACCGAGCCCCGCGAGCCGTACTTCGTCGACCCGTTCGAGGCGCTCGTGGGCGTGTGCGATTCCGACGGGCGCACCAAAGCCACCAGGCGCGAACTCGATCTGTTCGCCCGGATGGTCGCCCGCCTCGACCTGAGGCGTTATGCGCGGACTCCGGAGCGCGCGGCGGTCCTCATCCCGTCGGAGCGCATGGCATCACGGCCGACGTTGGGTTCGCTCTACGCACCGCGCGCCTGCCTCGAGGCGTTCGTGCGCGCGAAGCAGGCGCACATACCAATCACTGTCACCAGGGAGGAGGACCCCTTCGAGCCCTTCTCGCTGCTGGTGGTCCCCTCAGTCACCGATCTTGCCGAGGGCACGTGGCAGCGGGTCGCCGCGTGGGTCCAGGCCGGCGGCTCGCTCGTCTTCTCTTACGGTGGAGGCGAGTTCGGGCCCGAGGCTCGGGATCTGTTCGGAGTCGACTTCCTCGGCCACGGGGGAGCGCGCACGAAGGCCACCTGCCGCGTCGCGCAGCAGGGCGTGCTCGGACGGCTTGAGCCCTTCGAGGTTGCAGCGGAGATCCCGCACTTCGCGCTCTTGGGGCCCGGTGCCTCGACCGTGGTGGCGACCGACGCCGCCGGAAGCCCGCTCGTGACGCTGAGTCGTCCGGGGCAGGGCCGGGCGATCTGTGTCGCCGCACCGTTCGAGCGGGTACTCGGCCAGTCGGGATTGCGAACCGCGCCCGCCGAACTGGCCGCATTCCTGCGCACACTCTACGGGGCGGTGGCCGATGTCTCCGGTTGCGGGCCGAAGGTCGCGTGCGATGCGCCCGAGGTCGAGATCGCGCTGCTTGCCGGTGATGGCGAAGACGTCGTGCTCCTGCTCGATCACGGCGGTAAGGATGTCACGGCAACTTTGAGATTCGAGCAGCCCGTGGCGACCGTCGCCCCGGTCTCGGGGGGAACGCCCATCTCGGTGGGCGGCGTGGAGTTCAGCGTGCCGCTCGGGCCCTTCGGCGCGGTTGCGCTCAAGGTGTGTTACAGGTAGAACCAGCCGTGAGGGCCATAGTGCCACGGAATCGTGGTGCGGGCGGCCCGAACATCCGAGGAGGTCGTGTGGGCGAACCAGTGCGTCTGACGCAACTGTCCAGCAAAGCCGGTTGAGCCGCGAAGTGGGGTCCTGGGGACCTCAAGGCGGTGCTGGCGACGCTCTCGCCGCAGCAGTCCGACGAGTTGATGGTCGGCTTCGAGACGAGCGACGACGCGGCGGTCTACCTCCTCGGCGACCGCGCGGTCCTGCTCACCGTGGACTTCTTCACACCGATGGTCGACGACCCGTACGACTTCGGACGCATCACCGCGGCCAATGCCCTTTCCGACGTCTATGCGATGGGTGGCCGCCCGCTCGTCGCGCTCAACATGCTCGCGTTCCCGTGTCAGATGGACCCCGATGTCGTGGCCCGGGTGCTCCAGGGAGGAGCGGCGACCTGCGCCGAGGCCGGCGTGCTCGTGGTGGGCGGACACACGATCGACGACAAGGAGCCCAAGTTCGGGCTGGCCGTCATGGGAGAGGTCGCTCCGGACCGGGTGGTGCGAAACATCGGGGCCCGCCCCGGCGACGTGCTCGTGCTCACCAAGCGCATAGGCGTCGGCATCATGAACACCGCGCTGAAGGCCGGCGTGGAGACAGAGGACACGCTCGCCGCGGTCATCGAGTCGATGGCCCATCTCAACAGGGCCGCATGCGAGGCCATGGTGGAGATCGGTGTCAATGCCGGTACGGATGTGACCGGATTCGGCCTGCTCGGCCACTTGCAGGAGATGGCGTCCGGCAGCGGTGTGGCCGCCTTCATCGACGTCGAGTCGGTTCCCGTGTGGCCGGGCGCGCTCCAGTACGCGCGGGATGGCGTGAAGCCGGGACGCACGCTCGACGTCATCAACGCGATGGATGCGTGGGTCGAGTGGGGCGGGGTCGAGCGCGCGTGGAAGGACGTGCTCTGCGATCCGCAGACGAGCGGTGGGCTGCTCATGTCCGTTGCCGCCGACCGCGCGGATGCGCTCCTCGCGGCGCTCGAGGCACGCGGAGAAGACGCGCACGTAGTCGGCGGTGTGGTCGAGGGCCAGGCCGGGCACATCGAGCTTCGCTGAGAGCGAGGCATCAGCCGAGCATGTCGCGGTTCGCCGACCGTCGATATTTCCTCTAGTGATTCTCGGCCTTCGATTGGCTTATGATGTCGGCACGACCGATTCTCCGCAGCCCGGGAGGCACCTGTGGGAAAGCGCGTGCTGATCACTACCGACCGCATCGGACGCGGCGACGACGACCTCGGACGTCTCCTCATGCGCAACTTCTGCTACTCGCTCGCGCGTGACGAGCAGCGTCCGTCGGCGGTGATGCTGATGAACGGCGGAGTCCGCCTGGCCTGCGAAGGGTCCGAGGTCCTCGACGACCTGTCGCTGCTCGTCGAGAACGGTGTCGCCGTGAAGGTGTGCGGCACCTGCCTCGACTACCTCAATCTGAGCGACTCGCTCTCCGTGGGCGAGGTGGGCGCGATGCCCGGTGCCGTCGAGTGCCTTCTCGGCCCGGACGACATCGTCACCATCGCGTGAATGCGCGGGGCGCCCTATCCGTGCGGGCTCGCCGGGTGCGCGGTTCCGAGGGAGCTACCATGGGGCAGCCCCCGGCAATCACGCCGGTAGCGCGGGTCGCGCGGCAGGTCGCCGAGCGGGTTGTCGAGGACGTGGCGCACGAGCGTCACTCCGCTGTGCTCGACCTGTGCCTCGGGACGGAACCCGACCTTGCGCGCGACCGCCAGCGAGGCGGCGTTCTCCGGATGCACCATGCTGATGAGCCGGGGGAAGCCGATGACCGCGAAGCAGTGTCGGGCGCCTGCCTGTGCGGCCTCGGTCGCAAGGCCCCTGCCCCACAGATTCGGGTGCAGCCACCAGCCGAACTCGATGTCCGGCGCGAACGTGCAGCCCGGTCCGGCGAAGCCGACGACTCCGCGCGGCTCGCCGTCGGCAGGCTCCCGCAGTTCGAGCGCCCAGCGGCACCAGCCCGCCCGGGCTGCCGTGATGATCTGGCGCTCCAGGAAGGAGCCGATCTGCTCGTCGGTGGCCGCTCTGCCGCCGTTGATGTAGCGCGTCACGCGCGGGTCGCGGGCGAGTACGGCGAACCCGTCGATGTCAGCAGGCTTCCACTCGCGCAGAGTGAGCCGCTCCGTCTCGACCACGACCCCTGTCACCACCGCACCTCCCGTCTCCGCTCTCTCCCGCGCACGCCCCCCGACGAACAGGTAGAATCACCGTCATGGATACCCAGGAACGGCTAAGACAACTCCCAAAGGTCGACGATCTGCTGCGGCACGCGGATGTCGACGTGCTGCTCGAGCTCTACTCACGCACGCTCGTGCTCGAGGCAGCGCGCGAGGCCCTGGACGTGTCCCGCGCCCGGCTGCTCTCCTCCGAGGACGCCGTCTACAGCGAAACGGAACTAATCGCCGAGGTGTGTTCCCGCGCCGAGCTCAAGGCGCGCCGTTCGCTCCATCCCGTCATCAACGCCACCGGCATCGTAGTCCATACGAACCTCGGCCGCTCGATCCTCTCGGAGCGCGCGACCGCGGCGGTGGCCGAGGTCGCGTCGCACTACTCGACGCTGGAGTACGACATCACAACCGGCGAGCGGGGCAGCCGGCACGTCCACTGCGAGGAGCTGCTGTGCAAGCTCACCGGTGCCGAGGCGGCGATGGCGGTCAACAACAACGCGGCCGCCGTGATGATCGCGCTCGCCGCTCTCGCCCGCGGCAAGGAAGCCGTGGTGAGCCGCGGCCAGCTGGTCGAGATCGGTGGGTCGTTCCGCATCCCGGACATCATGCGTGAGTCCGGCGCCACCATGGTCGAGGTGGGCACCACCAACAAGACGCATCTGAGCGACTACGAAAACGCCATCAACGAGCGCACAGGGGTCGTCCTCAAGGTGCACTCGAGCAACTTCCGGGTCGTCGGTTTCACCGAGGAGGTCGGTCTCGAGGATCTCGTGCCACTCGGGCGCGCACACGGCGTGCCGGTCTTCGAGGACCAGGGCTCCGGCGTGCTCGTCGACCTGCGCCCGTGGGGCCTGCCGTACGAGCCCACGGTCGGCGAGTCGATCGCTGCCGGTGCCGACCTCGTGTCGTGCTCCGGCGACAAGCTCCTCGGCGGACCGCAGGCGGGCATCCTCGTCGGCCGGGCCGACATCATCCGCACCCTCAAGCGCCACCCCATGGCGCGCGCGCTTCGCCTCGACAAGATGACGCTTGCGGCACTCGAGGTCACGCTGCGCACCTACCTCGAGCCCGAGACCCTGCTCGCGGAGGTCCCGACGCTGCGCATGATCACCGCATCCGCCGGCGAGGTGGGTGCTCGCGCGGCCGCGTTCGCCGAACGGCTCGCGAGCGCGTGTGAGGAAGCGGCCGTCGTCGATACGGCTCCCGACATCTCGCGTGCGGGTGGCGGGTCTCTGCCGCTCGCGGACATCCCCACCACCGTGGTCCGCGTCGCGCCCGCCGCGATGAGCCCGGTGGAGCTCGAGCGTCGGCTGCGCCTCGGCGAGCCGGCGGTCATCGCCCGCATCAAGGAGGACCGCCTCCTTCTCGACCCCCGCACCGTGCTCGAATCGGAAGTGCCGATCGTCGTCGAGCGCATCGCGAACGTGCTCACCGGAGCGGAGTGAGCGCGGTGGCATCGCTCGTCCTCGGCACGGCCGGTCATATCGACCACGGCAAGTCCACGCTCGTCAAAGCGCTGACCGGCACCGATCCCGATCGCCTCGCCGAGGAGAAGGCGCGGGGCATCACTATCGAGCTCGGCTTCGCACAGCTCACTCTGCCGAGCGGCCGCACGATGGGCGTCGTCGACGTCCCCGGCCACGAACGCTTCGTGCGCCAGATGGTCGCGGGTGCGACCGGCATCGACGTCGTGCTCCTCGTGGTGGCCGCCGACGACGGCATCATGCCGCAGACGCGCGAGCACCTCGCGATCATCGATCTGCTCGGCATCGAGCAGGGTGTGGTCGCGCTCACCAAGGCCGACCTCGCCGACGCCGAGTGGATCGAGCTGGTCTCCGAGGAGGTGCGAGCGCTTGTCGACACCACGTCGATCGCCGGCGCTCCGATCGTGCCGGTCTCGGCCGCCACGGGCGCCGGTATCCCCGAGCTGCTCGAGGCGCTCGACGCCGTTGCCGGCGGGGCCCCCTCGCGTCAGGCGGGCCTGCCCTTCCGGCTTCCGGTGGACCGCGTGTTCACCATCGCGGGTGCCGGCACGGTTGTGACGGGCACGCTCTGGTCAGGGCAGGTCGCGCGCGACGACGCGGTCGAGATCCTGCCCGGCGGACGTGAGGCACGCGTGCGTGGCGTGCAGGTGCACTCCGAGGGAGTCGCAAAGGCCACCGCCGGCCAGCGCGTTGCGCTCAACATCGCCGGTGTGGACCGCGACGGGATCTCCCGTGGCGACGTGATCGCCGCACCCGG
>Ga0114946_10002104_pt1 | contig 13649 bp, 14 predicted proteins | sample WalLakDeSediment_FD_88676 | JGI IMG/M metagenome (GOLD analysis project Ga0114946, IMG submission 88676) | Lake sediment microbial communities from Walker lake, Nevada to study Microbial Dark Matter (Phase II) - Walker Lake 11/02/13 Deep Sediment | ecosystem: Environmental > Aquatic >...
ATGGACAAATTCCGTTCCGGTCGGATGTACATCTACGGCGGGCCGGGCTTCGCGGCCGAGCTGGTGCAGCACAAGCCCCTCTGGCCGGTCAGTTTCCGGCAGATACCTCTGAGCACTGAACTGCCCGTGCTCAGCTTCGCGGCGGCCGCAACAGACGATTATTCCATAGGCCTGAGCTGAACCATACGTCCCGGACATCATCTCTGCCGAGCATACAGCGAGGAAGTGATTCCGTACACATACGCTTGAAAGGATGAAGTACGGCGGCAATTGTGCAGCGCTCCATAGACGAGCGAGAGCCTGTCTCCACCACGACACGTTGCTCTTCGTATCTCCAACACTCCGGGCGCAGCACTGATCGGGTGTTCATCGACATGTACGAATACACAGATATCATTTCTCCGTTTTGAAAGATCTTTCGAATGGACCGGACATGTGATCATTGATAATGTCGCCGAGGTGGTGATGGTGGAACAGTGTTCGCTGTTACAGAGCTTCGGCTCGACCTTGCCGTGAAATCAACAACATCTCGAGCGTGATGTCGCAGCTTCACGTGATTTTCCCATCAGCGAAACTCCACGTATCTAAACGCGTATACCAGCACATGTACACCCGGAGAGCATCAACACATTGATCTTCATGCATTGCGCCGCGTTTCTTCACCCCTGCTTCCGCCCTTGTGGGGTGTGTTGTGGATACTCTAGTGAATTCTTCGTTACAGATCGGAAAAAACATGCGTTACTGTCGGGCAATTCAAAGGGAGAGTTTTGTTTGCCTTGACTCTGTGAAAAATTTTGTTAAATATTCTACTTGGAACAGTTGAGTGTCATGCTACGGTATCGTTGCGCTTTCGCATCGGTACTAATACCATCGGAGGTTGTCGTGTTGCCAGAAGTCAAATCGCGCGAAGTGCGCGAGATAATTCTTGAACGTATCGCCGAGATTCTCAGAAACGAGTACTCTGAAAGTATTCAGGAGTTTACCGCTGATGCTCTCAGTGCTCATCTGGCCTTCAAGGGCGACCCCCACCTCAATGAATTACGACTCGCGCTGGAACGAATGGAACGAGACGAATATGGACGCTGCATTTTTTGTAAGGAAACGATGTCGATTGAGACCTTGAAAAGCAAGCCGACGGCGCATTTCTGCGATCAGTGTTCACGCATTCTCAGTGTACGATCCCGGCCCTCGAACATCACCGTGTCGTCCGGGATGCTCCCTTGAAATCATAGCGGCTTCGATGTTGCGATTGTTTGCAATCACGCATCGAAGCCGCTACGATTCCTGAAACAACATACGCATACCCGTCACAATAGGGAGAAGTGTAAAAAGAGAACAGCATGCGTGACCATAGACGCTGCTGTTCTGCTCAGCGATGCCCGCTTTCAAGCAATGCGAAGAAACGCGTCTCCTCTTCCTCAGCACCCAGAAACTCAAGTCGCATTTCCGGATAGTAGACTTCAAGATCGTCAAGAACATGCGTGCGTTGCAACAGTCGCGATGCATCCTTTTCCGTCGTCAACACTATGTCCGTCCCGGCATTCATCGCCTGCCGTTGAAGTGATGCAAGTTCCGAAGTCGTGAAGCGGTGATGGTCCGGGAAATCCGTATGTGCAAGCGAGTTCACGCCGAGCATGCTCACGGTACGTTGAAACGACGCCGGGGCACCGATTCCGCAGAACGATATCAGCGCGCGTCCAGCGAGATGATCGCGTGGATATTCGGCATTGTCATGCAGTTTGCGAAGACAACGAGGGAGAAAGCGTGTCCTGAACAGTGGCGCTGAAGCATACGCGTGCAATTCCGCGATTATCTTTTCCTGTTGCAACTCGGGTTCGCAGCGGTTGAGGAGAATGATATGTGCACGGCGGAGGTTGTACAGAGGTTCGCGGAGACGGCCTGCGGGGAGCAGGCGTTGCCCGTGAATCCCTTCCATCGCGTCGAGAACGACGATATCGATGTCGCGATGCATCGCCCTGTGTTGAAACGCATCATCCAGTATGATACAATCAACTCCGAAATCCCGGACGGCACGCAGGCATCCGCGGCTGCGCCTTTCATCGGCTACGACTACGGCAGCCGGAAATTTCCGTGCGATTTGTACCGCTTCGTCTCCTCCCATTTCTACGCTTATGATATTTCCGTCACCGTTCGAGACGACAACTGTGCCCCGGCTGTCGCGAGCATAACCGCGGGTCACCACGGCGGGCTTGAGATGTTGTTTCAGAAAGTGCTCCAGCAGACGCTCAACGGTGGGGGTTTTCCCCGTCCCACCCACGGTGATATTGCCGACGGACAGTACAGGGACGGAAACACGGTGTATGCGCGTCAGCGATTTGTCATACACCGCATTCCGGAGATAAAGCAATGCACCGTATACTCGGGCGAGAAAATGTTTCACTCGCGCGCTTCCACTTCCAACGTGACAATTCTGTACTGCGCATGCATGAGTTTCTCGAGTTCAGCACGCTTTTCATCCAATGCTTCACCCTCTAGGCTTGGATCGATATGTATGGGATCGCTGAACAACACCCGGCATTTCGTGAACGGCATCGGAATCTCGAAGCGATCCCAGTTCTTCAACCGCTTGCACCACTTGTACCCCACACTCAGCATCACCATTGGGACATGCATGGTTTGCGCTACTCGAACCGCGCCCATTTTCAATTCATGGTACGGTCCACGGGGCCCATCGGGAGTAACACACAGGATACGGCCACGTTCTACAGCTTCGCGCATCGCCTGCATGGCCTCGCGATTGCCGCGACTGCTGGAGCCGCGCAGCACCTCGTAATTCCAGGATTGCAGCAATTTCGCGAGCAGTTGCCCGTCCCTGCTCATGCTCACCAACGCGGCGGCATTGCGTTCGCGCATGTACCACCAAGGCCAGATCATGGACCCATGCCAGAACACGAGCACGAACGCCTTTTTTTCGCGCAGAAGCGAGGCGATCACCTCACCGTTCTCAACGCTGAAGCAAATCGTCCGCAGAACGACGGAGATCAGTATGCGGAGTATCAGAACACGCATACGGCAACTACCGATGTGGCACTACAATTCATAATGCTCCGGGCGGCGATCCGAGATAATGTCGTTCCAAGGAGAAAATGCCTTCCTCTCTGCTTTGCTACAATCAATATCCGCCATGATCCAGCCTTCGAAACTTTCGTCGGCGTCGGCGAGCACATCGCCATTGGGCGCCACGATCTGGCTATTACCATGGAATGTCAAAACATCATCCCCGCGGGTCTCACTGCCTGTACGATTCGCGGTCACGGTAAATACGCGGTTCTCGATAGAGCGGGCCACCATCATTGGCCTCCAAAGCGTCGGTGAAGCGACCAGGTCACTCGGGTGCGCTATCACATGCGCCCCCTTCAATGCCATTGTACGCGCTGCTTCGGGAAAGCGCCAGTCGTAACAGATCATAATGCCGTAGCGTATGCCGTCATACTCGACCACCTGAAATCCAGTATCCCCAGGAGTGAACAAGAGTTTTTCCTCACCGAACAGATGTATCTTTCTATACACATGCGTTGAAGCATCGGGCAATATGGTCACTGCGCTGTTGAAGAATCCTCCAGGAGCTTTCTCGGCGATACCCGCCACAATGATCATGTGCCGGCTTCGTGCAACTTCGCGCAAGCTCTGCACGGTGGGTCCGTCGCATGCCTCGGCGACGGATTCCAACTGCCCTGAATCATGAAAAAAATACCCGCTTGTACATAATTCTGGTAGAACTGCAAGTTGGGCGTCGCAATGCGTCACGTACTTCAGAATCGTGTCGAGATTCGCTCGAACATCAAGAAACACCGGTCGAAATTGCAATGCGGCAACGATCATGCTGTTGGAATCCCGTCATTTGCGATTTGATGGATGGTATGCATCGAGTTTGGGCTCATAGAACAGAATATTCATGTTCGTATCACGTATGGTTCCGCCAGATGGATAGTACAGAAAATCGAGCAGAGTATCGCTGGGTTTGCGCGATGGCCGGCCGTTCAAGGAGTAGAAGCTGACAGTATAAGCACCCAGAACAGGCATGGCACCCTGGATCTGACGCAATACGTTGTCAGTAGAGTAACAATGAATGTCAGTCATCGGAAGGCCCATGAAATGCGATCAACGAGATATCACCGTGTGTCGCATTCAGCAGCGAGCGATGCCGCGAATTGCTCGGCCTGATCGCGCGTCACGAACCAGCGACTGAGAAGACATTTGCTACCGAAGAGTCGTTTCTTCCATTTACGAATAATCCATGACATGGGATCGTCAGGGTCGTGAAACAGAGTGATGACGCAGCGATCGTGTTTGTGGAGAGTGGTTTCGAACGTGCTCATGATGGCTGTCCAACGCAGTTGACACAGTTGCACCGATTCTCCAACGTCAATTCGGACGTGAATCACCGGCAGTTGTTTGTGAAATATACGTTAAAGTGCGGGGTGGAAACAACGCGCACCCGCTCGAAGCGATATGGCAGTTCGGAATGTCATTTCTCCAAACCCGGGCATGATGTACAACTGTTCACTCCTGTAGAATCGTGAATTCCACGCGCCTGTTGAGCTGTCGACCCTCATCCGTTTCATTGCTTGCGACCGGTCTGTTTTTACCGAAACCTCGTGGTATCAACCGGATATCGGAAATTCTGTGTGCAGACAGATATCTGACGACAGCTTGTGCCCTGCGGCGTGACAGTCTGATATTATACTCGTGCCCACCGACATCGTCGGTGTGTCCGTCGATATGAATAATCATGGTTTTCCGTTGCGCAAGAAAATTCGCCAATCGAGCGAGTTCGGGTTTGGACTCATCGCGTAGTACATCCGAATCGAAATCGAAAAAAATGTTGTTCAGACGTATCGAGCTTCCGCGGGTCAACGGCGCGAGAACCAGGTCCCGCTCAACTTCGTCGTACGACCCGAGCTTAGTCAAATCCAAATATTCGCTAATCGGATAATGCCCTTCAGCCAGAGCGTGAAAGCCGTACTCGTACCCCATCGGTAGTGCGATGGTGTAATCACCCGTCTTGGGGTCCGTCACGGCGGTTCCGATTTCAGCACCGTCTTTCAACCTCTCGTAGGATATTTTTGCGGGGACGACCTTCCCCATGGGGTCACGCACTCTTCCGCTGACAAGCATGACTGGTATGGGACGTGCATCTTCAGGCAAGGCAATACGAAAAATATCGCTTTTGCCGTATCCTTCGCTCGTGGACACGAAGTACGCATGCTCGCCACTGGCTGGAATGGTGTAATACGCATCCCACCCAGGAGTGTTGATGGGATAACCGAGATTTCTCGGGCGCGACCATTTTTTCCATGAGTGATCCTCCCTGCGCGTCATGTACACGTCGTTGCTGCCGAATCCTCCCGGCCGATCGCTGGAGAAGTACAATGTGACACCGTCTGCGGCGATGAAGGGTGTGATATCCTGATACTCGCTGTTGATGCTCGGACCCATGTTCTGAGGCTCCGTCCACGTATCGTCGGCACGACGAAAACTCACATACAGATCCCGCCCGCCTATCGAGTCGGCTCGGAGCAGACTCATCACGATCACCTTGCCATCGGGAGACATCGTGTATTCAGACAAATCGGAAAGGTTTCGAATGTTCTCTATTTGCAGATTCACTGGAAATGACCAAGCGTCTCCGTCACGAAACGTCATCGACAATCCCTGGCGCTGCGATCCGTCAGGCATATACCGGTTGCCCAGCAGTAAGGCATTGTTGTCGGGCATAACGGCGCAAACAAAATTGAACCCATCGGTGTTCAGCGGTGGACCGATATTGCGGGCTTTGCTCCATGTGCCATCGGGTTGCAGTTCGCTATACCAGATATCGTCGCGGCGGTCGCGTCCGGTATTTTCAGGATGATCTTTTCTGACGAAAAACAGCGTCTTTGCATCAGGTGATATGACGGGCAATACTTCGTCGTATTCGGAATTGATCATCGGACCAAAATTTTCGCGTTGCAGCATATCCCGTTGCGCCATAATCGTTGGCGGAATGCACCATGCCGCTATAGTTATCAGCAGTAGTATTGGAATACGTGATTTGAATGTTCGCAATTTTCAACCCTCAGGATACTGTTCCTGTTTTTCGATTCGCGCGTGGCAATCATACGTGCTACAATCGCATAGTTGCAATAGTACATTTTTTTTCCGTCTTCTGAAAGGCATGAACGTACCCCTATTCAATCACCCACTTCATAAGGAGAATACTCTCGTGTACCGATATTCTGCAATGTGAAGAAACTCTTTACATGCGATTGCATCCTACGCGGCGATACTCACCATACACTCGAATACTCCCTGTGGCTTCATCCTCAGATGTGAGTGTATAGGCACATCTATTGCAGCCATGAGCATTTTCCAACACGTTGCAACGGTTGGTCTGCTTATGTAAAAGCATACACACCTTCCTGAGTGGAGTCGCTTCGATGTGACATTTGCCGAGTGCCTGTGCAAGGCCTACCGGGTTCCAAACCGCGCGAGCGGGTAAATGAAACACGTCTCGTTCAAAGCAATGATTCGACGCGATCCAGCAAAGTATCCATCAAGCGGGCTGTTGCCGCGATTGCTTCGCGCCCACTCATGTCAACACCGGCGTCGCGCAGCAGGTCCATGGAATAGCGCGAACTCCCACTCTTCAGAAATGCCAAATAGCGTTGCAGTGCCTCTTCTCCACCGCTGAGCAAGGATTCCACAATGGCAACTGCGGCCGAAAGCCCTGTCACATACTGGAATACGTAGAAACTTCTGTAAAAATGTGGAATACGTGACCAATTCATAGCGAAGTCGTCGTCCATACCGAAGGCCGGTCCATAATAACGGATGTACAACTCCCTCATTATTTCGTTCATGATAGCAACGGTGAGAGGGTGTCCCGCCTCGGCTTCGCGGTGGACGTGCTGTTCGAATTCGGCGAATAACGCTTGGTTATAGACAGTACCGCGAATCGTGTCTATGTAGTGCAGCAGCAATTGAAGTTGCAGTTCTCTCTCGGGTCGCTCGGCAAGCAGATGATGTACAAGCAATACTTCATTGCAGGTGGAGGCGACCTCGGCGCAAAATATCGTGTACCCGCCATACACTGGCGGCTGATGCTTCCATGTGTAATACGAATGCATGGAATGGCCCATCTCGTGGGCGAGAGTGAACATGTCCTTGAGCGTATTCGTGTAGTTCATGAGAACAAATGGATGCGAGCCGTACGTCCAGGCGGAGTAGGCGCCCGATGCCTTTCCGATGTTCTCATATACATCCACCCAGCCGCCGTGCAGTCCCTGACCCAGATCGCGGCTGTAGTCCGGGCCGAGAACATGCAGCGCTTGCTCGACCATGGAGCATGCCTCTTCCCAGCCTACTGATACATGCGCCTCCGGAAGCAGGGGAACATACAAGTCCCATGGGCGCACAGTGTCGAGACCGAGTAACGATCTGCGCAATTCCATGGCGCGGTGCAATGGTTTCAAGGACTCGTTCACGGTACTAATCACGTTGTCGTACACCTCGCCCGGTATGTTGTCCTCGAACAAAGCCATATGCTGAGTGGATTCGTAGCCGCGGGCGCGGGAATAGAATATTTCGCGTTTGATCTGCGCATTCAGCATACCGGCAAGCGTGTTCCTCCAGGCAGAATACGCACCGTACAACGCTGCGTACGCATCGTGACGGACCCGTCTGTCCGTCGACTCCTGAAGCTGAATATACCTGCCCTTCGTCACTTCCACATCGTTGCCGTCTTCATCCACTATGCTACCGAAACGTATGTCCGCGTCATTGAACATGCTGAACAAGGTCGCAGGTGCACTGGTTGCTTCCAGGGAGAGTGCCAGCAATTCTTCTTCACGCGGTGCAAGCGTGAATGGTTTCATGCGAAGTATCTCGTCGAGATGATGTTCGTATAGTGCGAGAGCTTTTTCCGCATCCAGAAATTCCTGTACTCGCTGTTCGGGAATATGCAGCAACTCGGGGACGACCCAAGCCGTCGAGGCGCTCAGCTTGGCATGCTGCGACCTGACTCTGTCCGTCAAAGCTTGGTATGTTGGATTCGTGGTATCTTCGTCATACCGCCGATACGCATAGCTCCCCACCTTGCCCATCAGAATGTTCAGATTATCGGCGAAACGCAACCACCGCAACAAGGTCTGCGCGGATTCTCCCAGCGTACCGCGGAAGGATTCTAACTCTTCGAGCAAGCGTTCGACATGCGCAAAATCCTTTTCCCATTCGTCGTCCGACGCATACATATCCACCAATTTCCATTTCCACTCCGAATCAATGTGTTCACGTGCCTGTGGTGCGCCTTTGCCGGCAAAGGTCTGCTTGCTTGTCATTGTTCTTCCATCTCTGTGAAATCAATGCGAGAGTCTTTCATCGCAACGAGCGAAGCAGTCGTAGCGCCTCTTCGGCTTCATTGCTTCCGCGATGTTCCTGCCGTACTTGTTCGAGTACGCGTCGAGCTTCCGTGTTTTTCGCTAAAGCAAGCAAGGCACGTGCCCGGCCAAGTTTCGCCGCTGCCGCTTTGTCTGTTCCAGCACATTTCAGCGTCCGGGTAAAACACTGGAGCGCCATTTCGTGTTTTCCCGATTTCATTGCCGCTTCACCCATCCAATACAGACAGTTGTCCACCATATCATTCGGCTTGTCCTCCCGGAGGAGATGTTCGAACGCGCGATACGCCTCTTCATACCGTCCGCTGTTGTAGGCGCTGAGAGCTGTTTGGTAATATCCGAGAAATTCCAGGTCTGGTGCGACCCCGTGCCTGTATGAAGGTGGAGCGGCCAGGGAGGATTGCGCATCCGCGACAACCGGAGTATCACCCGAGTCAACGGCATCGATCAATGTTCCCTCGATGTATACATCCTCGGCAGTCGGAATATCTATCGTCGACGAAGCTGGCGGGTGGCCTTCGTTGTAATGCAGCGACTCAGCCAAGCGTGCGGTGAGCTGTTTATTCTTGTCGTCAAGCTGTAAATTTTCGCGCTCGATAGCTGCAAGGCGATCCAGCACCAGATCGGAATGCGATCGGAATTCCGCAAGCTGAATCTCGAGCGAGTCGATACGCGAGCGCAGCGCGAGATTCTCCTCTTCCAATTCGATCAACGATACGCATGCCTGTGAGAGCAATGCAATAAGCATTGCGATGGGAAGGACGATACGCTTGGATAGTACATTCATCATGTTTCCAATATGCTTCGTGATCGTCCGTGGTGCACGGCGTCGGCGAATTCCCGGAGTTCCGAGCGATGTTCCTCGCACTCGAAATGGTTGCCGACAACGACAATCGATGCCCCGGCGCTCACCATTTCTGCTGCGAGTCCGGGTGAGCGTATGCCGCCGCCGACGACAACCGGGATATCGACCAGCGAGCTGACCATTCGTATCATTTCCAACGGAACCGGCTGCATCGCACCACTACCGGCTTCGAGATAGACGAGTTTCATGCCGAGCATTTCCGCTGCGAGTGCATGCGCTGCGGCGATCTCCGGCTTTCCGCGCGGAATGGGTTTACTGTAGCTCATGTACTCCGTGGAAGTGACTGTATCGGACGAGATGATCATATACGCTGTGGGGATGGCTTCCAGACCCAATGCACGGACCATGGGTGCGGCCAGGACATGTTGTCCGATCAGTTGCTCCGGATTTCTTCCGCTGATGATAGAAAGGAAGAGTATAGCATCTGCTTCACTTGATATCTGATGAATACCGCCCGGAAATATCGTCACCGGCTTGCTCGCAGCGATTCGAATATGGTGGAGGCATTCTTCGAACGCAGGGAGCAGTGCGAGACTGCCGCCGACGAAAAATCCATCCACGCCATGTTTTTCAGCTTCGCTAACGAAACCAGGCAGTTCCGCAAGCTCCGCCTTATCGGGATCAACCAGGACGAAGAGCAACGGCATGCTCTCGTCATGCGCTGCTCGTAAAGCATCGTATACCTTCGTTGGCGGTTTCATGCTCCAGCAATCTCCCGAATAAGTGCTGAGGCTTCCGCCAGTACTGCATCGAGCGCGGCGACGTCCTTCGCACCGGCCGTGGCCATGTGCGGACGACCGCCACCGCCACCACCGAGTTTCTTTGCTAGCCGCGATACGATGGCACCCGCCTTGACACCTTTCGAAACCAAATCGTCAGTGACGACGCATACGAGCTGCACCTTGCCGTTTATGACAGACGCAAGCACTCCCACGCCTGAACGCAGTTTTTCCCGCAAAACATCACCGAAACCCTTGAGCTGCTCGATATCGTCCGCATCGAGCCGGGCGACGACGATATTCCCGTCATTCCAGGCTTCCGCTTGCGCAAGAAGTTGGTCAATGCGTCCGGTACCTTGTTGCAGTGCGATTCTGGACACCTCCTTCTCGAGCTGTTTCGCGCGATGCAGAAGTTCTTCTTCCTTCACGCGCTGCTCGGCGAACCGAACATGTAATCGTTCGATGTATCGCAGAACACCGCGCCCCGTAACCGCTTCGATGCGTCGTGTTCCGCTGGCTATTGACGCTTCGGAGGTGATTTTCATCAGTCCGATATCCGCGGTGTTTTTCACATGCGTCCCGCCGCAGAACTCCATGGATACATTTTCGACTTCAAGAACATTTACGAAATCGCCGTATTTATCTCCGAAAAACATTAACGCTCCCATATTGCGGGCTTGCTCGAAAGGAATATCTCTGTGATGCTGCACTGGAATACCGGCAAGAATATTCTCGTTAACCATCTGTTCGATTTCCGCGAGCTGCTGCTCATCGACTTTCTCGTAATGCGAAAAATCGAAACGCAGGTGTTCGGGATCCACAAGCGAGCCGCCTTGCTGTACGTGCGCACCGAGGACCTGGCGCAAGGCTGCGTGCAACAAGTGCGTGGCGGTGTGATTGCGCATGGTATCGCGTCGTGCTCGTGCATCCACCTCCGCGTATACGACATCGCCCAGCGCCGGTGCGAACCCCGCGCTCGGGTCCACAACGTGTACCAAGCCGCCATCTATCCTGAGCAATGCGGTAACGTCCACGCGTTGATCATTCCACGACAACGACCCTGAATCACTGACCTGACCACCGGCTTCGATGTAGAATGGTGTGACATCAAGCATAACATAGAGAAAACCGCCTCGCCGCCCCAACCCGACGACAGTCGCATCCACAGTCAACGTATCGTACCCCACGAAATGGCTTTGCACGAGCTTGGTGTCGGTATTAAGCTCGACTTCTTCGGAATCTGCCGATGCTGATACGGGGAGCCGACGTTTCGTCACATCACGCGAGCGCTGCTGTTGTTCGGCGAGCAATGCCTCGAAGCGAGTTTCATCAACATCGAGACCACGTTCAGATGCGAGCAAGCTGCTCAGATCGAGGGGAAACCCGAATGTATCGTAAAGTTTGAATACGTCTTCCCCGGGAATGATGCGCTCTCCGCGTTCGACGACACGACCGACAATATCCTCGAAAATCTCCAATCCTCTGTCAAGCGTCGCATTGAAGCTCTCTTCCTCCGCGCGTATCACACGTTCGATAATGGGGCGTTGCTCGAGAATGTCCGGAAACACCGCTCCCATGGTATTGCACAAGGGTTCGACGAAGCGCCAGATGAAAGGTTCACGCATTCCGAGGTTTCTGCCGAAACGAGCCGCACGCCTGAGAATTCTGCGCAGAACATAGCCGCGACCATCCGGTCCCGGCATGGCACCGTCCGCAATGGAGAATGTCAACATGCGCAGGTGATCCGCAATGACACGCATAGCGACGGCATTTTCCTCGTCGTGGTATTCCCGCCCGCACAAGCGGGCTATACATTCTATTATGGGCATGAACACGTCGGTATCGTAATTCGACCGCCTATCCTGCAAGACGGCGCAGATGCGTTCGAATCCCATGCCTGTATCGACGTGTTTCCTCGGAAGTTCGATCAATGTGCCTTGTTCATCACGATCGTACTGAATGAACACGAGGTTCCAGATTTCCATGACTTCAGCCACGCCGGCATTCACGAGCGAGGAGGCGTTGCCGTCCTCGGTACGATCAATGTGAATTTCCGAGCACGGGCCGCACGGACCGGTTTCACCCATTTCCCAGAAATTGTCTTTCGCTCCGAAGCGATGTACATGTGCAGGGTTGATGTCCGTGCATGTCAACCAGAGATCGAAGGCTTCGTCATCGTCTTCGAACACGGTAGCATGCAAACGTTGCTTAGGCAGTTTCCAGACGTCGGTCAGCAATTCCCACGCCCAGGTTATGGCTTCGCGCTTGTAATAATCGCCGAAGCTCCAGTTTCCGAGCATTTCGAAAAATGTGTGATGATAGGTATCCCTTCCGACCTCCTCGAGATCGTTGTGCTTGCCGGAAACGCGAATACATTTCTGCGTATTCGCGGCTCTCGAATAGTCACGCGTACCTGTGCCGAGGAAGACGTCCTTGAACTGATTCATCCCTGCATTGGTGAAAAGCAGCGTCGCATCGTCGTGCGGAACGACTGGTGATGATTCGACGATGCGGTGCTCCTTGGATGCGAAAAAATCGAGAAAACTCTGGCGTATTTCCGTTGAATTCATGTGGCGTGTTGTAGCGGGGGTTAACGAATCACATTTCGATTTGCGTGTGCAGAGCGATTTCTTCAAGAATACCACTGACGCGAAGGCATTCCGGCATCGCACCGACGTACACACAGGCCTTACCCCGTGTATGTACTTCCCACGCGATAGCTTCGCCCTTCTCACGGGAGCATCGAATGGCCTTCATCAATTGAACGATCACATCCTCGAATGTATGCACGTCATCGTTGAACAGTATCACCTTGGCGGGTTCGTCGGTATCGGTTCCATCGGTGACGTCGGTTTCTATATCAGGGATTTCCGCAGGGTTCACAATGCAAGTATGCTCATTGAAACGTCTATGACTGAAAATACGCATTCCTGCATTGCTCATGCAAGGAGGAAGGTCCGGAAAGCGCAGCGGGGTGTCGCATCGCATATCATTCTAGCCGAATCACAGTTATAAGAACGTGTACGTATTTCGTCGCGTCCTATCGAATATGCGCTGAATGCTGTGGGAGTGGATTCCGGTTACAGACAAAGCTGCGCGCTGCGTCAGAGAAGCATGAGTACGCCGTCCATCGCACCGATGCGCTCTCGACGGTACAGTGCCGTTTCAGCCGACTCGACGTAAATTTCTATTCGATACGAGGCGTAGTTCTGTTTCGAGGACGGTCGTTCGGTGATCTGGAATGTACTTTCGCCTTGCAACTCTTCCAGCAGAGAGTGCAGCATCGCAAAAAACGCACTGTCAGAACGGGCTATAACTGTAATGGGATAGGCACCGGGAAAAACATGATGTTCGCGAATCACCTCAAGAAGTTCATCGCGGCTAAAGCGGCGGTTGTCGTAGTTTGTCGTGTTCATAGTAAGAATGTACATCGCGATGGAATGCTTGGCAAGGCTATAGACGAGTTGCATGGGAACAATTTGGTAGGCTGATTCATGGATCGCCCTCCAACTGTGGCGGTTCATGGAACGCCCTCCAACGGTGGCGGTTCATGGAACGCCCTCCAACTGTGGCGGTTCATGGATCGCCCTCCAACCGTGGCGGTTCATGGATCGCGCCCCAACGATGGCGGTTCATGGATCGCCCTCCAACCGTGGCGGTTCATGGATC
>Ga0114946_10002105_pt1 | contig 13648 bp, 12 predicted proteins | sample WalLakDeSediment_FD_88676 | JGI IMG/M metagenome (GOLD analysis project Ga0114946, IMG submission 88676) | Lake sediment microbial communities from Walker lake, Nevada to study Microbial Dark Matter (Phase II) - Walker Lake 11/02/13 Deep Sediment | ecosystem: Environmental > Aquatic >...
AGCCGGCCGTCGGCCGAGGGCGCACAGCCGCTGGCGATCTTGAGCGCCTCGACGGCCATCATGCTGCCGATGACGCCCGTCACCGGGCCGAGAATGCCGTTGCCCCGGCAGTTCTCCAGGTCCTCGGCGTCTTCCTCCCACAGGCAGCGGTAACAGGGCGCTCCCGGCCGGTCGGCGCGGAACACCGCGAGCTGTCCCTCGAAGCGGATGGCCGCGCCGGACACCAGCGGCTTGCGCGCCGCGACGCAGGCGGCATTCACGGCGAAGCGCGTGCCGAAGTTGTCGCAGCAATCGAGCACGATGTCGGCGGCGGCCACCGCCGCGGCGAGCGACTCGCCCGCCAGGCGCTCATTGACCGCCGTGACCGTCGTGTCGGGATTCAGTTCGCCAAGTCGCCTGGCCGCGGCCTCGGCCTTCGGGAAACCGACGTCCTCGGTGGTGAAGAGCACCTGCCGCTGCAGGTTCGTGATATCCACCCGGTCGAAGTCGCTGACGACCAGCCGCCCGATACCGGCTGCCGCGAGGTACAAAAGGGCCGGCGAGCCCAGTCCGCCGGCGCCAATCACCAGCGCCGTGGCGTCGCGCAAGCGCGCCTGCTCGGCGGCGCCGAAGCCGTTCAGCGCCAGGTGGCGCGCATAGCGGTCCACCGTCATTCGATTACTCCACGAAGCGGCATTCGGTCACCCGGTCGTGCCCGGCCGCGTCCTTGTAGATCTTGATGTCATGGTAATGCTGCGCTTCCAGCAGCCGGCGCAACGGGATGTGCTGGGTCGGGCCGTGCTCCAGCAGCAGCCAGCCCTGGCGCACGATGTAGTTGTGGGCGCGGTCGAGAATAGCGCGGAAACACTCCATGCCGCCCGGCCCGGCATCGAGCGCCAGCCGAGGCTCGAAGCTTGCGTCGCCCAGCGTGAGGTGCGGATCGTCTTCGGCCACATACGGCGGGTTGCCCACCACGACGTGGAATTTCTCGCCGCGGACGGCATCGAACCAGTCGCTTTCACGAAACTCGACGTTGCCGAGCTTCTGCAGCCTGGCGTTGCTCCGGGCCACTTCCAGCGCCGCCTGGGACAGATCGACGCCAACGACCGTGGCGCGAGGCCGTTCACGGGCGATTGCCAGGGAGATTGCGCCAGAGCCGGCGCCCAGATCGAGCACCCGGAGTTCCTGGTCCAGGGGGAGCCGCAGCAGCGTGTGCTCCACCAGCAGTTCGGTCTCGGGACGCGGGATGAGCACGTCCGGGCTGACCTTCAGGGGCATCGACCAGAACTCGCGAATGCCGGTCATGTAGGCGATCGGCTCGCCGGAGAAGCGCCGCCGCAACAACACCTCGTACTGCTCTGCCTGGGCGCGCGTCAGCTGCCGTTCGCCCCAGGCATGCAGGAAGCTGCGCGGCTTGCGCAGCACGAGGCCCATCAGGAGCTCGGCCTCGAGGCGCGGGCTGTCCGTGAGGGTCTGCAATATCGCCGTACCGTCGTCGACATATTGCTTGATTGAAAGGTCGAAGTCGTCGTCAGCCATCTCGGGTTCGGCGTTCCGGTCCGGAGTGTAGAATACGCTGCTTGCCGGGCGCGCGACACCGGCGCAATGTCAGGTTCGGCTGCGGAGGGGCGATGAGGATCTACCGAAACGTGCTCGAGATGGTCGGCCGGACGCCGATGCTCGAGGTGACGCGGATGGATACCGGCTGCTGTCGCCTGTTCCTCAAGCTTGAACTGATGAATCCGGGCGGTTCCATCAAGGACCGCATTGGCATCTCGATGATCGAGGAAGCGGAGCGTCGCGGCGACATCAAGCCCGGCGACCTGCTGGTCGAGGCGACCGCCGGCAATACCGGCATCGGCCTCGCGCTCGCGGCGGCCCAGAAGGGGTACCAGCTGGTGCTGGTCCTGCCCGACAAGATGAGCCAGGAGAAAATCTTCAACCTGCGGGCAATGGGCGCGGAAATCGTCCTGACCCGCTCCGATGTCGGCAAGGGCCACCCCGAGTATTACCAGGATCTCGCTCAAAGCATCGCCAGGGAGCGCGGCGGCTATTACGTCAACCAGTTTGGCAATGCCGACAACCCGAAGGCGCACGAGGAGACCACTGCGCCGGAAATCTGGGAACAGATGGAACAGGACGTCGACGCCATCGTGGTCGGCGTGGGCTCGAGCGGCACGATCTCGGGAATGACCAGCTTTTTCCGCCGGGTGGCCCCGGATCTCGAGTTCGTGCTCGCGGATCCCGAGGGCTCGATTCTCGCCAACTACATTCGCACCGGCGAGATCGTTCCCGGCGGGCCCTGGCTGGTCGAGGGCATCGGCGAGGATTTCATCCCGGACATCTGCGACCTGTCGATGGTGCGCAGCGCCTACACGATCAGCGACGCCGATTCCTTCTCAGCGGCAAGGGAGCTGCTGCGGCAAGAGGGCATGCTGGCGGGATCCTCGTCCGGTACGCTGCTGGCGGCCGCGCTGCGCTACTGCCGGGAGCAGCAGAAACCGAAGCGCGTGGTCGCCTTCGCGTGCGATACCGGCAACAAGTACCTCTCCAAGCTGTACAACGATTTCTGGATGGAGGACCAGGGCTTCATCCGGCGCGAGGAGCACGGCGACCTCCGCGACCTCATCGGCCGCCCGCACGAGCATCGCGCCACGGTCACCGTGGGCGCGGAGGACGTCATCACGACCGCGCACAACCGGCTTCGTAATGCCGGTTTCTCCCAGTTGCCGGTAATGGACGGCGATCGGCTGGTCGGCGTGATCACCGAGGACGACATCATTCGGCTGGCGTTCGGTCGCCCCGCGCTGATGGCCGAACCGGTACGCATCGCCATGCGGACCCGGTTCCTCAAAGTGGACAAGGAGACCTCGCTGGACAACCTGGTCGCGCTGCTGCACGGGGATTCCTACGCGGCGGTGACCGAGCAGGGCGGGGAACGGTTCCTGGGCCTGATCACCCGGTCGGACGTGCTGAATTACCTGCGGCGGCTCCACCAGAAGGAAACACAATGAGCAACAGCGAGCGGCGCAACGGCTTCGGCACCCGCGTCATCCACGCCGGCCAGGCGCCGGACCCGAGCACCGGCGCGGTGATGCAGCCGATCTACGCGACCTCGACTTATGTGCAGTCGAGTCCCGGCGTGCACCAGGGCTACGAGTACTCCCGTACCCAGAATCCCACGCGCATGGCCTGGGAGCGCTGCCTCGCTGACCTCGAGAGCGGCACACACGGTTTTGCCTTCGCGTCGGGGATGGCGGCGATCGCCACGCTGCTCGAGCTGCTGGATGCCGGCAGCCACGTGGTGGCGATGGATGACCTGTATGGCGGCACCGGGCGGCTGTTCAACCGGGTGCGGGCGCGCAGCGCCGGGCTGCGGGTCAGCTATGCCGACCTGTCGGCGCCCGCGGCCCTGGGCCAGGCGCTGCAGGACGACACGCGCATGGTGTGGATCGAGACGCCGACCAACCCGATGCTCAAGCTGGTCGATATCGCCGCGGTGTCGGCTGAGGCGAAGGCGCACGGCGCGCTGGTGGTGGTGGACAACACCTTCGCCAGCCCGTGGAGCCAGCGGCCCCTGGAGCTCGGCGCCGACATTGTCGTGCACTCGGCGACCAAGTACCTGAACGGCCACTCGGACGTCGTGGGTGGCATCGTGGCGGTACACGACGCGGCGCTCGCCGAGCAACTGGGCTTCCTGCAGAACTCCATTGGCGCCGTGGCCGGGCCCTTCGACAGCTTTCTCGCGCTGCGGGGAGTGAAGACGCTGGCCCTCAGGATGGAACGCCACAATGCCAGTGGCCTCGCAGTGGCGCGCTGGCTGGAGGGTCGGCCCGAGGTCGAGCGCGTCATCTATCCGTGGCTCGACTCGCACCCCCAGCACGAACTCGCGCGCCGGCAGATGGCGGGCGGCGGCGGCATCGTCAGCTTCGTGATTCGCGGCGGGCTCGATTCGGCGCGGCGCTTCCTCGAGGCGTGCAGCATCTTCACTCTCGCGGAGAGCCTCGGCGGCGTCGAGAGCTTGGTCAATCACCCGGCGATCATGACCCATGCGTCGGTCCCGGCGGCGACGCGCGCCCGCCTGGGAATCAGCGACTCCCTGGTGCGGTTGTCGGTGGGCATCGAGGACTGCGACGACCTGCTCGCGGACCTGGAGCAGGCACTGGCCGGCACGGGTCGCGGCTAAGGGGGATGAACGCGCCGCCCTAGGCCCGCAGGAAGGCCGGCACCGGCAGTCCCTTGGACTCCAGGAACTCCGGGTTGAACAGCCGCTGGCGGTAGCGCAGCCCGGAGTCGCACAGGATGGTGACGATGGTGTGGCCCGGGCCGAGCTTGCGCGCGAGCCGCATGGCGCCGGCCACGTTCACCCCGCTCGAGCCGCCCAGCAGCAGGCCTTCCTCCTGCAGCAGGCGAAACACCAGCGGGATGGACTCCGAGTCCGGCAGCTGGAAGGCGTGATCGACCACCGCCTCGGCGAAGTTACGGGTGATGCGCCCGTTGCCGATGCCCTCGGTGATCGAGCCGCCCTCGGCTTTCAACTCGCCGTGGGTGAAGTGGTTGTAAAGCGCCGAGCCGGTGGGATCGGACAGGCCGATCTGCACGTGGTAGTCGCGCGCCTTGAGCGCCCGGCCGACGCCCGCCAGCGTGCCGCCGGTGCCCACGGCGCAGATGAAGCCGTGGATCTTGCCGCCGGTCTGCGCCCAGATCTCGGGCCCGGTGGTGGTCAGGTGGAAGGCATAGTTGGCCGTGTTGTCGAACTGGTTGGCCCAAAGCGCGCCGTTCGGCTCCGTCGCCGCCAGCTCGTCGGCGAGCCGCTGCGACACGTGCACGTAGTTGTCGGGGTTCTTGTAGGGCACGGCCGGCACCAGCCGCACCTCGGCGCCGTAGGCTTTCAGCGTGTCGATCTTTTCCTGGCTCTGCGTATCGGGCATGACGATCACGGTCCGATAGCCGAGCGCGTTGCCGACCAGCGCCAGGCCGATACCGGTGTTGCCCGCGGTGCCCTCGACGATCACGCCGCCCGGCTTGAGCAGACCGCGCGATTCGGCGTCGCGCACGATACCGAGCGCGGCGCGGTCCTTGACTGAGCCGCCGGGATTCATGAACTCGGCCTTGCCGAGGATCTCGCAGCCGGTTTCCTCCGAGGGGCCCCGCAGCCGGATCAGCGGCGTGTTACCGATGGCGTCGAGGACGGTGGGCAGGACTCCCATGGCGAAATCTCCGTGGTGGTTACTCGGCCAGCGCGGCGAGCTGGTCGGCCTGGTACTCGCTGGCGAGCGGTTCGATCACCAGGTCCAGGTCGCCCGCGAGGATGTCTTCCAGCCGGTACAGGGTCAGGTTGACCCGGTGATCGGTGACCCGTCCCTGCGGAAAATTGTAGGTGCGGATGCGCTCGGAACGATCGCCGGAGCCGACCTGCAGCCGGCGGTTCTGCGCCTGGGCCGCTTCGCGGCGGCCGCGCTCGGCGTCCATCAGCCGCGCCTGCAGCAAGGCCATGGCCCTGGCGCGATTCTTGTGCTGCGAGCGCTCGTCCTGGCACTCGACGACGATGCCGGTGGGCAGGTGCGTCAGCCGGATGGCCGAGTCGGTCTTGTTGACATGCTGCCCGCCGGCGCCTGAGGCGCGGTAGGTGTCGACGCGCAGGTCCGCGGGATTGATCTCGATCTCCTCCATTTCCTCGGGTTCCGGCAGCACGGCCACGGTGCAGGCCGAGGTGTGGATCCGACCCTGCGACTCGGTGGCGGGTACGCGCTGCACGCGGTGCGCGCCGGACTCGAACTTAAGCCTGGAGTAAACGCCCCGGCCGACGACGCGCGAGATGACCTCCCGGTAGCCGCCGTGCTCGCCCTCGTTCGCCGAGAGAATCTCGATGCTCCAGCCGACGCGCTCCGCGTAGCGGCAGTACATGCGGAACAGGTCGCCCGCGAAGATGGCGGCCTCATCGCCGCCCGTGCCGGCGCGGATTTCGAGGAAGATATTGGCTTCGTCGAGCGGGTCGCGCGGCACCAGGTAGGTTTTCAGTACCTGCTCCAGCGAGTCGAGGCGCTCCTCCCCGCTGCCCACTTCTTCCGCGGCCAGCGCACGCATCTCGGGATCGGAGTCGCCGGCCATTTCCCGCGCGGCGGCGAGTTCGGCGCGCGCGTGCCGCCACGCCTGGTATTCCCGCACCAACGGCTCGAGCCGCGCGTATTCGCGCGACAGCTCACGGAAGCGATTCTGGTCGCCGATGATCCCGGGGTCCGAGAGCAGCGCCGAGACCTCCTCGTGGCGTTCCACGAGGCTCGCCAGCTTGGTGACGATGGAGTCTTTCAATCAGTCCTCGGCTTCGAGGCCGAACAGCCGGCGCGCCGCGGTCAGCAGTTCCTGGTCGCCTTCCTCGGCGGCGCGGCGCAGGCTCACGCTGGGGAGATGCATGAGCTTGTTAGTCAGGGTGCGTGACAGGAAGTCCATCACTTCATCCGGCGTGCGCCCCGATTCGAGCATGCGGCGGGCCTGCTCGTTCACCCCGATCCGGATCTCCTCGGCGCGGCTGCGTACCGAGCGAATCGTTGGCGCGGCGTCCCGGGTCTTGAGCGTCTGGGCGAACCGGATCACCTCGACGTCGATGATGCGGCGTGCCTGGGCGGCCGCTTCCTCGCGGGCCTTCAGGTTGTCGTCCACGACGCCCTGGAGGTCGTCCACGGTGTACAGGTAGACGTCATCCAGTTCGCCGACGGTCGCTTCCACGTCCCGCGGCACGGCCAGGTCGACGATGAACATGGGCTTGCGCCGCCGGGCCTTGAGCGCCGCCTTCACCATGGCCTTGCTGATCAGCGCATCCGGGCTGGCCGTCGAGCAGATCACCATGTCGGCCGCGGCCAGGTGGTTCGGGATCTCGTCAAGCTCGATCGCGAATCCCTTGTACTCATGCGCGAGGTTCCGGGCGCGGGCAATGCTTCGATTGGCGATCACGATCTTGCCGATGCCGCGCGCAGTGAGGTGCTGGGCGACCAGTTCGATGGTCTCGCCGGCGCCGACCAGGAGGGCCGAGTGTTGCGAGAAATCCGCAAAGATCTGCCGCGCCAGGTTGACGGCCGCGTAGGCGACCGACACGGCGCTGGCGCCGATCTCGGTGTCGGTGCGCACCTGCTTGGCGACGGAAAAGGCCTGCTGGAACAGCGAGTGGAGTACCGGCCCGGTGCTGCCGGCCTCCGTGGCGATCCGGTAGGCCTCTTTCATCTGGCCGAGGATCTGCGGTTCCCCCAGCACTGCGGAGTCCAGGCCGCAGGCGACCGTGAAGGTGTGGCTGACGGCCAGCTGGTTATCCAGCTGGTAAAGGCAGCCGTTTGCGCGCTCGCCGAGATGGTGGTGGTCGTCGAGCCATTGCCTGACGTGGACCAGGCCCCGCTCGGCGCAACGGCTGTAGAACTCGGTGCGGTTGCAGGTGGAGACGATCAGCATCTCATCCACCTGCGGCAGCCGCATGAGTTCGCTCAGCGCCACGGGCAACCGCTCCGGGTTGAAGGCGAGCTTCTCCCGGATCTCGACCGGAGCCGAGCGATGGTTGACACCTAGGACTTTCAGGGACATGGGGGCGGTGGCGCGATGGCTGCTTGGGCGATCCGTCAATTGTCCGGCAACCGGCCCTGCCGATACAAGCAGCGTTCGCTTTACGGGGCCTTGTTTTCATGGGTTATAGTGGCTTCCCGAAAGTCGACGCAGAAGCCATGAAGCCGCTGATTCCGCTCGTCCTGCTGCTGGCGGCCTGTGCCGCGCCTGGTCCCGAGGCGCCCGGCCCTGACGAGCTGGCCCCTGATTTTGGCAGGCCCGGCGAAGCCGGATACCACCTGTTCATGGCTGAGATCGCGTTACAGCGCGACCGGCCGGCGCTCGCCGCAACCGAGTACCTGTACGCGGCCCGCGCCAGCGATGACCCGGACGTCGCCGCGCGTGCCACACGCGTGATCAGCGCCTTCGGCACGCTTGAGGAGGGCATCGAGGCGGCGCAACGATGGCAGGTGCTGGCTCCCGGCGATCTGCATCCGCGGCGTTTCCTGGCGCGTTTCTACTTGCAGGGCGGCCAGGTTGAAGCGGCCGCGGTCGAGTTGGGGGCGCTGCGCGCGGCGATCGACGGCGACAGCGTGGAGCATCCCTTCCTGCCGCTGCTCCCCCTGGCGATGGAGGCCCACGACCCGGGCGTCGCGCTGGCCGCGATGACCCTCGCCGTTGCGGGCTATCCGGATGACGCCAGCGGGGCTTATGCCAAAGCGTACCTGGCGCTGCGCGCGGGCGACGCCGCGCTGGGGGAGGCGGCTGCCGCGCGGGCGCTGGAACTGGCGCCCGAGTGGACGGACGCCGCCATGCTGTACGCGCGCGCGGTGGCCGCTGACGGGCGCGTCGACGAGGCGCTCGACTGGATGACAGCGCATCCCGCTGCCGGTGATCGCGACATGCGGCTGGAGCGCGCCATCATGCTGCTATCGGCGGAGCGCAGTAGCGAGGCGCGGCAACTGCTCGAGGACCTGCTGGGCGAGGCGCCCGACGACGCCGATGCGCTGCGCGTGCTGGGTTACCTGGAGTATTTCGACGGCCGTACGGACGTTGCACGCGAGATTTTCACGGCGCTGCTCCACTCCGGGGAATACACCAGCGATGCGTTTTTCTACCTCGGCAGCATCGCCGAGCAGCAGGGTGACATCGAGGAGGCGGCGCAGTTCTATGCCAGCGTCGAAGATGGCGAGAACCTCTTTACCGCGCAGGTGCGGCTCGCCCTGTTGATGTTCCGGATGGGACGCCCGGAGCTGGCAATCAGCCACCTGGAGCTGTTCGAGCGCCGCAATCCGGCCGCTGCGGTCGAGCTCGGTGCGGCGCGCGCGGAGCTGCTGGCCCGCCTCGGCATGCCCGATGAGGCCTTGCAGGTATATGGGGAAATCCTGGCGCGCTTCCCGGACGACTTCAGCACCCGCTACGCGCGTGGCCTGCTGCACGTGGAGCTCGGTCGGGTCGAGGACGCGCTGGCGGATTTCGGCCACCTGGTCGCCGCCTACCCGGACGATCCCACTGCGCTGAACGCGCTGGGCTTTACGCTCACGGACATGACGAACCGGCATGACGAGGCTTACCAGCTCATCTATCGGGCCCTTGGAATGCAGCCGGAGAACCCCGCCATTCTCGACAGCATGGGCTGGGTGCTGTTCCGGATGGGCCGCCCCGATGAGGGCTTGCCGTTCATCGAGCGCTCCTGGGAGCTCATGCCGGACGCCGAAATCGCGGCGCACCTGGGCGAGATCCTGTGGACCCTTGAGCGTCGGGACGAGGCGCGCGAGGTCTGGCTCGAGGCGATCGTCGAGTGGCCTGGCAGCAGTATTCTGCTTGATACCATGGGCCGGCTGGATCCTTAGAAAATGCTGCGACGCAGATCGATTCCGGGCGCCACTGCTGCATCGCGCCCGGGGTTCCTTATAATCGCGCTCATTGCCGTTCTGGCTGCCGGCTGCGGCGGGCCGCCAGAACGTCCCGATGCGCCAAGGGTGGACTGGTTGGAAAGGCGGGATATGCTGCGCGAAATCGAGGAATTCCGGATGGAGGGCCGGCTTGCCCTGAACACGGGGCGGCGCGGCTACAGCGGCACCGTGTCGTGGGAGCAGAACGACGACATCGTCGATTTCCGGTTCCGCGGTCCCTTCGGCTTCGGCGGGTTTCGCATCCACGGCGACCTGGACCAGTTGCGGGTCAAGACGACGGCCGGCGACGAGTTCCTGCTGCGTGATCCCGAGCAGGAAATGACCGAGCGGTTCGGCTGGAGCCTGCCGGTGCACAGCATGCGGTACTGGATCCTGGGCGTATCCGATCCGGGCATGCCGGCCTCTGAAGTGCCTGACGACCAGGGCCTGCTGCAGAGCCTCGAGCAGGGCGGTTGGCTGGTGGTTTATGACACCTACGCCGAGTCCGACGGCCTGTTGCTCCCCCGGCGCCTCGACATGGAGCGAGGCGAGGTGCGCATTCGCGTCATGACCGATCGCTGGGAGATTCCGGGCGCGCGGACACTCGCCCGCCGATGAGCGGGGCCTGGCCGGCGCCCGCCAAGCTGAACCTGTTCCTGCACATCACCGGCAGGCGGGCAGACGGCTATCACCTGCTGCAGACCGCGTTCCAGCTGATCGACCTGTGCGACGAGATCGTGGTTGAGGTCCTGCCAGGAGGCGCAATTCGCCGCCCGGAGGGACCGGCGGGGGTGGCGCCGGACGCAGATCTCGCGGTTCGGGCGGCCCGTCTCCTGCAGGCCGCCTCCGGCTGCGAGCTGGGCGCGGAGTTGCGGGTGCGCAAGCGCATCCCTGCTGGCGGCGGCCTCGGCGGCGGGAGTTCCGATGCGGCGACCGTCCTGGTGGCGCTGAATGCGCTTTGGGGGCTGGAATGGCCGGTGGAGCGGCTCGCGGCCCTGGGCCTGCAGCTCGGCGCCGATGTGCCCGTGTTCGTCCGCGGCCGGTCCGCCTGGGCCGAGGGAATCGGCGAACGGCTGACGCCAATCGACCTGCCGGCCGCCTGGTACCTGGTGGTGTGTCCCGACTGCGCGGTGTCGACGGCTGAAATCTTCTCCGACCCCGAATTGACACGGCATACCCCTGAAACGACAATTAGCGGCTTTCTTTCGGCCGGGGGGCGCAATGATTGCGAGCCCGTGGTCCGGCGGCGATATCCGGCCGTCGCGGCGGCCCTCGACTGGGTTTCGGCGCGATCCGGAGACTATCCCGCGAGGTTGACGGGCACTGGAGGCTGCGTGTTCGCGGCCTTCGGGACCGAGGGCGCGGCGCGCGCGGCGCTGGCGGGCTTGCCGGCGCGCTGGACGGGGTTCACGGCCCGCGGACTCGACATGAGCCCCCTGCAGGCGCGCAGCGCCGCCGGGTGACGGGGGGGTCGGCGGGCCCGGTGAAGATTGACCGCTGGGGTGTAGCCAAGTGGTAAGGCAACGGGTTTTGATCCCGTCATGCGGAGGTTCGAATCCTCCCACCCCAGCCATTTCTGGTGCCCATGGGGTTGAGACGGAGCGGCAGGGGGCGAGGGTCCCGGGGAGTGATCGTGATGCATGAAGTCGGTCAGATGGCGGTGTTTTCGGGCAATGCGAACCGGGAACTGGCCGAGAGCATTGCGCGCCACCTGGGTTTCCCGCTGGGCAAGCTTGCGGCGACCAAGTTCAGCGACGGCGAGGTGTCCGTCGAGGTCCTCGAGAACGTCCGCGGCCGCGACGTGTTCATCGTCCAGTCCACCTGCCCGCCGGTGAACGACAACCTGCTCGAGCTGTTGATCATGGTGGACGCCCTGCGACGCGCGTCGGCGGCCAGGATCACGGCGGTGATTCCCTATTACGGCTACGCCCGTCAGGATCGCCGTCCCCGCGCGCAGCGGGTCGCGATTTCGGCCAAGCTGGTGGCAAATATGATCACCCACGCGGGCGTCGACCGCGTGCTGACAGTGGACCTGCACGCCGACCAGATCCAGGGTTATTTCGACATCCCGGTGGACAATGTGTATGCCTCGCCCGTGCTGCTGCACGACGCATGGAAGCAGCGCTACCAGAACATGATCGTGGTCTCGCCCGACGTCGGCGGCGTGGTACGCGCCCGTGCGCTCGCCAAGCGGCTGGACGACGCCGACCTCGCGATCATCGACAAGCGGCGCCCACGCGCCAACGAGGCCCAGGTCATGCACATCATCGGCGACGTGCGTGGCAAGACCTGCCTGCTGGTGGACGACATGATCGACACCGCCGGGACCATGTGCCAGGGCGTCGCGGCGCTCAAGAACCACGGCGCCGAGAGCGTCTATGCCTACATCACACACCCGGTCCTTTCCGGACCGGCCGTACAACGAATCAATGACTCGCTGCTGGACGAGCTGGTGGTGACCGACACCATCCCGCTGTCCGACGCCGCACGCGCCAGCCCGAAGATCCGCCAGCTCAGCGTGGCGGAGATGCTGGCCGAAACCATGCGGCGGATCAGCGACGAGGAATCCGTCAGCTCGCTCTACGTGGACTGAGCCGACTGGACAACGGCGAACCCGATGTCGGGACGCCGGGTCGGCATGCGCGCAAGCCTGGTCGCGGGCCCGCGGTGCCGGAATATCACATCAACGGAGAACCCAGATGAGCCAGAAATTCGTGCTGATTGCCGAAGACCGGCCTGACCAGGGCAAGGGTGCGAGCCGCCGCCTGCGTCGGACCGGCAAGGTGCCCGCCATCCTGTATGGCGGCCACCGCGACCCCCGCGCCATTGCGCTGGATCACAATGCCCTGCTGCACAACCTGGAGAACGAGTCCTTCTTCTCCAGCATCCTGACGCTGACGGTCGGGGACAAGTCGCAGCCGTGCATCCTGAAGGACGTGCAGCGGCACGCCTACCGCAACCTCATCCTGCATGTCGACCTGCAGCGCATCGTCGAGGACGAAGAGATCCGGGTCTCGGTGCCGTTCCATTTCCTCGGCGAGGACAAGGCGCCGGGCATCAAGGCGGGCGGCGTGATCTCGCGTGTCATGAACGAGCTGGAAATCAGCTGCCTGCCGAAGGACCTGCCGGGCTACATCGAGGTGGACGTGTCCGCGCTCGAGCTCGACGACATGGTGCCGTTGTCAGCCGTGAAGCTGCCCGCGGGCGTGCAGGTCGTGGGCGGCGAGGAAATGCTCGACCAGCCGGTGGTCGCGATTTACCGTCCGCGCCGCGAGGAAGTGGAGGGTGAAGAGGGCGAAGAGGGCGGCCAGGAGTCGATGGGGGCCGGCCCGGACGAGGATTGATCCGGGCTGTCGGTGGCGATGCGGGGCCGCCCTGGGGGCGGTCCCGCGCCGGCGCCGGCGGGACTAGTGAGAAATGACCGAGCGATCCCTCATCCGCATGATCGTCGGGCTGGGCAATCCCGGCCCGGACTATGCGCAGACGCGGCACAACGCCGGCTTCTGGCTGGCGGACCTGCTTGCCCGGCGCCACGGGGGCGTGTTTCGCACGGAGCGCAAGTTCGTCGCCGAGTTGGCCTCGATTCGCCTCGAGGGGGCCGACGTGCTGCTGCTGAAGCCACAGACTTTCATGAACCGCAGCGGCGCCTCGGTGCAGGCCGCATCGGCCTATCTGAAGATCCCGGTCGAGCAGATCCTGGTGGCGCACGACGAACTCGATTTGCCGCCCGGGGACGTGCGCCTCAAGCAGGGCGGCGGTCATGGCGGTCACAATGGACTGCGCAGCCTGATCGCCCATCTCGGCCCGACGTTCTGGCGACTGCGCCTCGGTATCGGGCACCCGGGCAACCGGGCGGAAGTGATCGATTACGTGCTGAATCGCCCGTCCCGCGAGGACGAGGCGCTGATTCTGGAAGCGGTCTCCGATGCCGCCGACGTCATGCCCATCCTGCTGGGCAGTGGCGAGCAGCCGGCCATGCACAAGCTCCATAGCCGGGGTGCTCCACCCCGACCCAATCGCAAGGACAGCGAGCCAGGCCTCGCGGAGTAATCTGATGGGAATCCGTATCGGGATCGTCGGTCTGCCGAACGTCGGCAAGTCCACGCTGTTCAATGCACTTACGCGCGCGAAGATAGCGGCGGAGAACTACCCGTTCTGCACCATCGACCCCAACGTGGGCGTGGTGCCCGTGCCGGACCCCCGGCTGCAGGCTCTCGCGGCGATCGCCAAGCCGCAGAAAGTGTTGC
>Ga0114946_10002107_pt1 | contig 13638 bp, 11 predicted proteins | sample WalLakDeSediment_FD_88676 | JGI IMG/M metagenome (GOLD analysis project Ga0114946, IMG submission 88676) | Lake sediment microbial communities from Walker lake, Nevada to study Microbial Dark Matter (Phase II) - Walker Lake 11/02/13 Deep Sediment | ecosystem: Environmental > Aquatic >...
AGCTTCACGTCCTCGGCGCTGTCGAAGTCGAGGCCGAAGGCGCGCTGCACCGCGGCGGTGAAGTCGTCGCCGCTGACGCCGATGTTGCGGTTCATCAGCACCCGCTCGCCGCGCACCAGCGTGATCGTGGTGTTCGAGGCCGCGATCTCGAGCACGACGCCGATCTCGTTCGCCTCGGTGTAGCCGCTGCCCGAGAGCGTCGTCTTGGTCAGGTGCTCGCCGAGCAGCGCGCCCTTGAGCGAGCGCAGCAGGCTGAACGGCTTGATGTCGATGACGACCGGCTCGAGGCCGGCGAGGCGAAGCGTTTCGACCTGCTGCGTGAGCAGGTCGAGGCGGGCGGCGGCGATGACGACCTCGAGTTGGCCGCCCTCGGACACGTCGTCCGGGTTGTCCAGCACGTAGAAGTCGAGCTCGACCTCGTCGATCGGGAAGGGGATGTAGCGCTCCGCCTCCCACTTGATCGCCTCCTCCAGCTCCTGCAGCGTCATCTTCGGAACCATGATGTTGCGGGTGATCGCCTGCCGGTTGGAGACCGCCGACACGACGTGACGCTTGCGGATCCCGGCCTCGTCGAAGAGGGCCCTGACCTCCGCGGCGAGCCCGGGGGCGTCGATGATCTGGTCGTCCTGGACGAGGCCGGGTGGCATCGGCCGGATGCCGAGGGCGGCCAGGCTGGGCGGGTTGCCCTGCCGTAGCTCCACCACCTTCAGGGCCGACGTCCCGATCTCGAGGCCGACGGCTTCGATCCTGGGTCGTAGGAAGCGCGACATGCGTCCGCGCGTTGAGGCCATAGGAATCCTCCTCGAATGCCTATCGGGACTGTATCACGTGGTTCTCATGACCCCTGGTGAATTTTCCGCAGCAGAGCGGGGTTCTTGCCGCTTCCCGGGGTGCTGCGTGAGCGGGCGGGATCCCCACGCGGCGAAAGGGTTCTGGGACCCCGGACCGCGACCGGCGCCGGGGAGCCCCGCTGGGAACCGTGAGAGACATGCAACACAGCGTTATCACCATAGAACTCTCCGATGACCTGGAACGAGGCGCGCGCCCGCCCTCAGCCACCGGACCTCGCCAGGTCGTTGAAGCGGACGTGGGCGTTGTGGAACTGCAGGTCGACCTGCCCGACGGGACCGTTGCGCTGCTTGCCGAGGATGACCTCCGCGATGCCCTGCTTCTCGGAGTGCGGGTCGTAGTACTCGTCGCGGTAGATGAACATGACGAGATCGGCGTCCTGTTCGATCGCGCCTGACTCGCGCAGGTCGGAGAGCATCGGCCGCTTGTTCGGCCGGGCCTCGACGGCGCGCGACAGCTGCGAGAGGACCAGGACGGGGACGTCGAGTTCGCGCGCGAGCGCCTTGAGGCCGCGCGAGATGGCGCTGATCTCCTGTTGGCGGTTCTCGCTCTGGCGACCATGCGAGCCGGACATCAGCTGAAGGTAGTCGATCACGAGCAGTCCGAGGTCGTGCTCGGCCATGAGGCGGCGTGCCCGCGAGCGCAGTTCCATCACCGTCAGGTCGGCGTGGTCGTCGATGTAGATCTTGGCCTCGGACATGCGGCCCGCGGTGTCGGCCAGTCGCTGGAAGTCGCGGTCGGAGAGCTGCCCGTTGCGCACGCGGCTCATGTCGACCCTGGCCTCCGAGCAGAGCATGCGTGTCACGAGCTGCACGCCGGACATCTCCAGCGAGAAGATCCCGACGGTGCGCTTCTCGCGCAGCGCGACGTTTTGCGCGATCGTCAGGGCGAACGCCGTCTTGCCCATGCTGGGGCGCGCCGCCAGCACGTTGAGGCTCGACGGCTGCAGGCCGGAGGTCAGGGCATCCAGCTCCTTGAACCCCATGCGCAGGCCCGACACCGGGTCGGGGTTGTTGAAGTGCTCGTTGATCTGGTGGAAGGTCTCGCCGACGAGCTGTGGCATCCCCTCGAAGAAGCTGCGGCGCTTGCTCGAGGAGATCTCGAACACGGCCGACTCCGCCTGGTCGAGGAGCTGCTCGAGCGGGGCTGCCTGCTCATAGGCGCTCTGCAGGATGCGGCCGCTGGCGGCGATCAGGTCGCGCAGCACCGCCTTCTCGCGCACGATGTTGGCGTAGCTGTCGGCGTACGCAGCGGTGGGGACGCCCTCGGCGAGCCCGATCAGGTAGGGGACGCTGCCGACGGCCTCGAGGTCGCCGCTCTGGCGCAGCTCCTCGGCGAGCGTGACGAGGTCCATCGGCTCGCCGCGGCGGAACAGGTGCTCGAGGGCGCGCCAGATCTTGCGGTGGCCCTCCTTGTAGAACAGCTCGGCGGTCAGCGTTCCCTCGAGGGCCGCGTAGACCTCGTTGTCGAGGAGGACGCTGCCGAGGACGCTCTTCTCGGCCTCCAGGTTGTGCGGTGGCGTTCGGCTCTCCACCGGGACATGCTACGACGGGCCGTCGCGCCCGCCACCGCGGCGAACGGCCCGCCGCCGCGCGGCCCTGCGCGCCCACGGTGCCCGACGGCCGTCGGCCACGTGCGCCGGCGTAGGATGGCGGGCATGATGACCCTCGCCCTCGTCCTCTCGTCCGCGGCGCTCGCCTACCTGGTCGGCACCGTCCCCGTCGGGGCGAGCCTGGTGCGACGCGTCACCGGCCACGCGGCCCGCGACCTCAACCCGCACCTTCTCGGCGTCGAGAACGTACTGCGCCTGGCCGGCCTGCCGGCGGCGCTCGGCAGCTTCGCGCTCGACATCGTCAAGGGCGCGTTGCCGGTCGCGTTGGTGGCGCCTTGGGCACCGGGGGCCGCGGCCGCCGCCGCGGCGGGCGTCTACGTCGGGCACCTGGCGCCATGGCCGCGGGCGTGGGGCGTCGATCTGCCGCGCGGGCGCGGCAACGGCGTGCTGCTGGGGGCCCTGGCCGCGTGGGCCGCTTTCGGGCCGGCGCCGGCGGCGCTGCTCGCCGTGCCGGTCGTCGCCTACGCCGCCGTGCTGGCGGCGACGCGCTACGTCGCGCTGGGCACGCTGGCCGGCCTGCTCGCGCTGCCGCTGGCGCTGACCCTCGCCGGCGCCGGCCCCACCGCGGTGGTCGCGGGGGTCGCGATGCTCGCGCTAGGCGCCTGGCGCCAGAAGTCGGCGATCGCGCGGATGCAGGACGGCACCGAGCCCCGCCTGGGCGATCCACCGCCGGTGCGCGGCCTCGACCCCCACGTCGTGCTGGCGGCGTTCATGGCGCACCCGATGACGATCGACGACTTGTGGCAGCCGCCGAGCCAGCGGTGGCTGGCCCCACTGGCTCGGCGCGGCTGGCTCCCAGAGGGGCTGCTCCGCTGGGTACTGCCGCGCCTGCGTCCACAGGTGCAGGGCGAGATCCGCGGTGTCGCGCTGCCAGACGGCCGCGAGCTACGGGTGGCGCTGATCGGCGGGCCGATGCTCCCCGACCAGATCCGCACCCAGACGGAGCAGGCCGAGCGGATGGCCATCCAGGGGGCCCGCCTAGCGCGCGAGCTCGGCGCGGAGGCGTTCGGGCTCGGTGCCTTCTGGTCCACGGTGGGCGACAAGGGGGTGCTGGTGCAGGCAGCGGTGCCAGAGCTGGCGATCACCAACGGCGGCTCCTACACCGCCGCGACCGTGCGCGCCGCCGTCCCCGGCCTGCTCGAGCGTTTCGAGGACGAGGGGGGCGACTTGCGGCACGCGGAGGCGGCCGTGATCGGCGCCAACGGCGTCGTGGCGTTCGGGGTGGCGCGGGTGCTCGCCGGCGAGGTCGGCCGGCTGGTGCTCGTCGGGCGCGATCTCGAGCGCCTCGAGAGGTCGGCGCGGACCCTCCAACGCAAGCACCCCGAGCTCGAGGTGCGGACCTCGACGGAGGTGGCCGCGGTCGCGGACGCCGACCTGGTGTTCACGGCGACCTCGGACCCGCTGCCGGTGCTGCGCGCGGCACACGTCAAGCCCGGCGCGTGGGTCTTCGACCTCGGCCGCCCAGCCGACGTGCACCCCGAGGTCGCGGGCGTGCCAGGCGTCAAGCTGATCCCCGGCGGGGTCGTGCGGCCGCCGGGCTCGCTGCGCAGCCAGATCGACCTGCACTTCGGCGACGGGCTCGTGCCGGCCTGCCTCGCGGAGACGATGATCATGACGGCCACGCGGGCCTTCGACCGGGCGTCGCTGGGGCCGCAGACGCGCATCGCCGACATCGAGTGGTACCTGGCCGAGGGCGAGCGCCTCGGCTTCGAGGTGATCACCCGCGACCTGCGCGACGCCGATCCACCCGAAGAGGCCCCGGCGCGCGCGCCGGCGGTCGCGGCAAGCGCATGAAGGCGTGGCGGCTCGGCGGTGCGGCCGCCGCGCCGCTGGCGGAGGAGGGCGCCGAGGCAGCCGCCCTGTGGGGGGCCGGCGCGACCGCCGTGTGGATCGACGGCCCCGACCTCGTGGCGTACTTCCCGGACGACCTCCGGGCGCCACCCCCTGGCGACGGTCGCTGGGAGGACGTCCCCGACGTCGACCACGTCGCGGCCTACCTCTCCGGCCTCTCTCCGGTCGACGCCGGCGCCGTCGTCGTGGCGCCGACGCACTGTGAGGCCGTGCTGCGTGCCGGCCAGCAGGTCGTGTGGCTCGATCCAGGGACGGCGTTCGGCACCGGCCACCACGAGTCGACGCGGCTGGCCCTCGAGGCGCTCGGCGAACTGCCCCTGGCCGGACGCCGGGTGCTCGACGTCGGCGCCGGGTCGGGCCTGCTGGCGATCGCCGCCGACAGGCTGGGCGCCGCCGACGCGTTGGGGATCGACGTCGATGCCGACACCGTGCCCGTCGCGCGGGCCAACGCCGAGCGCAACCGCTCGCGTGCGCGCTTCCTCGTGGGCGCCTTCGGCGACGTGCCGCTTGAGCCCGTGGACGTGCTCGTCGCCAACCTCTACGCCGAACTGCACGCGGCTTGGCTGGCGGCGTACGCCGCGCTCACCGTCGTGGGCGGCGACCTGCTGCTCAGCGGCATCCTCGACCCGCGCCACGAGCTGGTGCGGGACGCCGTCGAGCTGCTGGAGGAAGCCGGCGGCGTGGACGGGCCGCGGCTCTCGTGGGTCGACGCGCGCCGCGATGGCGCCTGGTGGCTCGTCCACCTGCGACGGACGGCCTGAGGTGCGCGTCCACCGGGTGCGGGTCGAGCGTCTGGCGGCCGGCCCACTGCGCCTCGCCGGCGACGGTGGCCACCACCTCGCCCGCGTGCTGCGGGTGCGGCCCGGCGCGGAGGTCGTGGCCTTCGACGGCCGCGGGAGCGAGGCGCGCGGGCGGGTGTTCGAGGTCGAGGGCGACCGCGTGTGGCTCGAGCTCGACGCCCCGACGTCGGCGTCGACCGAGCCGGCGCGCTCGCTCACGCTGGCCCCCGCGCTCCTCAAGGGCGACAAGCTGGCGGACGTGGTGCGCATGGGCACCGAGCTTGGCGTGGTGGCGTTCAGGCCGGTGCTGGCCAGGCGCTGCGATGTTCGGGAGCTGAGCCCGGCGAGGCTGGCGCGGTTGCAACGCGTGGCGAGCGAGGCCGCCCGCCAGTCGGGGCGTGCCCTGGTGCCCGCGGTGCACGAGGCTGTTGCCGTCGCGGACCTGTCCTGGGAGGCCGCGGCGGTGGTGGCGGACCTCGCGGCCCCGCTGCCGTGGCGCGACGCGCCCGGCCTCGACGGCGATCGCCTGACCGTCATCACGGGCCCCGAGGGGGGATGGGCGCCGGGCGAGACCGCCGCGCTCGAGACGCGGGGGGCGGCCCGAGTCCGACTTGGCGGCCGCGTGCTGCGGGCCGAGACCGCGCCGGTCGCGGTGGCGGCAGCCTGGCTGCTGGCGGGTGAGGCGTGAGCGCCTGGCGGGGCGCGCGCGTCCGGTGGGCCGTGGCCGCCCTTGGGGGTGCGCTGCTTGCCGTCATGCCGAGCGCGTGCGTGCCGCTGTTCGTGCCGCCGGTGCCGGCCGATCAGGTGCGGCCGGCCCCCGCCTGGCGCGTGGCCGGCGACGCCGCGCTGGAGGCCGTGGTGGCCGCCGACGGCGCCATCATGGGGCTCCGCCTGAGCCTGCGCTTCGACGAGGTCCCCGAGTCGGCCTGGGTCGCCCTGCAGTGGTTCGGACCCGTGGGTCGCGAGCGCGCCTCCGACGCCCGCTGGATCGAGCCGGCCGATGCGGGGCGGACGTGGGCGTGGGATGCGCCCGGCGACCTCGTGCTCGAGCCAGGGACGTGGCGGGCGGTGCTCTCGGTCGGCGACCGCTTGCTGCGGCAGTTCGACGTCGAGCTGCCCGCCGACTGACGCACCACGCTCGCTCGTGGTCCGCGGGAGAAGCGCCCCGCCCGGGCGGCGGTAGGCGCCGTCCCGGGCGGGGCGAGGTCGTCGGGTCGTGCGGTCAGACGATGGCGCGGCGCGCCCGCCGGCGCTTCCGCTGCAGCGTCTTGAACCACACGATGATCGGCGCCAGCACGAACACGGACGAGTAGGTACCGATGCCGATGCCCACCAGCAGCGTGATGGAGAAGTCGCGCAGCACGCTGCCGCCGAAGAACAGCAGCGCCAGCACGGGCAGCAGTGTGGTGCCCGAGGTGACCAGCGTGCGGGAGATCGTCTGGCTGACCGACAGGTCGACGACGTCCGCGTACGAGCGATCACGGACCTTGCGCAGGTTCTCGCGGATGCGGTCGGAGATGATGATCGAGTCGTTCAGCGAGTAGCCGACCACGAAGAGCAGCGCCGCGAGCACCGGCACGCCGATCTCCGCCCGGATCGCGTCGAGGAAGCCGAGCACCAGGCCGATGTCGTGGACCGCGGCGAACACGGTCGCCAGGGCGATGACCCAGTTCGGCCAGAAGCGCCAGCCGACGTACACGAGGATCAGCCCGAGCGCGACCAAGACGGCCAGCACGGCGCCGCGCCGCAGGTCCGCACCGACCGCCGGACCGACGAACTCGGAGGAGAGCACCTCGGCGTTGGTGGCCTCGGCCAGAGCGAACGAGAAGCTCTCCGCGCCCTCGGTCAGGCCTACGCGTACCGTGACCAGCGTCCCCTCGATCGTGGGGTCGATGACCTCGACGATCGTGGCGCTCGAGCCGGCCACCGAGGCGAACCCCGGACCGTCGAGCACGGTGCGCACATCGCCGACCGTGGTGCCGTCCGGCACACGCAGCAGCACGCTGGTGCCGCCGGTGAAATCGGTCGACAGCCGCAGGCCCACGAAGGAGACGAGCACCAGCGAGGCCACGGCCAGCAGGCCCGAGATCGCCAGCACCACCGGCGCGCGCTTCACGAACTTCAGGCTCTCGGTGTAGTACCCGGGACGCATGAAGGTGCGCTTCGTGCGGATCGAGGCGACGTCGAGCAACCACGGCACGATGACGATGTTGACGAACATCGCCGCGATCAGGCCGATGGCCAGCGTGATGGCGAAGCCGCGCACGGGGCCGCTGGTGTACTGGTAGAGAGCGGCGGCGGCCAGCAGCGTCGTCACGTTCGCGTCGATGATCGCCGACAGTGAGTTGCCGAAGCCGTTGCGCATGGCGACGCGCAGGCCCTTGCCCGCGCGCAGTTCCTCGCGTATGCGTTCGAAGCTGATGACGTTGCCGTCGACGGCCGCGCCGATCGTCAGCACCAGGCCCGCCAAGCCGGGCAGCGTCAGGGCAGCGCCCAGGCCGGCGAGCGCGCCGAAGATGAACAGCATGACCAGCGCGAGGCCGATCGCCAGCGCGCCGCCGAACAGCGGGCCGTAGAACGCGAGGATGAACGCCACGACCGCCAGGCCGCCGATGAGGGCGGCGCGGGTACCGGCCGCGATCGAGTCCTGGCCCAGTGTGGGGCCGATGGCGCTGATCTGCTCGACGGTCAGCGCGATCGGCAGCGAACCGGAGCGCAACACCAAGGCCGTGTCGGCCGCCTCGTCGAGGGAGGCGATGCCGGTGATCTGGCCGGAGTCGGTGATGCGCGAGTTCAGGGTCGGGGCCGTCTGGATGATGCCGTCGAGCACGATCGCCATGCGCCGGCCGATGTTGCTGCCGGTGAAGTCGCCGAAGGCGCGCGCGTCCTCGGCACGCACCTCGAACAGCACCGCCGGCCCGAGGGTGGCGCTCCCGACGCGCTCGAAGTCGGCGCGTGCCGTGCGGATGATCTCGCCGGTGAAAGCCACGTCCTCGAGGTCGTCGAGGGTGAGCTGCTGGGTGGCGAGCGACTGAGCGCCGGCGCGCACCAGCCGGAACTCGAGGATGGCCTGCTGGCCGATGAGGTCGAGCGCGCGGCTCTGGTCGGCTGCGGTCAGGCCGGGGAGCTCGACGATGATGCGGTCGTCGCCGCTGGTCTGGATCAGCGGCTCGGCGACACCGAACTCGTTGACGCGGTTCTCGATGATGTTGCGGGCGGTATCGATGTCCTCGCGCGCGGGATTGGGGGTGTCCGAGCGCAGCACGACGCGTAGGCCGCCCTGCAGGTCGAGGCCCAGCTTGAGGGTGTCGCCTGGGGTGTCGCTCCAGGGCTGCCACAGGTAGGCGATGGCGGCGAGCACGGCGCCCAGCAGCAGGATGCCGACGAAGGATCGTTGGGTCACGTCAGGGGTTCTCCAGGGGGTGGTGGGATCGGTGGGGGGTGGTGCGCGGTGGGCTGGCGAGCCGCCACGGCGCCGTAGGACGGTGCCGCCGCGACTCGGCCCGTCACCCGCCGTCCGTCTGCCGGCGGCCCAGGCGGCTGAGACTGGCCTTCGCGGGGACCGGTCCGCGCGGCCGCGCCGGCGCGCGCGACGCGTGTCGCGCAGGCCGCGCCAGCAGGGCCCGGCGCGGCAGCGCCCGCAAGCCGTCGCCCCAGGCGACGGCCCGGGCCCGTGGCGCGGGATCGAGCCAGCCGGGCGCGCGCGGTGCCCACCCCTCGGTGGCGGCGTCGTGCGACGCCGCCACCGAGGCCGCCGACGCCCCCGCCGGCGCCGTCGCGAGGACGGCGGCCAGCGCGAGCACGAGGGCGGCGAGCGGGGCGCGGACCATCGTCGGGGCTTCGCGGGCGGGCCGCCCTCAGGCGGCCGCCACCTGCACCATCTCGTAGGCCTCGATGACGTCGCCCTCCTGCACGTTGTCGTAGTTCTGCAGGTTGATGCCGCACTCGAAGCCCGACGTGACCTCGCGGACGTCCTCCTTGAAGCGCCGCAGCTGGGCAATGGAGCCCTTGTAGACCTCGCGGCCGCCGCGCTTCAGGCGGGCCTTGGCGCCGCGGCGGATGAGGCCGTCGGTCACGTAGGAGCCGGCGATGTTGCCCGAGCGTGGCACCTTGATGACCATGCGCACCTCGGCGTGGCCGAGCACACGCTCCTCGAAGGTCGGTTCGATCTGACCCTTGATCATCCGCTCGACCTCCTCGATGAGGTCGTAGATGATCCGGTACGTCTTCATCGGGATCTTCTGCCGCTCGGCCGCCTTCAGCACGGAGCCCGGCGCGGTCACACCGAACGACAGGATGGACGCCTCGGCGGTCGATGCGAGAAGCAGGTCGCTCTCGGTGGGGCTGCCGACCTCGGCGAGCATGAGGTCGAGCTCGACCTCGGGGACGTCCTCGGCTGCCTGTGCGAGCACCCCCTTGATCGCCTCGAGCGAGCCCTGGGTGTCGGCACGCAGCAGCAGGTGGATCGTCTTGGTCTTCGGCTTGCCGAACAGGTCGGCGAGGGTGAGTCCCTTGCGCCCGATGGCCTCGCGCTCGGCCTCCTCGCGATCCGCCTCGCGCTGCTCGGTCAACTGCTTGGCGCTCGCTTCGTCGGGCGCGTGCACGACCTCCTCGCCCGCGTGGGGCAGGTGGCTGAAGCCCAGCACCTGGACCGGGACGCTGGGGCCCGCCTCGGTGATGGTGGCGCCGGTGTGGTCCGTCAGGCGCCGCACCTTGCCCCACACCTCGCCGCAGACGAGGTAGTCGCCGACGTGCAGCGTGCCCTCCTGCACCAGGATGGTCGCCAGCACGCCGGCGCGCTTGTCGAGCACCGACTCGATGACGACACCGCGCGCGGGTGCGGCCGGGTCGGCGCGCAGGTCCTCGACCTCGGCCACCAGTGAGAGCATCTCGAGCAGATCGTCGACGCCCTGGCCGGTGATCGCGCTGAGCGGCACGACGATCGTGTCGCCGCCGAAGGCCTCGGGCATCAGCTCCACCTGCATCAGGTCGCGCATCACCTTGTCCGGGTCGGCCTGCGGCAAGTCGATCTTGTTGATCGCCACCACGATGGGCACCTTCGCTGCCTTCGCGTGGGCGATCGCCTCGCGCGTCTGCGGCATGATGCTGTCGTCGGCGGCCACCACGATGACTGCGATGTCGGTGGCGTTGGCGCCGCGCTGCCGGATGGCGGTGAATGCGGCGTGACCCGGCGTGTCGAGGAAGGTGACCAGACCGCTCGGCGTCTGCGCCTGGTAGGCGCCGATGTGCTGGGTGATGCCGCCCGCCTCGCGCTCGGCGACCTTGGTCTTGCGGATGTGGTCGAGCAGCGAGGTCTTGCCGTGGTCGACGTGGCCCATGACGGTGACGACGGGGGCCCGCGGGGGCAGGGTGGGCGCCTCGGCGGTGGCGGTCTCGGCCGCGGCCGGTCGCGCTGGGGCCGTGGCCTCCGCCGTGGGCGCGGGTGTGGCGGCCGTCGCCGCGGGCACGGCCGCCGGCTCGTCCTCCGCGACGAGTTGGCGGATCGTCTCGGCGACGTCGCCCTCGAGCGTGCTCGCGTGCGACTTGTAGGCGACGCCCATGTCGTCGAGCATCGCCAGGAGCTGCTTGGTGTCGATCTCGAGATCGCGGGCGAGCTGGTAGATGCGGACCTTGTCAGCCATGCATCCCTCCGTTCGGTCGGGGTGTTTCGGCGGCCGCGGCTGCGGCTGTGGTGGCAGACGCGGCGGCCAGGGTCGCGGTGTCGGCGGTGACGGGTGCTTCGGCCGGCGCCGTCGCGGCCTCCAGCGTCGCCTCGAGGTCGGCGAGCAGTGACGTGACGGCGTCGGCCTCCTGCCGGAAGGCGCGGCGGAAGCCCTTGAGTCGGCCGGCGTCGTCACGCCGGGCGGCATCGTCGCGGCGCACGGCCGCGAGGGCGCAGATGGGGCAGAGCGAGGTGCCGCGCCCGCCGGCCCGCTGGCGCAGATCGAGCGCCCAGCCCGCGTCGTCCGCCGCGCCCGTGCGCACGAGGCGGATGAGCTCGCGCTTGGGGCGGCTCTCGCGACACGCGATGCAGCGGCGCTGGGGGACGTGGCGGGGGCGGCTCATCGCGGGTCGGGCGTCTCCTTGGACTCGTTGGGTGCCTGTGCGTCGTCCGACGCCACGGCGTCGGCCGGCGCCGTGGCGTCGGCATCTTCGGGCGCCGGCTCGCCGTCCGGTTCCTTCGGCGTCGCGAAGAGCGCGTCGAACGCGGCCCGGCGGCTATCGGTCGGCGCCGCGGCGCCGCGGTCCTGCTGCCGCGAGGCGGCGGCGGCCATGGCCGCGTCGAGGTCGCTGATCGACTCGGTCGCCACCAGGTCGATCTTGAAGCCCGACAGCTTGGCGGCGAGGCGGACGTTCTGCCCACCCTTGCCGATCGCCAGCGACAGCTGGTCGCTGCCGACGTTCACCCGCGCCTCGCCGGCGTCGATGTCCAGCTCGATGTTGCCGACCTTGGCGGGGGAGAGCGCGTTGCGGATGAACTCGCGTGGGCTCGGGTCCCACATGATGATGTCGACGCGCTCGCGCTGCAGCTCGGCGGTCACGGCCTGGATGCGGCTGCCGCGATGGCCGATGCAGGCGCCGATCGGGTCGACGTTGGTGTTGGTGCTCGCCACGGCGACCTTGGCGCGCTGGCCGGCCTCGCGGGCGATGGCCTTGAGCTCGACCGTGCCGTCGGCGACCTCCGGGATCTCCTGCCGCATGAGATACTCGAGTAGCTCCGGCGCGGCGCGTGACACCAGGATGGACGGGCCGCGCGTCGACAGTTCTACCTTGGCGACGTACACCTTGAGGCGCATGCCGACCATGTAGCGCTCACCTTGGATCTGTTCCCGCGGGGGCATGATCGCCTCGCCGCGACCGAGGTCCACGAACACGTTGCGCTTGTTGTCGGTCCGTGACACGACCGCGGTCATGATGTCGCCGGCGCGGTCCTTGTACTCTTCGAAGACGTGCTCGCGCTCCTTCTCGCGCAGCTTCTGGGTGATGACCTGCTTGGTGGTCTGCACGGCGATGCGGGTGAACTTCTCCGGGTCGACCGGGAACTCCATCTCCATGCCGACCTCGACGCCTTCGTCGAGTTCGAGCGCCTCCGCCAGGAGGATCTCCTTGTCGAGGTCCTCGATCTCCTCGACCACGCGGCGGATCACCAGTACGTCGATCTCGCCGGTCTCCGAGTCGACCTCGACCTCGATCTGCTTGCCGGGCATGACGTTGCGTTCGAACGCCTGCTCCAGCGCCTCCTCGATCGACGTGAGGAGCTCCTCCTTGTCGAGGTTGCGCTCGGCGGCGAGCACGTTGAGGGCATCGATGAATTCCTTGTTCATCCTTCACTCCATACCGTAGCTGCGTGATCGCAGCACGCCTGATTGTGGCCGCCTGGCGGCGGCGTGTACCTCGCCGGTCGCCCGGCCGAGCCTGTCCCCGCCTCGCGGCGGGGGCCCCGCCGCGAGGCGGGGGTGATGCCTAACGCGGCGAGTCGGGCCACTCCGCGAGCTGGGCCCGCTCGATCTCGTCGAGGCGCAACCGCCTTGGCGGCTCCCCCTCGGCGGTCTCGAACACGATGACGTCGCCCTCGACGGCGCGGACCCGGCCGCTGAGCTGCGCCCCACCCGCGCGCAGCTTGACCTGCAGGTCGCGGAACCGATCGAAGTGGCGCGCGGTGAACAGCGGTCGCTCCGCACCGGGCGATTCCACCTCGAGCTGGTACGCGCCCTCGATCGGGTCGAGCCGGTCGAGCTCGAGGCCGAAGGCCTCGGAGGCACGGCGCACGTCGTCGACCCCGACGACCTGCTCGTCGAGCCGGTCGATGCGGACCAACAGCCGCCGAGAGCGCCCGTGTGGGCCGACCGACACCTCGAGCACCTCGTACCCGAGGGGCGTTAGGGCGTCGCGGGCGGCTTGCGTCAGGTCCATGCGTCCTCCGTCGTCGCGACCCGGCGGACGCGATGCGCGAGGGCGCGGGGCCTCTCAGGCGCAGGTCCGCGAGATCGCGGTTCCGCGAACTCGCGGGTGTCGCACGACGCGAGGGCGGGTCCTGGAACCCACCCTCGACGACCGCCGGGACGTTGTCCGCCCACCAGGATAGCACGCGCGCTCGGCGCGCATCGCGCGTGGCGAGGTCGGCCGTCGGTACGACGGCCGGGCGTCGCTGCGCTGGGCGGCGCGCGACGAAACGCGGCAGGCGGTTGCGCGCCGGCCCGGTCGCGGGTAGACTCCCCGACGATGCGCTGCGCGCCGCGAGCTACACGACCGCGATGACGTGCGTCCGCCCGGGTGGCGGAGGCATGTTCGTCGCGTGGTGGGACCGTCCGTCAGGAGGGTCCCTTTCGTTTGCACCGCGAACCGACGCAGAGCGGCGGACCGACGCGGCGCGTGGTTGGCCGGCGCGAGTCGGCACGGAGAGGACGACATGGACGCCGGACCCTGGATGGACGACGTACTGCTCTTGACGCCGGGACCCACCCCGATCCACCCATGGGCGCAGGCGGCGCTCGGGTGGCCGATGCGGGGCCACATGGACCCCGACGTCTTCGCCCACAACGACGC
>Ga0114946_10002108_pt1 | contig 13636 bp, 9 predicted proteins | sample WalLakDeSediment_FD_88676 | JGI IMG/M metagenome (GOLD analysis project Ga0114946, IMG submission 88676) | Lake sediment microbial communities from Walker lake, Nevada to study Microbial Dark Matter (Phase II) - Walker Lake 11/02/13 Deep Sediment | ecosystem: Environmental > Aquatic > Freshwater...
CATCCCCCACAGCGACAACACCCTGATCACCGGCCTGCCGGGTGCAGCGCGGATCAGCATCCTTTCAATCTGAAAAAGTCCATTTTCGCCGGCCGTGACACAGAATTTTTCATACTGTTCAGCCGGCAGTATCAGGGCCAGGTGCCCTTCTGCCTTCAACAGCCGTTTGCAGCAGGCAGCAAGATCCTGCCCGGTCAGGGATTGATCATGGCGCGCCGCGGTGCGTCGCTCACAGGGAGCAGGCAACGACCTGCTGAAATAGGGCGGGTTGGTTACGATCAGGTCATATTTTTCGTGGGATGCACTGGCAAACTCCTGCAGCGAAGCATGAACCACCGAGAGCCTGCCGGCCCATGGTGATGCCTGAAAATTGGATGCTGCTTCCGCACAAGCCGCTTCATCAATATCTATCCCTGAAATAATGGCATTGGATTGCCGCTGGGCAATCATCAGTGCGATCAGGCCGGTCCCTGTCCCCACATCCAATACTGCATCAACCCCATCGACCGGCACCCATGCGCCAAGCAGCACGCCATCGGTGCCCACCTTCATGGATGATCGCTCATGGGTGACAGAGAATTGCCTGAAGTGAAATATTGTGTTGCCCAATTTCTAATTATTTAACCTAAAAGGTCAGCGTTTTTTAACCGCGAAGGACTCAAAGTTATGCGCAAAGACACGCAAAAGTTTTTTGTCCTTTCGGACAGACCTTGGCCTATCCCTGAATACCGTCCCTTCGACCGGTTAGTTCCTGCTAAGCATCAGGCTTCGGCTACGTGGTCCCTGAGCAGACCCAAAGAACCCAACCACCATAAACAGCCCCTCATCCCTCAGTCCCTCAGTCCCTCCCTCAGTCTCTCAGTCCCTCCGTCTCTCAGTCCCTCCGTCTCTCAGTCCCTCTCTCCCTCTCTCTCTCCCTCTCTCCCTCCCTCTCTCCCTCCCTCCCTCTCTCCCTCCCTCCCTCTCAGCGCTAAATTCTCAGCGCTCAGCGCTTCCCCTCAGTCTCTCAGTCTCTTAGTCTATGCGCCCTGCGCCCTGCGCCCTGCGCCCCTACAAAGCACCTTCTACCCTGAACACCCAGGCATACCCTGACGGATCGTTGGCGGGGGTGATCGAAGGCACAGCAATTGTCACGCGGCCACTGCCCGTCCGGGCCCTCACACTGCCAGGGTAGCCAAGCATGCTTACCCTGCCGTTGCGCCTGACGCCCTCTACCACGACCGGCATATCCGGGAAACGGGTGCAGATCACAAACAGGTCATTCCCTTTCCTGGTGAAATAGACATCCTCCAGGTGCTTGTTCGCCGCGGCGCCATCCCACTTGCGCGTACCATAAATGGCTTCGCCGTTTACCTCCAGCCATCTGCCCATATCGAGCAGCCTTTGCTGCTGAATGGCCGGAATGCGGCCATCGGCGGTTGGGCCGACGTTCAGCAACAGGTTGCCCCCGGAGGCCACCTTCTCGATCAACAGATGCACCAATGCTTCGGAGGTCATATAGTTTTCGGGGGTCTCCATCCGGTTGTAGCCAAATGAAGTACCTATCCCACGACACTCCTCCCAGGGATGATCCGGATCGCCAATCCCTTCCCCATCATGCACCAGGTCATATTCGGTGGTGTGGTAACCACCCGGTGTGTTGCCACGGGTCTCCCGGCCCCACCGGTCGTTGACCACCACCCGGTCGCTGACGGGCGACTCATTGTACAGCCATGCAAGGAACTCCGCGCTCTTCCAGGTTTCACTGCGATGGTCCCACTCGCCATCAGGCCAGAAAATGTCGGGCTCGTAACGGGTCACCAGGTCCTTCATCTGCGGAAGCATGTGATGGTTGATATAGGCATCAAAATCGTTGCGGTATATTGGATTGAACCACTCATACAACGAATAGTAGAAACCCATGTGGAGTCCGGCATCTTTTACGGCGGCCGACAACTCCCCGCAGAGGTCGCGATGGGGCCCGATATCCATGCTGTTCCAGTTCCAACTCTGCGCACTGGGCCACAGGGCAAACCCTTCATGGTGCTTGGAGGTCAGCACCACATACCTGGCACCGGCCCTCCTGAAAAGATCTGCCCATTGTTCCGGGTTGAAATGCTCAGCCCTGAACATGGAGGCAAAGTCCTGGTACCTGAACCCCGGACCATACATCTTGTCGTGATATTCGCGAAAAAGCTGACCGGCCTTGTCGTGGGTGTTCATCATGCGCCACCAGTACCATTCGGCATACTTGGCATAAATGCCGATGTCGGCATCGGCAGGGGCCCAGGCAGGCACGGAATAGACACCCCAGTGGATGAAAATGCCGAACTTGACATCGGAAAACCATTCAGGGAAGGGACGGCTGTTGACCGATTCCCATGTCGGCTGATAGGACTGTGCGGAAGCACTCATAATCAGGAATGAAAAGAAGATGATCAGAAATGATTTTCTCATGAGTTTTTGGTTTTTCGTTATTGTAGGTTCGACAGTGTGCAATTTTACAATTTTTTTTACAGATTCATCAATAAAATCGCATCCCATAAAGAATCAATAACAGAAAAAAAGCACACGATGAAGAATCTTTGCCGTTTGCTGTGATTATAATCAACGACTTTTTTTAATTTAGCTGATGAAATAAGCATGGACACAATTGGTGACAACCAGAACGTTTCCTGGCGCCTTTTTGTCATCTCTGGCGCCTTTGCGAGAAACAGAAAGACAGGGCTGTCCACGTATTTTAATCAAAAAAACATTCGATATGGCAACCATGCGGGCATTAGTCAAGGCAAAACCTGAAAAAGGCATCTGGATGCAGGAAAGACCTGTTCCCGTTCCAGGCCACAACGACGTGTTGATCAAGGTCATCAAGTCATCGATCTGTGGCACCGACCTTCACATCTACAAATGGGACGAATGGGCACAAAACACCATTCCGGTTCCGATGATCATCGGCCATGAGTATGTAGGGCGGGTGGCGGCCGTCGGTTCAGAAGTGCACAGCGTGCAGGTCGGCGACCGGGTCACGGGCGAGGGGCACATTGCCTGCGGCCATTGCCGCAACTGCCGCAGGGGGCGGCAGCACATCTGCGAAAAGACCATCGGCATTGGGGTGAACATCGACGGCGCCTTTGCCGATTACGTGTCGGTACCATCGAACAACGTGATGAAGATCAGTCCGGAGATCCCCGATGAGATCGTTTCCATCATGGATCCCTTCGGCAACGCAACCCATACGGCACTGAGCTTCCCCGTGATTGGCGAAGACGTACTTGTAACCGGGGCGGGCCTCATTGGCAGCATGTGCGTGGCGGTGGCACGCTTTGCAGGTGCACGTTATGTGGTGGCCACCGAGACCAACGAATACCGCGCGGCACTGGCCAGAAAAATGGGCGCCACACGGGTGGTGAACCCCCTGACGGAGAGCCTTACCGACACAGTGAAAGAGCTGGGGATGACAGGGTTCGACATCGGACTGGAATGCTCCGGCTCTCCGGCAGCCTTTAACCAGATGCTCGACCACATGTACAACGCCGGTAAAATCTCCCTGCTGGGAATACTGCCCTCCGACACCACCGTCGACTGGAACAAGATCATCTTTAAGGGGCTCACCCTGAAAGGCATCTACGGCCGGGAGATGTTCGAGACCTGGTACCACATGGAACAGATGCTCACCCAGGGAATCGACATCTCCCCCATCATCACCCACCGCCTGAAAGTGGATGACTTCCAGAAGGGCTTCGAGATCATGGAAGAGGGCAACTGCGGCAAGGTGATCCTCGACTGGGAGTAAAACGTACTATTTCCCCTTGTAACGCGCTTCCACCCACTTCCGGGCATTCACAAACGCTTCGACCCAGGGCGACACCTGGTCATCTTTGCGTCCGGCGGGGTAGTGCGCCCACTGCCAGGGAAAGATGGCGCGCTCGGGGTGCGGCATCATGGCCAGGTGGCGGCCGTCGGCAGAGCAGATCGCGGCCGTATCGAAATCACTGCCATTGGGGTTGGCCGGATAACCGCCATATGAATATTTGGCAGGGATTTGATAGGATGACTCCCCGTAAGGCAGGCTGAACCTGCCTTCACCGTGGGCGACCCACACGCCAAGGCGGCTCCCGGCCAGGGTGCTGAGCATGACCGAATGGTTCTCCCGGATCCCGATGTTGATAAATCCGGGTTCGAATTTATGGGAGTCGTTGTGCAGCATGCTGGGCTTCTCCTTATGCCCAGGGTTCACCAGCCCCAGCTCAGCCATCAGCTGGCAACCGTTGCAGATGCCCAGGCTCAGGGTGTCATTGCGACTGTAGAACCGGTCGAGCGCTGACCTGGCCTTTTCGTTGTAGAGGAAGGCGCCGGCCCATCCCTTCGCCGAACCCAGCACGTCGCTGTTGCTGAAACCGCCAACGAAAACAATGAAGTTGACGTCATCGAGGGTCTCGCGCCCCAAGATCAGGTCGGTCATGTGCACGTCCTTCACTTCAAAGCCGGCAAGAAACATGGAATAGGCCATCTCGCGGTCGCCGTTCACCCCCTTCTCGCGGATGATGGCTGCCCTGGCTTTTCTTGCCCCGGCCGCAGGCAACCTGTCGATGCCCATCGATGCCAGGGTTCCCTTGAAATGTGCAGGGAAACTGTACTCCAATTTCTGTGATTTATAGTTGGCGTATCGCTCAGCGGCCAGCTTTTCGCCACTCTGCCGCCGGTCAAGCAGGTAGGAGGTCTTGTACCAAAGGTCACGCAGCTGGTCAATATCCATATCCGGCCCGGGAAGACCTGTCCCACGAAGAAGAAGCGAACGACCGGCAACAGGAGCGCCAAACACCCTGAAGCTGATGCCATGCGATTGCAGCAACCTGGTCACCCTGTCAAGCTCTTTCACCTGGATGACCACCCCGGGGTTCTCGGCAAAGAGGACCTTCACCGGGTCGGGTTCGTTCCAGGCCGACAGGTCGGCCTCCAGTCCGAAGTCCCTGTTGGCAAAGCACATCTCCAGCAGGGTGACCAGCAGTCCGCCGGCCGAAATATCATGCCCGGCCAGCACCAGCCCTTCGCTGATGAGCTCCTGCATGGCGGCAAACCCGGCTTTGAAATGGCCGGCATCCTTCACCGCGGGGGCCTGTTGCCCCAGCTGGCCGATCACCTGGGCAAAGCTGCTGCCGCCCAGTTTCAGCTCGTCGCCCGAGAGGTCGATATGGATCAGCTTGGTGGCCGCATCCTTCACCAGCACAGGCTCAACGACCCTGCGCACATCACTCACCTCCGCCACCGTGCTGATGATCACGGTGCCGGGCGAGAGCACCTGCTCCCCACCCGGGTATTTCTGGGTCATCGACAGCGAGTCCTTGCCGGTCGGCACGTTGATGCCCAGCTCAATGACAAAGCTGCTCAGGGCTTCCACAGCCTTGTAGAGGCGGGCATCCTCACCCGGATTCTTGCAGGGCCACATCCAGTTGGCGCTCAGGCTCACGCCTGCCAGGCCGTGTGTCAGCGGCGCCCATACGAGGTTGGTCAGCGCCTCGGCCACGGCCAGCACCGAGCCGGCAGCAGGATCGATCAGCGCAGCCGCAGGGGCATGACCGATCGAGGTGGCAACACCTTCCCTGCCACGGTAATCAATGGCCGTCACGCCGAGGTTGTTCAGCGGCAGCTGGAGCTCACCGGCGCACTGCTGTTTGGCCACGCGGCCGGTCACCGAACGGTCGACCTTGTTCGTGAGCCAGTCCTTGCAGGCCACGGCTTCAATCTGCAGCAGCTCTTCAATGTACTCTTTTATCTTCGTGGGATGGTATTGCAGTTCTTCGAACCCTTCCTGCAAACTGGCATCTGTCATCACCGTCTTCGGCGGGTTACCGAAGAGCTCCTCCAGCTGCAGGTCAATAGGAGCATTGCCATTGTCATCCATGAACTTCAGGTGCATGTCGCCGGTTGTTGCTCCCACCACATACATGGGCGACCGCTCGCGTTCGGCAACATGCTTCAGGTCGTCGAGGTCCTTTTCCCTGAGCACCAGGCCCATGCGCTCCTGCGACTCGTTGCCGATGATCTCGCGGGCCGACAGGGTCGGGTCGCCCACGGGCAGCTTGTCGGTATGGATGGTGCCGCCGGTGCTTTCCACCAGTTCGGAGAGGCAGTTGAGATGGCCGCCGGCACCATGGTCATGGATGGAGACGATCGGGTTGTCGTCGCGCTCCACCAGGGCGCGGATGGCGTTCATGACACGCTTCTGCATCTCGGGGTTGGAACGCTGTACCGCATTCAACTCAATGGCATTGGCATACTCGCCGGTGGCCACCGACGAAACCGCCCCGCCGCCCATCCCGATGCGGTAGTTGTCGCCGCCCAGCACCACGATTTGATCACCGGTGGCAGGCATGCCCTTATGGCTGTCTTCCTTCCGGCCAAACCCGACACCGCCGGCCAGCATGATCACCTTGTCGTAGGCGATCTTCCTGCTGTTCTCAAAATGCTCAAAAGTCAGCAACGACCCGCAGATCAGGGGCTGCCCGAACTTGTTGCCAAAGTCGCTGGCCCCGTTCGAGGCCTTGATCAGGATCTGCTCTGGCGTCTGGTAAAGCCACGGACGGGCGGGTATGTTCCTTTCCCACGACCGGCCACCATTGGGCCTCGGGTATGCGGTCATGTATACGGCCGTGCCGGCCAGGGGCAGAGAGCCCTTCCCACCTGCCAAACGGTCGCGGATCTCACCCCCGGTGCCGGTGGCAGCACCGTTGAACGGCTCCACCGTGGTCGGGAAGTTGTGCGTCTCGGCCTTGAGCGACAATACAGTGTCAATGGGCTTCTCCGTGAAAAAGCCGGGCTTGTCCTGGGTGCGCGGGGCAAACTGAATGGCTGCCGGCCCCTGAATAAATGCCACATTGTCCTTGTAAGCGGAGACCAGCAGGTTGGGGTTCTCCCCGGAGGTGCGTTTTATCAGCTGAAACAGCGTGCTTTCCTTTTCTTCACCGTCGATGATGAAGGTGCCGTTGAAGATCTTGTGCCGGCAGTGCTCGGAGTTAACCTGCGAAAAGCCGAACACTTCGCTGTCGGTGAGCCTGCGGCCAAGCCGTGCGCTTAAGCCGTTCAGGTAGCCAACCTCTTCCTGGCTGAGCGCAAGCCCCTCCTGCCGGTTGTAAGCGGCCACATCGTCGACATACATGACCGGATCAGGCTGCCGGTCGATGGCAAACAGATCCTGGCCCAGACCCTCATACTGGTTCTGAAGCATCGGATCATATTCGGGATCTGGACTGCCTGCCCTGAAAAACTCTTCGATGCGGACAATGCTTCCAATGCCCATGTTTTCGGTAATTTCCACAGCATTGGTACTCCATGGCGTGATCATTTCCCGGCGCGGACCGACAAAAGAACCTTCTATTGCCGCAAAATTGATCAGTCTGGCACCGCTGAAGAGCCATTCCAGTTTCGTGATATCTGCTGGGGGAAGCTGGTTTTTAACATGAACCGCAATGACCTGACGCGATGCATCACCGAAAAATAACACCATGGAAATGAGGATTAGGATTCAATAAAAAAACGAGGTTCAGTAACCAAAAAAAAAGCACACGATCAAAAAGATGACCGCGGTGCAAATTTAATCAGTATGGGCAAGAAAACGAATATTTTTCTCCAGCTATTCTGTCATCCACGCGTATCCTCTGCATGCTATTGAGAATATTTTGACCAGGTCTTTATATTTCAGAGGCGAAACCCTTACTTAACACCCATGATATATTCCCTGCTCAACGGCACCCGCTCCACCACATCGGGGGTTTCATCTTCAATGTAGTAATACTCGATCCTGGTATTTTGTGCAGCCCTAAGCACTGCGGGCCAATCGACCTGACCGGTGCCCAGCACCACATCGTTCTCCCTGTTTGATGGCAGCTGGTAGTGCCCCTCCACCCCTTTCTTCAGATCTTTGAGGTGCATCAGCCGAAAACGGTCGGGATAGGTCTCCAACAATTCAACCGGATCGTAGCCTGCAGCCATCACCCAATAGGTGTCGATCTCAAAACTTACGTAACGGGGATCGGTAAGCTCAATCAGGTAATGATACAGGGTGGCATCCGCATGCGGAGCAAATTCAAAGGCGTGGTTGTGGTAGGAAAAATGCAACCCATGGTCGTTTAATGCTTTTCCGATCCTGTTGAAGTTTGCTGCCGCCACCTCAACCAGTTCCTGGTCAAACACTCCATCAGGGCGGGGCAGGGAGCCCAGACGAACATGTCTGGCTCCAAGTAACTTTGCGTTATCTATCACCAAATCAATATCATTAAGCAGGTTGTTATAGCCTACCCCATAAGAGGTGCATACCATTCCCCGTTCATCCAACATACGTCGCAATTCATCGGCTGGCACACCAAAAAGGTTGGAAAACTCAATGTTGGTGATGCCCATGTCACGTATCAGGTCGAGTGTGCCAGGCACATCCTCAGCGAACTGATCCCTGAATGTAAATGACACAACACCCGGATCGGGCACGAACGGTTTATCTTCTTGCTTGCATGCCACGGCAAAAAGAATAATTGCAATAAAAATGAATAGATGTTTCATAAAGATATTCCCATTAAGCATTTTCAAAATTTGCATATTCTGAATCAAAGGGTAAAAATACAATTTTTCAGGCAAAAGACCCCTGTCCCACGTGAAAAATTATTAGAAAATATTTGGGCTATAAAAAAGATGTTCGTATCTTTGCACTCCTGAAAATGAAATGGATGTCAATCAAAAAATCAGAAAAGTAATACGCAATGTATCTAACGCCAGAAATTAAAAAGGACATATTTAATGTATACGGTGGTTCGGCTGCCAATACCGGCTCGCCGGAAAGCCAGGTTGCTTTGTTCACCCACCGCATTAAACACCTTACCGAACATCTGAAACAGAACAAAAAAGACAAGCACACCCAACGTTCCCTGATACGTTTGGTCGGCAAGCGCAGAAGGCTGCTTGACTATTTAAAAACCAACGAGATCGGAAGATACAGGGAAATCATCAAGAAACTCAACCTAAGGAAGTAGTTTCCGGGAAAAACAGGCAATTAGGTTCTAATTGCCTGTTTTTCTTTATAGTCGTTGCATTGACATATATACCTCCTCCTTATTGGCACTCTGTTAAAGGCTACCGGAACCCGGTATAACAACCAAAAAATTCCTTGATGCATGCTCCCCGTGTCCGGGTAAAAAAGCTTTCCTGCCAAAAAATCATTGAACAAGCATTCGGTCATATCGGTTATAATTATAACAATATCATAACAAACTTTTGAATTAACGAGACAAAAAGAAAAAGAAGATGAACACTGGAATTAAGAAGAGCATTGATATGGGTGATGGTAAGGTCATCACCATAGAGACGGGCAAGTTGGCCAGGCAGGCCGACGGTGCCGTTGTGGTCAGCATGGGCCAGACCATGTTGCTGGCAACCGTAGTTGCCAAAAAAGAAGTCGCAGAGGGGCAATCATTTTTGCCGCTTTCTGTCGACTATCAGGAAAAGTACGCCGCAGCCGGGCGTTTTCCCGGTGGTTTTTTCAAGCGTGAAGCACGACCTTCTGAATACGAGATACTGATTTCGCGTCTGGTCGACAGGGCATTACGGCCTATGTTCCCCGACAGTTACCGCGCTGACACCCAGGTGTTGATATCGTTGATATCCGCTGAAAAAAACATACTCCCCGACGCATTGGCCGGATTGGCTGCATCAGCGGCGCTCTCGGTCTCTGACATCCCTTTCAACGGTCCCATCTCTGAGGTCAGGGTTGCGCGGGTTGGTGAAAAATTTGTCGTGAACCCCACCATGAGTGAGCTGGTCAATGCTGATATTGAAATCATCGTAGCCGGTTCAAAGGACAACATCGTGATGGTGGAAGGTGAGATGAAAGAAGTTTCTGAAGCTGACATGCTGGAGGCGATCAAGGTGGCCCATGACATGATCAAAATACAGTGCCGGGCACAGGAAGAACTGGCGGCAGCAGTGGAAAAGGCAAAGGAAAAGAGGGAATATCCGGAGGAACCCCATGACGAGGAATTGCTCGGGCAGATGAGGTCGGCCCTCTATGACAAACTATATGACATTGCCAAAAAAGGTGCTGAAAAACATGTTCGCAAGGAGTTGTTTGAACAGGTAAAAACAGATTTTGTGGCCGGTCTTGGTGAAGAAGAGCTCGAAGAGAAAGCACCTTTCATCGACAAGTATTTTAGCAAACTATTAAAGGAGGCTGTGCGCAACGTTGTGCTGCACGAGAGAATCCGGCTCGATGGTCGCAAAACCGACGAGATCCGTCCGATCTGGTGCGAAGTCGACTATTTGCCAGCTGCACATGGTTCAGCAGTTTTTACCCGTGGTGAGACCCAGTCGCTTACTACCGTTACCCTTGGAACCAAGCTTGATGAGCAGACCATCGACGGAGCCGTGATTGAAGGCAAGAGTAAGTTTATGCTGCATTACAACTTCCCCCCCTTCTCGACAGGAGAAGTTAAAATGGCCCGTTTCACCAGCCGCCGCGAGATAGGCCACGGCAACCTGGCCCTCAGGGCACTGAAACCGGTTATTCCCAACGGCAACGATAACCCTTACACCATCAGGGTGGTTTCCGACATCCTGGAGTCAAACGGTTCATCATCAATGGCCACAGTGTGCGCCGGCACCCTGGCATTGCTCGACGCTGGTGTCAAAATCAGCAAGCCGGTTTCGGGAATTGCCATGGGACTGATCGCCGACCCTGAAACCAAGAAATATGCTGTATTGTCTGATATTCTTGGCGATGAAGACCACCTTGGCGACATGGACTTCAAAGTGACCGGAACGCGCGACGGGATTACCGCTTGCCAGATGGATATCAAAATTGAGGGGCTTGACTTTAAAATCCTGGAAGAAGCACTGGCTCAGGCCAGGGAAGGAAGACTCCATATCCTGGATGAAATGGCCAAAACCCTCCATGAACCAAGACAGGATTACAAACCCCACGTGCCCCGTATTGTGAAGATGACCGTACCCAAGGAGTTCATCGGCGCCATCATCGGCCCCGGCGGAAAGGTGATCCAGGAAATGCAGAAAGAAAGCGGAAGCACCATCGTAATAGAAGAGGTGGGCGACTACGGCATTGTAGACATCGTCTCCGAAAACAAAGATTCCATCGACTTCGTGATCAAACGCATCAAAGGCATCATTGCCGTTCCCGAGATCGGCCTGGTATATCCCGGAAAAATAAAAAGCATCGTGCCCTTTGGTATGTTTATTGAAATACTGCCCGGCAAGGAAGGCTTGTTGCATATCAGCGAAATAGAATGGAGACGCCTCGAGAAAGTTGAAGACAGCGGATTGCAGGTCGGCGACGAAATTGAGGTGAAGCTGCTTGACCTCGATAAAAAAACCGGTAAGCTGAAACTCTCACGAAAGGTTCTGTTGCCACGCGACCAGTCAGGCCGCCACTAAAATCTTACAGCCCTTGCTTCCGATAGCTGCGTATTGATCATTGTCAGTGACGCACTGATCTGCCTGCTTCCTTTGCTAAAGCAGATTGTTCTGGTTTTTTCTGTTAAATATGTTATATATTTGTGGAAAATTACGGGGCAATAATGAGGCAGCTGAAGATCATCAAGCAGGTCACCAACAGGGATACTGCTTCTCTTGATAAATACTTGCAGGAAATTGCAAGGGTCAGCCTCATCACCGCCGAGGAAGAAGTGGTTTTGGCACAGAAGATCAGACAGGGAGACAAAAAGGCCCTGGAGAAGCTTACCAAGGCAAACCTTCGCTTTGTGGTATCCGTTTCAAAACAATACCAGAACCAGGGGTTAAGCCTTCCCGATCTGATCAATGAGGGCAATCTGGGCCTGATGAAAGCTGCACAGCGTTTTGATGAAACCAAGGGATTCAAGTTTATCTCCTATGCCGTTTGGTGGATACGCCAGTCAATATTGCAGGCCTTGGCTGAACAGGCCAGGATCGTAAGGTTGCCTCTCAACAAGATTGGCACCATTAACAAAATCAACAAGGCCTTCAGCCGCCTGGAACAGATGCTTGAACGTGAGCCCACTGCCCAGGAGATCGCCGAACTGCTCGATCTGCCCCTGGATGAGGTCAAAGAGTCACTGAAAAACAACAGCCGCCATGTCTCCATGGACGCTCCCCTGGCGCAGGGAGAGGAGTCAGACATGTACGAAATACTGGGCAACGAAGATGCCGAATTGCCGGAAAACAAACTATTGCGCGACTCGTTGAAAAGCGAAATTGAACGAACCATATCTACCCTGACCGATCGCGAGGCACAAGTTATCCGTTACTATTTCGGCCTCAATGGGATGCCTCCGCACACCCTTGATGAGATTGGCGAGAAACTTAACCTCACCCGGGAACGTGCCAGGCAGATCAAAGAAAAAGCACTGCGGAGACTCAAACATTTGTCACGATCAAAAAATCTAAAAAATTACCTGGGCTAGGCGTATCGAAAACGGGTAGTCAGATATTAATTTGATGAACTCCTCACTTCTTACTTCTTACTTCTTACTTCTTACTTCTTACTTCTTACTTCTTACTTCTTACTTCTAAAACATGACCCACCTCATAGCACCATCCTTACTTGCAGCAAACTTCCTGAGTCTGGCAGAAGATATTGAAATGGTGAACTCTTCCCAGGCCGATATGTTCCATATAGATGTTATGGACGGACATTTTGTCCCCAATATTACCTTCGGCTTTTTTATCATCAAACAGATCAGGTCCATGGCAAAAAAGCCCCTCGATGTTCATCTGATGATCAATGAACCGGACCGTTACCTGACAGCCTTTAAGGAAGCCGGTGCCGACTGGTTGAGTGTCCACTATGAAACCTGTCAGCACCTCCACAACACCGTAAACCGTATCAGGGAACTCGGCATGAAACCCGGCGTGGTGCTCAACCCGCACAATGCTGTTGACTTGCTCCTGGATATCCTGCCGGAAGTAGACCTGGTATTGATTATGTCTGTGAACCCCGGTTTTGGCGGACAGGCATTCATTGAACGCACCTACTCCAGGCTGGAACGCCTCAGGGAATTACGTCAGCAAACTGGTTCAGATTTTCTTATTCAGGTTGACGGCGGTGTTGACACTTTCAATGCCCCGCGACTCATTAAAGCAGGAGCCGATATCCTGGTGGCCGGCACCACGGTTTTTAAATCCCCAAACCCACTGCAGACCATTCAGGATCTCAAGAATGCCGGAACCCAATAAACAAACAAGCTCCTTATATGATAAAAAAAGATTCACGACTTAATGCATCTGTAAACAGGATAGAGCGCTATATCATTTAAGCGTTGGCGGGTGGTTATTACCTGATCAAGCGAACCGGATGCGGCTTTTGGCCCGCCGAACGCGAGGAGGTTGAAGACGTTGAAATACAGGAAGTATTCACTGACAACAGGAAAGGATTGGTTGAGCGGACCAAAACGATCAAGACACATAAGCAGGAAACGCCGCTTGCCCAGGAAGAGGTCATCAGCCGTGATCTTGATGGGCAGGAAAATGCCAAAGACCTTTCCCACGATAAAAATACAGACGATGAAGCGACACCCGGCCCTAAAAAAAAGCCGTGAGGTTCACTTCCATGTGGCTGATTTTTGTTACTTTCGCATCCGTAAAGTTCAACACGAATGGTCAGCCAAAAGGAAACTACCAGGTA
>Ga0114946_10002109_pt1 | contig 13634 bp, 10 predicted proteins | sample WalLakDeSediment_FD_88676 | JGI IMG/M metagenome (GOLD analysis project Ga0114946, IMG submission 88676) | Lake sediment microbial communities from Walker lake, Nevada to study Microbial Dark Matter (Phase II) - Walker Lake 11/02/13 Deep Sediment | ecosystem: Environmental > Aquatic >...
GTCGTGCTCTCACGAGCGTCGCGCACCCGGGACCCCGATGCACGGGCCGAACGTCACGACCCGGCACGCGGCGCCGAGCGATCAGCGCGGCGAGGGTGCCGCGCCGACCACGCGACGATCGAGCCGCACCCGCTCACCCTGCACCGGCGCCGCGGCCGGCCAGCCGGTGCGCTCGGTGATGCCCGCGACCAGCGCGCTGGCGGCCGACGCCTCGCCGTGCACGACCAGCACCTGGTCGGGCTCGCGGGCGGTGGCCACCCAGTCGAGCAGTCCGTCGCGGTCGGCGTGGACCGAGAAGGCGGGCAGCTCCAGGATCTCGGCCCGCACCGGCACGTAGCGGCCGAGGAGCTTGACCTCGGTCGCGCCGTCGGCCAGGCGGCGGCCCCGCGTCCCCTCGCCCTGCCACCCCACGAGCAGCACGAGCGACCGCGGGTCGGGGAGCCGCCGCTCGAGGTGGTGCAGGACCCGCCCGCCGGTGGCCATCCCCGACGCGGCGATGACGATCGCCGGATCGCTCCGCGCCGTCACCCGCTTCGAGTCGTCCACGGTGTGCGCCTCGTGCACGCCCGATGGCGTGAGCGACCAGCGCGAGCCGGCCCGGCCCGGTCGGATGTCGGGGTCGCCCCGCTCGAGCGCGTCGCGGTACACGTCGAGGGCGGCGAGGGCCATCGGGCTGTCGACGAAGATCGGGACCTCGGGCAGCCGGCCGGCATCGCGCAGCTCGGCCAGGTGGTGCAGGAGCACCTCGGTGCGGTCGACGGCGAAGGCCGGGATCACCACCGTTCCTCCCCGCTCGACCGTGCGGGCGATGGCGTCGGCGAGCACCGCCCGCCCGTCGGGGTGGTCGTGCGACCGGTCGCCGTAGGTGGACTCGACCACGACGACGTCGGCGTCGCCCACCGGCGACGGGTCGACGAGGAGGGGGTGATCGCCCCGGCCGAGGTCGCCGCTGAACACCACGGTGACGCCGTCGACGTGCAGGGTCGCGACCGCCGACCCGAGGATGTGGCCGGCCGGACGCAGGACCACCGTCATGTCGCCCCCGAGGTCGACGGGCTCGGCGAAGGCGACGGGCGCGAGCCGGCGCAGCGACGCGACGGCCTGGGCCTCGGTGAACAACGGCAGGGCCGGATGGTGCTTGGAGTACCCGGCCCGGTTGGCGAACTCGGCCTCCTCCTCTTGGAGGTGGCCGGCATCGGGGAGGACGATCCCGGCGAGCTCGGCGGTGGTGGGCGTGCACACCACCGGACCGGCGAAGCCGTCGGCGACGAGCCGGGGCAGGTAGCCGCAGTGGTCGACGTGGGCGTGGGTGAGCACGACCGCGTCGATCGACGACGCCGGCACGGGCAGGGCGGCCCAGTTGCGGTCGCGCAGCTCCCGGGGGCCCTGGAACAGCCCGCAGTCGACCAGGACGCGACCGCGGGGGCCGTCGACGAGGAACCGGCTGCCGGTGACGGTGCGCGCCGCGCCCAGGAACGTGATCACCGGCACCGGGCCGGTGGTGCTCACCGGCCCTCGACCGTGCGGCTGACGAGGACCGGGCCGACGTGGTCGCGCACCACCTGGGTGGTGACGCTGCCCATCACGGCCCGGGCCAGCCCGGTGCGACCGTGGGTGGCCATCACGATGAGGGCCTGGCGCTCGGCGGCGAAGGCGACGAGGGCCGACGCCACGTCGCGGTCGTGGAGGACCTCCCAGTCGACCGTGCGGCCCAGGCCCGAGGCGAGGGCGGAGGCCACCCGGTGGACGTGGGCCGACTCGTTGACGTGCTCGGCGCCGCTCGCCTGGTGCGCGGCGGCGAGGTCGGCCGGCTCGATCACCGACACCACCCACAGGGGCAGCCCGAGCCCGTCGGCCCACGCCGCGGCCATGGGCGCCACCACCTCGGATCGGGCGCTGCCGTCGATGGCGAGCACGACCGTGGAGCCGAGCCCCACCGCGGGGTCGTGGTGTGGTCCGACGAGCAGGAACGGCACGGTGCTGTCGCCGAGCGCCTCCTCGGCCACCGATCCGAGCACCACCCGCTCGAGGCCGGTGCGGCCGTGCGTGGTCATGCACACCACCGGCTCGGCGACGGATGCCGCCACCGCGGCGATCGCGGCCACCGGTCCCCGGTCCTCGTCGACGACCACCTCGGTGGTGGGGTCCAGGCCCCCCTCGACCACGACCCGGCCGAGGTCGGCCCGGACCTCGGCCGCCTCGGCCGGGTGCGCCGAGCGCACGAGCGTGAGCCCGGCCCGGCTCCGCCGGGCCAGCTCGGCGGCCGGCCCGAGGGCGGCCGCGGCCCGCTCGGAGCCGTCGAGGGGAACGATCACGTGCTCGACCATGGAGCCTCCTTCGCCGCCAGCATGGCGCGCCGGGACCGGCGCGCCCAGGGACCTCGGTCCCGATCCACCGGGGCCGATCCGCGGGGCGTGCCGCGACGCCGCGGAGCCGGCCCGGCACCGGCACCGGCCGCGGCGGTCACGACGCCACCCCCCGCCCGCTGCGGTCGGTGGAGCTCAGGAACCAGCACGCCCCGGTGGTGAGGGCGCCGAACCCGGCGCCCACCAGGTAGGCCAGCGCGAAGTCGGCCGCTCGACCGGTGCCCCCGTACACCACGGTGAGCACGGTGATGCCGAACGCCGAGCCGATCTGGAACATCATCCGCTCGGTGGCGGCGGCGATGCCGAGGTCGGCCTGCGACACCGAGTTGGCCAGCGACGCGCTGATCGAGGGCCGGTTGAACCCGTGACCCAGCCCCTGCAGCACGAGCGCCCCCACCACGAGCCAGATCGCGGTGGTCCAGGCGGCGACGGCGAAGAGCGCGAGCGACGCGGTGAGGGCGAGCGATCCGCCGACCGCGGTGGCCCGCTCTCCCACCCGCGTCGCCACCGCGCCCCCAACCGGCGACGAGGCGCTGTACACGACCGGCCGGACGATCATGATGAGCGCCACCGCCGACACCGAGTAGCCGAACTCCGACCGCAGCAGCAGCGGGGCGAGGAAGAACCCGCCCATGTAGGCCGCGCCGGTGAACAGCGAGGCCACCACCGGGGCCACGAACTCCACTCGGGTCAACATGGCGAGCGGGAGGAGAGGGGCGACGGCCCGGCGCTCGGCCCGCACGAACAGCGCGAAGCCGAGCGGCGCGGCCACGAGCGCGGCGAGGACCACCGGGTCGCCGACGCCCCACGCAGCCCCCTGGGTGAGGGCGAGCATGAGCGCGCCGGTGCCGAGGGCGAGGGCGGCCGAACCGGCCACGTCGAACGGGACCCGGGGCCGCGTCGGCGTCTCGCGGAGGACGACGAGCCCCACCGCGAGCGCGAGGGCCGAGAGGCCGGCCTGCAGGAGGAAGAGGGCGGGCCAGCCGAGGGCGTCGATGAGCGGCCCGCCGACGGCCAGCCCGATCGCCGGTGCCCCAGCCGCGACCATCGACCACCACCCCATGGCCTTCACCCGGTCGGCCGGCGCGAACACCGAGAGGATGAGCGCCATCGACGTGGGCACGGTGGCTGCGCCGATCACCTGGGAGAGCGTCCGCCAGGCGATGAGGGTCGGCGCGTTCCACGCCGTGGCCGTCAGCGCCGCGGTGACGGTGGCCAGCGCGAACCCGATCAGGAACACCTTTCGGTGGCCGTGGAGGTCGCCCAGCTTGCCGAGCACCGGCAGCGAGAGGGCCGAGAGCAGCAACGGCAACGAGATGACCCAGGCGATCGTGGTCTCGGCCACCTCGAACTCCGCGGCGATGTCGCCGAGCGACACCGTGAGCACGGTGATCGGGAACGTGGTGGCGAACATGCCCGCGAGGGCGCTCACGAGCACCCACCGCGGGTATGTCCCCCTGGCCTCGAGGCGGGCGACCACCCGGGTGCGCCGCGACTCGAGCGGTCCGTCGCCACCAGCCGCGGCGGCGGCCGGCTCAGGCGGTGCGATCGTCACGGAGGGCGGAGCGGCGGACCTTGCCGGCGTCGTCGCGGACGGGCCCGTCGACCCACTCGAAGCTCCGCGGGATCTTGTAGCCGACGAGGCGCTCGGCGAGGAAGGCGCGCAGCTCGTCGTCGTCGACCCGCGTCGTCGTCTGCACCACGGCGTGCACGCGGTGCCCGAGGTCGTCGTCGGGGAAGCCCACCACCGCGCACGACGCCACGTGGGGGTGCTCATCGAGCGCAGCCTCGACCTCGGCCGGGTACACGTTGGCACCGCCGCTCAGGATCATGTCGGCCATCCGGTCGGCCAGGTACAGGTAGCCGTCGGTGTCCATCCAGCCGAGGTCGCCGAGGGACTCCCACCCGTCGCGCGACCGCGCCTCGGCACCGATGTAGCGGTACGTGGGCGGCCGGTCGGGCGGGACCTCCATCCACACCTCGCCGACCTCCCCCGCCGGGAGCTCGACGCCGTCGGGGTCGCAGATCCGCATGCGGCCGCCCTGGGGGCGGCCCACCGAACCCCGGTGGGCGAGCCACTCCTCACCGCCGATCGTCGTGACGCCCTGGGCCTCGGTGCCCGCGTAGAGCTCCCAGATCCGCTCGGGGCCGAGCCAGTCGACCCATGCCTCCTTCAGCCACGGCGGGCACGGCGCGCCGAGGTGGAGGATGCCGGCCAGCGACGAGAGGTCGCGCCCGAGGCGCTCGTCGCCGGGGAGGCGCCAGATGCGGTGCATCATCGTCGGAACGAGCAGCATCCAGTCGATCCGGTGTTGCTCGACGAGCTCGAGGGTGCGCGCCGCGTCGAACCGGGAGAGCACCACCAGGTGGTTCCCGGTGAGCAGCGCGCTCACCGAGAAGGTGAACGGGGCGTTGTGGTAGAGCGGCCCGGGGACGAGCTGGGTGCCGTCGAGCCGCTGGCCGAACCCGCGCGGTCGGGTGGGGTCGATCACGGCGGGCTGGCCCGACACGATGATCTTCGGGCGGCCCGTGCTGCCGCCCGAGGTGGGCGCCTTGAGCGCGGCCGCCACCCGGTCGGGCAGTGCGGCGTCCGACAGCCCCGGGTCGGGCTCGAACCCGGCGGGCACGCAGGCGCGGTCGCCGTGGGTCCCGGGCTCGACGCCGACGACGATCGGAGGATCGGCCAACCCCACGATGGCCTCGCGCTCGCGCCCGGGGAGCCGCGCCGACACCGGCTGGGGGGTCGCCCCGAGCTTCCACACCGCCACGCACGCCTCGTAGAACTCGATCCCGTTGGGGAGCCCCACGGTCACGAGGTGGTCCTGGGCCACCCCGAGTCCGGCGTAGGCCCGGGCCAGCCGGTTGGTGCGCCGATCGAGCTCGGCGCGGCTGACGGTGCGGTCGCCGTGGGTGATCGCCGGACGGTGCGGATCGCGCGCCGCGAGCCAGGCGAGCGCCGCGCCGACGGACATCTGCGTCATCGCACCCCCCTCAGGCCCCCGGCCCCGGATCGGCGCCACGATGGCATCCGATCCCGCGGCGCACCAGTCGGACCACGGTGCGTCGGATGGCCGCCGCTCCTGGGAGACTGCGGCCGTGGAACCCGCCCGTCCGCCGCTCGAGGCCCGTCTGGTGCTCGGTCGGGCCCTGCGCCGGCGGTGCCCGGTGTGCGGGTCGGGCGGCATCTTCCGGCGGTGGTGGGCGATGCGCGAGCGCTGCCCGCAGTGCGGCTTCCGGTTCGAGCGGATCGCCGGCCACTGGGTGGGCTCGCTCGGGATCAACACGATCGTCAGCTTCGGTATCCTCCTCGGCGTGCTGTCCGTCGGGTTCGCGATCACCTATCCCGAACCGCCGGTCGCCCCGCTCGTCGTCATCGGCGTCGTCATCGCCGTGGCCGTGCCCCTGGGCTTCTTCCCGTGGTCGAAGACCCTGTGGGGGGCCATCGACCTGCTCATGCGCCCGCTCGGTCCCGACGACGAGGTCGACCCGCGGTGGTGGCCCGCCGCCCGCCGCCGGGCGCGTCCCCGACGGGGACGACTCGGATGAGGCGTCAGTCGCGCACGTGGGCGACCGCGGCCGGGGGCCGGGTCGGCGTCTCCACCTCGCCCGTGGGCCAGCCCAGGTAGATGACCGCCACGATGCGATCGTCGGGCGCGAACCCGCACATCCGCCGCACCGCAGCGGAGCGCACCGGCGCACCGGTGGCCCAGAACGACCCGAGCCCCGCGGCGGTGGCGCCGAGCAGGAAGTTCTGCACCGCGGCGGCCACGGCGTCGCGGTTCTCGGCGTGCAGATCCGGGTCGGCGTGGGCGCCGGCGGCCACGACCACGACCGTGGACGACCGCAGGTACTTCGCCCGCGTCGCGGCCAGCCTGGCCTCGTCGTCGATCCCCTCGGCGACGAGCTGCGCCGCGGCGGCCTCGCCGAAGCGCCGCCGGGCGGCGCCGGTGAGCACCGCGAACCGCCACGGCCACGTCCGCTTGTGGCTCGGCGCCCACGCGGCGATGGCGCACAGCCGCTCGATCAGCTCCGCGGGCACGGGCGCCTCGGGATCCAGGCGCAGCGAGGTGCGCCGGCGGCGGGCCAACGCCGCGAAGCGGTCGAGCTCGTCGGCCGGCACTGGCTCGGACATGGCGGCCACCGTACCGAGCGGCCTCCGCGGTGGCACCCGATGAGCCGCGACGTCGACGTGGTGGTGGTGGGCGGGGGCATCGTGGGCCTGGCCACGGCCCGAGCCCTGCTGGTGGCGGAGCCGGGCCGGACCGTGGCCGTGCTCGAGCGCGAGCCCGCGGTCGCGCTCCACCAGACCGGCCGGAACTCGGGCGTGGTGCACTCGGGGATCTACTACGCGCCGGGATCGACGAAGGCGCTGACCACGGTGCAGGGGCGCGCGGAGCTCCTGCGCTTCTGCGCCGACCACGGCGTGCCCACCCTGCGCCGGGGCAAGGTGATCGTGGCCACCGCCGAGAGCGAGCTCGCCGGCCTCGGCGAGCTCGCCCATCGGGCGCGGGTCAACGGCGTCCCCGCCGTGGCCCTCGACGGCGACGGGCTCCGACGCATCGAGCCCCGGGTGGCCGGGATCGCGGCCCTGCACGTGCCCGGGGTCGAGGTGGTCGACTACGGGGCCGTCGCCCGGGCCCTGGCCGCCGACGTGGCCGAGCGGGGCGGGGTCGTGCGCACCGGGGTGACCGTCGAGACCGTGCGGCCCGAGGGGGTGGAGGTGGTGGTCACCACGGACGCGGGCACCTGGCGGGCCGGGGCCGCGGTCGCCTGCGCCGGGCTCCGGTCCGACGAGCTGGCGCGCCGATCGGGCGCCGCGGTCGACCTGCGGATCGTCCCGTTCCGGGGCGAGTACCACGAGCTCGTGCCCGCCCGACGCGACATCGTGCGCGGCCTGGTGTACCCGGTCCCCGACCCCCGGTTCCCGTTCCTGGGCGTGCACCTCACGCCGATGGTCGACGGGTCGGTGCACGTGGGCCCGAACGCCGTGCTCGCCCTCGCCCGGGAGGGCTACGGGTGGGGCGAGGTCGACTGGCGGTTCGCGGCCGGGCTCCTCGGGTTCGGGGGCACCTGGCACCTCGCCCGCCGCTACGGGCGCACCGGCGCGGCCGAGGTGCTCCGCTCGGTCAGCCGCCGGGCCCTGCTGCGCGCCCTGCGGCGCCTGGTGCCCGATGTCGGCCTCGACGACCTCGTCCCCGCGCCGGCGGGCGTGCGGGCCCAGGCCGTGACCCCCGACGGGCGCCTCCTCGACGACTTCGAGCTCCGCCGCGACGGCCCCGTCGTGCACGTGCTCAACGCCCCGTCACCGGCGGCCACGGCCTCGTTCGCCATCGGCCGGCTGATCGCCGAGCAGCTGCCGGCGGCGCGCTGACGCCCGCTGGACCGCCCGCGAGGCGTCGGTTGGCGCCGGGCCAGATTCCCGATAAAGTCGGTCGGAGTTTGCGGGAATTCAGCCCCGCCCCGACCCTGGAGGACCCCACCCATGGCGTTGCACCTCGGCGACACCGCCCCCGACTTCACCGCCGAGTCCACCGAGGGCCCGATCGCGTTCCACCACTACCTCGGCGACGGCTGGGGCGTGCTCTTCTCCCACCCGGCCGACTTCACCCCGGTGTGCACCACCGAGCTCGGCCGGGTCGCCGCGCTCAAGCCGGAGTTCGACACGCGCAAGGTCAAGGTGCTCGGCCTCTCCGTCGACCCGCTCGAGGACCACGAGGCGTGGAGCGCCGACATCGCCGAGACCCAGGGCACCGCGCTCAACTTCCCGCTCATCGCCGATCCCGATCGCACCGTGGCCGACCTCTACGACATGGTTCCCCCGGCGGCCGAGAACAACCTCACCGTCCGCTCGGTGTTCGTGATCGGCCCCGACAAGAAGGTGAAGCTGATCATCACCTACCCGGCCAGCACCGGGCGGAACTTCGACGAGATCCTCCGCGTGATCGACTCGCTCCAGCTCACCGCCAACTACTCGGTGGCCACCCCGGTCGACTGGAAGCGCGGCGAGGACGTGATCATCGTGCCCGCGGTCTCCGACGCCGACGCCGACGCCAAGTTCCCCAAGGGCTACACCACGGTGACGCCCTATCTCCGGGTCACCCCCCAGCCCGACCTGTAGCCCCCCGGCGCCCACCGCGCCGAGCATGCGAGCCGGCCGCTCCCGACCACCGGGGGCGGCCGGTGACGCGTGTAGGTTCGCCGGCCATGAGCTCCGGGGGGATCCACACCGACCGCATCGACGCGCTCCTCGCGCGGGCGCACCGCGAGATCGACGAGGGGCTGCTCCCCTCCTGCCAGGTGGTGCTCGCCCGCGACGGCGAGGTCGTCGTGGCCGAGGCGTTCGGCGACGCCACCCTCGACACCCGCTACAACGTGTTCTCGGCCACCAAGCCGTTCGTCGCCGGCGTGATGTGGTGCCTGATCGGCGAGGGGCGGGTCGACCCCGCCGAGCGGGTGGCCACGCTGGTGCCCGAGTTCGGCACCGAGGGCAAGGCCGTCGTCACGATCGAGCAGGTGATGCTCCACACCTCGGGCTTCCCGTCGGCCCCGCTCGGCGCGCCGCGGTGGTCCGACCGCGCCAGCCGGCTCGCCGCCTTCGCCCGGTGGCGGCTCAACTGGGAGCCCGGCACCCGGTACGAGTACCACCCCACGTCGGCCCACTGGGTGCTGGCCGAGATCATCGAGCGGGTCACCGGCACCGACTACCGCGACGTGGTGCAGGCGCGGATCACCGATCCGCTGGGACTGCCCCGGGTGCTCGGCATGGCCCCCGACGACACCGACGTGGCCGCGCTCGAGGTGCGGGGCGAGCCGGCCACCGCCGCCGAGCTGCGCGACGCGTTCGGGGTGGACGAGCTCCCGGCCACGGAGGTCACCGACGCCGCGCTCCTCGCCTACAACGATCCGCTCACCCGGGCCGTGGGCGTGCCCGGCGGCGGTGGGGTGATGCGCGCCCTCGACCTGGCCCTGTTCTACCAGGGGCTCCTGCACGACCGGGACGGGATCTGGGACCCCGCGGTGCTCGTCGACGTCACCACCCACGTCCGCAACCGGCTCCCCGACCCGCTCCTCGGCGTGCCCGCGAACCGGACGCTCGGGCTCGTGGTGGCCGGCGACGACGGCAAGGCCAGCCTCCGCGGGTTCGGCCACACCTGCTCACCGGTGGCGTTCGGCCACAACGGCGCGGCGGGCCAGATCGCCTGGGCCGACCCGGCGACGGGCCTGTCGTTCGCCTACGTCACCAACGGGATCGACACCAACGTGGTGCGCCAGCCCCGCCGGGGCATCGCCCTGTCGAGCCTCGCCGCCACCTGCGTCGACCCGCGCTGACCGCGGGCGGCGGGCGGCGCTCAGGCCCGGAGCAGATCCTTGGCGATGTGGGTGATCTGGATCTCGTCGGTGCCGGCGTAGATCTGGAGCACCTTGGCGTCGCGGGCCAGCTGCTCCACCCGGAACTCGCTCATGTAGCCGTTGCCGCCGAACAGCTGCACCGCCTCGAGCGCCACCTCGGTGGCGGCCCGAGCCGAGTACAGCTTCATGGCCGACGCCTCGGCGAGGCTCATCGAGCGGCCGGCGGCGCTCATCTCGATGGAGCGGAACACGAGGTTCTGCACGTTGAGCCGGGCCACCTCCATCCGGGCCAGCTTGTCCTGGATGAGCTGGAACTCGCCGATGGGCTTGCCGAACTGCACGCGGTCGCGGGCGTAGCGGACGCTCAGCTCGAGGCACTCCTCGATGATGCCGAGGGCCATGGCGGCCACACCGGACCGCTCCTGCTGGAAGGTGGCCTTGGCGCCGTCGCGGCCGCCGGCGGGCAGGTCCTCGGTCTCGCCGATGAGCCGATCGCGCCCCACCCGGACGTCGTCGAGGAACAGCTCGCCGGTGGGCGAGGAGTGCATGCCCATCTTGCGCAGCGGCTTCGACTGCTCGAACCCGGGCAGGCCCCGGTCGAGCACGAAGCTGAGGATCTTGCGGTCCTCGGGGGGGTTGCCCTCGTCGAGCTTGCAGATGAACACCGTCGTGTCGGCGTAGGGGCCGTTCGTGATGAACGTCTTCGAGCCGTTGAGCACGTACTCGTCGCCGTCGCGTCGAGCCGAGGCCCGCATCGATCCGAAGGCGTCGGAGCCCGAGCCCGGCTCGGTGATGGCCCACGCCCCCACCTTGTCCATGGTGAGCAGGTCGAGGGCCCACCGCTCCTTCTGGGCGATGGTGCCCTTGGACATGATCGCCGAGGACGTGAGCCCCATGCTCACACCCATCGCGGTGACCATGCCCGGACACACCCGGCAGAGCTCGATGATCGGGATCAGGGTGAGGCTCCCGTCGCCGCCCCCCCGCTCCTCGCGGGCCGGAGGATCCTCGCCCCGGGCCACGGCCTGGGCCGCAGCCTTCTCCCGCTCGATCTGGTGCTTGAACCGGTCGCGGGCCATGGCATCCATGCCGAACGTGGCGAACAGCTTGCGGAGGATGTCGTACGGCGGCAGGTCACCGTGCTCGAGCTCCTCGACGTGGGGGCGCACCTCCTCGTCGACGAAGCGGCGCACCGCGTCGCGCACCATCTGCTGTTCGTCGGACCAGTCGAGCATCGAAGCCTCCGGAGTGGTGCAGCCGCCGGGTCCCCACCTGACCGGGACCGGTATGGCCCCGATGGTGGCCCGCCGCCGCGGTGCGGCGCCAGACGGGCTCAGGCGCCGGTTGACGACGGGGCGCTGTCGACCCCGGTGGCGGACGGGCCCGCGGCGCCGGCGCTGGCCGCGGTCCGGTACACCGCGGCCCAGCCCGAGGCGGTGATCCCGAGCTCGGCGAGGCGGCGATCGGCCTCGGCCCGCAGGACCGGGTCGGCGCGCCCGGTGGCCTCGGCGATCTCCGCCGCGGCCAGGCGGACCAGCGCCTGGGCCACCCGGTCCTCGGTGCCGTCGGCGAGCTCGCGGGCCCGCCGGAGCGCGCCCGGCCCGGCCTGGCCACCGGCCGCGGCGAGGGCGAGCTGGGCCGTGATCCAGTCGAGGTAGGTGACCCGCTCGCTCAGGTCGAGCTCGACGACCAGCTCGGCCACGCCGGCGCCGTCGCCGAGCGCGGCCCGGGCGACCGCCAGCGCGCTCAGGGCGAACCCGCTCGGGGGCTCGCCGTCGACGGTCTCGGCCGCGTGGGCGAGGTGCCGGACCGCCTCGTCGAGCTCCCCGAGCTGGGCGAGGGCCAGGCCCAGGGCGACCAGCCGGTCGCCCTCGCCCAGCACGGCGGGATCGAGCGGCTCGTCGGACGCCACGAGCGCCGCGGCCCGCAGCGCCCGCTCGGCGTCGCCGACGGCGACGGCCGAGGCCGCCGCCGATGACGCGGCCACCGCGGCCGCGCCGGGGTCGGCCATGCCGGCGGCGGACTCGATGGCCAGGTCGAGGGTGCGGAACCCGGCGCCAACCGAGCCGTCGGCGATGAGCGCCCGGCCGAGGACGCACGCGGCCTGGATCTCGCGCGGCCCGTCGGCGATCGAGCGGAACACCTCGAGCGCCTCCCCGGCCCGGCCGACGGCACCTGTCGCCCGGCCGGTCCACAAGCGGACCGACGCAGCGAGCACGAGCATCATCCCCTCGGCCCAGCGGTCACCGCGACCACGGGCCTCGGCGAGGATGAGGTCGCCGAGGTGCTCGGCCTCCTCGTAGCGACCCTGGTGGAACCGGACCCACGCCTGGAGCCCGAGGGTCCAGCCGAGGCCGCCGGAGTCGCCGATGGTGCGGAACATCTCGGCCGACTGCTCGATGCGCCGCTCGGCGTCGGCCACCCGGCCGTCGTTGAACGCCAGCCAGGCCAGGTTCTGCAGCGCCCAGGCCTGGCCCCGCTGGTCGTCGAGGGCGGCGAAGGCGTCGAGGGCGGCGCCGATGGCCCGGCGGGCCGCAGCGTCGTCGCCGAGGAACATCTCGGCCAGCCCCCGGCGGCGGAGCGCCTCGGCCATCCCCCCCCGATCGCCGAGCGCGGCGTACGCGTCCTCGGCCGCGGCGAACGTCTGCACCGCGGCGTCCAGGTGCCCCTCGCGCTGCTCGATGATCCCGCGGAGCACGATCGCCCGGGCCCGGCCCGGCGCGTCCTCGAGCAGCTCGGCGGCGTCGAGCGCGGCCGCCAGGTCCTCCCGGGCGAGGGCCAGGCGGTGCTGCTCGGCCCGGGCCTCGGCCCGCCCCAGCCGCGCCGCGACGAGCGCGGCGGTGGGCTCGTCGCCGAGGAGGTCGAGGGCCTGGCCGAACAGGCGCTCGGCCACCACGAACACGTCGGCGGCCTCGGCCCGGCGGGCGGCCTCGGTGAGCCAGCGCAGGGCGCGGTCGACCACGTCGGCGGGCACGCCCTCGACGCCGTTCAGCTCGCGGGCCATCGCTGCGGCGACCGCGAAGTGGTGGGCCAGCATGTCGACGAAGGTGTCGTCGACCTCGCCCGCGGCCACGAAGTTCGTCTCCAGGTACTCCGCGATGCCGAAGTGCCGCTTGGCCCGGTCGGTCTTGGTGAGCGTGCTGTAGGCCACGTCGCGGACGAGGTCCGAGCGGAACTCGTAGGCACCGGTGGCGTCGACGACGAGGACGTCCTTGGCCCTGAGCCCGTCGAGCGCGGCCTGCACCTGCTCGAGGCTCCGCACCCCCACTCCCGAGCGGTCGGCGTCGGCCATCCGCACGAGCCCGAACACCACTCCCCGGCGGCCGAGGACGGCGGCGTCCTCGAGGGTGCGCCGCTCGTCGATGCTGAGCCCGTCGATCCGGGCGGCCACGAGCCCCCGGAGCGTGTCGGGGAGGCGGTCGAGCGCGCCCGGCGCACCGGGCCCGCCGGTGCCGACGAGGCGGTCCTCGCCCGGCCCCACGAGGGCCACCAGCTCCTCGAGGAAGAACGGGTTGCCGCCGGCCCGGTCGAGGAGCGCGTCGCGGAGCTCGGCGTCGATCCGACCCTCGATGAGCGAGTCGAGCAGGCGCGCCGCGGCGGCCCGGTCGAGCGGATCGAGCGTGAGCACCACGGCGTTGTGGTGCCCGCCGGAGGGGGCCCACGAGGTGTCGAACGGCGGCCGGGCGGTGACGAGGAGCGAGAAGCGCGACCGCGAGAGGCGGTCGAGGGCGATGCCGAGCAGCTCGAGCACCGGCGTGCCCCCCCAGTGGAGGTCGGAGACGGAGAGGAGCACGGGCCGGGTGGCGAGGTGGGCCTCGAGGAACCCGAGCACCGAGCGGATCACCTCCTCGCGGGCCCGCTGCGGATCGATGTTGCGCAACGGGCCGTCGAGGCCGAACAGGTGGAGGAGCCCGGCGA
>Ga0114946_10002111_pt1 | contig 13630 bp, 9 predicted proteins | sample WalLakDeSediment_FD_88676 | JGI IMG/M metagenome (GOLD analysis project Ga0114946, IMG submission 88676) | Lake sediment microbial communities from Walker lake, Nevada to study Microbial Dark Matter (Phase II) - Walker Lake 11/02/13 Deep Sediment | ecosystem: Environmental > Aquatic > Freshwater...
GTTACGGTCAGAAGGTTATCGGCAATGCCATGCGCAAGCTTGGCTATGGTATTGGCAGTCGCCGGAGCAATGACCAGCAAATCGGCGCTATGCCCCAGACCAACATGCAGCACATGGGCCTGGTTGCCCCACAAGTCGGCTTCGCAGAAAGCCCGTCGCCCAGTGACAGACTGAAAGGAAAGTGGGTGAATGAATTGCTCTGCACTGTGGGTCAAGATGACATCCACCAGAGCGCCAGCCTGGGTCAGCTTTGAGGCCAGGTCAGCCGCTTTATAGCAGGCAATAGAACCGGTTACACCTAGGAGGATATGCTTGTCTTGTAAAGGGGTCTTCATAGCACTATCTTTCAACTAATCGCTTATCTTATCTACCACCAGCAGGCGTTCGTTGCCGGCCAGGTCTCTCAAAATGCGAGCCTCTTGCTGTGGAAAAGCCTTCTGAGTCAGCCACCTGACCGATGCAGCCTGGTTTGCCTCAATTTCCATCAAAAGCCGCCCACCCTGGGCCAGCCGCTGGGGCGCCGTTCGTAGCAGACCCTTTATCAGGTCCAAACCATCTGCACCTCCATCCAGAGCCAGAGTGGGTTCCCTGGTGTACACCGGCAAGGATTGCAAGGTTTCTGTTGGTATATACGGCAGGTTAGCGCAGATCAGGTCAAAGGGTATCCGTATGCTTTCCAGAAGGTTGGCCTGGATGAAGGATATTTGCCGGTCTACTGCATGTCGCTGGGCGTTAACCAGCGCCGCCTGCAATGCCAATCTGGAGATATCCGTGGCAATGATCTGGATGTCTGGTAGATGCAATGCCATGGCAATGGCGATACAGCCTGAGCCTGTACCCACATCTGCCGCCAGCCGCCGCTTGGGATGCTGCTGCAACCATTCCAGTGCCTGTTCCACCAGCAGCTCAGTTTCTGGGCGGGGGATCAGAGTAGCTGGGTTGAGCTTAAATTCAAGCCCGTAGAATTCCCAATGACCGAGAATATACGGCAGCGGCTCTCCGGCTTTCAATCGCTCAAGGGCGTTTTCTAATATCGCCCGTTCAGCTGGGCCGACGGTTGCTTCCGGATGGGTGATGACCCAAGTCCGAGGTTTGTTTAGCAAACCTGCCAGCAATACGCTTGCATCCATCGCAGGGCTATCGCTAAACGACTTGAGCTTATCCGCAATGGAGGCCAGGTAGTCCCCAAGCACGGTTAAACCCCAACCGCAGCCATTCTCCTGGCTTCATCCTGGGTAGCCAGCTCGTCGATAAATTCATCCAGGTTTCCATACATTACCGTTTGCAGGTTATGAGTGGTCAGGTTGATACGGTGATCGGTGACTCGAGATTGGGGATAGTTGTATGTGCGGATCTTTTCTGACCGGTCGCCGCTACCTACCTGGCCGCGCCGGTCGTCGTCGATCTTTTCCTGGCGTTTCTCTTGCTCCATCTCGTACAAGCGCGCGCGTAAAATGCCCATGGCTCGCAACCGGTTTTGTAACTGCGAGCGCTCATCCTGGCATTGCACAACCATCCCGGTGGGCAGGTGTGTCAATCGAATTGCAGTGGAGTTCTTCTGCACGTTCTGCCCCCCTGCTCCGGCAGATTTGTAGACATCCATGCGAATATCACTGTCTGGAATGTCTATCTCCACTTCGTCAACCTCAGCCAGCACTGCCACCGTCGCAGCAGATGTGTGGATGCGTCCTTGAGCCTCTGTAGCTGGCACGCGCTGGACCCGGTGGACGCCTGATTCATACTTAAGGCGGGAATATGCTCCTCGTCCTTTGATCATGGCAGTGATTTCTTTGTAACCGCCGATGCCAATTTCATTTGCATCCAAGATTTCTACATTCCAGTTGTTGCGCTCTGCATAACGAATGTACATCCGGAACAGGTCGGCCGCGAACAGGGCTGCTTCGTCTCCGCCCGTGCCCGCGCGGATTTCCAAGATCACATTGCGATCATCGCGGGGATCTTTGGGCAACAACATACTTTTAATTTTCGCCTCCAGGGCTTCCTTGCGCGGCTCAAGCTCGCTGATTTCAGATTCTGCCAATTCCCGTAGCTCCTCATCCTCCGTGTCAAGCAAGTGGCGCGCCTCTTCTAGCTGTTGCAGCACCTGGCGGTATTCAGCAGCTTTATGTACCAGCGGTTCGATATCAGCTCTTTCTTTGGATAACTCTGCAGCTCTCTGGTAATTGTCTCCAACCTCTAATAACAGCTGGTTAATTTCTTCGTATCTTTCTTCAATTCCGACAATCTTCTCTAGCATAGGTCTTGTCTTACTCTCTTATCTGATCAAAAGTTGTAACTGGTCCGCCCATTCGTAAAATCACCCAGGCCTTGTTTATTGGGGTTTTCTACCTGCGAAGCTATAGCTGGAGCAGTTGGGATCTTATCTCGCCAGTCTTCTATCGAGATTATACCACCGGAACTTTTTCCTCTTTTCTGGCGTCCAAGCTGCGAAACAACTATCCACTCTCACTTGTATGAGATGTAGTTCTCCATTCAGCCGTGGGACCAACCACGGTTGGGTGCATAGCTACTGTATGATATATTGGGAGCCTTAAATTGAAAACGTCGAAAGGCAAAGGTGGCAACATGAAACGGTCATTCTTCCAGGCAGCAATCCTGACCTTGTTAACCTGCACTCTGATCATGCCAGGGCCAGCTCGCGCTGATGGCATCATCATCCCAGAGCCGCCCGTGTGCGTGCCTGGTCCTTGTCCTCCGATCCCTTTTCCCATGTCTCAGCTTTCCATTCGATACCATCATGTTAATGTGACGATTGAAGACCAGGTTGCCACCACTCATGTGGATCAGATTTTTTACAACCCCAACGAATGGGATGTGGAAGGGACTTATCTTTTCCCCATTCCAAAGGATGCTGTGGTTACATCCTTCACCCTGTGGGTGAACGGTGAACCGGTTGAAGCGCAAATACTGGATGCCCAACAAGCCCGCCGGACTTACGAAGAGATCGTTAACAGCCTGCGTGATCCAGCCCTGTTGGAGTATATTGACCAGGGGGCTGTGCAGGCGCGCATCTTTCCCATTCCATCCAGGGGTGAGCGGCGTATCGAGTTGGAATACTCCCAGGTCCTCTCTGCTGAAAATGGCCTGGTTCGCTATAGCTACCCTCTCAGCACAGAGAAGTTCTCCCGGACGCCTTTGGAAAGCGTTGCCATCAACGTGCAAATCCGTTCATCTATTCCACTGCGAGCGGTATATTCGCCCACCCACTCGGTCAGTATCGATAGAAAAAATGACCAGGATATTCTCGTTGGCTACGAGGCTGAAAACATACTGCCTGATAGCGATTTTGGATTGTTTTTCTCGATTGGCGAGGCAGAAGCCTTTCATCTTTTGTCTTACCGGGATGCAAATGACCCTGTTGATCCAGATGGGTTCTTTTTGCTGCTTTTGGCGCCGCGCCCGAATGTGGACCAACAGGCTTTGCCCAAAGACGTACTGCTGGTTTTGGACAAGTCTGGCAGCATGGAAGGCGAGAAATTCCGCCAGGCTCAAGAGGCGTTGCGCTATATTCTCAAAAACTTGAACGCGGAAGACCGGTTTAATATCATTTCGTTCAGCACGGCGGTTGAATCCTATGCACCTGGCCTGCGCCCAGCCAGTGATGCAGCCGAGGCGTTGCCCTGGGTAGACCGGCTCAATGCTGCTGGCAGCACTGACATCAACCGGGCGCTGCTGGAAGCGGCTGCGCTGGCAGATGAGCTCCGCCCTACCTATGTGATCTTCTTGACCGATGGCTTGCCCACGGTTGGAGAGATCGACAGCCAGAAGATACTTGACAACCTATCCATGGTTGCCTACCCGAACTTGCGCTTGTTTTCCTTTGGGGTGGGCTATGATGTGGATACCTTCTTGTTGGATTCCCTTTCACAGGCTCATCGTGGAGTCAGCACTTATGTCTTACCGGGAGACCGTCTGGATGAAATCCTTTCTGATTTTTACAGTAAGGTCAGCGCGCCGGTTCTCACCGACCTGGAGCTGGATTTTGGGGAACTGGCTGTCTACGATTTGTACCCGCAGCCTTTACCAGACCTGTTTGCTGGCTCTCAAATCATCCTGGTCGGTCGCTACCGGCAAGCGGGTACAACGACGATCACCTTGTCCGGAGAAGTCAATGGTCAGGTACAGCTTTTTCGTTACCCCCAACAGGTATTTCCATCCTCCAGCCAGGAGCTATCTGGTTCACTGGCAGCCATACCGCGCTTATGGGCCACCCGCAAGGTCGGTTATCTGTTAAACCAGGTTCGCTTACAAGGCCCAGATCCAGAGACGATCGACCAAATTGTCCGTTTGAGCATTCGTTACGGAATTGTTACGCCGTATACCTCCTACCTTGTTACCGAAGACATGCCTTTGGGTGCGGCTGACCAGGGCAGGATCGCAGAGGAGCAATTCAAAATGCTTCAATCTGCGCCAGAGGCTGCTACATTTGGACAGGAGGCAGTGCAAAGGGCGGCCGAACAGGGTGATTTGGCCGGCGCCGATTCAGTGGCTGCAGCACCCCTCGAAAATGTGGCTCAGGTACGTATTGCTGGGACTCGCACCTTTGTGTTCAGGGAAGGCGTCTGGGTGGATACTGCTTATGACCCGCACATTGACCAGACCATAAAGGTGGCCTTCCTTTCGGAGGATTATTTCCGCCTGGTGAGCGCCCAGCCCAGCCTGGCAGCCGCTTTTGCTTTGGGTGAGCGGGTGATTGCGTTTGCAGATGGAGTTCCCTATGAAGTTGTCCAAGAAGGCGCATCTGTGCCTGAAATTGAGATCGATCCTGAAGCGACCTCTGAACCGGGCGATGGACGACCTATACCCAGCCCAGCTGTACCAAATGAAGAGCCTGATGCGCCGGATGCATCCCCCGCAGCGGGTCCTTGTGCAGCCGGTCTGTTACCAGTGTTTCTAATCCCATTCATCCTGGTCTTTGTACACCGCAGGCGATAGAGGGTTACGATTCCAGATTTTGGGGTTGTGAACGATGCACGCCGTTCACAACCCCAATATTCACTAACAACCTTTGATCGCTGCTCAGGCAATATATTGCTGGACGTAATCATCTAATGATGATAGAATTTAAAAAATCAGCCAGTTTTGGTGGGGAAAGGTCTTGCAGGCTACCACCTTAAATGCTATAATTTGTGAGATATTTACTCCCCTCAGGCCATAGATCTCCTGACATCTCTTTTACCACTAATAAGACTTCCGCCGTATATTCCTAATAAGAGATTCGGTGGTCGAACCCCATTTGCCATCCATATTCCTAAACCATACCTAACAAAATAAGAGACCAATATAACATGAAAGTTCTAGAATTAGAAAACACGCCCCTGGCTACTCTCCGTCAGATGGCGAGAGACCTTGATGTATCAAATGCCCATCGCCTGAAAAAAGAAGACCTGATCCTCCGCATCCAGCAGGTGGAAGCAGAAAGGGAGGGACTTGAACTGCGTGGTGGCATCCTTGAAATTATGAGCGAGGGCATTGGTTTTTTGCGTTCAGGTCATTACCAACCGGGGCCTTATGACGTCTATGTCTCTCAATCGCAAATTAGACGTTATGGGTTGAGGAATGGAGACCTGGTCATTGGTCATGTTCGCCCGCCGCGCGAATCAGAAAAGCATTATGGTCTTCTAAAAGTGGAAAATATCAACGGTTTGGAGCCAGATGCAGCCAAACAACGCCCGCACTTTGAGTCTCTAACCCCTATCTTTCCTGAAACCCGCTTCGATCTTGAGACCGACCGGCATACCCTTGCCATGCGCTTGATCAACCTGGTAACACCGGTTGGGCGCGGCCAGCGTGGCTTGATTGTTTCGCCTCCCAAGGCGGGTAAAACGACCATCCTGAAGCAAATGGCAAACTCCATCTCGACCAAGTATCCCGATATTCATTTGATGGTAGCTTTGATCGGAGAGCGACCAGAAGAGGTTACCGACATGGATCGCTCGGTGGATGCCGAAGTGATTTCATCGACTTTCGATGAGCCGGTTACTTCTCATGTACGCGTGGCTGAGATGGTCTTGGAGCGCGCCAAGCGTCTGGTGGAAATTGGCCGCCATGTGGTCATCTTGATGGACTCGATTACCCGTCTGGCCAGGGCATATAACCTGGTGGTAACGCCATCGGGGCGTACCCTGTCGGGAGGCATCGATCCATCTGCTCTCTATCCCCCCAAACGGTTTTTTGGCGCTGCCCGGAACATCGAAGAAGGTGGATCGCTAACTATCCTGGCAACCTGTTTGATCGACACCGGTTCGCGTATGGATGATGTGGTTTATGAAGAATTTAAGGGTACGGGCAATATGGAGCTGCACCTTTCCCGCCGGTTACAAGAACGGCGCGTATTCCCAGCAATCGATATTGAACGCTCTTCCACCCGCCGAGAAGAGCTTCTCCTTGGTCCTGATATCACTCCCCGTGTCTGGCTTATGCGCCGGATGTATGATCAAATGGTTGCAGGTCCACCTTATGGGGCCGGGCTGGATCCGTCTACAGCCACTGAAGCGATCCTCCAGCGTTTGGCTCGCACCGAAAACAACCAGCTATTCCTGGAAACCTTACACGAGGACTCCTCTTGAAAGAAAAATCCGCCTTAGGGCAGGAGGCTGGCTCCAGATCAGCTGCACAACCTGTTCAGCATCTAGACGCTGACGACAAAACAGCCTCATCTCCTGAGACAAATTCCAACCGAAGCGAAAGCAGCAACCAGACCCGTCCCGCAGGGCAGTCTATCTTGACCCTGGGGGTATGGTTGGTTGCCATCAGTTTGGTAATCCTGGCCGGATACCTGGGTTTTCAGCGTTTTTCCCCGTTGATTACCTCTGCAGTGGCTTTATCGCCGGCGGCAGCCGGGTCTTCTGAGAGCAGCTCCCCAATTGCACTTTCAACCCCACTTCTCGGTGAAGCTCTGGTTGCCATGCCTGAGTTTGACGGGGATGGCTATATCCAGGCCATCAGCAGGCAGACGACCTTGCTGACGATTATCCCGACCCGCCCGCGTGAAGACGTCATCAGCTATACGGTTTCCTCAGGCGATTCCATTTTCAGCATTGCCAAAAACTTCAATATCAAGCCAGAGACACTCTTGTGGGCGAATTATGATCAATTGAAAGATAACCCAGACCTGCTCTCCCTGGATATGGAGCTAAAAGTGCCACCGGTAGATGGTGTGTACTATTCCTGGTTGTTGGGCGACACGGTAGAAGGTGTGGCTACTAAGTTTAAAGCAAAACCCCAAGATATTGTTAACTGGCCTGGTAATAAAATGGACTTGACCAATCCTCAGATGGAGACTGGCGAAATGGTCCTCGTGCCCGGTGGACAGCGTGAGTTTGTCACCTGGATTGTGCCGACCATCCCCCGTGAGCGGGCAGGTGTGTCCAAGAGTGTGTATGGCGCTGGGGCTTGCTCGGGCTCTTATGAAGGAGCCTATGGCAGCGGATTTTTTGCCTGGCCTTCTGCAAATCGGGTCCTTTCGGGCAACGATTACTGGCCTGGGCACCTGGCAATTGATATCGCGGCTGCGGTTGGCGATGGCGTCTTTGCCGCCGATAGCGGTGTGGTTGTTTTCGCTGGCTGGGCGACTGGTGGTTATGGCTATATGGTTATGATTGACCATGGCAATGGCTACCAATCGCTCTATGCACATATGAGTAAGGTAACCGCTTATTGTGGTCAGAGCGTCAACCAAGGAACATATATCGGCGCTGCTGGCAGTACGGGCAACTCAACCGGTGCTCACCTGCATTTTGAGGTGCGCTACCTGGGTGGATTTGTCAACCCCTGGTCAGTTCTGCCATAATTTGAAGATCTGATCACCAGACGCAGTTTGAACATATAGTATATTGGAATAAATTGGAGGGATTGAACATGCCGAAACCCAATCAAGAACCAACCACCCAGGTCATTGCTGAAACGGACGATTACCTGGCCTGGCAGGCGGAAGAGCCAGATGGGGAGACAACTTTTCACCTGGAGCTGAATAACGTCACTTTGCACTTTTTCAAAGAAGAGTGGGAAGAATTTCTAAAGCTGGTGCAGGCGCTGACCTAAGCCCCACACCGCGCCTGGTATTTAGCGCGAGATTTGGTCCACGTAATCTACTACCCCTTCGCAGGCAGGGGTGAAATGCTCTGAAACGTTCTCCCAAAGCAGAGCCTGTCTTTGCGCCCAAGTCGCATGAACCGCATAAGAAAGACATCCGGGTCCGGCATGATAATTTGCCAGGGTCAATTGCCATAAGTCTGGGTAGGTGCTCACTCTCCCGGCGATTTGGTTGGTTGCATTGTGAACGATCTGGCCAACCTGGTGGCAGTTGGCATTTAAGGTTTGAGCGAACAGTTCGACGCTGAAATGGGTCTGGGTCAAATCGATCCCTTCCGGACAATCTGGACAGTGACCGTCTGCCTCCATTGCTAGAGCTCCTCGTAGGATCGCCTGTTCCTGAGAGCTTAAGCGGAAATAACCCCGCTCGCAGACTTCATTATGCAATACCAGGGGGCAAAACTGTTCGTAAAAGCGTTGGTTCCACATTAAGAGCGCATCCGCCCCTTTGGACGTGATCTGCCCGATTCCCATATGTTCCGCGCTTTTGAAGGCGCCAGGCCAGAATTGGCTTTCTTTGGCAAAGAGATTCTTCATTAGCTGAGCCGGTACCCCAGTTTCGAGGGCGACCTCAATGATCCGCTCATCAAACTGGTTCTGCCACTCGAGCACCTGAGGCATGGCCTTCTCTAAGCCGCAGTTATCTGCGTACCCATTCGAGAGCAGGCCGCCGCCAGGACAAGCGCGAGCGTCCACCAGCCCTTGGGCAATCAGCCGCCCAGCCAGAAATTGGTAGGGCTCTTCCGAGGCCATTAATTCTGGGACCTCAGGCGTCGTCAGCCAGTCGGGAGTGGACCCCAAGGGTGGAAAGGCTACCCAGGTTTGCGCGCATGTCGCCAGTAGCCTGCCTCGCCATTGGCTGCTAATGACATCTACATACCATCCCGCTACTTTTGGATCAGGTGAAACGCCCGTATCGATCACCCGCACAAGCGCCGAAAACACCTGGCTGGAATCCCCATAACTTGTATCAGCCCAAAACTCAACCGTAATTCCTTGTTGGGTGGTAGGTCGCAACGGTACCTGGCAGCTGGATCTCTGGCAGGTGGTTTTCTGGTTGTTGATCACTGCATGGATGGCGACGATCCCTTCATTTGGCAGTGGTTCTTCGCCGGTTAACAATAAAGTTGGGATATTCGGACACAGGTTTTCGGGGACGGATGGAACACAATCAGCCAGGGTCACCCACACTGTAGGTGGTGGCAAATCGACCACGATGGTTTTCTCTGCCGGTCGATTGGTGACATAAAACATATAAACCCCGGAGCATTCCTGCGCCGCGGCAGATGGGTCTTCAGATGCCTGGCATGCTGTTGTAGCGCTCCATAGGTCGTAGACCGTTTTGCCGCAGTCGCTAAAAACCTCGGGTCCGCTGGGCAGCCCGTCGTGATCGATTAAGACCCGGCACAGGATTTGGTTGGAAGACCAACGGATGATCCACCATTCATACTCGGTAAAGGGGACCACCAGAGAGGTCTGGCGGGGTGGTATATCTTCTGGAACTGGATTCTGGGCCAAACCTGGTTTTCCCCCCGCGCTAAAAGAGAGCAAGATCACAATCGTAATGCAAGTCTCCAGGATCCATCGCCCTCTTCCCATCTTGGTTCAACAATATCAGATTCAAGGTGGATTGTCAACTGAAACCGGACAGTTCTGCCTGCAATTCAATGATAGCTCGTGCAGGAGTTTATAGAGCAATTGGACTTTTTGAAAGATTAAACCAAATTGGGTATTGAAATTAGATGAATATTTCGCTATAATATAACTAATATTTTATTGAAATAGTATTAAAATATTATCAAAATATAGGGGCGTATCGAAAAGGACCGTTTATGATGACAGATTTATTACGAGATAAGATCTACGATGGCATCCGCAAAGATATCTTAAAGGGTGTCTATAAGCTGGGGGAGCAATTATCGGTGAAACAGCTGGCAGAAAAACATGGCGTAAGTGCATCCCCCATCCGAGATGCACTTAATGCGCTTAAAATGGATCGTTTGGTGGAAGTAATTCCCAGAATGGGTTTTTTTGTATCGCGCGTAACCCTGAGAGAAATCCAAGAAACCTATGAACTGCGCATTATATTAGAAGGCGCCTCGGTTGAGATGGCAGCCAAAAGGATCACCGAAAAAGAACTGCAATATCTAGAGAGTTTGCCAGACTCGTACATTTATGGCGATTTGGATAGTTATCTAACATACCTGGAGGCGAACCGGGAGTTCCATTATCGGATTGCTCTCGCCAGCGGTAACGTGCAATTGGCAAAAATCATCGAGAGTCTTTTGTACCAGATGCAGCGCCTCGTCTTTCTAAGCACTGGATCTGGTCAACACTATCATGAAATCCTTGATGCTCATCCGGCATTGATAAATGCACTCAGGCAAGGGGATGCAGCAGAAGCCCGTCGGGTTATGATCAAGGGTATTGAAGACGCCAGGGCTGGAGCCATGGAAGAGATTATGGGAACCAACGGCCCAGCTACTTCTCAATCAGAATTCTTTGTATGAGACAGCCGGCGTTTTATCCAAGAAGATCATGTATTCAACCCATCAATTGCTGTGCAAACCATAGCAGCCGCAGAAAAGGAGGTAATCGCCAATCGCCATTTGAAACCTACGCATCGCGAAATACAAAAAACAATCGATCAGTTCTGCATTAGTTGCTCTTGCCTCCGTTCAAGGTAAGGCAATAAGGAGTATTTGAGGAGAAAACCATGAAAACTCGTTTGACGGCACTCTTCAGTCTGTTGCTGGTATTTGCACTGCTGGCCGGATGTGCACAGGCAACCCAACCACCGGCTGAGCCCGCTGCACCAGTTGCTGAGGAACCTGCGGCACCTGCTGCACCCGAAGAACAAATTCTTCGCATCGGTGTGGCAGGCCCTTTTACTGGCCCAAATGCCAGAGTGGGTGAAGAGATCAAAGGTCATGTCGCAATGGCTTTCGATGCCATCGGCTGGAAGATCGGCAACTACAAAATTGAACCGGTCTGGATTGACGACGAATCCGACCCTGAGAAAGGTGTACGGGCATACAGCGAGGCGGTCCTGCGCTCAAATATCCAAGCTGGCTTTTATGGCTATCACAGCTCTGTGACCATAGCGCAAATGGAGATTACAGCCGAAAATAAGATCCCTCACTTCTTTAACCAGAATGAATCAGGTGTGATCGTTGAAAAATACAAGTCTGATCCGGTGAAATATGGCTATCACGGATGGAAAGGTAAGCCAGCTCCCCAGAGGCTGTTTGTGGGATTGCAGCAAGCCCTTTTCGAAAACGCGATTGAGAAAGGTCTGTGGAGTCCAGCTAACACCAATTATTCTGTGATTTGTGAGGACACCGATTATGGCCGCGACACTTGCAAAGCCTTTATCGAACTGGCTGATGCTAAGGGATGGACGCTGGTCGGTGGTGAGAACTACACTCCTATCGCTGAAACAGACTATTATCCCTTGCTGAACAAGATCAAAGCCCAAGATCCATCTTTGATGTTTATCTCAATCAGTGTACCGGCTCCGGTCACTGCAGCCATCAAACAGGTCCAGGAAGTAGGTCTCGATGTTCTGACCATTTCCTTCGGCCTGGGTTGGACCGGCAACTGGTATGAATTAACTGGAGAAGCTGGTGATTATGTTATCGATGTAATGCCAGTTTACTCTACAGATGCCCAGAAAGCATGGGCTGCTGAATTCAAGACAAAGTATGGCATTGATCCCGGCCCGGGTATTGCAGTGGGCTATGATTACGCCAACTTCTTCATCCGTATCTTGCAAAACACCTTGGAAAGGTACGGCGAGCTGAACAAGGAAACCATCTATAAGTATGCTCAGGAAGAAGTTGCCACTGGTAACTTGACCTATGACGATGGCCTTTTCCACGTCTCTCTGAAGTGGTCTCCAGAAACCAATCCGGAGATGGTGGTGGGCGAGGGCTACTACCTAGACCCAGTCATCCAGTACTTTGGCGGCACGGGTGTAGCAATCTGGCCGGCAGACTTTGCCGAGGCAGAATTGAAGGTCCGTTAATCTCTTCTGATCCAACTAGTCCCCAAAGGGGGAGGCTTAGCATCATAGCCTCATTGATGCCTCCCCCTTTCCAGCTCTTTCCACAGTCATCGGACGATGTCTGATGGAAAACTGGTGAGTAAGTCCCAGAGAATCCTGAATGGACCCATTGGCTGACGTAGAACTTATCCAGTTGGCTCTTCACCAGGCAAGAAATGTTCTTCCATCTTGGAGTGAAGTGGTTGACGATGCTCGCCAACAGGCGGCTGATCTTGATGTCGGCCAAACTCTTTTTATGAAGACCTATGGTGTTGAGTCAGAAGCGGAGTACAAGCGTTTGGCAAAGCGCCAAGGTCGGATTATGACACATGCCCATATCGGTCTGGATACCTGGAAAGACACGAAATCGGCATTATTAAATATTTACGAAGAAACCAGCAAGCTGGGCTTCCAGGTCGACCGCTTCGGCCTCTGCCTGGACCGGGGTATGGCTTACCCACCGGAGCTGCGGGACAAGATACCCGTAGAAACTGGGCCGCGCTTGCGCTCTGTGCAAGAATGGATGGAAATTGGCCAGGTTGTGCCCATCCAACCTCACGCCGGTGATTTTATGATTGGCTTTCCCGCCTCCATGACCAATACCATAAACGCATTGCAGGCGGGCATCACGACCATTGGTAATCTCTCCCAATATTTTGCCCACGGTACACCTGAATGGACCGATGAGGCGCTCACTGCCATTGAGACGGCCAAGGCATTGGCTTTAATGGGATCGCTGCGTTCAAAAGGCACTTTGGTGCATTCCTATTTAGAAGATGGTTATGGCGCCCTCTTTACGGATTACGCTACTGTAGCCGGCTGGGCGTTTCTGGAAAAATACCTGGTTGAAGACTTGTGTGGCGCGCAGATTGCCCATTGTTTTGGCGGTCTCACGACCAATCCACTTCACCGGGCTGCTTGGGTCTTATTGTTGAATGAAATCCATGATGATGACTGTTTGGGTTCGATGTTTTATGGCGATACGATTTCTACAACTGAGAATGAGTCTGCCAATCTGGCTGCCAGCGCTGAACAACTCATTTGGGATATGGCTCTCCAGCTTTTATGCCCTACGGGTCATGCAGTTCACCCGGTTCCCCTCTCGGAAGCTATCCGTATCCCAACCGCAGAGGAGATAACCCAGGTTCATATCTTTGCCAGGCATCTTCAAGGCGCCGCTCAGCGCCTGGCTCCTGTCATCAATTTGGAGCCGGCACAGGAAATAAAAGGACGCTTGTTTAGCCTTGGTCAGGGAGTCTTCGAGCGTGCTCTGAAAGGTCTGTCCGAGAGCGGGGTGGATATCGCCAATCCCCTGGAGTTGTTATTCGTCCTGAAAAAGGTTGGGGCGTTGCGTTTTGAGCGCTTGTACGGAGCAGGGCAGGAAAACCCGGCTTATCTTGGCGGGAGAAGGCCAGTAGCGCTGACGGATATGTATGCCCGCACGTATGCTCGCAGCCGGTCGGTCATAGA
>Ga0114946_10002112_pt1 | contig 13630 bp, 12 predicted proteins | sample WalLakDeSediment_FD_88676 | JGI IMG/M metagenome (GOLD analysis project Ga0114946, IMG submission 88676) | Lake sediment microbial communities from Walker lake, Nevada to study Microbial Dark Matter (Phase II) - Walker Lake 11/02/13 Deep Sediment | ecosystem: Environmental > Aquatic >...
GGCGGCGGGCGCGCGCAGGACGCCGGCGCCGACCATGCCGACGCCGGGCTCTTTGTGGGCGATGCCGGTGTTTAGGCGCGGCAAGAGGCCGGTTTCCGCTACCAGCCGCACGTCGATGCCGAGCGGCGTACCGCGAAAGTTGAGCGCCGGGATGGTAAACTGGTCGTGCTCGTCGAAAGTGATTTCGTACATCTCCAGCGTGGCTTCCAGCGCCATCTGGGGCGCGCCGCCGACAAACTGGGTGATGGCCGGGGCGGCCGCCATGGCAAAACCACCGTAACCGGCCGTTTCCGTGATGGTGCTGTCGCCGATGTCGGGATTGGCGTCGTCGGCCGTAAACCCCGCGAAATACAAGCCATTCACCTGCCCGGCCGGCGCCACAAACCAGCGCTCCGGCAGGCTCGCCAGCTTGACGCCGAAATCGGTACCGTTGCGGGCCATGACCGTTAGCACGCTGCTGCCAGGGACGCCTTCGGCCGGCTCCAGCGCCGCCTTGCCGGCGGGCATGCTCAAATTGAGGAAGAAGTGGTCGTTGCCGTCGATGAATTCGATGATGCGCGCCAGCCGCTCGTTGTCCCGGCTGGTGCGCGCCAGCGCCGGCCCGATAGCGCGCAGGAAAAGGGACGTGCCGGCGCGATTGCGGTTGTGGCCTTCGTCGCCCATGTGGAGCGCCTGGGCAATCAAGCTGCGCAGGTCGATGCCGTCGGGCAGGCTTTGCAGGGCGCGATCCAGCGCAGGATAGAGGTCGGTTTCCATCCAGCGCAGGCGCGCATACACGTCGGGTCCCATCCCGCCGTAGCGCAGCACTTTGCCCAGCCCCTCGTTTTGCGTACAAAAGGCCAGATTGCCGTGCGTTTTATTTTCAATGATGAAGACAGGCATGCGCGGGGAGATGACGCCGGCCATTGGCCCCACGGCATGGTGGTGGTGGCAGGGCGCAAACTCGATTGCGCCGGAGGCGGCTAACCTGGCCGCCGCGTCGGCGTCCGCGGCCAGCCCTTCGTAGATGAGCGCGCCCATGACCGCGCCGCGCTGCGGACCGCACATGCGCGCCCAGGTAATCGGCGGGCCGGCGTGCAGAATCAGGCGGTCGTGCATGCCGGGAATGAGGTCGCGGGCGATGCCCATGCCGGCCAGGACGGGACGGGCGGCCTTGATGCGGCGGCATACCTCGGCGTTGGCGGCGTCGATGTCGATGCCGCCGCGGGTGGCGCGCAGGCGCGGCGCGTTTTCCGGGGGCGGGCGCCAGTCGACGTGCACGGCCGTTACGCCCTGCGCCCGCACGCTGTCGGCCATGCTCTCTAAGCCGACGTTGATCACGGTGAGGGGCTGGTTGAAGAGGGTGGAAATGGACATGGGGTTTGCGATTTACGATTGGCGATTGACGATTGACGATTTACGATTGGCGATTGACGATTGACGATTGGCGATTGACGATTGACGATTGACGATTGACGATTGACGATTGGCGATTGACGATTGACGATTGACGATTGGCGATTGGCGATTGACGATTTGGGCGGCGAGGTGGGCGGCGGCGGCGTTGCTATTGCAGACGATAACACCGGCGGCGGCTAAACGTTCCACCTGGCGCCGGCGATTTTGCGGGTCGGCGTCGGCGCCGGTGACGGAGGCAATGACGATGAGCTCACGGCCGTTTGCCTGCGCGCTCCGTTTGGCCTGCATCACCGCCGGGGCCAGCTCGGCCGCCGGGTCAGGATGAGCGCCGTAGCCCAGCACCACGTCGAGCAGAATCACCCCCACCTGCGGGTCGCGCGCCTCCTCCAGCAGGCGGCGGATGCGCAGGGCATTGTCGAGCATGGGGTGCAGACGCCCGACGGTGAACTCCTCCTCGCCCAGGTCAACGGCCGTATGCCCCCGGCTCACGGCGGAATCATCAAGCCGCCGCGCGGGGTCCAGGGGCGCGTTGGACCAGACCGGCTCCGCCAGCAGGTCGCGCCAGACGACCTGCGCCTCGTAGCAGAGCGTGCCGCCGGCGAAGAGACCGCGCAGCCAGCGCTGATCCGGCTGCAAGCGTGCGCGTAGATCTGCGGCCTGCTGGGTGAAATCAAACTGACTATACGAACTTTCTGCGCCAGCAAGGCGAGCAGCCAGGTCGGCGGCTTCAGTCAGCGTGGTGGCGCAGCGCACGTGGGGCAAATCCGCCGCCAATTCGGCGTCGCCGCCCAGGAAACAGATGACGGTGGGCTTGGCGCTGCGCGCCGCCTGCGCCAGGACCGCGTGGGCGACGGCCGGCGCCGGGGGCTTGCTCACCAGCACGAGGATTTCTGTGGCCGGGTCGGCCTGCAGCGCCGCTAACGCCGCCAGGAACATGCGCCCGCCCACCGCCGCGCTCAGGTCGCGCCCGCCCACGCCCAGCCCTTGCGTAACGCCCACGCCCCGCCGCGCCAGCAGCGTGCTGACCTCCTGCAAGCCGGTGCCCGCGGCCGAAACGATGCCGATCGGGCCGGCGGGCAGCACGTTGGCAAAGCCCAGCGCCGCGCCGTTGAGAATCGTCGTGCCGGCGCCGGGCCCCATCAGCAGCAGCCCCTGCGCATTGGCGTAGGTCTTGAGCGCGATCTCATCCTCCAGGGCGACGTTGTCGCTGAAGAGCAGCACGTGCAGCCCGCGGCGCAGCGCCTCCCAGGCCTCGTCGACGGCGTAGCGACCGGCCACGGAGATGACGACGACGTTGGCCTGCGGGTAAGATTTCAGCGCGCCGCGCAGCGTCTTGGGGCGCAGTTCTTGAGCCGCGCCGCCTGCGCGCTGCCCGGCGTGCAGCAGCGCTTCGGCGCGGTCAAGCGCAGCGGCGGCCTCGGCGCCCGCCAGATCGGTTTTGACGGCAATGATCAGGTCGTTGGGGGCGGCGTCGGCGGCTGCGGGGGTGAGCAGTTCGGCCGTTTGGAGGATGGCTTTGTTGGCGGCGGTAGCCATGACAACGGCCGAGTCAACCACGCCGGGCAAATGGCGCAGCTCGCTGGCGACCGACATCAGCTTGATAGAATCGAAATACACCCCCTCCTTAACTCGCGCATAAACAGCCAAGACCAGCCTCCTATGTGAATAGGACGCAGATTGTAATTACTAACGCTCTGGTGAGGCTTAGTAGTTACCATCTAACGCCCATCGCCTGGGTAACGTGCAATGGTCACAGTGTAAGGCGCACGTCGCCAGGCTGTCACGTGTCGGTTGTCATGAATTATGGCAGTCAAACATCACGTCGCTGCAAAAGGATGACATTTATCTTCCGCAATTGTGAACATGGTCACTACTCCACGCGCCGGCAGTAGGGGTAAGATCGCAACCACATACCAGCCAATTTCGAGGCTGTGGCCGGTCCCTCGACCAGGCCGCGAGTAGAAAACAACGGAGAAAAGTAATGCATCAAGCACTTGAGGGTTTACGGGTTTTGGATTTAACGCGCGTACTGGTAGGGCCGTACGCCACGATGATTTTGGCTGACCTGGGGGCGGACGTAGTGAAAATCGAGGTACCCGGCAGCGGCGACGATTCGCGCGCCTTTCCGCCGCACGTGGGGGGCGAGAGCGCCTACTTTATGAGCCTCAACCGCAACAAGCGCAGCCTGACGCTCAATCTCAAGCAGGCCGCCAGCAAGCAGCTCTTTCTCGCGCTGGCGCAGCAGGCCGACGTGCTGGTGGAGAATTTCCGGCCGGGGACGATGGCGCGCCTGGGGCTGGACTACGACATGCTCAAAGCCGTTAATCCGCGCCTGGTCTACGCCGCGGCCTCCGGCTTTGGCCACAGCGGCCCCTACAGCCCGCGCCCGGCCTACGATGCGGTCGTGCAGGCGATGGGCGGGATCATGAGCATCACGGGGCAGGCCGACGGCCGTCCCACGCGCGTGGGCACCTCGATTGGCGACATCGCCGCCGGGCTATTCGCCGCGATCGGCATCCTGGCGGCCGTCATGCACCGCGACAAGACGGGCGAAGGGCAGATGGTGGACGTGGCGATGCTCGACTGCCAGGTGGCCATCCTGGAAAACGCCATTGCGCGCTACGCCGTCACCGGCGAAACGCCGCGGCCGATCGGCAACCGCCATCCTTCGATTGTGCCCTTTGAACCCTTTGACACGGCCGACGGCCAACTCATGATTGCGGCAGGCAACGACGCGCTGTGGGGCAAGCTGTGCGCGGCGCTGGGGTTAAACGGGCTGCGCGACGACCCGCGCTTTGCGACCAATCCGCTGCGCATTACGCATTACGAGGAATTACGGCCGCTGCTGGCCGAGGTTGTTGTGACAAAGGAAACGGCCGTGTGGCAAACCATCCTCGACGCCGCCGGCGTCCCCAACGGCCCCATCAACGCCGTCGACGCCGTCATCGCTGATCCGCAGGTGCGCGCGCGCGAAATGATTCTCGAAGTCGACCACCCCACGGCCGGCAAAACGCTGCTGCCGGGCGTGCCGATCAAGCTCAGCGCCACGCCGGGCGCGGTGCGCAGACCGGCGCCGCTGCTGGGTGAACATACGGCCGAAATCCTGGCGGAGTGGCTGGGCTACGACGCGGCGCAAATTGCGGCGCTGCAACAGGCTGGTGTTTTTGGTGTATAATCCAAACGACCAATAGTCAGCGCTAATCGGAAGCGCGCACTTGCCATTTTGTAGATTGGTTCAATCATCGAAGATTGAACCAATCTTCCGTAAGTTATCTTGTACTCGTTCCTTAGTGAGGCTTCCAATGAAAACCATAGCAAAATCACCAGCACCGACAAAAAAGAGTACGACCGTAGAGTTCTTTAGTTTACCCGATCACGGTGGCCGACATGAATTAGTAAGGGGAGAAATAGTCGAAATGTCTCCTGCCAGCACAATGCACGGCAACATCACGATGCGACTGGGCGCCATGTTATGGAGCTTTGTCGATGAACAAAAGTTAGGCCGCGTCTTTGCAGCCGAAACCGGCTTTCTAATCCGGCAAAACCCCGACACCGTGCGCGCGCCGGACGTCGCCTTTGTAGACGCTAAACGGATCCCACCCAAAGGAATTCCCGATACCGGCTTTTGGGCAATTGTCCCCGATTTGGTAGCTGAAGTCATTTCTCCCTACGACCGCTTAAGCGATATCCAGGACAAAGTAACCGATTATCTGGATGCCGGGGTCAGGTTGGTGTGGGTCGTCGACCCAAAGACCGCAACCGTCACCGTCTATGAATCTCTCAAGCAGATCGCAATACTCATTGGGGATGACGTACTCACCGGCGGCGCTGTTGTACCGGGCTTTCAACTACCGCTGCCAAAATTATTCAGTTAAACGCACAACCCACAAAACATCCGGGTTTTTTTCTTATCCGCGATCATCACGCCGCAATCCGCTCCAGCCGGGCCTGGAAAAAGCGCAAATATTGGGGCTCGTAAACCAGCCGCAGACCGCGCGTCTGTTCACGCTGGTTAAACACCGCCTTCACTGATTCGGCCACCACATCCATGTGGGCCTGGGTATAGACGCGGCGCGGAATCGTCAGGCGCGTCAACTCCAGGGCCGGATAGCGATGGTCGCCGGTGACGGGGTCGCGCCCGGCGCTGAGGACGCCGCGCTCCATGCTGCGCACGCCGGAGTCCAGGTACAGTTCGGCCGCCAGCGTTTGGGCCGGGAACTGCTCCTGCGGAATGTGGGGGTAAAAGCGTTTTGCATCCAGGAAGACGGCGTGGCCGCCAATCGGCTGCACAATCGGCACCTCCCACTCGGTCAACAGCTGGCCCAGGTAGCGCACCTGGTCGACGCGCGTGCGCACGTGGTCGTCCGCCACCGACTCGGCAATCCCAATCGCCAGCGCCTCCATATCACGTCCGGCCATGCCCCCGTAGGTGTGCAGCCCCTCGTAAACCACCACCAGGTTGCGCGCCTCGTCAAAAACGTCCTCGTGATTAACGGCCAGCCAGCCGCCGATGTTGACCAGGTTGTCCTTCTTGCCGCTCATCCAGGCCCCATCCGTGTAGCCGCAAAACTCTTTCAAAATCACCGCGATGGGCTTGCCGGCGTAGCCTTCTTCCCGCTCCTGGATAAAAAAGCAGTTCTCGACCATGCGCGTCGCGTCCAGGTAGAGACGTATGCCGTAGCGGTTGGTCCAGTCGCGCAGCGCGCGCACGTTGGCCATGCTAACCGGCTGTCCGCCGGCCATGTTGACCGTGCCCGCCAGGCTAACGTAGGCGATACCCTCCGCGCCGACCTCGTCAACTAGCCGCTGGAGCTTGGCCAGGTCGACGTTGCCCTTGAAGGGGTGTAGGCTGGCGGGATCGTGGGCCTCGTCGATGATGACGTCGGTAAAGACGCCGCCGGCCAACTCCTGGTGCAGGCGCGTGGTCGTGAAGTACATATTGCCGGGCACGTACTGGCCGGGCTTAATCATCGCGCGGCTGATCAGGTGCTCGGCGCCGCGCCCCTGGTGGGTAGGCACAATGTGCTTGTAACCATAATGCGTCTGAATAGCCTCTTCCAGATGATAAAAGTTGCGGCTGCCGGCGTAAGCCTCGTCGCCCAGCATCATGCCCGCCCACTGGCGGTCGCTCATGGCGCTGGTACCGCTGTCGGTCAGCAAATCGATGTACACGTCTTCCGAGCGCAGCAGGAAGGTGTTGAAACCGGCCTCGGCCAGGGCGCGCTCGCGCGCCGCGCGGCTAATCATCTGGATCGGCTCAACCATTTTGATCTTCCAGGGCTCCGCCCAGGAGCGACGGCCGAACTGCTGGCCCATGGTTTGGGGGATTGGGTGTGACATAGTTGCTCTCCTTTTGCCTCAATAATCAGGTAAAGATTATAGCATAACAAACGCGGAGGTATCAACTATTATTTTCGATATCCGACTATATCGTAAATATTCAAATCTAATAGCGGCATTTTGATTTATTAATGCGCACCGCTCGCCGGCCGCGTGATTTCCATAAACAGCAGCCGCTCGGGATAGCCCAGCGCGGACTCTGCCCGCCGGCGGAGGTGTGCGGAACTTCTGCTGACCGGCGCCTGGATATAGCCGCGATTTGGCAAATCGCGTTACAGGTATCAACAAAAACTCTGGTCACCCCTCCATCGGCGTCGTACGTATTGCCTTCTCAGTCCGGCGTGTTTATACTTTCATGAGGGCAGGTGCAGAAAGGGTCTCTGCTTGACCCCTTTTGGCCTAACCGATATCAAGAAGCGCACAATCTACGTGTGAGGATACTATGAGCGTATATGACATTTTAGAGACTGCTCAATATGTGGTTGACAGGCGCGGTCAACAAACGGCCGTGTTGCTTGATCTCCCTACCTGGCGTGCTTTGCAGCAGATACTTGAAGAACTTCTAGAAGATGAAAAACTAGGAGAATTAATGGCGGCTGTTCAGAAAGATGAAAAGCTAGAAGGCGAAGCAGCCCGGGAAGCGTACAGTACCTATCTTCTTGAAAAGAATCAAATATGACCTGGCGCATACAATACACCCGCACATTCCTAAAGGAAATGTCCCGTTTACCGCACAATGTTCGCGAGCGGGTTGAGGCAATAGCTTTTGGCGCTGGGTTCAAGCAGGACCCTTTCATGTCAGGGAAAACAGTAAAACTATCAGGCTATCAAACTTTCTATAAAATTCGCGTCGGTGATTTCAGGATAGGGCTGCACATTAATGACAAGGAGCATCTAGTCGAGTTCCAGCGTGTACTGCATCGACGCGATATTTACCGCAAATTTCCATGAGCCCCCACAGGCGTCGTCGCGAGAGAATCTCGCGAGAGAATCTAAGGTTGATTATTTAACGGAATGTGCTAGACTTCCGCCCGGTATGAACAGACAGCCCGTCCGCACCCACGTTACGGCCGTTGCGCCCACGCCGCGCCATCATCACGCCGCTGGTTTGAACTCCACCCTGGGTTGAGGCGGACGGCGAACGTGCTGCAAACAGCAACAACGCTCTCCCCGGAAACCGGGGAGGGCGTTTTATTTTGGAGAAACAACCATGACTCGCACCGACATTCGCCTGGCGCTGCCCAGCAAGGGCATCTTGCGCGAGGGCGCGCTGGAATTTTTGGACGCCTGCGGCCTGAAGGTCTTTCGCCCCAACCCGCGCCAGTACGCCGCGACCATTCCCAACCTGCCGGGCGTCACCGTGCTCTTCCAGCGCCCCGGCGACATCGTCGTCGGCGTGCGGCAGGGCAGCGTGGACTTTGGCATTACCGGCTACGACGTGCTGGCCGAACTGGCAGGAGAAGACACGGCCGTTCTCACCCTCCACGACGCCCTCGGCTTCGGCCCCTGCACGCTGAACCTGGCCGTGCCCGAAGCCGCCCCCGCGCACAATATGGCCGACCTGGCGCAGTGGGCGCAAAAGCTGGCGGAAGACGGCCGTGCCCTACGCATCGCCACCAAATTCCCCAACCTGACGCGCGCCATGCTCGCCCGCCACAACGTCGCCCCCTACAAGCTGATCGGCGCCGAAGGCACGCTGGAAATTGCGCCCGCGATCGGCTTCGCCGACCTCATCGCCGACCTGGTCTCCTCCGGGATGACGCTGCGCGACAACCACCTGCGCCCGCTGGCCGACGGCGAAATCCTCAAGTCGCAGGCCTGCCTGATCGCCAACAAAGCCGTCCTGCAGCAGCGTCCGGAGGCGCTCAGCGTGGCGCGCAAGCTGCTGGAAGTCACCGAAGCCACCCTGCGCGCCCAGGGCTCCTACCTGGTCATCGCCAACATGCGCGGCGACTCGCCGGAAGCGGTTGCGCAGCGCATGTTTTCCCAAACCAGCCTGGGCGGCCTGCAGGGCCCCACGATTACCCAGGTCGTGGCGCGCGAAGCCTTCCAAAACGGCGCCAACTGGTACGCCGTCAACATCATCGTGCGCAAGGAGCAGATCTTCCAGGCCGTCGCCGAGCTGCGCGCCATCGGCGGCAGCGGCGTCGTCGTCACCCCCTGCGCCTACATCTTCGAAGAAGAGCCGGATCGCTACCGCGCGATGCTGGCCGCATTAGAGACATAAGGTAATTACTAACGCTCTGGCCGGTCTCCTGACCGCGCCAGACCAGGCGGCGCGGTCAGAACCTGCACTGAGTCCGTCAAAGTGAGACCGGCCGCAGCCAAAAACCATCATGCTCCAACTTTTTACCGTTCCCGAAGCAGAACAAACTATCTTACGTCGCGCGCGGGCGCTGGAGCCGGAACTCCCGGAAGGGCTGCGCGCCCACCTGCGGCGCCTCTTCCAGGAGGAAGTGACGCCCGACGAAGCGGTCCGGCGCATCCTGGCCGACGTGCGCGCGCGGGGCGACGCGGCCCTGCGCGACTGGACCTTTAAGCTGGACGGCGTCCACCTGGAGACGCTGCAGGTAGACCCGGCCGAACTGCCGGCGGCGGCCGACCGGCTGCCCCCCGATTTGCTTGACGCCCTGCAACAGGCCGCGGCGCGCATTCGCGCCTTTCACAGCTACCAGCCCCTGCCCCACTGGACCACCGGCAAGCTGGGCGGGCGGCTGGGCCAGCGCGCCACGCCCCTGGCGCGCGTCGGCGTCTACGTCCCCGGCGGAACCGCGCCCCTGCCCTCCTCGCTGCTGATGGCGGTTATTCCGGCGCAGGTCGCCGGCGTGCGCGAAATCGTCGCGGCGACGCCGCCCGGACGCAACGGCCGTGTCCCCGACGTTATCCTGGCCGCGGCCCACATCACCGGCGTCGAGACGATCTACACGCTGGGCGGCGCGCAGGCCGTGGCCGCCTTCGCCTTCGGAACCGCGACCGTCCCGCGCGTCGACAAGGTCGTCGGCGCGGGCGGGCTGTTCACCACGCTGGCCAAGCGGCAGGTGTACGGCCTGGTGGGCATCGACGGCCTGTACGGCCCCACCGAAACCGTCGTCGTCGCCGACGCAACGGCCGATCCCGCCTGGGTCGCCGCCGATTTACTCGCCCAGGCCGAACACGACGTGCTCGCCACCGCCATCCTCTTCACCCCGTCGCGCCCCTTCGCCGAGGCGGTGCAGGTGGAGGTCACGCGCCAAATGGAACAGCTCAGCCGCGCCGACATCATCGGCCAGGCGCTGCAAGGGCAGGGCGGCATCGTGCTGACGGCCGACATGGACGAGGCCTGCCGGCTGGCCAGCGATTTCGCCGCCGAGCACACCTGCATCGCCGCCGCCGACCCGGCCGCCTACGTGGACAAAATCCCCAACGCCGGCGGGCTTTTCGTGGGCGAGCGCAGCTTTGAGGTGCTGGGCGATTACGTCGCCGGACCGAGCCACGTGATGCCCACCGGCGGCACGGCGCGCTTCGCCTCGCCCCTCAACGTGCTCGACTTCGTCAAAATCACGAGCATCATCGAGCTGGACGACGCCACGTCGGCGCGCCTCAGCCCGCTGGCCGCGCGCATCGCGGAGGCAGAGCATCTGACCGCCCACGCCAACGCGGCCAGGCGGCGCTCTTAACTATCATGAACTCAACCAACTGGATTCGCGCGGATATCGCGGAGATGGAGCCTTACACGCCGATTGTACCGTTTGAGGTGCTTTCAGCGCGGCTGGGGCGGCGGCCGGAGGCGATCACCAAGCTGGACGCCAACGAAAATCCGTATGGCCCGTCGCCGCGGGCGCTGGCGGCGCTGGCCGACGGCCGTTTCTACCACATTTACCCCGACCCCGAGGCCAACGAACTGCGCGCCGCCCTCAGCGCCTACACCGGCCTGCCCGCCAGCCGTCTGCTGGCCGGGGCGGGCGCCGACGAGCTGATCGACCTGGTCCTGCGGGCGGTGCTGGCGCCCGGCGACGCGGTGGTCGACTGTCCGCCTAGCTTTGGCATGTATCCGTTCAGCACGGCCGTCAACGCCGGCCGGTACGTTAAAGTGTGGCGCAAAGCCGATTTCAGCCTGGACCTGGAAGGCATTGAGCAGGCGGTCGCCGCCCACGAGGCTAAAATCCTCTTCCTCTGCGCGCCCAACAACCCCGACGGCAGCCTGATCGATGACGCCGCGCTGCGCCGGCTGCTGCAACTGCCCCTGCTGGTGGTGCTGGACGAAGCCTACGTCGACTTTGCCGCCGCCGGCAGCCGCCTCGCCTGGGCGCTGGAATACGAAAATCTGGCCGTGCTGCGCACCTTCAGCAAACTGGCGGGGCTGGCCGGGCTGCGCGTCGGCTATGGCGCCTTCCCGGATTGGCTGCTGCCGCACCTGTGGAAAATCAAGCAGCCGTACAACGTGAACGTGGCGGCCTCGGTAACGGCCGTGGCCTCGCTTCAAGACCGTGACTGGCTACACGAAAATTTGCGCCTGATCGTAGCCGAACGGGGGCGCATGGTTCAGCAGCTAGAACGGTTTGCCTGGCTGCGCCCCTACCCCAGCCAGGCTAATTTCGTACTGTTCCGCGTCTTGGGGCGCGACGCGCGCCAACTGAAGCTGGCCCTGGAGCAGCACGGGGTGCTGGTGCGCTACTTCAACAAGCCCGGCCTGGAAAACTGTATTCGCATCAGCGTCGGCCGTCCGCAAGACACCGACAAACTGGTGCAGGCATTGGAGAATCTGGCGACAGGAGTATAATGGGCAGGCGCAGACCAGGGCCAAACCCTTTGCGGCTACCCGTCCAGGTCACATTGCCCGCACCGAGAATCTGCTTATGATGGGAGAAACGCATTTTATTTTGGGCGCGGCCGCCACCGCCACGGGATTGGTGACGCTGGGCTACACGCCGGCCAACGTAGGCTCCGGCCACTTTCTGCTGGCGGTCGGCGTGGGCGCGCTGGTAGCGCTGCTGCCCGACATCGACGCCCCCGACACCCTCATTCGGCGCATTTTTGGTTTGGGCAGCCGCCAGGCGCGGCAGCGGCTGCGCCGCTGGCGGCGTGAAGACCTGATCACCAACCTGCTCAACCTGCTGCGCTACCTGATCGCGCGCCTGCTGGACGGGTTGGCCTGGCTGCTGCCCCATCGCGGCCCCACCCACTGGCTCATCGTGGCCGTCGCCCTCACCTATGGCTTTTACCTGCTGTGCGTCTGGTATGGCTGGCCGCTGCTCTGGTGGCGCGCCTTCGCCCTGGGCTACGGCTCCCACCTCTTTGCGGACAGCCTGACGATCAACGGCATCAAGCTATTCGCCCCTTTTTACCCCAAGGCGGTAGGGCTGCCAATCAAATTATTGCGCATCCGCACCGGCGGCTGGCAAGAAAGCGGCGTTTTGGTGAGCCTGCTGCTGGGCTGCCTGGGCTGGCTGGCTTACACGGCCTAAGAGGACTATGACTATGCGACAGGCAAGCATTACCCGCACGACAAGCGAAACGGACATTAGCATCACGCTCAACCTGGACGGTACGGGGCGACACGCCATCCAGACGGGCGTCGGCTTTTTGGACCACATGCTCACGGCCGTCGCCGTCCACGCCCTTTTTGATTTACAGGTCCAGGCCACGGGCGACCTGCACATTGACGCCCACCACACGATTGAAGACGTGGGCATTGTGCTGGGGCAGGCGCTCAACGCCGCCGTCGGCGACCGCAAGGGCATCCAGCGCGTCGGCCACGCCTACGTCCCCATGGACGAGGCGCTGGGCTTTGTGGCGCTGGACTTTAGCGGACGGCCGTATACCGTCTTCCAGGCCGCGTGGGCTACCCCGGCCATCGGCCAGTTCCCCACCGACCTGGCGCAGCACTTTTTCGAGTCTGTCGCGGTTCATGGGCGCCTCACGCTGCACGCCAGGGTTAACGGCCGTAACGACCACCACAAGGCCGAAGCGCTCTTCAAGGCGCTGGCGCGCGCGCTGCGCACGGCCGTGGCCCTCGACCCGCGCCGGACGGACGTGGCCAGCACCAAGGGCACGTTGACTGCATAAAATATGAAAATCGCACTTATCGCAGATATTCACGGCAACCTGACTGCCCTCACAGCCGCGCTGGATGCAATGCGCCAGGATGCCCCCGACCAGATCATCTGCCTGGGAGACGTCCTCGTCACCGGACCGCAGCCGCAAGCAGCCTTGGCGCGCGTGCGCGAACTGGGCTGCCCGGTGATTATGGGCAATACGGATGAATGGGCGCTGCACCCTAAACCTTTCATCCTTCGCAGCCAGGCCGACCAAATCCTCTACGATATCGAACTGTGGGGCGCACGGCAGCTAATCGAAGCAGACAAAACGTTTATCCGCACTTTTCTACCCACGCTTACGGTTGACCTGGGTCACGGCCGTTCTCTGCTTTGTTTCCACGGTTCCCCCCGCCGAAATACGGAACCTATTCTGGCCACGACAACGGACAACGACCTGGCCGAAAAACTTGGCGACTATCAAGCCGCACTATTTGCCGGTGGACATACCCACACGCCCCTGCTGCGCCGCTTTCGGAACAGCCTTATCCTTAACCCCGGCAGCGTGGGGCTGCCCTTTTTCATGCGGACAGACGGTCGGCGCGTCAATCCCGCGTGGGCTGAGTATGCGTTGGTGACGGCGGCAAACGGCCGTCTTGACTTTACCCTGCGCCGCGTTCCCTATAGTCTGGACGCCCTCCGCGCCGCTGCCGCTCAGAGCAGCATGCCCCACCCTGACGCCTATCTGGCCGATTGGATTTCGGGAGAAACAGCATGACCCGAGCCATCACCATGATCGACTACGGCGGCAGCAATCTGCGCTCCGTGCAGAAAGCGTTTGAAGCCGTCGGCGCTGCGGTGGTCGTCAGCGCCGACCC
>Ga0114946_10002113_pt1 | contig 13630 bp, 14 predicted proteins | sample WalLakDeSediment_FD_88676 | JGI IMG/M metagenome (GOLD analysis project Ga0114946, IMG submission 88676) | Lake sediment microbial communities from Walker lake, Nevada to study Microbial Dark Matter (Phase II) - Walker Lake 11/02/13 Deep Sediment | ecosystem: Environmental > Aquatic >...
GGGATAAACCAAAAAAACCGGCAAGCAGTTTCTTTTTCCTGGGTATATCTCTTATCTTATCCTTAAGCAAAAAAAGCAAAAGCACACAGACAATGAGTGAATACCCGATGATCATGTCAAACTGGGGAATCAATGAGGCTCCGAAAAGCATCATAGTCAGTCCCAATGCCTTTTTATCCTTTTTTTTGTATATTATACCGGCACCCGAAAACATGAGAATCCAGGATACGTTTGAGACGGCGGGATTGCCCGTAAAAATCGCGTATATGAACTGTTCGTAGGAAAAGGCATAGATAAATGCCGATATGATACCTGTTAAAGGAGACACAAATAAATAACCCACCGCAAACACACCTAAAATTCCCAAAGCGTTAATTATCCTGAATACTACGGAGACAAAGTAAGGATCACCGCCGCCTAAAAGAAACAAAGGTCCGATCAGGTAGTAATAAAAAGGGCCATGGTGAATACCCGTAAAAGCGGATGCCTGTGGACCTAAAAGTTTAAGGTCTCCTTCAAGAAATATGTTTTGTGAAATAAAAGCATCACGGGCCTCGTCATACCCGAAATACACCGACTCCCGGAAATTTATGAACCTGACAGAAAGGCCGATTAAAAATATTGTCAAGAGGAGAATTGTATATTTTTTGGGAAATGCCATACCCGTTTTGCAAAGTATATCACCCCGGTTTGCTTATTTTTTTACAATTATTTTTCATCTTAAAAAAATTACAACGGATTTTAGCCTTGAAATATTGTATAATTAACCCTATGGGTAAACCCCCTCCGTTTGTTTATTCCCTCCTCTGGGATATACCGAAAGATAAAATATCAGTCAATGCGGATGCCGGCTTTATCATTGAGCGCATACTTGAGTACGGGGACGAAAAGTCCCTGGGATGGATGGAGAAAACTTATGAGAAGAAAAAAATCATATCCGTTTTGAAAAAAAGCAAAAAAATATCCCCTAAGACGGGTAATTTCTTTGCAATGTATTATAATCTTGAAAGGAAGGATCTTGAATGTATCCGCAAGCCCTTTACCCAAAAACAAAACAGGTTTTAGACAAACTTAAAGAGAAACTTTTTCCCGGCAGTTGGTACTTGGCCGGAGGGACCGCGCTTGCCCTTCAGTTGGGGCACCGGAAATCCGTTGACCTTGATTTTTTTACCCCCCATTTTCCCAAAAGGGACCTTCTTTTATCCCTGATATCAGATCTCAAACCCAAAATCATACAGGAAGCGCCTGGAACACTGGACACGACAATTGAAGGAGTTAAAGTCAGTTTTCTTGAGTATAAATATCCCCCTCTGGAGGAGTTCAAAAGTTTTGAGGGAGTTCCCCTTGCGGGTGTTCTTGATATTGCCTCTATGAAGGTTTCCGCGATTTCCTCAAGAGGATCAAAAAAAGACTTTATCGATCTTTTCTTTGTTCTTGAAAAATATGATTTAAACCAGGTATTCGAAGCTTTCGATAAAAAATTCAAAAACATAGATTACCAGAAGCTCCACTTGATAAAATCAATTTCTTACTTTTCCGATGCCCAGGAAGATCCTGACCCTGATATGACAGATATTTTTGATTGGGAAAAGGCAAAATCAGTTCTTGAAAGAAAAGTAAAAGAGTATCTTAACAACAGGATCTAGTAATTTATCGTTTTTGTCCTCGGGTGGTTGATTGTGGAAAAAACTACGCATATATAAAAAGGCGTAGTGAGTTTTTGTATTTAAGCCTCAAAAAGTGCGTTTTTTGGTATCAACACGTTGATACCATTCTAACCTTTAAAATATAGTCTTTTATCCGTAAAAATACTGCGCTTTTTTACCGATTTTATACGGTTTGATCAGATCTTTACCGTCATTTATCGGATTGTTTACTCTTCTTGATACTACACTCACACTCATCTCCTTTGTACTATAAGGTTTCAGAATACCGGAAAGTATTTTTAAGTTTTTTATTTTTAAATCAAGCCAGTCTTTCTCATCACTTTTTCTTAAAACCACGGGCATTCTCTGGTGGATTTTTTTAACCAAATCATTGGCAGGACAGGTTAAAATTGCGCATGAATAAAAAGGGTTTCCTTGATTATCCGCAAAGTCGTTGTAAAGACCCGCCAGTCCGAAAAGTCCTTCCTTTTTTAAAAAAAAATAAAACGGATATTTTTCCTCTTTCCCCTCCAAATTCAAGGTTCCCCATTCGTAAAATCCGTCAACAGGAATTATACAGCGTTTATGAAGCAGAAAGTTTTTAAAATACGGCTTTTCCATGGTTGTTTCACTTCTTATATTAATTACTCCCGCTTTTGAATTTCTCGAGAATAAAAATCCCCATCTCATCATGGATATTCTATTCGGGGAATTCTTTCTTATAACGGCAATTGATTGGTTCGGGGCCATGTTCCAACTTGCCTTTAGAAAAGGGGGATTATTTACCGTGTTAAACCTTTTCTTGATCTTTTCAGAACTTCCGAGCGTAAATCTCCCGCACATATAAATAATGATCTCTTAAATATTAATTTATATCTAAAAAAAAATACGTGATAATCTAGAAAAATACTCCTATATATAGAAAACCATATTACACATATCTTTTTACTTCATGAATAAAAGATAATTTTTTTTGTTCAAAAGCCGGAGTTGTAAGTTTCAGATAGCGTCATCCCGCAAGAGCCCTTTTAATTGCTTCGCGAATATTATTCCCGCGGTACCACCGTTTATAAAAAACCAATACCGGATTTCTTCTGCGGTTTTTTAAATAAAAAGAGTTTATCCGCCCACCCTTATTTATGAAGTCTCCTATCTCTTTGTCTGATATATTTGTGCTTATAAGTGCATTATAACAGAAGAGACCGACCAGGTGGTAAGTAATTCCGATTTTCTTTTAAATTTAATTAATTAAATATTTCAGTTACCCGGCTTTTATTTCTTCCCCGTTTTGATTTTTCTTGTCGTTTCTCTCACTGCAACCTTTGGAAGTGAGTTTCTATTTGTCTTTATATATTTTTCAACCGTATTTTTGTAATTTTTTACCATCTCTCTGAGAATCCATGAGACTGCCTTTGTTACAAGAATGTTTTTTTCGTTTTTTAACCTATCGGTATTTTCCAAGGCCAATTTAACAAATTTCATATCAGTACTTTCCCTGACCGGACGCGTTAAAAAAACCAAGCTTGCTCTTTTTTTTCTTACATCACCGCTCACGGAAAAATCCTTTAATATCCTTTTCCATACTTTCCAATTAATATCCATCTCTTTTGCCGAGAATGCCGACTGGCAGTAAGAATCTATCTCCGCCCAACCCTCAAGATTTTCAAGCCACTTATTGTATAAATCCGGATTAAGTTGTCTTCTCAAATCAGAATAAAGACTAATTAAAACACCAGCCATTGTTTTTTCTTCATAACTGGTGCCTTTGTTTAATGAGTCGATAAGTTTGATAAAATCAATCTTGGAGATTTTTTCATTCCTTTCTTTGAATTTCTTAGCAATCTGTTTTTTTTCATCCGCTCTCAGATTGTAAAAAGAACTTTTCGTACCGTGATATTTACCATCCTGTTTTGAACCCCCCGATACGGTTGACGTTTTCTTTATCGATTTTAGAATCTCTAAGTGATGTCTATTCATTTTTCCCAACTTCCGTCCTGATCCTTCCATAATATTATTTTGCAGTTTGATTTCATATATTTAATTCACCGGAAATATTGTAAAAATACCATATTCCCAATCCGAATAAAATAGTGTGCGATATCAATCATCTTATATAATATAAGGAGATGTCTAATGACAATTTAATATTAAAGTCCGATTCCTTGTATAAAAAATCACAGAAATTACTTTCAGACTTTGATTTTTTAGAAATTGCCGGCAAGTACTTTAATCCCGTCGGTTTAGTCGGCTCTGCGTCATGCAATCTGATGATTGATGCTGACATTGACATTAATTGTTATACAAAAACTATCAACAAAAAAGTAATTCTTAAATTTGTCAATGATTTGTTAATAATTAAAAAATGCAGAAAAGTAATTCTTTATAATGAAACTTTTAATAAGAAGCCCTTTTTTATAGTTAATGTCGAAAAATTTGATTGCCAAGGCGAAAGGTGGATTATTACTTTTTATATCTCCAGTAATGTAAACGACAAGCCCGATCTTTTAAACAAGGTCAAAAACGATCTGGATGAAGAAAAAAGAAAAACTATCCTGATGATTAAGAAATACAGGGAAGAAAACAAACAAAAAAGGTCAATTCCAAGCCATATTATTTATAATGCAGTTATTGAAAAAAACATCAATACTATTGAAGAGTTTAAAAAACATTTATCTTCTTTTGGTATTGATCCTGACAAGAAAGACGATTATTAAATAAGGATAATTTAAATAAATACCGTGATTTAAGAAACAAAAGATAACTTTTTATTTCTGTGAATAATTACGAAAAATACCCCATTTCATTGATAATATCGCGCAAATAATTTAATTTATAATTCCTCTTGTATGATTATTTTTTTTAGTACGGGTATTACTTAAAATGCTATTATCTATTAATGGACTTTTTATATCTTTCCTTTGTTTTTCTTTTGGCGGGTTTTGTTCCGGAACTGACGGGGTTCGGGGTTTCCACCGTCATGATGGTTCTTTTACCGTTTGTGCTGCCTCTTCATGTAGTAATACCTTTGGTAGCTTTGATCTCGGTTATTGCAACGGGGATTGTGGCTTTTTTTACCAAAACGGAAAACCTGGAAAAACGGTTGTTGATCCTTTTATCCGGGTCGGTTGTGGGAGTACCTCTGGGAATGTTTTTTTTAAATGAAACTCACGAAGCGATCCTTAAAATCGTTCTTGGTGCCTTCCTGGTCTTTTACTCTTTTTTCGGTCTTACGGTAAAAAAACCCATCATCCCGTCATCAACCATAGCAGGAGGTATCATGGGAGTTGTCGCGGGATTTTTCGGATCCGTTTTTAATATAAACGGCCCCCTTGTCGGGATTTATTCTTCAGGAGACAGTCGGTTAAACAAATCAGAAATTAAAGATTTGGTTGCTACTTATATGTTTTTTACGGGTGTTTTTACCGTTATGGGACATTGGTATTTCGGAAGACTAACCAACGAGATATTGGGAGATTTCCTTTTTTCACTACCTTTCCTTTTTATCGGACTGTATATAGGATCAAAAGTCTTTAAGAAGGTCAATACCGTCTGGGTCAGAAAACTTGTCTACTCCGCTGCCTTTGTGGCAGGTGTTCTTCTTCTTATCCGGTAAAAAATCACTTAAATCCAGAGGCTATTTTTCCACGCTTTTTACTTCTTTTATATAGTTGCAGTACTTGCAATCCTCATGGGATTTAGGAATTGAATTTGACTTTAGGCATTTATGAATATTTTTAATCGCACCTTCAATCCAATCATCGCTGCCTTCATAGGAAATGAGAGTTACGTCAAATTCCAGTTTCGCATCAAACGCTTTCTTGTCAGTTATACCATTACAATAGACAAAATAACCGACATCAGAAACCTCATAACCGTTTCTTCTTAACAGCCATTGGTAAATTTCCATTTGGCGTTTATAGCCGGCATGCCAGTCCTTGTCCAGTTCCGTTATTTCCTCCGCCTTGCTGGTGGATTTAAAATCAACCACGATATACTCTTTTTTGGAATTTTGCCACAAGTCATCAATCGCCCCGAAAATAACCAGGTTCGTGGGTTTGTGATGAAAACGGACCCCGACAAAGTTCTGTCTCCAGTCTTCAAGTTTGTCGTGAGGAACCGGACGTGCATCAACACCGTACTTTTCAAGCAGAGGATGCTGCGTGCCTCCGGCACGGTGTATGTCAAACTCCAATTTCAGAAGTTTATCCACGGCACTGTTCAGGGTAAAAGGAAATCCCGGAGGCCTGCCGACACCAAGTTTTCTGTCCAAATAAAAACACTTGGGGCATTCCAGAAAAAGCTCTATTTTTGAACGGCTTAAACAGAACGGTTCCTTTGATTTTGTGTTATATAAAATTTTCATTTCTTCAGGGGGGTCTCGGAAAAGCTATTCTTTTTTACAATCCTTAGACAGTAATTAATTTCATACCTTAGAAAAAATTCCAAACAACTGCTTTTTTAGCATGAAAGAAAAACAAAAAAACCGGCATAATTCATGAACCGACTGACCTTTAAATCAAGATCTGGATATCGGCGTTAAATCGGAGCTGCTGCACAAGTGCTTCTACAAGATCCTGTTGTTTTTGCTGAATTACATACTGTTCTATCTGTGAAGCCACCTCTTCAAACGGTGGAACATTCTCACCTTGGGAAACTGATTGATCATAAAAGGCTCTGATTTCATCATCGGTTGCCGAAAGCGCATCAAAATCAAGCTCCTGGCTAAAATAAGCCATATATTTAGATTCAAGTTCGAGCTGCTCCCGTAATTGCCCTTCCGTTAATCCCTGAAGAGCAAGTTCCTCCCCGAACGGTCCTTCTCCGCCATACGCTTCCTTAAAACTATTAATCTGGGCATCAATTTCTTCCTGAGAAACAGAAATATTTGACTTTTCGATCTCCTGCATAAGAAGAGCTTGTGAAATCAGATTTTCCAATGCCTCCATGCTTATTCTTTCCTTCTCTTCAGAACTTAAAGCCGAAAAATCAATTCCCTGATTGGATGCTATTCTTTCCTGCATGCTTTCCATCTCGGAACGCATTATTTCCTCACCGTTTACCCTTGCAACAACGCTGTCCTTTTCAACCATTCTTTCCTCAACTGTCTGGTTGTTTGAAAATACGTTCCAGACGACCACTCCGAGGAAAAGAAAAAGAGGAATAAATATCAGCAACTTCTTTCCGCCTAAGGGGAATGATAATTTCTTTCGTATTTCCTTTGAATCGTTATTTTGATTTTCCTCCATTGCTCGGACACTATACCAAATTAAACGGAATACATCAATCACAAAAATTAATCTTGTGAAGGATTACGTATAAAACCTGAAAAAAGGATCTGACCCGAATCAGAGTCACTTATTGCAAAGAAGAAGGGCTTGTCAACAACCATATAGAAAGGTCCTTCCTCTCCGGGTAGTATGGCGGTAATGGCCATCTCAATAGAGGTTACTGCAGCTGCTTCCGTACCTTCCTCGTTTACTTCAATAAATGTCTTGTGCTTTGCATCGGATATATAGATATCTCTCTCGTTCCTGATACCTGAGAAATCAGCCTCCATAGGAGAAAAAGCTTTTGTCATACCTAGATATTTAAAGGGTGAAACCAAAGAAGTTTCGTATTCAACCTTGAATTTTGGAAGTTCAATCGTTCCCTCTTTTTTGTCGAAAGATTCAGTCCATTCATCCCAATTATCCGAACTCAAATTTGCAGAAAAGAAAGCCGGATCGGTTTTTGGAAGAAAAACATACATGCTTAATTTTTCACTTTCACCATAAGGGATATTTACTGCCTGAAAATCATTATTTTCTAAATACAAAAAATTATCTCTTTCTTGTTTCATGAAATCCGCCCTTACAGTCTCAAGAGATCCAACATAAAAATCTTTCTCTTCTGTTTTGCTTTTATCAAACTCAAACGTCCATGTGCCTTTGAAATAAACGGCATTTATAAGAAACATCACTGTCAAAGGATCAATGGGAGAATCGACAATCGAGGTTATTTTTTCTTTGGTACTTGCACTTACCCAATTATTAATCGTATCGGCTGCCAGGGGCGAAGAAAAATCCAGAGTACTTGTTTCGGCCTGATAATATGAATTATTTAAATCAAGGAAAGATTGATTAAAGTTAATTTCTTTTCTTGCCCAAATTGAGTTTGCTATGGATATTTCCACCTTAGGGTCTTTATCCTTCAGACTTCGCATAAGTTGAAAATTTTCCCGGTTTAATTCATTTCCGTTGATATTATCAACAAACATAACTTCGGCCATCTGGTTTTTGGTTTCTCCGTCTGCGCCGTTGTAGACCATGGAAAATGCAAGCGAAATACTCAAAGGAGAAATTACCACATTTTGATCTTCTTCGGACAGCACTTTAAGAAGATTAAAACCAAGTGCATTATGGGCACTTGTTGCGTTCGTTATAACAGGCACCGTCTCATGTAAAACGGGTGGTTTCACCTCGGGTAAAGGCTTGGGGGTCATACCTGAATATTTCCGATTGAGAAAAAAGCCAAGAACTCCCAAGGGAATAAGTAAAAATATAATTAAAAAAATCATTTTCCTATTAGTTTTATTTGGAGATCTAACTACCCGCGACGAGACTTGAACATTCCCTGAAAGTGAGTGAGAAGTATTGCCCGTCAGGTCCTCATTCACAAAATTTGAACCTGATAATAAAACTTTACCCGTCTTATTTGTATCATTTACCTTAAAAAGTCTCATACCCTTTTAAGTATAACATTACACAAACATACCCACAGTCAGCTGTCCCATTTAAAAAAGCTTTGATGAAATTGTAATATTATTTATTGTTATCAGATATATTTGGAAACTTTCTCAATTGGTCTTCGCGAGCGCGGTCTTGGATTCTGGGAAGGGTATCCGACAGGTATTATTGCCACCGGGCGCATATGTTTCCTTAAAGAGAGAATATCTCTTACTTTAGTTTCATTAAATGCCCCAACCCAACAAGTTCCCAAGCCAAGGGAATATGCCGTCAGGAGAATATTCTGACTTGCAATGGTTGCATCCTGAATTGCATAAAGTTCTTTTCCCCTTTTTCCGTAAACAAGTGAGCTTTTTCTTGTATCCGCACAGGACACAATAACAACCGGAGCCTCTCCTATAAACCTTTGAAATAAAGCGGCTCGTGCCAGTTTGTTTTTAATTTCATTATTTTTTACAACCACAAAAAACCAACTTTGTAGATTTCCCGCTGAAGGGGCCCATGTTGCGGCCTCGAGAATAGTTTCAATTTCTTTATCCGAAATATCTTTTTTCTCAAACTTTCTTATGCAGCGTCTTTTTTTAATAATCTCAAAAATATCCATAGACAACGGTTTCTAAAGTATACTAAAAAAACTTACTCCTGTTTTACAATTTCCGAAAAAATATTAATTTTGAGTTATTCTTAATCCTTGATAAACTGAAAATATCTGTTTAATTTTTAATAATAAAAACCATGCAATATTTATTAGTTGCAATATTCCCTTTTTTTCTGCTTCTTTTGTTGATGATCATCTTAAAAAAACCCGCCTATGTTGCTGCTCCTGTTACTTTAGTGTTGACCTTGATTACCACGTATTTCATTTGGGAAATGGACACTCTCTGGTTTATGGTTGCGCTTATCAGAGGATTTTTTGTTACCGTTGAAATTCTTTTTATTGTCTTCGGTGCCGTATTCTTGCTTACCACCATGCAAAAAGCACATATCTTCAAACCGATCCATCATATATTGGAAGGTGTTTCAAAAGACCGTCGTGTCCAGGCGATTCTTGTTGCCTGGTTTTTGGTGAGTTTCATCGAGGGAGCAGCCGGTTTCGGGACACCCGCCATGATTGCCGCTCCTATTCTGGTCCTTATCGGATTTAAACCCTTGGTCGCCGTTGCAATTTCTCTTGTCGGTGAAAGTACTGCTGTCACCTTCGGAGCCATGGGTGTTCCCATAACCATAGGTATTGCCGACGGTCTGACAAGTGTGCAGACGCAAAGCCTGGGAAATTTCATTCCTCAGGTCGCCAAAACAACAGCGCTTTTTCACCTCGCCGTCGGTTCTTTTATTCCCCTTGCTATCAGTGTTCTGGTAACCTATTTAGTCAGTAAAAATCTCAGTAAAGGTTTTGAGATATGGAAATACGCCGTTTTTGCAGGTCTTGCCTTTACCTTCCCTTCTTTTATCATTGCATCAGTTCTCGGACCGGAATTTCCGTCAATTCTGGGGGCACTTATCGGATTGTCAATAGTTGTTCCTTTAACGAAAAGAGGGTTTCTTTTGCCCAGTGAGGTCTGGAGATTTGACACACCCAAAGACGGTGAAAATTCGACCTATTTATTAACAAAATCAAAGCTTTTCAAAGTTGTCCTTCCTTATATTCTTCTTCTTTTGTTGCTTGTTGTTTCACGGGTTGAGGTTTTGGGAATCAATACCATATTACAAAAATACAAAATAGGTCCGGGAAGTATTCTGGGAACTTCCGCCTCACATCAATTAGCACCTTTATATTCACCCGGGTTTTTTCTGCTTTTGGTTTCCTTTTATTCCTTTTTTCACTATAAACTTCGCGCCAAGGCCATAAAAAATATAGTTTCAACCTCCGTTCAAAAAATCACCCTTCCTTTTTGGTCACTTTTTTTCATTCTTTTTCTGGTAAACATAATGATATTTTCCTCAAATAATGCAATAGGATTACCCAGCATCCCTGTCTTTCTTGCTGAGGAAATGCGACATGTAGGCAGTCTGTGGCCTCTTTTTGCTCCGTTCGTGGGATTAACCGGCACGTTTATCACGGGCAGTCTGACAGTATCTAATTTACTATTCTCGGCATTTCAGGTCGAGACCGCCTTTCTTTATGGCTTCTCACCCATTCTGATCCTTTCCCTTCAAGCGGCAGGAGGTGCTGCAGGAAACACCATTGCCGTACATAACGTACTTGCCGCACTGACGGTTGTCGGTTTGTCACGGGGTGAAGGAGAAGTAATCAAACAGTGTGCAATTCCCGCTTTTCTTTATGCACTGTGTATCGGTATCATAGGACTGATTGTCTCTTTGATATAGTTTTATTATTTTCTTACCTGACAAGGATTTTTTTTACCTTCCGTACAGTACTTTTAAAAAAGTAGAGGTTGATTACATGATCATAAAGTCGCCCTAAAAGAGTTTGATTGTGTTTAAAAGAAAGATAAAGCACGGTCCTTTTACTCATGAAATATTTATTAACAGCTAAAGTGCTGTTTTTTTGCCACTATCACGCCTTGGCAGTAAAAAATTCTCAATTTATAAAAAGCACCATACGTTAACTGCTGTATAATACAATCAATGTTTATAGATGAAGTTAACGTTACATTTAAAGGAGGAGATGGTGGTGATGGTATTATCTCTTTCGGAAAAACAAGAAAATCGGGACCCGACGGAGGAAACGGCGGTGACGGAGGAGATCTTTACCTGGTTGGCAGTTCGGATCTCACACTTCTAAATCAATTCAGCAGAAAAAAACTACTCAAAGCCGAATCCGGACAGCCCGGAGGAAGAAATAAAAGAACCGGCGGAAATGGTAAAGACCTTACAATACAAATACCGATCGGAACGTCGGTAATGGATCATAAAAGAAACATTGAAGTTGTTGAGATCAATAAAGTGGGTCAAAAACAACTTGTCTGTAAAGGAGGCAGGGGGGGTCTTGGTAATTTTGAATTCAGAAGTTCCACCAACACCACACCCAAATATGCAGAGAGAGGTACTCCTGGGGAAGTTTTAACCGCCAAGCTGATTTTGAAACTGATTGCAGACTTCGGGTTTGTCGGTTTACCGAATGCAGGAAAAAGCAGTTTGCTTAATGAGTTAACCGGCACAAAAGCCAAAACAGCAAATTATAATTTCACCACACTTTTTCCCAACCTGGGAGTTATGAAAAACAAAATATTAGCCGACATTCCCGGATTAATAGAAGGAGCGTCCGAAGGGCGCGGCCTTGGAATTTCGTTTCTCAAACACATAGAAAAAGTTAACACCCTCATTCATTGTATCTCTTCCGAATCAGTTGATCCCCAGAAAGATTACAAAACAATTCGAAATGAAATGGGCAGTTACAACCCATCCCTTTTGACAAAGCATGAAATTGTCCTAATCACAAAATCTGATTTAACTGATAATAAAAAGGTTAAAAAAATAATAAAATCCCTAAATACGAAAAACAAAGAAGTTCTGGCAACATCAATTTACGATTACGATAGTCTTGAAAAACTCAGAGAAAAGCTCATTAACCACTAGCCGCACCGAAAGATAAATATAAGCCTTATGTATACGCACAGCCCGGGTGAATATATTACAAATTCAAACCCATATTGCTAACCAAAAAAAAGAAACAAAAAAGTATTTTAACGTCTTGCCTTTTTTCTTAATCGGCAATACCCTTCAAAAGCCAACCCACTTAAAACTGTAAATAATCTGGTATTTTGACGGTGGATATTATGAAGAGGAATGTTACGGTTCGCCGCATAAACTATTGCAAACATTCTGGCTGCAATCTCCCCTTCGTCACCTAAATATTGCCATTCCTCCTGCTGTGAAGCTGCTGCTGATTTTAATGCGGATGATCTGTTATTTTCATATTGACTTATATGGTGGATCTCGTGTCCCAACCCCCAAATTATTGATTCCTCTATAAACGGCGCCGTCAAAGGGTTTCCTATCAACTTCAGATATGCCCCCAGTTCATGAGGAGGAAAAAGAACCGAAAAAGTAGGTTTATTTTTTTCATCAAACTCTATGTGTAAAGCCGGTCTTCTTGAATTTTTTTCTCCCACCTTTTCCCTGGATGATACCGCCAGGTTGACTATTGAGGGATCCAAACCCAACAACTCAGCCATGTTTCTTGTATGAGTCGCCATTATCCCCGCAAGCCTGTCTTTGTTTTTTTCAGGATAATTTGAAAATCTTTCCTCAGAAAAAAGAGCATTTCTTATATTTTGATGTCCCTGCTTGTCTTTCCCCTGTTGAAAATCTTGAGTGTCTTCCACTTTAATTACTGTAAACAATATACACCTTCAAGGATAAATAAAACAAATAATACAGAAAAATATACGAATCAATTAACAACACTGTCTTTTTTTTAAATGAACAGACATTAATAAAACCTGCCTTCTCGTTTCTGTAGGGATATATAAAATTGGGTTATTCCAGGGAGATAATTTGAATTCCGTGTTTTTTTATTTCTTCCTCAGGCCAAAAAAGTTTATCAATCTTAAATTTACCAACATAAGATACTTTTTTCTCAATTTTTCTGCCTGTGTAAGTTTTTGTTTTTGGGTTCCATTCCTTGAGAATTAAAACATCTCCTTCCTTACATTCCCAATCGGCCAGCCTTAATTCATAGTTTTTCTTACCCGTTTTGATTGCTTCAAAATATTCGGGCCAAACTTTCTTTTTAATTCTCGCCATGTTTTTTTTAATACTACCTGTTAGTTGCCAAAAATTTTGTAATTATTTTTTTGGCATCTTCTATATCCTCATAAGTTTCCAAATAAAAGTCGGGGGATTCGTCTTCTGAAATACCTTTGATCATCCATGTAAGATTGTCTGCCAATTCCTCTTGGATCAGGCAGAGTATCGGAGTTTCTGGTAGTCCCCGTTGCGGTTTTAGTATTGCTCTTTCAATTTCCATTCCGACACCGTGACTAGGTCCATTAACAACTGCAACTACGTGGGTAGCCTCATCAACCCAACACATATCAATTTCCCTTGCTACATACCAGGGCTTTTCGAGTTTCCTTCTGTCAACGCCCGATTTTCGCAGGAAAATATCATTCAGTTCTTGCTTAGTTCTTGCTCCGACGTGTTCGCTTAGTACATTAGCGCCGTTATCGATCATATAATTGACTAGTCTGAAAGCAAAGTCGGGTTCAGGATTAGCCACACCTCTTATAGATCCGGAGTAATAAACTTTTGTTCCTTCGAAAGGTTTTTCTTTCCTTTCTTTCCGATCAGGCA
>Ga0114946_10002114_pt1 | contig 13624 bp, 11 predicted proteins | sample WalLakDeSediment_FD_88676 | JGI IMG/M metagenome (GOLD analysis project Ga0114946, IMG submission 88676) | Lake sediment microbial communities from Walker lake, Nevada to study Microbial Dark Matter (Phase II) - Walker Lake 11/02/13 Deep Sediment | ecosystem: Environmental > Aquatic >...
AAGGTCAGAACCGGTTTCATCGATTTACCTGCTTTCGGGAAATTCGCAAATTATGGGATGTTTTATAATCAAAAAGGCCAAATCATCGGCACAAGCAGGATGGCGATACCATAGATGATCACCGTCAGCAGAGAACCTACCTTAATAAAATCCATGAACTTATAACGCCCTGGGCCGTATACCATCAGGCAGGACGGCTCGAGCGGCGTGATGAACGACGTGCTGGCTGCCACCGCAATCATAACGGCAAAGGTGCGCGGGTTCAGCCCCAACAGCAAAGCCGTCTGGATCGCAACCGGCACCACCACCACCGCTGCCGCCTGGTTGGACATCGGCTGTGTCAGCAGAACCGTCAATGCGAAGAAAGCCGAGAGCATCCAGATCGGGTCAGCCGCGCCCAGCTTACTGACAATCAAGCCGGCTAAGTACTGCGCCGTCCCGGTGTGCTCCATAGCTACGCCCAATGCCAGCATACTGCCGATCAGGATCAGGATCTTCCACTCCACCTCTCGATAGGCCTCCTCCGGCGTAATGCAGCGAGTCAGGAAGACCAACAACGCGCCCAATAACATTGCCACCGGTAAACTCATCAGGTTGAAGGTCGCCGCTGCCAGCACGCCCAGAAAGATGGCAATGGCTACCGGCGCCATGCGCGTGTTGGTGGAATTGGTCTCTACGGTTCCAAGAACCCGGAAAAGGCGCCCTTCCATGGCCGACACTTGGCGCGGATCTCCTTGGATCAACAATACATCCCCCATTTTCAGAATCACCTGGCTGATCTTATTATGGATTGTTTCCCCCAGACGGTTGATAGCCAACACCTGCAAGCCGTATTTTTCGCGAAACTGCAGGCGCTTGAGGTTCCTACCGATCAATGGAGAGCGCGGCAACAAGATTATCTCAAACAGGCCGGTATTTTGGGCTTGCAAATCCGCCTGTGAGAATTTCACCTCGGCTTTCAGCTTGAGACCGGCTGTGTTCATCACTTTTAGGATGTCTTCCTGCTTGCCTTGAACTAAAAGCTCATCGTGCGCCTCAAGCTGCAAATCGGCCTGGGGAGCCAAAATGGCATTACGGCTGCGCTCCATGCGCAAGACTGTCAGATCCAGGTCTCGCCCCAGGCCCGACTCGGCTAAGGTCTTACCTACCAGCGGAGAATCTGGCAAGATCACCACTTCACTCAAAAACGGGCGCAGTTCGAATTCATCCGTAAGCTCCTCCGGATCGCTCCGGTCTGGGATCATCCGTCGTCCAATTACCAACATATAAACGACCCCTACCACTGCAATCGGCAAGCCGGCTGGGGCTAACTCAAACATGCCCAGCGGCTCCATCCCAGATTGGGTCATCAATCCACTCACCACGATATTCGTGGAAGTAGCTATCAAGGTTACCGATGATGCCAATATGGTCGCAAAAGCCAGCGGCATCAACAATTTGGAGGCGCTTATCTTAGCCCGCCGCGCCAACCCGATCACGATCGGCAAGAAAAAGGCAGTGGAGGCGGTGTTACTCATCAGGGCGCTCATGGAAGCTGCTGCCACCGTCACCACATTCAGCGCCCGGTTCGGGCTATCTCCTGAATATTGCAAGATCCAACGACCTGTCATCTCGACCACACCTGTACGAACCAGCGCAGCCGTCATGATCAGCAAACCCAGGATCAGGATGACTGTGTCACTGCCAAACCCCGCAAAAGCCTGATCCGGCGGCAACAGACCTGCCAGAATCAAGGCCAGCAACACCCCCAAAGCAACGATGTCGATAGACACCCATTCAAACGAGAACAGGATCAGCGCTGAAAACAGGATGACAAGTAAGGTGAAAATTTGTGGGTCCATAGGATAGAGCAATTTTACCTGCGTTTTCTCACTCTACCGGCGCAAATTCAACCTGAAAGGTCATCCCCCAACGCAGGCGCGGATCGCCCTCTTGCAATAAGATACGCACCGTATAGGTTATGTCGCCGCGACTCTGGCGGTAGACCTGCGAAATGGACTCGACCGACCCGCTCAGGAACAGATCTGGAAGCGCATCGGGTCTCAATCGGACGGGCTGGCTGGCGTCAATGCGCACGACATCCATTTCCGTCAGGTCGGTGGTCTCCACGTACCATTCTGAGAAATCAGCCACCGTCACCACCGGCTGGCCCGGTAAGACCGGATCACCCTCGACCACCTGCAACTCAACCACAGTGCAGCTGTATGGAGCCAGCAGCTCTACATCCTGCAAAGCTGCTTGGGCTGCGGCCAGCTGGGCCTGAGCGCTGCTCAAACCTGCCTCAGCCAGTTCCAGGTCGTCTGGATGCGGGCCAGATTGGCGGGATTGGAAATCCACTTGCAGATCATCAAAGCGGGCCTGGGCCAGCTCCAGGGCAGCTCTGACCTGATCACGCCTGTTCTGCAACAAATCATAGTCGCGCAGCTTGTCTTTATAGGCCTGCTGCGCTTCCTCCAGATCATCTTCTGCCCGCACCCGGGTGGGATTATTTTGATCCAGGTCTTTATATTTTTCCAGTTCTTCCTCGGCCTCCTGCACATCATCGCGCGCCTCGGTTACTTTGATCCAGGCGTCATCTAGATCATCTTGAAAATCAGCCGTGTCCAGGTCATCCAATTCCTGTTGAGCCAGGATCAGCGTTTGCTGGGCCTGCGCCAGTTCACTACCCAATTGGACCCGCGCCAGCTCAGCTTTCAAATTCAGCTCGTCGAGCGTTTGCTGGGCGGTTAACAGGTCCAACTCAGCCCCTGCCAATGCAGCCTGTAACTGCTCGTTCTCCCCCAATCGCACCAGCTGCGCCCCTTGTGCCACCTGGTCGCCCTCATCCACCAGGATCTCGGCTACCTTGCCGGCATAATTGAACGAAAGCTGGGCAAACGCACGTGGCGCCAGGTTGCCCTCGGCAATGATTTCTGCATCTGCAACCACCAAAGGTGGAGCCTCGGCTTGGGTTGCCCGGGCCTGCCCAGACCAGTCCAGGCTACAACTCACCAGCGATATTGCCAGCAAGAAAATCCCGGCTGACCAGCTAAATTTGCTCACAATTACGTCTCTCAGTGGTTTATTCATGTTTTGATCCCTCGTCATTCATAAGCCAGCACCTCCCGGATGGTCAGGCGCGTGGCAGTGCGGGCCGGCAACAAACTGGCGAAGACTGAAAGCAACAACACCACCCCCAGCCAAATCAAAAAGCCGGTCAGGGTAAAGCCAAAATCTGAAGGCGCATCGAACAGCGCCTGGCTGACTGTGTCTGACATCAGCTTGCTGATCGGGAACGCCAGCAACGATCCCAACAACCAGCTTGCCAGACCAATGATCGTCCCTTCCGCCAATATCATCCGCATCAAGATCCCATCTGAGGCCCCAATGGCGCGCATCACACCGATCTCCCGCGTGCGTTCCATCACATTCATGCTCATTGTACCCGTCAGACCGATGCTGCCCACCAGCGCCGTCAGGGAGGCCATAATCAGCAAGAATATCGTCAGTACATTCAGCCCTTCAGATGAGGAAGATCGTAAGAGTAACCCGGTGGACAGATCCGTCATCCGGTAGCCTCTCTGGCGCAGGTGGGCCTCAACATCTTGTCGCAATTGCTCCTGCTCATCTTCAGACAGCCCCTCTGTGCTGGAAACAATCCGGTAGAGAGAGGCCTTAAAAGGCTGGTTAATTAAATAGGACAGATAATCGTAATTGGTATAGGCCAGAAAACCCCCGCTCTTGCCCGCCAGTTGGAAAAAGCCAACCACCACCCAATCTGTTTCTCTGCCGTTGACCATCAAGCGCAGGGTGTCACCAGGTCTTAAATTCGGAAAGCGAGCCTGGAAAAGCTCGCTGAGTACAATCGCGTTTTCATCCCCGGGTTGGAACCAGCGGCCTGATATTAAGATCGGCTCGATCAAGGCGCTATCGGCAGGCGCTCCAATCAGCACAATGCTATCCCCTGAGGAACCATCCTCAAGGATGAGTTGGCTAGGCGCTTCAGCCCAGCCCTCCACCCAGGCCACTCCCGGCACATTTTTAAGCTCCTGGGCAATCCGCTCGATCCGGTAAGGCCGGTCCAGGGTAAGATTGACATCAGCCAGGAAATATCTACTGACTCGATCGATATAATCCGACAGCGAGACCTGAACGTTGAAGGTAGCAATGAAAATGGCCCCGCCCAAAGTCAGCGTTGTCATGGTCAGCAACAAGCGCCCTTTGCGCCGGAAGGTATTCCTCAATGAGATGAGTAACGGCCGCGGTACCCCCCGCAACTGCGTCAGCCATCGATCGAAGGAGCTTTTACCCAAGGTAGCCAAATTCTGCCGGTAGCCGCTGATTGCCTCCTGAACAGTCAGACGCGCCCCGCGCCAAATCGGTATAAACGCCGCCGCTTGCGGGACCAGCAGGGCAATCAGTACCTGTACCAAGATTGCCGGATACGCCACCCGGTAGCCCTGCAATTTAATATTGATACTCTCTGACATGAAATCCATCAATGCATAGGCAGCCTGCTGTGAAGAAGGCATAGCAATCACAAAAGCCACCGCTCCATAGATAAAGATCAAAGTCATGTAGATGCCCATAATCTGAGCCTGCTGCCCACCCACCGTCTTCATCACTCCAATCTGTTGCACCTGCTGGGCCATCAAGGCCGATAAGGTGCTGCTGATCAAGAACCCGCTTAGAAAAACCACCAACAGGCCCAATAAAAACAAGATGCCTGCAGTCGCATCCACATAAGTGCTGTTGGGATGGTCGTTAGATCGTTGTATACCCGTGCTATAGATCAATACCCCGCTGCGCTCAACTCGATCCCGCACCCGGGCAGCTACCTGGTTGATATGGTCTTCATCGTTGGTATCCCCACTGACGGTAACGTAAAGCTGGTTGAGAGTGGACGGGATACCCAGCCATTCGGCTGTTTGCATGTCCATATATCCCTGAGCTGGAGCCAGGAAAAAGCCGCCGCCCACCGTTCCCGCTCCGATGCTCTGGTCTTGGATGACCCCGACCACTTCCAAATGCCGGGAGCCGCCTACCAGCGCCTCAATTTCTACCCAATCGCCCACCACCGCATACGTGTCGGCCAGTTTATAACGTTCAATCACAATCTGGCGGTTTGCAGGCGGCCAAACCCCCTGCTCCAATCTAACCTGGTTGATCACTTTCTGGTCAATATCTGGGAAGGCTTTTATCTGCAAAGTGATCCAGCCGTCCTGCTGGGTCTTCAGGCGCAGTCGGGCTGTGCGGATACCCTCAGCATCTTTTACACCCTCCAGGTCCCTGATCTGGTCAACCAGCTCTTGGTCAAAAGAGTCGCTCAGGATTTGGATATTGGCCGGATTCGTTGCAGCATAACCAGTACGCATATCCTCGGAAAGGATATCGTAGCTGGCCGTAATGATGCCCACTGCAAACAAGCCCACTGTGATTGAGGCAACCACCAACAGGGAGCGCATCCGATTGCCCCACAGGTCAGAAAGCACCTTCCGCCAACGCGGTCTCAGGCTCATCCCTGCCTCCTGATCTCGTCAACAAACTCACCGTCCGAGATCACCAGTGTCCGGTGGGTGCGCTCGGCCAAGCTCCGGTCATGGGTTACCATCAAGACGGTCTTGCCTGCCTCAACCAGACTGTCAAAGATTCCCAACACGTTCTCTGCAGCGCGCGAGTCCAGGTTACCGGTTGGTTCATCGGCTACTATGATGGGCGGGTCATTGGCCAATGCCCGAGCAATCGCGACTGACTGTTGCTGTCCCCCTGAAATTGCTGTTGGCAGATCGTGGGCATGCTGCTCAAGCCCTACCAAGCGCAAAAGCTGCATGGCCCGCTCTTCGCGTTCGGCTGGTGGATAACGGTTGCAGAAATCCATCGGCAGCAGGGTGTTTTCCAACAATGAGAGCATCGGCAGAAGCTGAAAGAACTGGAACACGATCCCCAAATTATGCCCCCTCCAGACTGCCATCCGGCTTTCGCTCATCGCATGAGGATAGGTGTCCATGATCCGCACACTGCCAGAAGTGGGATGGTCAATCCCGGTGAGCATATTAACCAAAGTGGACTTTCCGCTACCCGAGCGGCCGACCACGCTGACAAATTCACCCGGGTATAAGCAAGCATGGATCCCCTTTAATACGGTGAACTCTCCAGCCGGCGATTTAAATACTTTGAAGATGTTCACCATTTCAATCATGGCAGCCAGGTTTTTTTGATTTCGACCGCAAGACCGTTCAGCGCCGGCTGCGGGGAGATTTCTATCAGCCATCAGCTTTATCGATCTCCTTATCAACCGGACACGGAATGATCTCCCCATCTGCAACATAAAGGCAGCGTGACACCCGCCTGGCCAGGCTTTCGTCATGAGTAACCATTATGATAGTTTTACCCGCCTGTACCAGCCCAGAAAAGATTTCGTAAATGGTCTCAGCGGTGAGCGAGTCAAGCCGCCCAGTGGGTTCATCTGCCACGATTAAGGCGGCATCGTTTGCCAAAGCCCGCGCAATTGCTACACGCTGCTGCTGACCCCCAGAAATTGCCGCAGGAAGTTTGTAAGCATGCTCCTCCAACCCCACTTGCCGTAATAATTCCAGCGCCCGGTCCACGCTCTTACGGCCGCGGTATGCACCGCTCATATCCATGGGTAGGATGACGTTATCCAACAACGATAAGGTCGGCATCAAGTAAAAGGATTGGTAGATAATGCCCACATTACACCCACGCCAACGCGCCAGCTGGTTCTCATTGAGCTGGTGCACAGGCACATCCCCAGCCCACACCTCACCAGCACTCAGGCGATCTACTCCGGTGATCATATTGACCAACGTAGATTTGCCTGCCCCGGATTTGCCAATGATGGCCACAAACTCCCCTGCATACACATCCAGATCAATACCCTTCAAGGCCTGGAACCCCCCCGTCGCGGTGGGATAAATCTTGACCACCCCTCGCAACTTAAGCAAGGGCTGCGAATTATGATCTGGTTCGGCAGATAAATTCCCCGCAGACAGAGAAGACATGGACTGTAGCGCTCCAGTCAAACCAAATGATATGGTTATAGTAAAATAAACAGGCCGTTAAGTAATTAACAGTGTGTCCCCAAATTATATCATTGCCCGTTCACGCCCCCAAATCTGCTGATCTTTAAGAGCGCAAATAAAGTAATTCACCAAAAACTTTCTACTGCACTCATCTTTAATGGCAATCAGACTTTCCAGGAGTTGATCAGAATGAACAACAAAAGACCCGATCGGCGAATAGAGCGAACTCGCCGGAACTTGAAGGAAGCCCTGCTAGTGCTCGTCCTTGAAAAGGGATACGAGACGGTTACCGTTCAGGAAATCACCCACAAAGCTGACATCAGCCGGACAACCTTTTACTTGCATTACCGGGACAAAGAGACGCTGCTTCTGGAATGTGTAGATGGCATGGTCAACGACCTGATCCAACAGATCACCCAGATTCCACTGACTGCCTGGGGACGAGAGAAACTGGGCAACAGCTCAAGCCAGCCCTCGCCCAGCCCGGTCCAGATGATCTTTAAGCACGCCGCCGAACACGCCAGCCTCTACCGGATCACATTGCGAGTAGAAGGGGCTTACCAGGCTCTGGAGCGATTGGAGGAGATCATCAGCAGCACAGCTGCATCGACCTTAAAGGAAATCACAGACCAGGGTGGCGTGCAGCTTCCACCACAGGTCCCGCTAGAGGTGTTCTCTCATTACTTCGCGGCGGCGCTGCTAGGTATGATCACGTGGTGGCTGGAAAATGATATGCCCTACCCGCCTGAACAGATGGCAACCAGTTTCCAGAAAATGTTCTTTTATGGCGCGTATCAGGTACTGGAGGTATTACAGAGTTGAACCGGAATTGGCTGAAAATTCCGGCAGAGACAAGTTCGCCAGAACATGCGGCAGCATCTTCCTCCACCAGGGCCAATCGTGGTTAACATCATAACCCCAGATATCCGTCCAGCAAGACACCCCTTTCTCTTCAAGAACTCGCTTTAGCTCGTAGGCATCTGCCAGCATACCCTCTTCCCAGGCCCCCTGCCCGGCGCAAACCACAACCCGGCTCTGCCGGTAGCGCTCCAGGTACCAAGGGTCGCATAAATTCCGTAGATAATCCAGCGGGGAATTGAAGTAGACGTTCTCATCCATATAATCGCCGACGAACAAGCGCAATTGGAACAGCCCGCTCAACGAAATCATGCCGTCAAAGATGTCCGGGTGGCGAAAGAAGAAATTGGCTGCGTGGTATCCGCCCATGGAACAACCAGTGGTTATAAATTTTTCGTCCGTGTCACCACAATGCTTGATCATGAAGGGAACCACTTCACGGGTAATATAACGGTCGTAATCTTCATGACGGCGGGCCCGGTCAGCGGGTTGAGCGCCAGCATTTGCCCAGGATTGCTGGTCCAGGCTATCTACTGTAAATAGCTTGATTTGACCCGCTTCAATGAATTGGGATACGGCTGCTACCATCCCAAAGTCCTCAAACTCGTGAAACCGTCCGCCTTGAGCCGGGAAGACCAGCACCGGTTTACCGAAATACCCGTAGACCTTCAGCTCCATATCTTGCCCCAGATGCGGGCTCCACCAGCGCTGGTATTCAATCTGCATGGTCTCTCCTGGATGAGGATTATTTACACAATAGGACTTGGTTGTTGTAAGCAGCGGCAGCCTGTTCAAGCCAGCCGGTGAATATATTCAGCCATCTCATGGATATCATCCAGCTCGGGTGAGCGCACCAAATATCCATAGTCGCCCAGAGCCACGCTGAACACACCGCTGATCGGTTCATGGTGGACGATATAGGGTTGGTAGCGGCTCAAGATTTCCTCATGGGAATTTGCATAGCGCCGATCCGGTTTTCGCCCGATAAAAGCGCAGTGATACTTGCGCGTGTACTGCGCCGTGAAGCGGTTATGCAGGAGCACGTGAGCCCACTCGTGGTACACGTCGATATCATTGGCATAATTAAACATGTCGGTGGTCAGCCCACCGGGTGGGCGGATATTGACTTCCAGGGCCAGGATACGGTTATCGGCCCGGGTGCGGAAGAATTCTAAATGAAAAAACCTCTCCCGCACGTTAAAGGCTTGCAACACCCTCAGGCCCGCCTGTTCCAGGTCTGCCGGGATCTGGCGGTGGGAATAGTAGTAAATATCGCGGCCCTCGTTGACAGATTCCATCACCCCCTGGCTGTATTCATGGGCAGTGTAAAAGACCGGACGACCATCCCGGTCTGCCAGCCCATCAAAGCTGCAGATTGCACCGTCGACGAACTCCTCCATGATGTAATCATCCACCGGCTTCAGTTCAAAGAAGCTTTTCAGCTCCTCTTGGTCTCGGATCTTGTAGGTCTTGTTTGCTCCTACGCCAATATCAGGTTTAGCGATGACTGGATAGCCAGTCTCACGGACCAGCTTTTTGGCCTCCGCCAAACTGTGCACCACCTGTCCTCGGGCTACCGGAACACCAGCATCAACAAAAACCTCCTTCATACGCGATTTGCGCTTGATCTTGGCGATGCTGTCGTTTTTAATACCGTAAATATTGAAATCGGTGCGGAGTTGGGCTTCGGTCTCAAGCCAGTACTCGTTCTGCGAATCGATCCGGTCGATCTTGCCGTAACGGTGGGTGAAATAGCCGCATGCCCTCAACAGCTCATCATAGTTGTGCATATCCCTGACCTGGTAATACTCACTCAGGCTGTCTTTCAGGCGCGGGTTGAGCAGATCGTAGGGCTCATCCGCCAGCCCCAGCACGTTGGCGCCCAGGTCTTTGAGATGAACACAAAATAGGTGATAGTTGGGTGGAAAGTGAGGGGACAAAAAGACAATATTCATGTTTCACCTGTATGGCAGATCAATATACCCTTTGGAAATCAATTCACCCGGTAATAGGGTTCAATCCAGAATGCGCCCGTGCGGCAGATTTCAATTACGGCTGAAAGCGCACCCAGGCTGGGTCTGACAGGGATAGCCTGATCGTACGGCTCAAAGATGAAATAAGAAGCCGGTACTCGCAACGGTTCGTATTCCATAAAAGCTTGATCGAGCGCATCTGCCATGTTTAAGGCATCCTCAAAGACCACCAGACGGCCTTCGTCCGATCCACCGTTCCAATATAAATTTAACGCCACACCCAGATAGGACCCAGCGGAAGAATATTCATACTCCTGGAATTGTCCGGGCAGCACAGCACCCATCGGATTCCAACCATACTCTTCTGCCAGATCAAGGATGCTATACCAGGTTTCACTGGTCAGATGGATTGCGTTGTTCAGATCCTTTTCATTCTTCAGCCGGTAAACCACCACACAGAACTCCTTTTTGCCAAATTATATAAGCCCCAATTATATGACAAACCAGGCAAATTAGGGATCATCGTAGTTGCGGTAGGGAGCCAGATTTGGGTTTTTAAAATGGTTATTCTTAAAGAGCTCAAATTCGTTCGTATTGATCGAATCTGATCAAACCCATTGCTTGTTTTTACTGCTTGGGCTAAAATAATAAGATATAAGGGGTCCATTTAGTTTAGGTAAGCCCAGCGTGAGCCGGAGAAAAAGATGACTGCTTTATCTACTATGCTATCCATTATCCCCCGGATTGGCTATGACGAAAACGACACACCCGAGATCCGCCTGGAAAAATCGATCCTGGTATCGGCCAGCCTGGCCTTGATCTTTGTCACTGCATTCTACGGGACTATCTACCTCTTCTTCCAAGAAGTAGTCTCCAGCCTGGTTTCCTTTTCTTTTTCGGTAATTTCCATCACCAGCCTGGCTGTTATGAACCGCACCGGCAGGTACCGGGAGATCCTGTTCCTGCTTTTCCTGTTGGGCCTGATCCTGCCCTTCTCGCACACCTTACTCTTAGGCGGACTGTGGAATTCCAGCGTTGTAATCCTCTGGTCTCTGATGATCCCGATTGGGGCGCTGTTGTATTACGAGCGCAAATTCGTCATCTGGTGGTGGGTCGCCTACCTGGTGCTCCTGCTGATCGGTGTCCTGCTACAGCCTGTGGCTGAACAGGACAACAATCTCCCCCAAGGGCTGATCTGGGCCTTCTTTGTTTTGAACGTCGGTAGTCTGTCCAGCATCATCCTCATTTTGCTCAGCTTCTTTATCCGCAAGAAAGATGAGGCCTTTCACCTGCTGCGCCTCGAAGAACAAAAAGCCGAAAACCTGCTGCTCAACATCTTGCCTCCCGAGATCGCCGCCATCCTGAAAAATGGACAGCAAACCATAGCCGACCATTTCGATGGCGCCAGCATTTTATTCGCGGATCTGGTAGGTTTCACTGCTCTAACCCACCATTTAGAGCCTGCCCAAATGGTGCAGTTGCTCAACGAGATCTTTTCTCACTTCGATGCCCTGGTTGAAAAATATGGTGTGGAGAAAATCCGTACCATAGGCGATAACTACATGGTCGCAGCCGGCGTGCCCAGACCACAGTCCGACCACGCCCAACGCCTGGCGCAGATGGGGCTGGATATGCAAGCTTATATCCAAAGCCGCTGGGCAAATGGCAGCCTGCCCATCGATTTCCGCATCGGGATCAACTCTGGCCCGGTTATCGGAGGAGTCATTGGTCGCAAGAAATTTGTCTACGATATTTGGGGAGATGCCGTCAACGTCGCCAGTAGGATGGAATCTCAGGGCGTGCCGGGGCAAATCCAAATCACTCACACCACTTATGAGCTTATCCGAGACGAGTTCCACTGCGAACCCCGCGGTGAAATCCAGATCAAGGGCAGAGGCGAAATGGAAACTTACTTCTTGATCAAAAGAAAGGACGAGGATGAAAAATTGGTCTAGAAGGCAGGAAAACAGCTGCAAATGTCGAAATCGCAAAGGCTGACAGGGCAAACCAGACCGATGGCACATAACTGCCGCCAGATCCCAGCGAAGACCCGACATAGGTCCCCAAAGCAGGCCCAATACCCATCACAATCAGTGTCGTCAAGCCCCAAATCCGCCCGAGGGACTTGCAACCATAGACAGATCCGGCATAACCAGCGCACCCGCCCGGTTCAATGGCCCAATAGATAGCGAATAAAATACAGGCTACGATTCCGATCACAAAAGAACCGGAGCGGCTCGCCAGCAGGACCAGGCAGGCCAAAACGCCTACAGCCGGGGCAAAGATCAGCATGGTTTTGCGAGCCTTGGTTTCATCGCCCAATTTGCCAACCAAGACATCGGCCACGCGGCCGAAGATCGGCATGGTGAAGATACCCGAGATCCCGATAAAGATATACAGGTTGGTAGCTGTGGCCAGGTTCATCCCGGCATCCACCGTCCAAAAGCGTACCACCTGGGTCCAGATCAAGAACTCGCCCACCATTGCCGTAAGAAAGGCGATAACGGTCCCCCAGATTGGCAACGTGCGGAAAGCATCCTTGGGCGTCCACGTATGCTCTTCTTTAGCTGGACCTGCACCTGCCGGAGGTAACCCAAACGGTTTGAGCCCATAAGCTTCAGGGGATTTTTTGGCAATGGCAGCTGCAATCAGCAAGGCTACCACTACAATCCCAGCCAAGACCCGCATGGCAATACGCCAGCTATCTGCACTGGCTCCCGGGTTGGTCAGGATCGGTTTAACCACCAGGCTGAGTACAACCTGGGCCATGGGCGCGCCAGCAAAGGCAATCCCCCACCAGGTGGCGTAGGCTTTGCCTACAAACCACTTGCGTACCGAGACAGTAGACGAGACCCACAGCATACCCGTGCCAACCCCAGCAAATACACCATATACCAGCAAATACATGGCAGGGGAGGTCACCGGCACCAGGCTGGTCAGGAAAAAGCCCAATCCGCCAAAGATGGCGCCCAGCAAATACGCCGGGCGGGTACCCCATTTATCAATGATCATCCCGCTAAAGAAGGCGGTGATGGCATATACTGTCATCATGATCGAGTAACCGGTGGATGGAAGCGTCTTTTCCCAGCCGGTGCTCTCGATCATGACCGGGTTAAGGATTGAAAAACTGGAACGGTAGCCAAACAGGCAGAAAACCGCTAACCAGGAGGCAGCTACTACCATATAGCCAAGTCGTTTTGCATTCTTGTCGTTCATGTATCCCCCAATTATATAGCTGAATTTTGGCTCTTCATATGTCACCGTAGAAGATATTAGATTTCAACATGTTTATTCCCATAGAGCTTGAATTTTCCATTCATTGGAAACCTCTGTGATGGAACAACAATGAAGATTAATCATTGAGCGGGTAGTGGTTTAGCCACTACCCGCTCATTTCTCGAAGGCGTTACCTATCTTGGTCTCCCTGACCCGTCAGGCAGGGAGTGCGATGTCATTGTTATTAGGGCAGTAAGACTGCGTCAATGACGTGGATCACGCCATTCGTTGCTTCAACATCGGTGATGATGACTTCAACGGTTCCGTTCAAGAACACTTTTCCGTCCACAATCGAGATGGCGATGGTGCTGCCTTCCAGAGCGGTGGGGGCTTCCTGTCCATCCAGACCAAGGACATCAGCAGCCATAACTTTACCGGGGACCACATGGTACAGCAGGATGTTAGTCAGTTGCGGGATGTCAGCCAGCAGAGCTTCGATGGTGCCCTCGGGCAGCTTGGCGAATGCATCATCGGTGGGGGCGAAGACCGTGAAGG
>Ga0114946_10002115_pt1 | contig 13623 bp, 9 predicted proteins | sample WalLakDeSediment_FD_88676 | JGI IMG/M metagenome (GOLD analysis project Ga0114946, IMG submission 88676) | Lake sediment microbial communities from Walker lake, Nevada to study Microbial Dark Matter (Phase II) - Walker Lake 11/02/13 Deep Sediment | ecosystem: Environmental > Aquatic > Freshwater...
CAGTCAGAGGATAAGGCGTTGGGGCGGTTAAGCAGTTTGCGGCCGTTAAAAGAGCAGCGTCAGGACTTAACCCTGGCAATGATGGGTTGTGTCGTCGGCGTCAAAGGCAATCAGGCGCTCGAAGCCCAATTTCCCTATGTCGATGTCTGGCTGCCGCCCGCCAGCGATGGCGATCCCCTTATGGCCCATTTGCAGCAAGGCGACGATCGTCAGCTTGAAGAAGCCGACACCGCCCGCCGCTTTGCCTGGCAAGATGAAGAGATGGCGCTGCCGCTGATTCACCAGGAAATGCTGGTTTCCGCGCCGGTAGCGGTGGTTTATGGCTGCTCCCACGCCTGCACTTTCTGCATTATTCCCCAGCGGCGGGGCATTGAGCGCACCCGACCCGTAGGTCAGATTGTAGCCGAGGTCCGCAATCTTGTGACCCAGGGGGTAAAAGAGGTTGTTCTCCTGGGGCAGATCGTGGATCGATATGGCAAGGACATTCCGGATGGACCGGATCTGGCTGACCTGCTGCGGGTCGTTAATGACGTAGAAGGGTTGGAGCGGATTCGGTTCCTGACCAGCCATCCCAGCTATATGAGTGACAAAATTCTTCACGCGGTGGCTGACTTACCCAAGGTCATGCCCCAAATTGAAATACCTGTTCAAGCCGGCGATGATCAGGTTTTGGAGAACATGAAGCGGGGTTACACCGTTGCTGACTATCGCCGCCTCATCGATCGCGTACGCCAGATCGTGCCCGATGTGGCCATTCACACCGATATTATTGTTGGCTTTCCCGGTGAAACAGACATCCAATTCGCCGAGACTTACCGTGTTTTAGAGGATCTGCGGTTGGATAAAGTGCATCTGGCTCGCTACAGCCCGCGACCAGGTACAGTGAGCGACCGCCGCCTGCCCGATGATGTACCTGACGCCGTTAAGCGGGAACGCTTCCACCAGATTGAGGCGCTGCAGAAGCAGATCGCCAGCGAGAAAATGCGTCGCTACCGGGGCGAAACGGTACAGGTGCTGGTGGAAGATTTGCATAAAGGACGCTGGCGCGGTCGGACACCGCAGAACAAGCTGGTCTTTTTTGATGATCCCCGTGAGCTGAAAGGACAGCTGGTAAATCTGTTTATTAGTTGGACCGGTCCCTGGAGTATGTCTGGCCGGGCAGTTGATAGACCTGAACAACCCCAACCCCAATTGGAGACGGCTATTCCGCTGGCGGTTCTGTAAAGGACCACACCATGAAGCGTATTCTAGTAATTGAGTCTGACGAAACCTATGCCCAGCGATTATTGACCCTGCTCAAGATCACCGGTCAGTACGGTGTTTCCCTGGTCAAAACGATGCGTGAGGCGGCCTTGCTGCTGGCCCAACAGCCACACGATCTGGCTCTGGCGCCGATGTCAGATGGCGACAATCTGGTTCGTTCGCTGCGGTCTGTGCAGGCTAATCTGCGGATTGTGCTGACCACGCCTAGGGCTAATATACCCCCGCCCTCTGAACTACCCGCGGACATCCAGGGGGTGCTATTGATGCCGCTTCTGGAAGTGGATCTACTTGGTTTGGTGCGGGATGCGCTTTCCCAAGAAGTGAAGCCAACGGCGACGATTGTCGAACCCAAGGGCCTAGGCGTGGACGCTGCCCTGCTCGAGGAAATCTTGAAGACCAGCAGTTGGGCTGAACCGGTACAGGCTGCCCTGCTCTCTTACCAGGCCAAGCGGTTGGCCAGTTGGGGCGTGCTGTCTAAGCCAGAGCTAAGCGCTTTGGCCAGTCAGGTGGACCATGACTGGCACAATGAGCCCCGCCAGCCACAGGATGCCCAGATTCAGTTTTGGGGCGGAGACGTAGGGGTTACCAATCCCTTTGTTATTTATACCCGTCTTACCGTTCAGGGATTGCTGCTGTCCATTGTGGCTGTATCCCAACTGACCATCACCGAACTGCGCTTGCAGTCCGATGCGGTGGCCGAGAAGATAGCGGCTCAACTGCCGCCCCCGGCACCGGTTGAAGAAATCGCCGATTCACCTGTCGAAGACGAGACAGAGGTCACCCAACCGGGCGTCGCGGAAACGGCCGTCAGGCCAGCAGCTACCTTAATTACCAGCAGCGGCAAAACGTACACGACCATCTGGCGGACTCTGAGCCCCCTCCCAGAAGCTGTACTGCACCAACTGGAGCCCATTTTCCAGGAAATCGCTGAGGATAACGGTTGCCTTATTAAGCACAAGTTACTGCGCCCCGATCTGGTTCATCTGGTTGTGGCCTGCCCGCCGGGGCGCAACAGTGTCTGGCTGGTTCATCTGCTCAAGCAGCAGAGCGAAGCGCGGTTGGCGACCGCATTTGACCAGGAAGCCAGTCTGTGGGCCAAGGGTTATTATGCCACCGAGTCAAGCAGTTTACTGTCCGACTCGGAGATACAGCTTTTCCTGGACAGGGAGCGTGTCTGATGAGTGAGAACAACAGGCTGGTGTTAATTGATGGCCATGCCCTGGCCTATCGCGTTTTCTACGGGCTGCCGTTGGCAGCCTTTACGACGAAGGATGGGGAGCCGACCAACGCCACCTTTGGTTTTACCCGCACCCTGCTTGACTTGATTTTAGGTGGTGATCCGCCACGCTATCTGGCGGTTAGCTTTGATGTGGGGGCCACCTTCCGCGATGAGCTATTTGCCGCATATAAAGGGACGCGGGCCAAGATGCCTGATGAGCTGCGGCTGCAGATTGAGCGTATTCGCCAGGTTGTGGCCGCTCTGAATATTCCTGTGTTAGAGAAAGAAGGGTTTGAGGCTGATGATGTTCTGGGCACGATTGCTCAGCAGGCGCGCCGGCTGGGTGTGGCTACGCATATTATCACCGGTGACCGGGATCTGCTGCAGCTAGTTGATGATAACACCGTGGTTGAACTGCCACCTGGTCAATATGAGCGCAGTGCAGCTATCTTTGATACTGATGCTGTGGTGGCCAAGATGGGCGTTCGACCGGATCAGATTGTTGATTACAAGGCGCTGGTGGGTGACAGCAGCGACAATATTCCCGGTGTGCGCGGGGTGGGGCAGAAGACGGCCGTCAAGCTGCTGGCTGATTATGGTTCGCTGGACGGCATCTATGATCATCTGGATGAAATCAAAGGCGTGCTGCAGACTAAGCTGCGCGAAGGGCGAGAGGACGCCTATCTCAGCTACCAGTTGGCCCGCATTGTGACCGACGCGCCGGTAGAGCTAAATCTGGACGCCTGCCTGGCGCAGGAATTTGACGCGGCAACGGTGCTGGAACTGTTCCGCGAGCTAGAGTTTCGCACTTTAACCGACCGGCTGATGGCCACCGTTGATAATGCACCTCGCGCTGCTGGCCAACCGCCAACGGAAACAATCATTGTCCAGACTGATGCCCAGCTAGCAGCCCTGGTCAAAGCGTTATCTCAGACCAAAGAGATAAGCTTTGACGTGGAAACGACCAGTCTGGATGAACAGACGGCCGAACTGGTGGGCATTTCCCTGGCGGTCAAAGCGGGGCAAGGGTATTACATCCCGGTGGGGCATCTGGCGGGTGAACCGCAGCGGGCCGTGGGGCAGATGACGCTCTTTGCTGCCCAGGCTGAGCTGGCTGAGGGCCAGCTGCCGTTGGATAAGGTGCTGGCAGCGCTGCGGCCGTCGTTGACCGACGCGGCCGTGCCTAAGATTGCCCATAACGCCAAATATGACTTTGCCGTACTGGCCCGGCACGGCTTGACGGTGACTCCCCTGGGCATGGACACCATGATTGCCGAGTGGCTCTGTGACCCGGCCAGCAAGCATTTGGGGCTGAAAGACCTGGCTTACCATCGGCTGGGCGTGAAAATGACGCCCATTACCGACCTGATTGGTTCCGGCAAAGCGCAGACCAACTTTGCCACCACCCCCGTGGCTGATGCTGCCCCCTATGCGGCGGCTGACGCTGACTTGACGCTGCGCTTAGCCCATCTCCTGCGGCCTGAACTCCAAGAAAAAGGCGTTGCAAAACTGCTGGATGAGCTGGAAATGCCGCTCATTTCGGTGCTGGCCGATATGGAGAAGGAAGGGGTAGGTGTAGATATCGCCTTTTTCCGCCAGATGTCACGCCAGCTGGCGGAGCGGCTGGCGGAATTGGAAGTGGAGATTTACCGGATTGCTGGCGAACCGTTTAATATCAACTCGACCCAGCAGTTAAGTGATATTCTGTTCGTTAAGCTGCAGCTACCGCATGAAGGGCTGCGGAAAACCAAAAGCGGTCACTACTCCACGGCCGCCGACGTCCTGGAGAGCTTGCGCGCTCAAGATAAGTCAGGGCTGATTGCCGCCATTTTGGAGCAGCGCGAACTGACGAAATTGAAAGGTACCTACGTGGATGCGCTGCCGGAGATGATCAACCCGCGCACCGGCCGCATTCACACCAGCTTTAACCAGACCGGCGCCATTACCGGCCGTCTGGCCAGCAGCAACCCCAATCTGCAGAATATTCCCATCCGTACCGAGGTCGGACAGCAAATCAGGCGCGGTTTTGTGTCTCGCCCCGGCTGGCTGTTCCTGGCCGCCGACTACTCGCAGGTGGAACTGCGTATTTTGGCCCACATTAGCCAGGATGAGGCGCTGCGGGAGGCATTCCGCCAGGATCAGGATGTGCACCGGACTACGGCCGCGGCCGTTTACAGCATCCCGATTGAGGAAGTAACCTACAATCAACGCCGCTTTGCCAAGGCCGTCAATTTCGGCCTGATCTACGGCATGGGCGCTTACCGGTTAGCCCGTGACTCAGAACTGACGTTGGCCGAGGCCGAGAATTACATTGAGACTTACTTCCGGCAGTTTCCGGGCATTCGTCGCTACCTGGCACAGACCAAGAAACAGGCCAAAGAACAGGGCTATGTGGAAACATTGTTTGGCCGCCGGCGTTACTTCCCTATTTTTCAGATGACACAGCAGGCGGCTGGGAGTAACGTCCAGGCAATTAACCGGGCAGAGCGGGAAGCCATTAACCACCCCATCCAGGGCACGGCCGCCGACATTATCAAAATTGCCATGATCCGGCTGCATAAGAGATTGAAAGCTGACTTCCAGGCCCGGCTGCTGCTGCAGGTGCATGATGAATTGGTCCTGGAGGTTCCCGAGGAAGAGATAGAAGTGGTACGGCCGTTAGTCGTCGAAACCATGTCCACCGCCTTCACCTTAGACGTGCCCCTGAAAGTTGACGCGAGTGTGGGCGATAATTGGCTGGCTTTGAAATAGTTATACTAGTTTAGTTGACAAGTTAACTAAATAATTGTATAAGTACCCACCATCAATGAACGACACCGTGTTACTATTACCGCTTCTATTCACCTTCCTCGGCGCGGTTCTAGCTGCCCTATTTTCCTCTTCTACCCTTCAAAAGAAGGTTTCCATGCCTGTCCAGGGTTGGCTCGTTGGGCTGACGCCACTGGCGGCATTTGTCTACCTGTTTTGGCAGCTAGAGCGTATCAATGCCGGTGAGATTCTCCAGCTCAGCATACCTTGGATTGCTGAGCTGGGCATTTCCTTTGCCCTTTACCTCGATGGTTTAAGCATCCTGTTTGGTTTGATCATCTCCGGTATTGGGGTTTTGGTGATTGTCTATGCCGGCTACTATTTCACGGGGGACAGCTCTGCCTGGCGATTCCTGGCCTACATGATGCTTTTTATGACTTCCATGTTGGGCACGGTTATGGCTGGCGATGTTGTTTTAATGTTTGTTTTTTGGGAAGGGACAAGCATTACTTCTTACTTGCTCATCGGCTACAAGTATAAGGATGAGGCAGCACGGCGGGGGGCGTTCAAAGCGTTATTCATCACTGCTGGCGGTGGTATTCCACTCTTGGCAGGGTTGATTATCGTTAGCAGCATCGCCGGTGGCACTGATCTGGCCACCATCTTGAGAAGCGGTGACTTGCTGCGCTCCAGCCCACTCTATTTGGTAATGCTCGCGCTGGTCGCGTTTGGGGCTTTCACCAAGAGTGCCCAAACACCGGCCCATATCTGGTTGCCAGACGCCATGACTGCCCCGACACCAGCCAGCGCCTATTTGCACAGCGCCACGATGGTCAAGGCCGGCATCTATCTGATGGCTCGGCTTAATCCAGCCCTGGGGAACACGGAGGCCTGGTTCTGGTTGTTAAGTCTCTTTGGTCTGGCCACCATGGTCACAGGCGCATACCTGGGGCTGAAGCAGAATGATCTCAAGGCATTGCTGGCTTATTCAACCATTAGCCAATTGGGTGCGCTGATGATGCTGATTGGCCAGGACACGGCCGAAGCATTCAAGGCGCTGATAATCGGTATCCTGGCCCATGCTTTGTACAAGAGCGCACTCTTTTTGACAGCCGGTATCGTTGATCATGAAACGGGTACCCGTGACCTGCGTCGGCTGGGTAATCTGTATCGGATAATGCCCTTCACCTTTGGTGTGGGTCTCCTGGCCTCGCTATCAATGGCCGGCCTGCCCCCTTTGTTCGGCTTCTTAGCCAAAGAGACCCTGCTGGTGACAGTCGTCCATGAATCCGCCCCGCAAATTACGCGCCTTCTCTTTACCGGTGCGGCGTTGTTTACGGGAGCACTCTTGCTGGCCCAGTCGCTGATGCTGTTGTTTGATACCTTTTTGGGCCAGCGCAAGGATGCTTCACTGCACCCGCATGAAGCGCCGATCGGCATGTGGTTGGCGCCAGCCATTCCGGCCGTTTTATCGCTGGCTGTGGGCGTTTTGCCGGAACCAGCCTGGTTGGCGACATTCCTGGCGCGGGCGGCTGGGGCAGCTTATGGCAGTGCGGTTTCTGTGTCGCTGGCATTGTGGCACGGGATAAATATCCCGCTTATCTTGAGTCTGATTGCGATTACTGTTGGTCTAATTATCTTCTATCATCGCTTTACAGTGCGCGGTTGGCAGGCGGCGATCGATCGTGGTTTTACCTATAACCATTGGTACCAAGGGGCGCTGAATCTGGTTGATTCCGGAGCTTTTCGCGTTACCCGTACTCAGAATGGCTACCTGCGCCAATATTTGGTGGTGATGCTACTGGGGATGGCAATCTTGATTGGCCTGTTCCGGGCGTTACCTGCGGTGTCGCTGGCGGCCGTCACCTGGCCTGATGAATTCCTGTCAATGGCCACGCTAATTTTTACGTTTCGCATATCCCTCTTGTCCATCGCTGTTATTGCCGCTTTCTTGAGTATTACGATGGAGCGGGATCTGCCGGCGGTGTTGGCTTTAGGCGCATCGGGTCTGGCTGTTGCCCTGGTTATTTTGGTTGAACCAGCGCCTGATGTGGCCCTGGTGCAAATTGTAGTGGATGTGCTGTCAGTGGTGATTCTGATTCTGACGCTGACCAGATTGCCCCGGCCGCAGCGGGAGCGGGCGTTTGATCTTAATGTCTCACGTGTTGCCTTCCCCAAGTGGGATTTGCTGGTGGCTTCAGGCAGCTTTGTGGTTGTTTCGCTGGTCACTTTTGTAGCTCTTACCAGCCGGCCACGCGAAAGCTTGATCACCCCGTTGTATGAAGCCAACGCGCTCCTGTTGGGTGCTAAGGACATTGTGGGTGCCATTCTGGTTGACTTTCGAGCCCTGGACACACTCATTGAGGTCGCTGTTTTTAGTATGGCCGGCATTGGCGCTTATACTTTAATCCAATATGCTTCGCGCACGGCGGGTGACAAGGTTGAGTCACCGGCCGTCGATCATAAAGTGAAGGTTCCACTGCGGATTGTCTTAGGCATCAAAGGTATTGGTGGTCAAGATACATCTTCGCTGCTGCATGGTTTAGCCTACGTCTCATTACCGCTGGCAGTCGTGTTGGCGGCCGTACATATCATGTTTGGCCATGATCAGCCTGGTGATGGTTTCACCGCCGGTGTTCTGATCAGTTTGGCAGTCGGTTTCTGGTATGTTGTCTTCGGTTACAACAGCACCAAAGAGCAGCTTGGCCACTGGCTTAAGCCGACGATTCTGGTGGGCGCGGGCTTGATGCTCATTGTTGTTTCCGGCGTCTCTGCCTTCTTCCTGGATGGTAACTTCCTGGGCCATGTTGATTACGGTAAATTGATCGGGATTGATGACTGGCTGCCGGGTGCCTTTCACTTGAGTACGGCTTTACTGTTCGAGTTAGCCATCGCTTTGGCGGTCTTAGGTGGCGCTACAGCTGTAATTGATGCCCTGGGCCGGCCGCAGGAGAATACACCTGACCTACTCGTCCACCTGGAAAACTTGACTATCCTGGCCAGCAGAGGCGAAATCTCTATACCGGAACAGGAGCAGTGGGAAAGTGAAGATTCAGATTGGACAGCATCTGGTGATAGGTAGAACCTTTCACCAGTCACTGTTTTGTTGAGAAGAGGGATGCGAGAATGGAATTGTTAATCGCCCTGGCGATCGGAGCTATGTTTGGTATCGGAATTTTCCAACTGCTGCGCCGCAACGTCATTCGTTCGGCCATCGGTTTGATCATTATTTCTAATGCGATAAATCTGTTTTTACTATCAGCAGGTGCCTATGAAGGTGTTGCTGTTGCCTACCTGGATGCGGTTGGTCAGAGAAGTGATGCCCTGCCGCAGGTTCTGGTTTTGACCGCGATTGTTATCAGCATGGGTGGCTTTGCCACGGTCCTGGCCATGCTGTACGTGATTTCGGCGCGTTATAAGACGAGCGATCTGGATGATGTTAAACGACTGCGCCACTAGACTGCAACTTGAATTGGAATGATCGGCATGCTTGACGAACATCTTGTTCTCTTACCCATAGTTATACCACTGATGGGTGCGGCCGTTGGCCTGGTGCTGCATAACCATCCGAAGTGGCAGCGGCTGGTGACCTGGCTGGCTATCACTATCTCACTTTCTTTTACCGGCCTGCTGATGTGGCGCGTGTTTGGTGTTCAAGAAACCATAGTCCTGTTTGTAGGAGGTTGGGCAGCCCCGGCTGGAATCACCCTGGTAGCTGATCCCTTGTCGGCACTCATGGCCTTCATGTCTCAGCTTGTGCTTTGGGGTGGCATAACCTACGGTCTTGGCTGTAAGGATAAATGTGCTCGTTACCCAACCTTTTTCCCACTTTTCTTAACGCTGGCAGTTGGTCTGACAGGCACCATGCTTACTGGTGACCTGTTCAACCTGTTTGTTTTTATCGAACTGTTAGTTATCTCTGGTACAGTGTTGACCGCGCTGTCTGATGACCATTTTGGCCCCGAAGCGGCCCTTAAGTATTTCTATATTAGCTTGTTCGCGGCCATTTTCTTGCTGCTAGCTTCTGGAAGTCTCTATGTTTCCTACGGCACGTTAAATATGGCTGATCTGGCCCAGCGAATAGCGGCAGATCCCAATCAGCCATTGTTGGGTATGGCCGCGGCCGCTTTGATGGCGACTTTTATGATTAAGAGTGCGGTTGTCCCGTTTCATTTCTGGCAACCAGACTTCCATACGGCGGCACCGACGCCGGTGCATGCTGTATTGTCCTCTGTTGTAGTCAAGGTGGGTATTTACGGTTTCATTCGGATGACTACCTTGCTGTTTATAGATTACAGTCACACTATCCAGACCGTCCTGTTAGTCATGGGCGCATTTGGTGTCTTCTTTGGCGGCTTGGGTGCAGTAGGAACCTATGATGCGAAACGAATGCTGGCCTATTCAACCTTAGGTCAGCTGGGCTTTATCCTGGTGGGAATTGGTTGGGGGACGCCATTGGCTCTGGCCGCTGCGCTCATCTACGCCTTTAATCACAGCCTGATTAAAGCTGCCATGCTGATGTTGGCCGGTAGTGTCGGCAGTCGTGCTCCCGTTAAGACTGCCAATTTTGACAAGATTACGGGTCTCGGCAAAGTTACTCTGCCGGCTGGGATTCTGTTCTTGCTAGGTGGCATGGCCCTGGCTGGCTTACCACCGACCAATGGCTTCATTAGCAAATTTACCCTCTTTCAAAGTGGCGTAGAGGCTGAAGCTTATACTTCCCTGGCGGTGATTGGGGTTGGTAGCCTGATCACGCTCGTCTATGTCGGCCGAGCCTTTCAACGTATCTGGTGGGAGCCAATGCCAGAAGGAGTAGAACCAAAACCGTATGGCGATCGCCTGATTGCCCCCGCTATTCTCATATGTTTGTGTATCATACTAGGTCTTTGGGGCTGGCCCCTGCTGCAGACCACGACCCAGGTAACGATCTGGCTGAGCAGCCCAGATCATTATATTCAGGCCGTATTAGACACTGCTGTTCTGGCGGCTCACTAGCCGACCGGGAGGGTTGACTATCATGCAGAATGTGCGCTTGATTCTGGCTCTTACCGTCATCTACCTGTTCTTGACGGCCGATTTGCACCTGGCCAACATTATCCTGGCTCTCCTTCTGGCGACCAGCATTACCTGGTTCCTAAAGCCTCAGCCGCGTACGGTTGAGTTACGCCGCTTGCCCGGAATGACCTGGGGCTTGATTGTCTATCTTTGGGTATTGTTGAAGGATATTGCCTTGAATGCTATTTGGGTGGCGGAGATTGTGGTACTCAGGCGGCCGATTAACCCTGGCATTATCGCGATACCTTCCAAATGTCAGACCTCAATGGGTACGGCCCTCAGCGCGCACGCTATTACGGCTTCACCCGGTGAAATGGTGGTGGAAATCGGTGATGATGGTTTGATGTATACACATTGTCTCGATGCCACCGACAGAGAGAAGTTAATGGAAGCGGCGCAGAAAATGCGACGTGAATTGTTGCAGAATATCTTTGAGTAGTTGCCTGACGGAGCAATGGTGAAGACCAAAAATGACAGTTGCCAACGCCATATTTGATATCGTATTGTACATTGGGCTGCTAACACATATTGGCTTGATTGCGGCCAGTTTGTACACGTTCTGGAAGCGAACGCTCGTGTTTGATCGCCTCATTATAGCCGACCTGGTGGCGACCTATATATTGGCATTGCTGGTTATCCTGGCCATGCTAATGCCTGAGAGTCTCTTCCTCGATGTTGGTCTGGGGCTGGCAGCGATGGGCTTCATTGGTGCCATTGCCCTGGCGAAATATATCGCTGACCAGCAAATGTTCTGAGTTGACTAGATGCCAGATTTTGTTCTCATTATCCTTCTTTTATTGGCAGCACTGTTTGTTTTGGCTGGTACAGTGCTTTCCGTTATTGGCTTGGTGGGCTTGAAGCGGCTGCCCGACATGTACACCCGGTTGCACGCAACAGGCAAGGTGGGTCTTTTTGGCGTGGTCCTGCTTCTGCTTGGCGTTTTCTTCTTCGGCATCTATCAGGCTGATTGGACGATCATTTTGCGGGCAGTCCTTTTGTTTTTGTTTCTGTTAATTGTGGGGCCGACGGCCGCGCACGCCATTAGTTCAGCTGCTTACCGATTTGGCCAGGAGCCCTATTTGGGTCCGGACGGTAAGGGTGGACGAGATGACCTGGCTCGCGATGTGCGTCAGAAGGCTGAAGAGCTGCTGGCCGAGCACCGGCGCAAAAAGAAGAAAGAGAAGTAGGCGGTCTATCAATGACCAAGTTGCTGGGGTGGTGGATAGAGCGCAGACCTGAGCCGCAGCGGCCGTACCGTCCTTTTCCGGTAGCTGCCCGCCTGGTATTGGGGCTGCTGGTCTCGGTTCTGGTGGGCGCTGGGTTGCTCATGCTGCCGGCAGCCAGTGCGGCGGAACCGCTGAACTTCGCCGATGCCCTCTTTACGGCAACCTCGGCCCTGACTGTGACCGGACTGACCGTGCGGACCACGGCCGCAGATTTTACCACCACCGGCCACCTCATTATCCTGGTGTTGATCCAGTTGGGGGGCGTGGGCTACATGTTTGTCATCTCCCTGGTGCTGCTTCTCATAGGCGGCCATTTTACCTTCCAGGACAGGCTGACGCTCATGAGTTCACTGGGGCTGAACCGGCCCGGCGCCATTCTGCAGGTACTGAAGCGCTCATTTGTGGGCATAATTGTTATTGAGGCTGTCGGAGCGCTGCTTCTTTACTGGCATTGGCGTGGCAGCGGCATTGTTGACCAGGAGCGCGTGCTGTTGTACGCTATTTTTCACGCCGTTTCGGCCTTCTGTAATGCTGGTTTTGATCTGTTTGCCGGCCTGCCTGATTATCCCTTGGGCATCCCCAGCGATAATGTGACCTTGCTGCTGATGGGCAGCCTGATTTTCATCGGTGGTTTGGGGATTCCGGTATTGAGTGAACTACTCAGCTACCGGCGACAGCGGTTGTCGCTGCACACCTGGCTGACGCTACGGGTGGTGGCATTCCTGGTCATTTTGGGTTGGGCCGGGCTGCTCATTAGTGAGGCCCGGGCTGGCGGTTTACTGGCCGATGCGCCCTTAAGCGCTCAACTGACCCGCACCTGGTTTCAATCATTGTCGGCGCGTACGGCCGGGTTTCCCGGTCTGGCTGATTTCCACGCCCTGGCTGCTGAAAGCCAGCTGCTGATCATGGCCCTGATGTTTGTAGGCAGTGCGCCGGCGTCTATGGGCGGCGGCATTACCACCGGCACCTTCGCCACGCTGATGCTGACTTTCTGGAACCACGTGCGCGGCCTGCCAGGTGTCCAGGTTCACGACCGCGAAATCACCGAGGACACTATCCGGCGCGCCGGGGTGATTCTGACGGCCAGCTTGCTGCTGGTAATCGTGGCTACCTGGTTGATTTTGCTGACCAATCAGGTTACCTTTAACAATGCCTTGTTTGAGGTCATCTCTGCCTTTGCTACCTGTGGGCTTTCGCTGGGCATAACTACCGAGCTAAATTGGGTGGGGCGACTGGTGCTAATCGTGTTAATGTTCTGGGGACGGTTGGGGGCTTTAACCGTCATTATGGCCATTGCCCAGCAGCGCCCAACCAAGAGGCTGGTCCACTACCCTAAGGAACCGGTGCTCATCTAACCTGCCCATCATAGTTCACGCCAGCCATATGACTGCTGCTATTTCCCCGCGCGCGTGCGCTATTCTCCAGGCACTCCTGGTAACCTTTTTATGGTCAACTTCCTGGGTGTTGATCAAAATCGGCCTGGATGAAATTCCACCGCTGACCTTTGCCGGTTTGCGTTATACGCTGGCTTTTATACTGCTGCTGCCGCTTGTCTGGCGGCGTGGCGGCGTGCTCCGTATCCGGCAGTTATCCGGGCTGGAATGGGGCTGGCTGCTGCTGTTAGGCTTGCTGATGATTACCGTCACCCAGGGGGCGCAGTTTGTGGCTCTGGTCTATTTGCCGGCCGTGACCGTCAGCCTGGCGCTTAATTTTACATCGCTCCTTGTGGCTTTTATGGGCATTATCTGGTTGGGCGAACGGCCGAACGGCAGGCAATGGTTGGGGATCGTCCTCTTCCTGATCGGTGTCTGGCTGTACTTTTACCCGGTTGACATGCCGGTGGCGCAGTTGGTGGGATTAATCGTGATCAGTGTGGGGGTGCTGTCTAATGCGGCTGCCTCGGTTGTGGGACGCAGCGTTAACCGTCGCCCGCAAAGTGATCCCTTAACGGTCACGGTGATCAGTATGGGTACGGGAGGGCTGCTGCTGCTGCTCATCGGCCTCCTGATTCAGGGATTGCCTGCCCTCAGTCTAAACAGCTGGCTGATTATTGGCTGGCTGGCGCTGGTGAACACGGCGTTTGCCTTTACGCTTTGGAATCATACGCTGCGG
>Ga0114946_10002117_pt1 | contig 13616 bp, 14 predicted proteins | sample WalLakDeSediment_FD_88676 | JGI IMG/M metagenome (GOLD analysis project Ga0114946, IMG submission 88676) | Lake sediment microbial communities from Walker lake, Nevada to study Microbial Dark Matter (Phase II) - Walker Lake 11/02/13 Deep Sediment | ecosystem: Environmental > Aquatic >...
CGGGCGACCCGCGCGACGCTCCACGGCAGCCGGGAGCAGGTCGAGATCCACGGCGAGCTGCGGATCCGCAAGGCGCTCGGCGGGCTGCGCTCCTCGGCCTTCGTCATCGCCAAGCAGCGCGACGAGTTCGGCCGGTTCGTGATCCATGGCGGCGGTCACGGCCACGGCGTCGGCTTGTGCCAACACGGGGCCATGGGCATGGCCGCCGACGGCAAGACCTACGGGCCGATCCTGCGCCACTACTATCGCGACTCGAAGCTCGTCCGGCTCTGGTAGACCGCGATCACCACGAGTAAAACCCTTGGCCCGACTTCTTGCCGAGCTTGCCGGCCGCGACCATCTCGCGCAGCAGCTCCGGCGGACGGAAGTGCTCGCCGTGCTCGAGCTTGCCCGCGAGGTACTCGGCGATGCTCAAGCGCACGTCGAGGCCGACCAGATCAGTCAGCTTCAACGGGCCCATGGGGAACCCGTAGCCGAGCGTCATGGCCTTGTCGATGTCCTCGGCCGAGGCCACGCCCTGCTCGACCATGCGGATCGCCTCGAGCCCGATCACCAGGCCGAGCCGGCTGGTCGCGAAGCCGGGCGCGTCGCGGACGACGATCGGCTCCTTGCCGATGCGCAGCGCGAACGCCCGCATGGTCTCGGTCACCGCCGGGCTCGTCGCCGCGCCGACGACGATCTCGAGCAGCTTCATGATGTGCACGGGGTTGAAAAAGTGCAGGCCGATCACGCGCTCGGGGTTGGCGATCGGCGCGGCGATGTCGGAGATCGACAGCGAGCTGGTGTTGCTCCCGAGCACCGCGTCAGGCCCGACGACCGCCGCCGCCCGCTTGAAGATCTCGCGCTTGATCTCGAGCTTCTCGGGCGCCGCTTCGATGACCAGATCGGCCCCGGCGACCGCGTCCTCGAGGGCCAGCGCGCCCGAGAGCCGCGCGAGGGCCTCGCGCTTTTGATCCTCGCTGAGCTTGCCCCGCGCCACGCCCTTGTCGAGGTTGGCGCTGATCTGCGCGAGCCCGGCGTCGATCTGGGCCTGGCCCACATCCTGAAGCCGGGTGGCGCAGCCTGCCATCGCGCAAACTTGCGCGATCCCGTGGCCCATGGTTCCGGCTCCGAGCACGGCGACGGTCCTGATCGTATCGGCGTCAGCTTTGGACATGGCTTGCGATCTACCCCAAGCCCGCCGCGACTGGTGCGCATGATCCAGCGCGAGGCCCCCGTGATCGCAAACAGGCATACGTGCGTTTTCCGCTGGTTCGCGAGCAGCGAGCGATATACGAATGGTTCGGTACCCATGGATTCACGCAAGGTCGCGGTCACGCTGGTCTGCGCCGCCAAAGACGAGGCGACGCTCGAGCCCGTGATCGATCGGCTCCGGGCCAACAATTACCTGGCCGAGCTAGTCGCTGGCGTCGACCATCAGCCCCGCCGCGTCGGCGAGGCCCTCGACCGCTGCGGCGAGTGGGGGCTGGTCGTCGTCTGCACGAGCAAGCTGCTCGATGGCCCCGAGCTGCGCAAGGTCGAGGGGGTGTTCAGCGCCCGCCGGGGCCCCAACCACGGGAGCGTCCGCGTCGACGTCAACCAGCCTACCGCCGAGCTCAGCGCCGCGATCCAGCGCGCGCTCGAGGCCTTCGCCGCCAACCAAGGCCGCATCACCCGGCGGCCGACCACCGAGCCCCGAATGCTGCGCGAGGTCATCGCCGTCAACGAGGTCTCCAGCCTCGCCCTCCCGGTCGTGAGGCTCGGACCCGAGGAGGAGCTCGAGGGCGACACCACCCGCATCGAGCTCGTCGACAACCCCAAGTCCGCCGAGCTCTCCCGCCGCCGCCGAGCCGCCCGCGATCGTGAACGCGAGCGCGAGCGGATCACCGAGCGCACGAGCTCGCAACCAGCCCTCGCGCCCGCGCCCAGCGACCCGGCCAGCGAGGACGCGGTCAAGCTCGATCGCCTGATGGTCGTGATGATCATCGGCGCGGGGGTCCTGGCGATCCTCGCCGCGCTCACCTTCTCGGGCCTGCTTTGACGCTCGCGTCGCTCACCTGGATCAGCATGCCGCTGCGCACCATCATGGCCTGGACGGCCTGGACCGCTCGGGCCGCGCAGCTCGGGCTCGCGCTGGTCGCTGGCGGGACGCTCGCCTGCGTCGTCGCCCGCGGCCCGGGCAGCGCGCCGCAGCGCGACACGATCTCGATCCTCTCGCCGCGCTGCGCCGGGATCCGCTCGTGCGTGCTCGGCCACGTGACCGCGGCGAGCTCCGCCGCGCCCGTCGCCGAGGCCGCGGTGTTCCTCGTGCGCGAGCTCGAACGGGACGAGCAAGAGCCGATCCGGATCTTGACCCTGACCGACGAGCAAGGCGTGTTCGTCGTCAGCGATCCGCCCCCTGGCAGCTACCGCATCGCCATCTACAAGGACGACAGCAGCGTCGAGGTCAGCGGCATGGAGCTCGGCGACGAAGGCACGACCATGCTGCCCATCCGGCTCGCGCTTTTTTAACGGGCGTTGCAGCCGAGCGAGCGGCGGCGTAGGCTTGCCAGGCCTCGTGCAGTCAAAGACACGCTCATGATCGGAACTCGACGCGCCATTGCCCTGCTGATCCTGTCGTTCTTCGTCATCCAGTTTGGGATGACCGCGTGGCTCGGCCCCGACGAGCTGTTCGCCGTGAATTTAGGGCTCGCGCTGTGTTACGGCCTGGCGTTCTTCGGCCTCGCCGCCGAGTGGTTTTGGGCCCGGTGGTTTGCGATGGGCGTCGGCAACTTCGGCAGCTTGATGCTGCTGGTCCTCGTCAAGGTCGGCTTCGAGCCGATCTTCGTGTTCTTTGGGGTCACCCACCTGCTCGTCGTGCTGTGCCTGATGGGCGAGGGCATGGCCGCCAAGTACGAGTACTCCGAGAAGACCGCCGAGCGCTGGAACTTCCAAGAGGACTCGATGGCGCTCATGCGGCGGGCCGTGAAGTCCGCCGGCAGCACCTTGCCGCTGCTGATCCTCTACGCCCTCGCGCCCCGCGGCGAGTGGCTGCAGCTGACCATGCTCGCGACTGGCGTGCTCGGCTTCATCGCCCTGGTCCGCGGCAAGACCTGGGGCCCGCTGCTGCTCGGGGCCACCGGCGCGGTCTGCCTGCTCGACGGGCTCGGCGTGTTCGGTCCGCCCACGATCGGCTTCATGATCTTCGGCCCCGACGCCGTGCCCGCGCTCTACGGCAAGGCCGGCGTGTTCGCCGGCGGGCTGCTCTTGGTCCTCGTCCCCTTCCTCGCGCCGATGGTCCGCTACCTCCGCGCCCCCCACCGCGCCCCCCGGCTCGGCTAGCGCTCAGCCCAAACACAAAAACTGGCGTCCAATTGGGCGCCATTTTTGTGGGTGAAAGTCGACACCCGCCGCGCGCTCTGTTGCGATTGAGCGACAGCTGTGGCGCCGATGCAGCGCCGATTCGCGCACTGTGCTGCGCAGCCAGGCCGGCTATGCGCCGCCGCCTGCACAGCGATCTGCCGCACATATTTGGTCATTCAGACCGATCTAGTTTCAATGGGAAGTGTTGAGGCAAATGCGACAGATGCCCGCGCTCCTGCGTCGCGCGCCCGCCCGAACCAGCGGGATGCTGGTCGTCGGCGCGGTCGCGATGCTCGAGCTCCTCAACGCCTGCAACGTCGTTCGTATCGGCGAGCGGCAGCTGACTCGCAAGCTCGAGCGGCGCGGCGTCCGGTCCGAGACGGCGCTGCTAGGCGACGCCAACGTCCACTACTGGGAGGGCGGCGAGGGCCCGCCGGTGGTGCTCTTGCATGGCTTCGGCGCCTCGGCGCTGTGGCAGTGGCACGAGCAGGTCGGCCCCCTGTCTCGCAACCACCGGGTGATCGTCCCGGACCTGCTGTGGTTCGGCAGCTCGTGGTCCAAGCGCCGCGACTTCAGCATCGACCACCAGCTCGAGACCGTGATCGCGCTGCTCGACCACCTCGGCATCGAGCAGGCCGACTTCGTCGGCATCTCCTACGGTGGGATCATCGCCCACGAGCTCGCGGCGCTGTACCCCGACCGGGTCCGCAAGCTGGCGATCCTCGACAGCCCCGGCCGGTCCTACACGCCCGCGGACCACACCGCGATGCTCGAGCGCTTCGCCGTCGACGATGTCGGCGCGCTGCTCGTCCCGACCACGCCCGAGGACGTCCAAGTGCTCCTCGACCTCGGCTACTTCAAGGCGCCCAAGGCCCCGCGCTGGGTTCAGAACCAAGTCCTCGAGGTCATGTACTCGGACTTTCGCGAGGAGAAGATCAAGCTCCTCGCCGACCTGCTCGCGCAGCTCGACCAGCTTCACGACCGGCCCGGTCGCGTCACCCACGAGACCCTGCTGATCTGGGGCGAGCACGACCCAGTGTTCCCGCTCGAGATCGGCAAGCGGCTCGAGGCCGACATGGACGGTCGCGCGACCCTGCGCGTGGTCGAGAAGGCCCGCCACGCGCCGAACCTCGAGCACGGCGAGCTCGTCGCCCGCTGGCTCGTCGAGTGGTTCCGCTAGCGCTTCGCAACTTGCCGAGCGAGCGCGCCGCGCAGCAAAAAAAAACGGCCCCAGCCGCAGACGGCTGGGACCGATTCATCGAGCTCAGCGAGGCTTAGCCAGAGACGGCGCCGGTGATCGACGCGGTCGCCGAGATGCTGCCAGTGATCGCGCCGCTGGCCTCAGCGAGGGCGGTGTTGACGACCTTGAGCTGGTCGAGCGCGCAGCCGATACCGATCGTGACCTTCAAGTTGGCGTCGCCACTGAGGATCGCGTTGGCTGCGCCGGTGACCGCACCACCGGCGGCGACGACCAGGCCGGCCGCGGCGTCGCCGACGAACTCGAGCTTGGCCGAGGCCGCGAGCAGCCCGGCGAACCGGCCCTTGAAGCCCTCGAGCCAGATCTTGAAGTCCGCCTGGGCGTCGGCGTCGAGGCCGGCCGCGAACGCAAACTCCACGCTCAGGCTCGGCGGCGTGCACTCGACGCTCGCGTTGGCCTTGGCCTCCACGCTCGCCTGGCACTCCGCGCTCACTTCGGGCGGCTCGACCTTGCCCTCACACTTGCCCTGGCACGAAGCCTCGGCCATCCCCGACACGTCGCACTTGGCCGTCGCGCCAGCTTCGCAGCTCGCACCGCCGGGATCGTAGGTGCACGAACCCTCGCAGCGACCGCTGCACGAGCCAGCCGCCTCGAGCTTGCAGGTGCCTTCACAGCCGCCCGAGCACGAGCCGGTGCAGTTGGTCACGACGCCCATGCCGTCGGTCTCGCAGTTGCCACCGGTGCACGCCGAGCACTGGCCGTCGCAGCGACCGCTGCACGAGCCTTCGCAACCAGCGGCGACGTCGAGCTGACAGTCGCCCGAGCAGCTGCCCGAGCACTCGAAGTTGGGCGCCTTGCCGGTGCACTCGAGGGTGCCCTCGACCTGGCAATCCGCGGCGACCTCGGCCGAGACCTCGCACGAGCCCGAGCACTTGGCCTCGATGCTCCCGGGCTCGACGGTGACGTCGCACTCGGCCGCCGCCGACACGGCGATGTCGACGGACGCCTCGCAGCGCGGGGGCTGGAAGTTGATGGTCAGGCCACCTTGGATGTTGGCGGCGAACTTGGCGTCGAGCCCGGCGACCACTTCCGCGCTGAGCTGGTCGAGGCTCATGTCGGCGAAGCCCTCGATCTCGAGCGAGGCAGCCATGCCCTCGAGCTCGGCACGGACGGTGCCGCTCACGACCAAGGCCGCGTTGCGAACCTCGATGACCGCCGAGAAGAACGAGTCGATGCTGACGACTCCAGAGATGCTGGCGTTGCCGTCGATGATGCCGGCGCTGGGGCACACGAGGCCGCACTGCTCGGCGATGTTGCCGAGCGGGCCGTCGCCTTCACAGCCGGGGGCAGCGATGGCGAGGCCCGAGAGCAGGCCGCAAGCGAGGAAGGGGAGGACGGGTTTGTTGCGAATGTCGAACATGATTAGGGAGCTCCGGGGGGGATCGATCGGGGGTGATCGGATCGGGAGAGTCTTGAGCTGCCAGAGAGTCGCACCGACCGAGGGCGTTCGACAACAGCGGAAGCGCAATCGAGCGAGGGCAAAAACCAAATTTGTTGGTGCGGTCGAGCACTTCGGTAGCGATCCGCGACACGGCTGTCGCTCGTGCGGTCCCGCTCGCTCGCCGTTGAATATCGCAAGCATGGGGCAAACTGCGCCGCCCCAGCGCCACCCAAACCGAAACCGCCGGCACGGGACCCGCGGCTGTTCGGAGGTCGGGTCAGATCAGAGCCCGATCGCCACGAACAGCTCGAGCGCGGTCGCAGCCTCGACCGAGAGACCTGCGGACGCCTCGGCGAGCAGCTCGATCGCGTCGCCAAGCTGCGGAATGGCGCAGTTGGTCAGCTTGAAGCTGCCGATCACGTCGCCGCTGGCCACGAGGCTGGTCGCGCTGGAGATCGCCGCGACCCCAGAGCTGCCGAGCCCGTCGAGCGACCCGAGCAGGATGTCGGCCTTGGCCTTGGCGGCCAGCATGACTGAAATGTTGGTCTTGAACCGCTGCAGCCAGGCCTTGAACTCGGCCTGGGCCACGGCGTCGCCCTCGAGTTGACTGGACCACTGCCACGTGATGTCGAGCGTGGGCGGGGTGCATTCGATGCTCGCGTTGGCCTTGGCCTCGACCGAGGCCTCGCACTCGGCCTTGACCGCTGGCGGCTGGACCTGGCCCTCGCAGCGGCCCGCACACTTGACCGAGCCGTCGGCCATCGCCTCGCACTTGGCCGAGGCGTCGGCCTCACAGCCGGCCGGGCCCCGCTTGTAGGTGCACGCCCCGGTGCACGTGCCCGAGCAGCCGCCGCCGGCCGTGAGCTCGCAGGTGCCCGCGCAGCTGCCCATGCACGCGCCCGCGCAGCTGCCCTGGGCGTCGACGACCGAGCAGGTCCCCGTGCACGTGCCCCGGCAGGTCCCCTCGCAGGCCGCGGCGATCTCCAGCTCGCAGCTGCCCTCGCAGGTCCCCTCGCACTGAAACCCAGGCGCGGTGCCGGTGCAGCTGAGCTCGGCGTTCGCGTCACACGACGCCATCACCCCGCCCGCGACCTCGCACGAGCCCGCACACTCGGCGCTGGCCTGGCCCGGCGCGACCGAGCCATCGCAGGAGGCCGCGGCCGCGATCGCGATCGCGACCGAAGCCGCGCAGCGCGGCGCTTGGTAGTGGATCGTCAAGCCGCCGTCGACCGCAATCGCGAGCTTGGCTTCGACCGCCGCGGCGATCTCGACTCCAGCCGCGCGCGGCTCGAGCCCGACCGAGAGCGCGATCGAGTCGAGCTCGGCTCGCAGGGCCCCGCGGATCCCCTCGGCGGCCGCGCTCACGTCGAACACCGCCCCGAAGAACGCGTCGACCTCGGCGATCCCGGAGATCGCCGCGTTGCCGTCGGCGACCCCCTTCGCCGCGCACGCCACATCGCAGCCCGGGAGCCCCGGTGCCGCGCCGGGATCGCAGCCTTGCAGGGCCGAGACGCCGGTCCCGATGACGAGCCCGAGAGCGGCGATACCAAGCGTACGATCCTTGATTAATTTGATCATGGTCTTTGGTGCAGGTCGGTGTCCGCGCAGCTTACTGCAAAGCCGATCAATCGTCGTCGGCCCAGGCGAGATCGACGACCACTGGGCAGTGATCGCTGACCGATACGTAATCCCGGACCGGGTAAGCGTCAGTCGAGCGAAAGTCAGCGCAGCGCGAGGCGGCGCAGTGGCTGCCGCTGTGGACCACCGCATCGGGGGCGATCGACTCTGCGAGATCCCGGACCCAAACCAGGTCGATCTCCGACGCTTCCTTCCACGCGTCGCGGCGCCGGCCATCGTAGTAGGCCGTGCAGCCCGTCGCGTTTCGCAGCCGCCGGATCCCGGCCGGCGCGAAGAACTCGGCGAGCTCGCCCTGTTCGATCGCCGGCCCGCGGGACCAGCTCCCCGGCGGGCCGGTGGTGTTGAAGTCGCCGACGATCAGCAGATCTCGATCGCCGGCCCCGGCCGAGGCTCCCCGCGACGTGGCCTCGGCGAGCTCGAGCAGCAGCGGCCACTGCTCGCGGCGCACATCGATCGCGACCGGCATCGCCTTGAGGTGCACGACCACCAACCAAAAATCCGGGCCACCGCCGCGCCCACGCAGGTAGGCCGAGAGCCCCGGACGCACGCGGCCGCCGACGCTCAAGCTCGGGTGCTCGGCGAACTCGAGCAGCTCGACCCGATCACGCCGCCACGCGATCGCCAGCTTTTGTCGCCCGCGACCGCCGTGTTCGGACACGCCTAGCTCCCACCCCGCGAGCAAGGCCGCGAGCGCCTCGGGGTCGTTGATCTCTTGCAGCGCGAGCACGTCGGCGTCGAGCTCCTCGATCAGCTCGCGCATGCGCTCGAGATCGTGGCCGCTCGCGTCACCGGCGAAATTAGCGAGGTTCCAGGTCACGACCCGCAGCGCGTCGCCGCGCCGGCCCGGCCCGTCACCGGCGAGCCCGGTCAGCTCGCGGATCATCGGGCCGACCCAGATCCACGCGAGCGCGCAGACGATCGCAACCACGAAGCTCAGCCAGCGCAAGCGACGACGACGCTCGCGCTTGCTCGATCGGCGGCGCTTGGGCTCGCGCTTACTCGCCACCGCGATCCATGTCGGCTCGGGCTTCGATCTCGAACTCGTAGCAGCGCAGATCGAGGTCGATCTCCAGGGTCGGGCTCTCGATCGTCGCTGGTCCACCGCCGTGCGGATCGGCGTCGCGGATCTGCGCGACGAACCGCCCACCGAGCGAGCGCGCCGCTTCGACGCTCGCAACCGGGGGGCTCGCAAACACCAGCGAGCGCCCGCCGCCGGCCCGCGGCTGCCCGCGCTCGGGCCCGAGCTGCACCGGCGACTCCCACGGCGCGTCGAACCACAGCTCGGCCGCGTTGATCGTCTCGCGGGTTTGGATCAGCTCGAGCTCGAGCCGCACCGCCCAGCACCGCCGGGTCGCGCGGGCCTGCAAGAGCTCGAGCTGCGCACCGGCGTCAAACTCGTAGATCCCGTCGGGGTCGAGCCCGCCGACGCTGAACACCGGCATGGAGATCGTGTAGACCGGGTGAAAGTCGGCGCTCGTCGGCTGATCTTCGGGGCCCGAGCCCACGCCAAACACCAAGCGAACGCCGGCGAGCGTGGGCGGATCGACGCGTCGATGGCCAGCCGGCTCGACCGATCCCTCGGGCAAGCGGCGAACGACCAAGCGGTGGAGCGCGTGCATGGGCGAGATCTTAGTCGCTGCGAGAGCCTCACGGGAACCCCGCCGATCACTCACGAACCAACGAAACCAGCCGCGAACTCAGGGAGTCCGCGGCTTGATCTTGCAGCGTGAATGGGCGCTCAACGGTCGCGCGGACCGGGCGGGCCCTTGCGCTGCCGACGCTTGCGGCGGCGCTCGGCCTCGCGAAGCTTGCGCTTGCCCTTGATGCTGGGCTTCTCGTAGTGGCGGCGGCGCTTGATCTCGCGCAGCACCCCCTCACTGGCCATCAGCCGCCGAAGCTTACGGATCGCACGCTCGACGCCGCGCTCATCAACGCGAACCTCCAAGGGCCGTCCGAGCACGGGGATGTGCTGCTCAGAGGTGTCGCTCGTGGGAGTTGGGGGTTGCGCTGCTTCGGGAGAGGACATGAGGGACGCGAGGTATAGGCGGCTGCTGGAGGGCCGTCAAGGGTCGCCGACTCCGGCGGCGGGGCCGTCGGACGGCGACCGAGCCAATCGGCCGTGTGACGCCGCACGGGAGCTCCTCTAGACTCTAGCGGTGAGCGACCCGAGCGACCGTCAAGCCGCCCTCGCCGACGCCGTCCGTGCGCTGCTGCGAGCGTGCGACCTCGACCTCACGCACAGCGATCTCGTCGGCACCCCCGAGCGGGTCGCGAAGCTGTGGTCGACGCTGGTGCTGTCCGGCTACGACGCCGACCCAGCCACGATCCTCGGCGATCCCGTGCTCGGCGAAGGCGACACGGAGCTGGTCGTCGTGCGCGACATCCCCTGCCACGGCATGTGCCCCCATCACCTCATGCCATGGGTTGGCCAGGCGACGGTCGCCTACCTGCCCGACACCAAGCTGGTCGGGTTCGGCCGCCTGAGCGAGCTCGTGCACTGCTTCACTCGCCGGCTGACCTTGCAAGAGCGGGTCTGCAACGACATCGCCGACGCCTTGATGAGTCAGCTCGACGCGCGCGGGGCCGCGTGCGTGATCACGGGCCAACACGGGTGCCTCAACGTCCCCGATGACAAGCACGGCACGCGGGTCGTCACGGCCTCCTACCGCGGCGCGATCAAGGTCCGCCCCGACCTCCAGGCCCAGCTCGCTAGTTGAGGCTGCGCGAGAGTGCGGCGCGCCGCGTGGGGGTGGCGCAGGTCCCCACCGCAGCTCGTCGCAGCGCGCCCGCGGCCTCGGTTGGCCGACGAGCGCCGCATGGCGCTCGCAAAACCGAGCGCTCGAGTCTACCCTCGTGTAGCCGATGTTGGACATGGATCGACTGCCAGCGCCCGAGATCCTCGCCGCGTTGCCGATCTTCCCGCTCCCGAACGTCGTGTTCCTGCCCGGGATGGTGTTGCCGCTCAACGTGTTCGAGCCGCGCTACCTCGACTTGGTCGATCACGCCCTCGATGGCGGCATGCACCTTGGCATCCCCTTGCTTCGCCCCGACCCGAGCCTGCTCGAGCCCAGCGACCTCGCGCTCCCCTTGCATGATCCCGGCGACGACCGCCCGGCGATCGAAGCCGTGTTTGGAGTCGGCCGGCTCATCGCCCACCAGCGCCTCCCCGACGGTCGCCGCTTCATCCGCGTCGAGGGCCTCGGTCGCGTCCGCGTCCTCGACGAGCACCCGCCTTGCGAACGCAGCTTTCGGCAGGTCACCGTCGAGGCCCTGCCCGAGCGAGGCCCCGACGACCTCCTCGCCCTCGACGTCCTCAAGGCCCAGATCGAGCGCATGGCCGAGACCTTCGACGAGGACGATCGCCAGATGATCCACACCGTCTTGGATCTCGACGACCCCCGCATCATCGTCTACGCGATCGCCTCGCTGGTCCCCAACGTCGAGCTCATGCACGCCGTCCGACGCGGCCGCCCGCTCGGCGAGACCATGCCCCATCTACGCTTGCAGCAGCGCTGCCTCTCAGCCAAGGACGCCGACCGCCGCGTCGAGCTGCTCAGCCGCCGGGCCCAAACCCTCATCCACCTGCTCGACGAATCCGGCAGCTTCCCACTCAGCTCGATGAACTAGGCTATTATAGCCCCCCCTCGGTCGTATTCGCACCTTGCCAGGCACGGACGCTGCGCGTCCGGTCGCTCGTTCCTCGCTCGTGGGCCGGGATGCTGTTCGCACAGGTCGCGTGGCCCCCCAAGGGGGGCTCAATTCCGCGTGAGCGTGGGATGGCCCACGGGGGGAGCACGGTCGCCTGACCGCGCAACGAACACCTTCCTCCACCGAGCCCGCGCAACGAACACCTTCCTCCACCGAGGCCCGCGAAACGACTCACCCCGTTCACCGAGGCCCGCGAACGAACGCCCCCGTTCACCGAGGCCCGCGAACGAACGCCCCCGTTCACCGAGGCCCGCGAAACGACTCACCCCGTTCACCGAGCCCCGCGAACACGCCCCCGTTCATCTCGGTGAGACAACGCTAGCGTCTGCGAGCAGGCTCGGTGAACCACCGCTGCTCGCTTCGCGGGCTGCCCTCCCCCACAACGCGAGAGAGGAGCGGAGGAAGTCGAGCGGAGCGAGCGCCGCGAAGTCACTCCCCTCTCACCGATCAGGCCCCCCTAAACAGTCCGCAGCAACGAGCTGCGCACGGGCCCGACGGCTTGCCGCTTTGCGGCTGCCAGCGCGACGGTGGCGGCGAGCTTCAAGAAGACCTGGGCGTGCTCGCTGTCGGGGGCCGAGTTGACGACGGGGTTGCCGGTTTCACCGCCGGCGCTGACCTTGGTGTCGATCGGCAGCTGGCCGAGCAGCTCGACCTCGAGATCCTCCGCGAGCCGCCGGCCGCCGCCGCTCGAGAAGATGTGATCGACGTGGCCGCAGGCGGGGCAGCGGTAGCGGCTCATGTTCTCGATCACGCCCAAGACCGGGATCTCGAGCTTGGCGAACATGTCGACGGCCTTGCGGACGTCGAGCAGCGCGACCTCTTGCGGGGTCGTGACGATCACGCCGCCGCTGATCGGGAGCAGCTGGCCGAGCGAGAGCTGGGCGTCGCCGGTGCCGGGCGGGAGATCGAGGATCAGGTAGTCGAGCTCGCCCCAGTCGACGTCCTCGAGGAACTGCTGGAGGAGCTTGTGGATCATCGGCCCGCGCCAGATCACGGCGCGGCCAGTCTCGATGAAGAAGTCGACGCTCATCACCGGGATCCCGCGGTGCAAGGCCGGAATGATGCGCTCGCCGCCTACGCTCTTGTCGCACGGCCGCGAGGCGGGGCCCATCATCTTGGGCACGCTCGGGCCGTAGATGTCGGCGTCGAGCAAGCCGACCTTGGCCCCGAGCCGCTGGAGCGCCATCGCGAGGTTGACCGCGACCGTGCTCTTGCCAACCCCACCCTTGCCGGCCGCGACCGCGAGCACGTTCTTGACCGTGGGCAGACGATCGAGGTCCTGGCGCGGGGGCTTGCGCGGGACCTTTAGGCCCCAGCTGATCTCGACCGGCAGGGCGAAGCGCTCGAGCGCGGCGCGGATCCGGCTCTCGAGCGTGCCCTGCAGCGGGTAGCCCGGCGAGATCACGGCGACCGCCACGCGGATCGAGCCGTCGACGGTCACCTCGCCCAGCTGACGGCTGCTCACGATGTCGCGCCCGGTCGTCGGATCTTCGACGCTGCTCAGGGCTTCACGGACGCTCTCGGGGGTGGCTTGGCTCATCGCGCGGGTTGTCCTGTCGTGGGGTCTGGGCCGGCACGGTGCCTGGCACGGGGGCCGGGCGCAAGATAGCGCCGGTCCTGGACTTTGCACTTCGCCGATATCCGCGCGTGCGCCCGCATCCGCGCGACCGCCACCGACGGCCGCGATCTGGTCACTCGCTCGCCTTCGGGTTAAGCTCCCGCGTCCTCCCGCCAGGCAGACAAAAGCACATGGCCGTCCTCGAAGTCGTCAAATACCCCGATCCTCGCTTGCGTGAGGACACCTTCGCCGTCGTGGAGGTCACCGATGACATCCGCCAGCTCGTGCGCGATCTGACCGACACGATGTACTCGCTCAACGCAGCGGGCATCGCGGCCATCCAGGTCGGCCGGCTCGAGCGGATCTTCCTGATCGACGGCAAGGTCGCAACCGGCGACGAGGCTGCCGACCCGCTCGTGTGCATCAACCCCGAGGTCATCGAGACCGGCAAGGGCTTGGTCATCGCCGAGGAGGGCTGCCTCTCGTTCCCCGACGTGTTCGTCGACGTCAAGCGCCCGCGCTGGGCCAAGCTCCGCGCCCAGGACGTCAACGGCGAGACCTTCGAGGTCGAAGGCGAGGCCCTGTTCGGCCGCGCGCTCCAACACGAGCACGATCACCTCACCGGCAAGCTCATGATCGACCTCGTGGGCATGGTCAAAAAAGAGATGATCAAGCGCAAGATGAAGCGCTGGCACTCGCAGCATGAAGCCGACCAAGCCGAGCACGATCCGCTGCCGGCCCCGGCCGAGTGA